>Ga0194125_10006883_pt1 | contig 16602 bp, 13 predicted proteins | sample TA2KigC250mmetaG_FD_148626 | JGI IMG/M metagenome (GOLD analysis project Ga0194125, IMG submission 148626) | Freshwater microbial communities from Lake Tanganyika, Tanzania - TA2015034 Kigoma Deep Cast 250m | ecosystem: Environmental > Aquatic > Freshwater > Lake | place: Tanzania: Lake... | reverse complement strand
GCTCAAGGTCCGAAGGCCGGACGATCCCAAGCCGCTCGATGAGCGCGGCCGCTTGTCTGTCAGTCCTCGGTCTCATAGTGGGGGCCATGGTACAAAACGTCGGAGGTTACGCGCAAGCCCCGACGTTTTGTTCTGCGGTGCGGGGCTCGCACTGCCGGCAGGCTTGCTGCAACTCCTTGCACCGCGGGTGGGTGCGGCCGCAGCCCCCTACATCCCCACCTCCGGATGCGCCTTGCGCAGACTGTCGAGCGCGGCGGCCGCGTGCTTCTCCTTGGGGTCCACCTTGAGCGCGCGCTCCCACTCGGCCTTCGCGTCCGCGAGCCGCCCGGCCTTCGCGTACACCTGACCGAGCCGCCAGTGCGCCGGCGCGCGGCCCGGCGGCGTCGGCGGGGTCTCCGCCACGATGAAGCGCTTGAAGCCGGCCTCGGCGGCCTTGAGGTCGTCGCCGAGCAGGAGGTGCGCCTTCGCGACCTGGTAGATCGTCATGAGGTCGTCGGGCTTGAGCGCGAGGACGCGGTTGCCGACCCTGATCGCGTCGCGAAGGCGCGACTGCTCCGCGTAGAACCACGCGACCATCCGCCAGCCCTTCGGGTCGAGGGAGTCCACGCGCGCGGCGGCGAGGTACTCGCGCTCCGCCGCGGCGAGGTCCTTGCCCTGCCGCGCAAGGAACGCGCGGGCGAGGTGCCCGCTGTAGCGGTCGAGCCGCTCGATGGTCGCCGCGGTCGCGTTGGCCTTGTCGCGGCCCCCGCCGAGCAACGCCGGCGCCATCACGTAGAACTGCAGGAGGCCCATGTGCGCGTCAACGTACTTCGGGTCGCACTCGACGGCGGCCTCGCACGCCTGCTTGTACTTGCCGCCGTAGAACATCGCGGTCGCGCCGCCTCTCATCGCCTTCATGCCGTAGCCGTTGGCGAGCGTGAGGTGGTAGACCGCGTTCTTCGGGTCGCGCTTGAGCGCCTTCCGCGCGCGGTCGATCGCGGCGTCCGCGTCGCCTCGCATGAGCGCGACCGTCGCGAGACCGTGCTCCGCCCGTGCATCGTTCTTCGAGGCTCTGAGCGCGTCGACGAAGAGGCGCTCGGCCTGCTCGGCCTGGCCGCCGTTGATGGCGCGCGTGCCGCGCGCGATGAGGGAGTCGGCGGAGACGACGGGCTGGGCAGCGGTCGCGGGGGCGGCGTGGGCGACGGAGGCGGATGCGAAGGCGGCGGTCGCGAGGAGAGCCGCGGCGAGGAGCGTGACGGCTCGCCGGGGGTCGGGTGGAAGCACGGGAGGGCGCATGCGGTCAGGTCTCCTGGTTAGGCGTGACGATTGCGGCAAGGTAACACGACCGGAGCGCGGGGCGTCAAGGGCGGCGGGGGAGACGGGTGCGCTCGCGAGTAGCCAGGCCAGTCGACGCTCCGGCCGGCCGCAGACGTCCCCAGGCCCATGCTGTGGGCAAAGTCACAGAAGTCACAAGTCGGGGCTCCGTTTGTGACTTTCGCTATAGTGCCGTGCCGCATCGCTCTGCTCCCGGATCGCCCCGAGCACAACCCGGAACTGGGCAGTTCCGCAAGGGCATAGGGACGATGTCGGGTGCCTCCTCGACCGTTTGAGGTCACAATTTGTGACCTCAAAATGATGGACCTGCTCCGTCATGCTTGGTGGAACAGCATCGTCACGCCGTCTGTGTCCCGGGGGAGGTCGGCCTCCGTCACTCCTCCCCGTTCCGCGCGAAACCGATCTGCGGCCGGTCCGGCTCCGGCGGCGCCATCAGCTCCCGGATGGCCTCAAAGACGACGCGGAACTGCGCATCGTACTTCTTCTCGAGCTCATCGAGCCTCAGGGCGAGCTCGGCGTGAGAAGCGAGCATGCGGCGCAGGCGGACGAAGGCGCGCATGATCTCGATGTTGACGTGAACGGCACGCGTGCTCCGCAGCACACTCGAGAGCATCGCAACTCCTTGCTCCGTAAAGGCATAAGGACGGTGGCGGGTGCCTCCGCGGCCGTTTGACATCACAGTTTGTGATGTCAAAATACTGCATTCGCGCCGGTTTAGCTGGAACATGAAGTCGCTCGGGAAGCGACTCCGATTACGCCTGACCGCCTGGATCAGGCTTCGGGTCTCCACCCCGTAAAGCACCGCAAGGTCTCGGTCCAGGATCACCTTCTCGCCGCGGATGAGACGGATGAGCGCCTCGACCCGCGCGTGGACGGCCACGGGCGGCGTGTCTGTCATCTCGATGTTCCCTCACATCAGGGGCGGTTCGCGTGGAGCCGGCGGGCGCTGCCGGAGCGGGCGACTCGAATCGAAGGGGAAGCGGACTCCGGGACGGGACGGCACTGAACCTAGTCGGGTGCGGGCGGGTGCGCAACCGTCGCGGCGCGGCGGGTGCGGCCGGCGTCAGCGCCTCCGCTCATCGAATCGCTTGCGCAGTTCCGCGCGCTCGGCGGCCGGGATCTTGTGCCACCGGATGCCGCGGATCGCGCCCTCGAGCCCCGAGAGCTTGCTCGCGCAGACGTCGATCCCCGCGCGGTCGAGCTTGAGCGCCGCGCCGACGCTGCCCGCGCGCCTGAGCTGCGCCGGCGTCGTGATGCCGACGCGGGAGAGCTCGGCGATGACGGTGGGGCCGAGGTTGGGGAGATCGGAGAGGCGAATCCCGTTGCGTGCCGGCGGACTCGATGGTCTGTGCTCCACGGGACCGCTCCTGCTTGAGGCCATGAGCACGACGCATCACACTACGCAACCGGGACGATCATGCGATCTCGATTGCATGTGAACCAAGCCACAGCAGGACACTGGGGTCGCTGGTCAGGGCCGGCCCCACTGCAGCGACATCAACTGCTGCTACGTCAGTTGGAGTGCTGGTGCCCTTTCCGTTCACGCTTTGTCGGCTTGCGACTCCGTTCATGAGCGGCACCGCAAGCAGACGCAGGAACGATGTTCAACTCCACACCCCGGTACAGCTCGTCAATCTCGTCCTGGATTCGGGCCGTGGCATCCAGCGCTGTGACGATCCTGCAGTACCTGCGGATCTCGTCGAGCCCAAGGCGTCGTCCCTTGCGGTCCTTCAGCCACTTGAGACAGACCTGGTAGCCGCCGATACGATACGACCAAGTCGCCTCTGTGACCGGACCAAAGTACTGCGTCGCGTTGACCCACACGCGCCGCCGTTCGGAGTCATAGCGGATGCCAGCCCTCCGCTCGTCGACCTTGCCGTGGCCGTCTCCCTGGAACTGGCAGCTGGGCGGATCCAACTCAGCCGCTCGGAGCAGGTGGAGGCCAACCAGCTGACCCCCGAGAGCCGCGAGCTCTGTGAAGACGCTCCAATCGGCTGCGAGGGGCACTCGCGGGAAGTCCCTGCGCAAGAACGCCACGTACTTCTTGCGATAGGCCGGAGCGTATAGCACAGCATACACGTAGTTGAAGATCTGCTCTGGTGTCGGCCGCCTCCCATGGGATCGCGTAAGAGCAGTGACTACGCCGGGACTCACGTTGGCGCGCCGTTCTCCTTGCTGCTCTTCCCCGAATAGACCGCCGTCGTGGTGCACCGGGTACAAGTACAGAGGAGTGACATAGTCAATCGTCTTGAGTGAGAGGGCGACGTGGTCAACGATCACGTCGGCCACGAACGCATGCTGCCATGAACCAGCGTGCTCCACGCGCTTGGGTGTGACGAGCGCGAGGTTCCCGCCAGCGAGCATCTCGCGCATCACGTCAGCGCGGGGTCTGCACATGAACCCGCGTGACCGACCCGTGTAGTACGTATGGCGTGCGTCCATTGGCCGGTAGAGCAGCGGTACGACGTGCTTCCTGCTTGGTCCTGAGTCTAGGATGTCCTTCTGAGCCAATCCGATCTGCCAGTCTTGGGCGTCCTCCCGCAACCCGAAGGCCTCGCGTGCCTCTTCCGCATCCTTCTGGGAGAAGGCCGTGACGGTCTCCCACACATCGTCTGGCGTCCAGTGAACAGCGAGGCCGTCCCGTGCGGTAACAACCCCCACACTCCTGAGAGGGAAGATCTCTGGCAGAGCCGGGTACAGCCTGTACGTTTCATCGAGCGAGCGGTCGGATGGAACAAACAGGTACTCGGGCGACGTGGGTTCGAGAACCGACCACTCCGTCGTGGCTAGCTGGTGCGCAGCAAGCCAGTCGTACTTGTCCTCCCGCGCCCCAAAGAGGGACGCATGGCGAACCACGGCACCGGAAGACTCTCCCACACCTCGCTTGATGAAGAAGGAGATCGCCACTCCTGGCTGGATGTCAAACACGTTGACATCCGCACGGCCATCCGGACTCATCTCCTTCTTCAGCGTGCTGCCGTGCAGGTCAAGCACATAGATCTCATCGAACGCCTGCATGAGGCTCTGGCGCATTCCCCTGAAGGTCGGGCTGTCAAGGTAGGAGTGGTTCGTGATCATGCCCACCACGCCTCGCCCGGCCGTCGCCACCTTCCACTGGGCGAGGCGGATGAACTTGACGTAGTCGTCCTGCAGCCACTTGGGGTTCTTCTCCCCCAAGGGTCTCTGATCCACGAAGAAGTAGTCTCGAACCAACTGACCTATGAACGTTGGCTGCAGTCTCCGCAGCTCACGCTTTGCCTTTCGAGTGACAGGCTCCGCCCCACCGCCGGCCTTCGGTCTCCACGCGACAACATACGTCTCGCCCGGGCTGACCGTCTGCAGGATCTCGCTTGGGTTGCTCGAGTGACCCGAGTAGGGCGGGTTACCGAGGACTACGAGAATCGGCTTCTCCTTCTTGATCGCGGCGGCAAGACGGGATTCCTCCGCAAGGGCCGACAGGCCAGGCAGTTTGGTGCGCTCGAGCTCCCGCGTATCAAGCGCGTTCGTCAGGTAGAACTGCATGCGTTCGTCGTCCCGGAGACGATGCCCCAGCTCCTGAAGGAGGAAGCCCATCTTGAGATGGCCAATGGCATACGGAGCCATCATCAGCTCGAAGGCGTAGAAGTCCGTCAGGATGTGTGTCCGGATGAAGTCCTCTCGGCCACCGCTGCCGTACTTCGCCTCGAATTCACGCACTGCACACTCGGCGGAACGAGCTATGAACGTCATCGTACCTGCCGCGGGGTCGAGTAGAGTGACGCCCTCGGACGCCAGCCCATCGAGCGCTCCCAACTCAGCCTTCAGCATGCCGTTCAGCGACCTGACAATGTAACCAACCACTGGATCAGGGGTGTAGTAGACCCCGCGACGCCTACGCTCCTCGGGGTTGTAGCAATCCAAGAACGTCTCATAGAAATGGACAACAGGGTCACTACCCTTGCCATCACGGTAGTACTGCTCTAGAATCCCTGGTGCGTCTGCCACTGCAAGGACTTCAGCGATGTCATCCACACACCACGCCAACTGCGAGGGCAGGTCCTCAAGCGAGATGAATCGAAACAGGTCCCGCAAGACACCAATGGATTGGGGTATGCTGTCGAAGGCCTCTCGTCTACTGAAGTCGCCATGGGTCCGCGTTCGAGCAGCGAAGAGTCCGTAGGTGATGGTCTGTGCAAACAGATCGGCGAAGCCCTCCCGAGTCAGAGTACCTATCAGGTATGTCTGGAAGGCCTCGAAGAAGCCCGACAGGACCCCGGGGTCGCCGGCTTCGTCTGCGAGAGCATCCGCGACGACGTCCCGAAGGAACCTCGTGCGCTTGGCGAGTTCGACGGCGAGAGCCTCAGCTGTGAACGCCTTCGGCAGTGAGAAGCTCAGGAACCGGTCGAGCAGAATGCGGAGATTCTCTGAGTCCTCAGCCGTTGGTGACCGGCCGGGCTTTCTGAGAGCGGTTGGGCGCCCGGCAAGGGCACTGCCCACGGGCGCTCCGTCACGGTACAGCCTGAACTCGAGGAAGTCCGTCAGGATGAGGTTTGGAAATGTGGACCGGTATCGTGCGAGCTGCTCGGACTCCTCAATCCGATCCAGGCTTCCCGCCCCCGGAGCCTTCGCCTCGACATAGCCGACGATCCGATTACGCCCATTCCACAGCCGGAAGTCAGGGTTGCCAGCATCGGTTGCCTTGGGCAGTGTCGTGACCTGCACGTGCGGTCGCCCGGTTGACTTCGCTACCACCCGAAGCATGTCAGCCAGCGCCGAGTAGTAGCTCTCTTCGCGCGCATCGCCCCGCTGCGTGACGGAGGCCAGCTCCTTCAGGTAGACAGCGAGTGGGCTTGTGGTTGTCATCTCTTCTCGTCCTCGGTGGGTCCCAGAGCCACCTTCAGATGCCCGACGCGACATCACGAGTCGTCCTTCCCGAGAGCCGTGTGTATCGACCCCGCCGGTGCCAGCTCGGCGCGTGGTGCTCTCCTCAGCAGACCGCTCGACGGCGCCGTGCCGTGTATTGCATCAGCTAGCTAGGCAGCTTGATGGCACAGTGGCACCTGCGCGGGCGGCATGACAGCGCCCCGTCCGTCACGGCTCTACCGCATCAGGCCACATCGCCTTCACGGCGTCTTCCAGCGTGGCAAGGCCGTGAACATCAACCTCCGGCCTCGACTCCCCTAGTGCCAGCCTGACTTCGTCGGCGCACTCCCCCGACACATAGACTCTCCGTACGCAGTGAGCAAGAGGCCGATCCGGGTCGGGACTCAGGGCGTCAGCCAGGGCGCCGCGCCAACCGGAACTGAGCGGTCTGACATTCTGGAAGAGGTCAAGCTCGCCAGCGAAGAGCGTGCCCTCGGGAATCTGGCGCTGGAAGTACGATGAGAGCATGCTCATGGCGAGGGGAAGGTCAAGTGTCTCGCGGTATTGACGTCCCCCTGGCAGCGCGCAGTTGACCTCGAAAGTCAGGTCAGAGATGTCGATCTCGTGGAGGCTGCTCACGATGCCGATGAGCTGGCTCAGCTTCTGTCGCGGGAGGTAGGGAGCCTTTATCCCCGGCTTGTCCCCGTACTTCGGGAGCTTGACGAGAGCCTGGACCTCTACGATCCCTCCGGGACCACCATCGAGCAACCCGAAGGTTTGGCTAGCCCTTGCCCTAACATGCTTGGACTTCTCAAGACAGCCAAGGTCGTCCATGACCAGTGTCAGCGGCTCGTGCCGTTCAGGTCCGAAGCGGTTCTTCGGGACGAAGAGCGGTCGGAGACGCATGGCCTTCCTGAGGTAGAGGACGCAGTCGACGTTGTGTTCGAGACTTCTGGGGCCAGCGATGGCCCCCCCCTTCGTCACATGACCGACCAGGATGACGGCTATCCCGTCTTCCTTGGCCCATCGGTTGAAGTCGAAGAGACGTTGGTAGGGTTTGGACGACGTCGGCGCAGTGCCAAGGCCCTGGATTGAGTCGACTATGATGAGAGCCGCATCGCTGTGTGGAGAGGACCCTCCGAGGACCTGTCTCGCGAGGAAGTCGGGCAACGCCTCCATGCTGCTCACGCTGTCGTCTATGGAGAAGTTCTCCTCAATGCGAGCCTCGTCACTGCCGGATCTCTGTAGCCTCTTGGCAGCCACAACCCCGTCGTGCATGGAGTTGGACGTGACGGGGCCAGCACCTGCGTCCCTGCGTCGCCGTGGGAAGATCTGCTTCTCGACCTTGTGCTTGATGTCGGACGGCGATTGCTCCAAGGACAGGTAGAGCACCTTGCGACCGCAACTCGCGAGATCGACTGCTATCTGCAGGGCGAGTGTCGTCTTCCCACCACCCGGCGGACCGCTGAGGAGGTAGACGCCCCCGTGGGCGATCCCCTCGTGATTGGCGGCCTCAGCAAACCAAGGAATGCGCGGCAGCTTCATGAAGCCGTGTCTCTCGTAGGCAATCTCGCTCAGCTTGGGCATGGCGCGCTCCTCTCCGTCTCCCATCACCTCGCGTCGGCCGAGGGCCGCGCGCTCCACCGCCTGGTACTGCCCAACGAACTGCGCATCACTCGTGCAGGCAGGGGTGGCCGAGGGCTGGTTTCACCGCGATTGGCGCTGCCCGGAGAGCCACCCCGGGGGGCACTCCCGCACTGCAGCCGGGTGCGGGGCGGCTGAGCACTGCCGACTGCATGCGCTCGATGGGCACCACAGAACCTCGTCAGGGACCACTCACGCTGCCCCGCTCCTCATCCACCCGGAGCTTCACCTGCAGACCAGTGGTGGCCGATAGTGCAAGCTGAACTGCGTGCGACAGGGCGCGTGCCGAGTCGGCAGACAGGTACAGCTCGACGCCATGGACAACCTTGGTGCTGCTCGCCGCTCGGCCATCAGCGGGTCGGTCGAACCCGAACTGGATGAACACACTGCTACCAGGTCCGGATCTCGACACTTCAACTGAGTACTGCGGCGCATCCCCTCTATTGCCGTACTTGCCACCCCGATACTTGAGCCACGCGTTCACCTCTCCCTCCCCGGCCTGGACTCCGGCGAGCGAAGCAGCCGGCGGGCCGCAGAGCGCCCCGTGAGCCTGACTACGCAGCAGGTCGCCCCCCCACTCCCCCCACCGCCCTCGCCGACATCGCCTCGCCCGTGCCCTCCGGCCCCATCCCCTCCGTCGTCGTCGCCTTCACGGACACAGCGCCGAGCGGCACTCCGAGCACGCGCGCGAGCTTCTGCCGCATCTGGGGAATGAACGGCGCGAGTCGCGGCTTCTCCGCCACGATGACCACATCCACGAACCGCACGGCGAACCCTCGCGTCCGGACGATCTCGACCACGCGCTCCAGGAGCACAAGGCTCGAGATGCCCCGATACGCCGGGTCACCCGGCGGGAAGTGCTGCCCGATGTCGCCGGCGGCGACCGCGCCCAGGAGCGCATCCATCACCGCATGCGTCGCGACGTCGGCGTCCGAGTGACCTTCAAGTCCCTTCTCGAACGGCACCTCGACGCCGCAGAGCACCAGCCGCCGGCCCGGAACCAGACGATGCAGGTCGTAGCCGATGCCCACGCGAACCGAGGCATCGAGCCCGACCGCAGCGCCGAGTCGCAACCGGGCCGTCTCGAGGTCCGCCCCCGTCGTCACCTTCACATTCCCCGGCTCGCCTTCGACGACGGCGACCCGACCGCCCGCAAGCTCCACCGCCTGCGCGTCGTCGGTCACGACCGCATCGCCGAGCGCCGCGAGCGCGTCCGCGAGCGTCGCGCGCGTGAACCCCTGCGGCGTCTGCACGAGCCCGAGCACCGAACGATCGAGGGTCGCGACGACCGCGCCCGCGTCAACGCGCTTCACGGTGTCGGGCACGGACACCACGGGCACGACCGCGCCGCGCTCGCCGCCGACAACCACGGCCTCGACCACGCGCCGCGCAAGCTCGGCGGACGCGAACGGCCGCGCCGCGTCGTGCACGAGCACGACCTCCATGTCGCCGCGCAGCGCGGCGAGCCCACGCGCGACCGAGTCCTGCCGCCGCGCGCCGCCCGCGACCACGCCCACGGGCACCGTCCCGCACACGCCCGACTCAAGAACGAGCCCGCGGGCCGTCTCGACGGCATCCGCGGGCGCGACCACCACGATCTCATCGGCGACCGGGACCAGGCACTTGAGCGCGTGCACGAACATCGGCTCGACGCCCAGCACCTGGAACTGCTTCGCCGTCCCTCCCCCCGCACGCGTTGAGGCGCCCGCCGCCACCAGTATCGCCCCGACGCGCGCCACGCTACACCTCCTCGGGCCCGGGCCCGGCGGCCCCGGGGCCGCGCCCCGAACCAGCCGCTCCGAAGCCCGCGCCGCCCGCGCGCTTCCCGCGCCGCCTCGCGCCCGCACCGAGCACTTGCTCGATCGCGTCCCCGATGCCCGCGACCTCGACGACCTCGATGCCCTTCGGCCTCTCGCGCGCCGCGACCGCCCCGCGCGGGACGACCGCGCGCGTGTACCCGAGCCGCGCGGCCTCCGCGAGCCGCTTCCCCGCGAGCGTCACGCGCCGGATCTCGCCGCCGAGGCCGATCTCGCCGAACACGGCCGTCCGGTCGTCCACGGGCGCGTCCCAGTAGCTCGACGCGACGGCGAGCGCGATGCCGAGGTCGGCGGCCGGCTCCTCGACGTGCACGCCGCCCGCGACGGACACGAACACATCACGATTCCCGAGAGACAGCCCGCCTCGCCGCTCGAGCACCGCGAGGATCAACGGCAGCCGCCGCCTGTCGATCCCCGTGCTCGACCGCTGCGGCACCGCGTAGTTCGTAAGCCCCGTGAGCGCCTGGATCTCCACCATGAGCGCGCGCGTCCCCTCGATGCACCCGATGACGACCGACCCGGGCCGCGCGTGCCGCCCCTCCGACACGAAGAGCCCCGACGGGTCCGCCACCTCGCGCAGTCCGTCCGAGGTCATCTCGAACACGCCGATCTCGTCGGTCGAGCCGTAGCGGTTCTTCGTCGCGCGCAGGATGCGGTACGCTAGCCGCTTGTCGCCCTCGAAGTAGAGCACCGTGTCCACCATGTGCTCGAGGATGCGCGGGCCCGCGATGGCGCCTTCCTTCGTCACGTGCCCGACGATGAAAACGGGCACGCCCGACTCCTTCGCGAGCCGCAGGAGCCGCGCCGCGCACTCGCGCACCTGCGAGACGCTGCCCGGCGAGCCGGTCACGTCGGGATGGTACGCCGTCTGGATGGAGTCGAGGATGAGGACGCCGGGCGCGCGCGCGGCCGCTTCCTCGATGACGCGCGAGACGTCGGTCTCAGCGAGCACCATGATGTCGCGCGACGCGATGCCGAGCCGGTCGGCGCGCATGCGAAGCTGGCCGGCGGACTCCTCGCCGCTCACGTAGAGGACGGTGGCACCCGCCGCCACGGCCCCACTCATCTGGAGAAGAAGCGTGGACTTCCCGATGCCCGGGTCTCCGCCCACGAGCACGACCGCGCCCGGCACGATGCCGCCGCCGAGCGCGCGGTCCAGTTCCCCGATGCCCGTCGCGAGCCGCTCGGCCATGCCGGTCCCGATGTCGGGAAGCGGCACAGGCTCCTCGCGCCGCGCCGCCGGCGACGACACGCGCGACTTCGTCGGCGCCGCCGCCTGCTCGACGAGCGTGTTCCACTCGCCGCAGCCCGGGCACTTCCCGAACCACTTCGCAGACTCGTGTCCGCAGTTCTTGCAGAAGAAGACGGTCTTGGTCTTCACGCGATGACCCTTCACAGGGGAATCGAAGGGGGCAAGCCGCCACCTCAGAATATCGAGAACCTCACAAAGCTCTTCGGGTTCCGCTTGATCTCCGCGACGAGCGCGCGCACCTCGGCGACCGCCGCGATGAACTCGTCGTGCGCCGTGCTCTCGTTCACGAGCCGGCCGAGCGAGCCCTGCCCGGACTCGATCCGCGCGACGATGGTGTCGAGCGACGCCGCCACGCGCTCGAGGTCGCCGGAGGCCTTCGCGAACTTCGCCGACGCCTCCTCCATCGCGTCGAGCGTCGAGCCCGCCGCCGGCGTCTTCGCCTCGACGAACGCCCTGAGGTCGCTCGCGAGCACCTTGAGGTCGGCCGCCGCGCCCTTGAGATCGGTCGTCGCGACGCTCGCGTTCCCGAGCGCGTCCTTGATGTTCTGCCGGCCCTCCTGGTCCGAGATGACCTCGTCGGCCGACTTCAGCACCGAGCGGATCTCCGTGAGCGCCTCGCCCATCTCGCTCACGACATCCCCGAGCCCCTTGTCGTACCCGCCGATGATGGTCGAGCCGGGCTCGTAGAACTCCTGCGACTCGCCCGGTCGCACGGCCACCGTCTTCTCGCCGATGAGCCCGTAGCTCGCGACCGAGAACCGCGAGTCCTTCGGCAGCCGGATGTCGCGCCGCACGAGGATGCTCACCCTGACCTTCCCGTCCGGCATGAGCCCGAGGTTCTCGACGTTCCCCGACTCCACCCCCGCCACCGTCACGCGCGCGCCCCGCGTGAGCCCGCCCACCTCGGGGAAGATGACCGTGAGCGGGTACTTCGTGTCGCCGAGCTGGAACCCCGCCAGCCAGAGCACGCCCACGACGAGCACGATCCCCGCCGCGACGATCAGCGCGCCGACCTTGAGTTCATTCCTGTGCTCTGACATCGCCTCGCCTCCCGCGCGCGATGAAGTTGCGCACCGCCTCGTTGTCCGTCGTCCGAAGCTCGCTCGTCGCCCCGACGAACGCGATCCTGCCTTCGTCCATGAGCGCCACGCGCGTCCCGATGAACTCCGCGCTGTGGATGTCGTGCGTGACCGCGACCGAGGTCGTCCTGAGCTTCTGCTGCAGGTCGCGGATGAGCACGTTGATCTGCTCGGCCATCACCGGGTCGAGGCCGGTCGTCGGCTCGTCGTAGAGCACGACGGCCGGGTCGAGCGCGATGGCCCGCGCGAGCGCGGCGCGCTTCTTCATGCCGCCCGAGATCTGCGCGGGCGAGAGGCGCTGCACGCCGGCAAGGCCCACGAGCTCGAGCTTCCGCTCGACGACCGCCTCGAGCTCCGCGCCCTTCATGCCGCGGTGCTCGGCGAGCGGCAGCCCGACGTTCTCCCCCACCGTCATCGAGTCGAAGAGCGCGGCGCCCTGAAACACCATGCCGAAGCGCTTCCGGACCTCGGCGAGTTCCCGGTAGGTCATCCGCCCGATGTCGCGCCCCTCGAAGAGGACCGCGCCGCGGTCGGGCCGGAGGAGCCCGATGATGTGCTTGAGGAGCACGCTCTTCCCGCAGCCCGACGGTCCGAGGACGACGAGCGTCTCGCCTGCGCGCACGCCGAGGTCCACGCCCCGGAGGACGTGGTTGCCCTCGAAGGTCTTGTGCACGCCGCGGATCTCGATGAGAGCGGAGTCGGTCACGAGCGCCTCTGGTGCTCGGGGAACTGGTCGCGGATTGCGACCAGTTCCCTGACTTCACCTCACCTGAAGATGATCCTGAACAGCACCGTCGCGAGCACGTAGTCGCTGATGAGGATGAGCACGCAGGTCGTCACGACCGCGCGCGTCGCGGCCATGCCCACGCCGACCGCGCCGCCGCGCGCGCGCAGGCCCGCCGCCGTCCCCATGAGCGCGATGATGCCGCCGAACACGAACGCCTTGATGAGCCCGCCGTAGACGTCCTGCGCGGCGAAGAACATCTTCATGCCCTCGATGAACGTCTTCGGCGACACGCCGAGCGACACGTTCGCCACGAGGAACCCGCCGCCGATCGCGAGCGCGTCGGCGAACACCGTGAGCGCGGGCAGCATGACGAGCGCGGCGAGGAGCCGCGGCATCGCGAGGTAGCGCACCGGGTCAATCGCCATCGCCTCCATCGCGTCGATCTGCTCGGTCACGCGCATCGTGCCGAGTTCCGCCGCGATGGACGCGCCGACGCGCCCGCCGACGACGAGCGCCGTGAGCACGGGCCCCAGTTCGATGACGACCGACTTGTAGATGGCCGTGCCGAGGTAGAGCTGCGGGATGAACTCCTTGAGCTGGTAGGCGGCCTGCACCGCGGTCACGCCGCCCGTGAACACCGCCGTGATGACGACGAGCGGGAGCGACTCGACGCCGGTGCGCCGCATCTGCTCAGCGATGAGCGCGACCGAGCGCGGCGCGAACCGCATGGCGCGGACCGACCACCAGAACAGGATGCCGGCCGCGCCGGTCTCTCCCACCAGCGTGAGCGCGACGCGCCCGAGGCCGGCCAGCATGCCCGCGGGCACGGCGACGGGATCGATCGTCCGCGCGCCGCTAGAATTCCTCAACGGGTGCCTCGCGCCTCATGGAGAGGTTCTCGAACCGCGTGCACTCCGACCGGAACGCGAGCTTCACGGTGTCGGTCGGACCGTTCCGCTGCTTCGCCACGATGAGCTCGGCGAGCCCCATGTTCTCCGGGGTCCGCTCGTACATCTCCGCGCGGTACACGAACGCCACGACGTCGGCGTCCTGCTCGATGGCGCCCGACTCGCGGAGGTCCGAGAGGATGGGCCGCCGCTCGCCGCCGCGCGACTCCACCGCACGCGAGAGCTGCGAGAGCGCGATGACGGGGAGATCGAGCTCCTTCGCGAGCGCCTTGAGCGAGCGCGAGATCTCGGAGATCTCCTGCGTGCGGTTCTCGATCTTGCCGAACCCGCGCATGAGCTGGAGGTAGTCCACGATGACGAGACCGACGTTCGACTCGGCCTTGAGCCTGCGCGCCTTCGAGCGCATCTCGAGCACGGTCATCGCGGGCGTGTCGTCAATGAAGATCGGCGCGTCGGACAGAAGCCCGGCCGCGGTTGTCAGGCTCGACCAGTGGCGGTCGGCGAGGTAGCCGGTGCGGAGCTTGTGCGCGTCCACGCGCGCCTCGGAGCAGAGCATCCTCTGCACGAGCTGCTCGCGCCCCATCTCGAGGCTGAAGATGCCGACGGGGATGCCGGCCTTGATGGCCGCGTTCGCGGCAACGTTGAGCGCGAGCGCGGTCTTCCCCATCGAGGGCCGCCCCGCGATGACGACGAGGTCGCTCCGCTGGAACCCGGAGGTGAGGGCGTCGAGGTCGTCGAACCCGGACGGCACGCCGGTCACGTGCTGCTTCTTGTCGTACAGCTCCTGGATGATCTCGAAGCTGTGCTTGAGGATGTCCTTCATCGGCACGAAGCCGCGGCGCACCTTCGCCTGCGCAATCTCGAAGATGCAGTGCTCGGCGCGGTCGAGGATCTCCGAGGCGTCGCCGCTCGCGTCGTACGCCTCCGACACGACCTCGGTCGCGACGTTGATGAGCCGCCGGAGCACCGCTTTCTCGAGCACGATCTTGGCGTGGTAGCGCACGTTCGCCGAGGTCGCGACGCTCCCGATGAGCTCCGAGAGGTACGCCGCGCCGCCGCAGTCGTCGAGCTCCTTGCGCTTCTTGAGCTCCTGCGTGAGCGTGACGAGGTCCACGACCTCGTCGCGGGAGAACATGTCCACGACCGCGTTCCAGATGCGTCGGTGCTCACTCTTGTAGAAGCACTGCTCGTCGAGCATCTCGGTTGCGATGCCGATGGCCGCCTTGTCGAGCAGCATCGCGCCGAGCACGGCGCACTCGGCGTCGCCCGCCTGCGGCGGAACGCGGTCCGCGGCGCCCTGGGGCGCGACGCGCGCCGTCATCGCCTTCCCGTTCGACATGGTGCCTCCGTGCGCGTCGGTCACGCCGCGCGCAGGTGCGCGAGAATCCGCTCCCTTTCCGGGGCCGCGAAGTCGCGGCCGTAGAACGCGAGGAAGATCTCCTCGCGAAGGCGCCGCTCGGACACGTCCGCGCCGAGCCGCTCGCGGATGCCGGCGACGACCAGCGCCCGGGCCGCTTCGAACATGCGCCCGGCCATGGCCGCGCGCTCGGCGGGAGCGAGTGCCATGATCATGCGCCTGTAGCGCGCCGCGACGTCGGGCAGCGTGTCGTTCATGCGCCTCCGATCTTCTCCAGCAGGTCGGCCACGCTGAGGCGCGCGGCCCAGCCGCGCATGTACTGCCGGTCGACCTCCCGGACTGCGTCGGCCACGGCGTGCGCATCCCGGAGCTGAAGATCCGAATCGCCCTCCCGCGACCAGACGAGCTTGGACAGGATGAGGTCCTCGGGGGCAACGACCGCCACGCGTGCGCCGCCGACATTGACGGTCCGCCGGCGCGCGAACTCCGCAACGCGGTATGGATCGTCCTTCCGCACGATGAAGTCGGCCTTGATCATCCACTTCGAGTGGATGATGTTGAACGAGCCCCTGCGCTCCACGGCGGTTCGGATGGCGGCCCGGTCCGCGTAGCAGTCTCCTTGGAACAACGCCGCGATCGTCTCCGCGTCGGCCGGCCTGCACTCGATGACCAGGTCGAGGTCCCGCGTCATCCGGGGGACCGCGTAGAACGCCATCGCCATCGAGCCGGTCATCATGTATGGAATCCCGGCGGAGTCAAGCCTCTGCACGATGAGCTTGAGAAACTCGATCTGCTCGTTGACGGACTCGCTCACGCTCTCTCGTACTCCCTCTTCACGATGAGGAAGTCGTCCCACATCGGCCGCTTGTAGTTCGGGTCGCGCAGCGCCGCCGCGGGATGATACGTCGGGATGACCCGGATGTCGCCATATCGGTAGATCTTCCCGCGCATGCTGCCCATCGAGCCCTTGAGCCCGAGGAGCGTCGTGGTCGCGGGCAGCCCGAGCGCGCAGACGACCCTCGGCTTGATGAGCTCGAGCTGCTTCACGAGGTACGGCGAGCACGCGTCGATCTCGCTCGTGAGCGGCGTCCTGTTGTTCGGCGGACGGCACTTGATGATGTTGCCGATGTACACGTCGTCGCGCGCGATGCCCGCCGCGTCGAGGATCTTGTTGAGCAGTTGCCCCGCGCGGCCGACGAACGGGATGCCCTGCACGTCCTCGTCGTGGCCCGGCGCCTCGCCGATGAACATGAGCCGCGCGTGCGGGTTCCCGACGCCGAAGACGACCTTCGTCCGGGTCCGCGCGAGCTCGCACCTGTCGCATGCCGACGCGAGCCGCTCGACCTCGTCCAGCGCCGCGCACCGCTCGAGCGGCGACGGCTCGGTGAACATGTCGGGCGCTCCCTTCTTCTTGGCGCCGAGGATGGACTCGACGACGACCACCTCGGGCTCGCGCGCGGGAGCGCCCGCCGCGGCCGCGCGCGCTGCCGGCGCGGTCGGCGGAGTCGGCGCCTCCGTCGCCCCGCCGCCCGCCGGGCACGCCAGACCGCTCTTCAGCGCCGCCGCGACGTCGGGCGCGAGGTACAGCTCCTGCTCGCCCTCTGCGGCGAGCTGGGAGAGGTACTGCGCGAGGAGTCCCCTCGCCTCGCGCCCGTCCCGTCC
>Ga0194125_10006881_pt1 | contig 16604 bp, 14 predicted proteins | sample TA2KigC250mmetaG_FD_148626 | JGI IMG/M metagenome (GOLD analysis project Ga0194125, IMG submission 148626) | Freshwater microbial communities from Lake Tanganyika, Tanzania - TA2015034 Kigoma Deep Cast 250m | ecosystem: Environmental > Aquatic > Freshwater > Lake | place: Tanzania: Lake... | reverse complement strand
GGGTGGGGGGGGGGGGGGGGGGGGGGGGGGGGGGAGGGGTTGGGGGAGGTGTTGGGGGAGGATGAGTTCACCGTGGCAAAGGAGGGTGGCTCGTTCCATGGCGTTGCGCAACTCGCGGACGTTGCCGGGCCAAGGGTACTGTTCGAGGCACTCGGCCACGGCCGAGGAAAAACGGGCGCGGCGGTTGGAGAAGGTAGCGACGAAGTGGCTGGCGAGAGGCAAGATGTCGGCCTGGCGCTCGCGCAAGGGGGGGACATAGATCTCCATGACATTGAGGCGGTAGAAGAGATCTTCGCGGAAGCGACCTTGGGCGACCTCCCGTTCGAGGTTCCGGTTGGTGGCGGCGAGCAGGCGTGCATGGGTGTGGCGCTCGGCGTTCGAGCCGACGCGCTGGAAGCGGCCGTCTTGGGTGATGCGCAGGAGCTTGGCCTGCAGGCGCGGCGACATTTCGCTGATTTCATCCAGCAGGATCGTGCCTGGATCGGCCTCCTCGAATCGCCCGATGCGCTGGGCGACCGCGCCCGTGAAGGCGCCTTTTTCATGGCCGAAGAGCTCGCTCTCGAGGAGGTCGTCGGGGATGGCCGCGCAGTTGACTTTGAGCAAGGGGCCACGGGCGCGCGGGCTCCAGGCGTGGATCACGTCGGCCACGACTTCTTTGCCGACACCGCTTTCGCCGGTGAGCAGGATCCGGCTGTCGGAGCCGGCGACTAGGGCGGCATCGCGAAAGACGGCCTGCATGAGGGTGCTACGGGCGATGACGTGCTCGGGCAAGGGGCGGTCGAGGGGAGCGGTGGGGCTGGGCTCGGGTTCGAGTCCGAGGGCTTTGCGGACGGAGGCGAGAAGTTCTTCGAGGTCGATGGGTTTTTCGAGGTAATTGACGGCTCCATCGCGCATGGCGCCGACGGCGTCGCGGACCTCGGGGTAGGCGGTTACCAGGAGGACAGGCAAGACAGCGTGGGCTTGGCGGGCTTGGCGGAGGGTGTCCAGGCCGGAGATGCCCGGCATGCGGACATCGGAGATCATCATCTGGATGGGGGCGGTTTTGAGGATGGCGAGGGCTTCTTCGCCGGAGCCGACCGGGAGGGTATCGAAGCCTTGGCCGCGCAAGAAGGAGTCGAGCAAGCTGCGTTGCCCGGGGTCGTCGTCGACGATCAGGATGCAGGCGGGTTTGGCGGGGAGTTTGCCCGGGCTGGGCGGCATGGGGGGTTAGGAGACGAGGCGCAGGTGGGAGATGCGGAAGCGGGCACCGCGCGGTTCGTTGGGGAGGCACTCGACCTCCCAGCTATGGGCCAGGACGATCTGCTGGACAACGGCGAGGCCGAGCCCGGTGCCTTTGGCGGTCGAAGTGACGTAGGGTTTAAAGATCTCGGTGCGGCGCTCGGGGGGCACGCCGGGGCCGTTATCGCGGACTTCGAGGAAGGCGTGGCCGGCGTCGTGTTTCTCGGCGACGATTTGGATTTCGCCGCCTGGGTCGACGGCCTGGACGGCGTTGAGGAGGAGGTTAAAGAGAGCCTGGCGGAGCATTTGTTCGTCCGCCTCGATGGTGAGGGCGACGTCGGTCGGTTGGAGGCGGATGGTTTTCTCCTCGAGGTCCGCGCTCAGGGCGCGGACGACTTCGCTGACGAGCGGGCTGAGGGCGAGGGTGGAGCGGCGCACCTCGCGGGGGCGGGAGTAGTTGATGAACTCGTTCAACTGGGCGGTGACGCGGTCGGTTTCGTCGATGATGTCACGGGATTTGGTTTGGAGTTCGGCGGGGACATCGGGGCGTTTAGAGATCATCTGGGCGAGGCCGCGGATGATGTTGAGGGGGTTACGGGTTTCGTGGGCGAGGCCGGCGGCGGCGAGGTTCATCTCTTTGAGGCGCAGGTTGAGTTCGCTGGCGCGGATGAGGCGGATTTGGAGGTCGGAGGATTTGGTGACGTTGCGCCAGGCGACGGCCAAGCCGCCGACGGCGAGTGCGCCGAGTGCGCCGATGAGGGAACGGAGCCAGAAATCCTGGTTAGCGACCGCGCGCACGGTTTGCATGGACAGGACGATGACGAAGCTGTGGACGCCTTGTTTTTCGATCACGGCTTTGTACTCGGCTTCGGTCATCCAGAAGGGCCGGCCAAAGGGGGGGCGGCCGTCGCGGGGACCTCGCGGGCCGGGGCGGCCGTCGGGCGGTGAAAAGCGTGCGCGGTCGTTGGAGTCGGCGGTGAGGGTGGGATCTGGCGGTGGTCCTGGGGGTGCGGGTGGAGGGCGGTTGGTGTCGCCGGGGCCGAAGCCCTCGCGGCGGGGCAGGACGATGGTGGGGTTAGGGCCGCCGAGGTCTTGGGTGACGTTGGTGCCGAGGTCGACGAGGTTGGCGAGGGTGACGCTGTGTCGGGCCCAGTGGACTTCGGAGCGGACGAGGTCTTGGGGTTCGAGGTCGACGGGGGCGCCGGCGGAGGCGACGACGTCGCCGGCGGTGTTGAGGAGGGCGATCGAGATGACGTCGCCTTGGCGCACGAGGGCGTCGAGGGCGGATTCGAGGCGGTCTTTGGAGATGATGCCGCCGAAGCGGCGTTGGGATCGGAGGACGAGGCCGACGGTATTCGAGATGTCTTTGGCGCGGACGATGAGGGCGGCGCGGGCGGACTTGCGGACGCGGAGGTGCTCGACGACCTGCCAGGCGAGCGTGACGGCCCAGGCAGCGAGGAGCAGTCCGTAGACCAGCAGGCTACGACGAGACAGGTTCATGATGGGGAGTGGTCTGTTGGGGGAGCGGGCGGTGCGCGGGTGGGTCAGTAGCGTTGGCGGATGAGATTCGAGTCTGAGGAGGAGTTACGAGGTTGGGGTTGGGGGGTGCTGCTGGGTGGTGGCGGTGGGCTGGACTGCTCGTCTGGACGGGAGGGGAGTTTATCGAGGAACTCGTCCAGTTCCTGTTCAGTGAAGGCTTTGGGGACAAGTGTGGACTTACTGCGTTCGCTGTCGGAGAGGGCAGCGAGTTGGGACGGGGCCTGAACGATGTGTGGGGTCAAGAAGATGAGCAGTTCGGTTTTGGCTTCGGCGCGGGCCTTACGCTTAAAGGCATTGCCGAGGAGGGGGATGTCTCCCAGGAGCGGGATTTTGCTGTCGCGGACGGATTTCTGTCGGCCCATGAGGCCGCCGATGATGACGGGTTGACCGTCGGGGGTGACGACGACGGTATCGGCGGAGCGTTTGTCGATGACGGGGACTTCGACGCCGGCGCCGATGGGGACTTTATCGGTGGCGGAGATCGAGGAGAGCTCTGGGGCGACGATCATTTCGACCATACCGTCGGTGGTGATGAAGGGTGTGACGCGGAGGATGATGCCGACGTCGGTGTAGGTTGGGGAGTAGAGGGCGTTGCCGAAGTTATCGTAGCGGACGTTGCTGATGAGGGGGACGGATTGGCCGACGGTGATGGTGGCAGGTTGGTTATTGCGGGCCAGGACGGAGGGGCGGGAGAGGACTTCGGCGTTGCCGGCCTGGGCGATGGCGCGGAGGGTGACCTGGTAATCTTGGCCGAGGACTTGGTAGAGGCCGGCGCCTGGCGGGGTGGGGGCGAAGCTGGTGACGGGCTGGCCGAAGACGTTGGCGAGGGCGTTGGTACCGCCGACGGCGTTGAGGCCCGAGAGGCCGAAGGCATTGGCGCCGGTCCCGGTGGTGGAGCTATCGATTTTCTTGCGGAAACCGCCTTCGAGGCCGACGTCGGAGCTCTTGTTGTAGGTGACTTCGAGGAAGACGACCTTGATGAGGACTTGGGGTTTGGGGCGGTCGAGGTTGGTGATGACTTGGCCGACGTACTCGCTGGTTTCGTCGTCGGTGATGACGATGATGCGGCGCGACTCGGGGTCGACGGAGATCATGGCGTCGCCGATCGTGCTGTTGTTGTAGTACTGGCGGGTCGAGCCGGCGGCGGTGGAGCGGGAGCGGGTTTGGCCTTGGCCACCGAACTGGGGCGTCTGTGGGAACTGGGCGTGGGCAGCGGCGCCGAGGCCCAGGGCGAGGAGGGTGGTGGCGAGGCGGGAGGCGCGGTTGAGAGTCGGGACGGGTGTCATGGCGGTGGGGTGGGAGTTGGGTGGGTGTGGGGCCACTGGACGGTCAGGCCGGTGGCCCTTGATGGTCGGCCGGGGCGGATCTAGAAGGAGCGTCCGCCTCCGGTGGTGCCACCGCCGCCGAAGCCGCCGCCGCCGAAGCCGGTGGTGCCGGTTCGGGTGCCGGTGGCGGTCCCTTGGTTTTGGCGGCTGCGGGTGGTGAGTGCGCTATTGTTTTGGCTTGAGGAGGAACGGTTGCCGGTGGTGCCGCGGTCGAACATATCGCGCAGGACTTGCTCGACTTGAGTGACGTCGGCGTTCTCGAGCGAGTAGACGAACACCCTCTGTTTCTTGGCTGGGTTAGCATCCAGTTGGGCGATCATCTCGGCGATTTGGGGCATGAGATCGCTGGCGGCACTGACGATGACCGAGGAGGTGCGCAGATCGGGGACGGCGAGCACGCGACCTTTTTGGCGGGCGCGCTCGCTGGTGTTGGCTTGGTTGCCGGCGCCGCCGCCGCGGCCGAAGGCGAAGCCGCCAAAGGGGCCGCCGGGACCGCCGGGACCGCCGCGGAATTGGATGGCGGAGCGGGTGGTTTGGGAGCGGGTTTCATCGGGGAAGAGTTGGCTGAGGAGGTCGGCCATTTCCTGAGGATCGGAGAAGCTGAGGCGGAAGACGCGCAGTTCGGTGATGTTTTCGGCGTTGGTGTCGATCTCGCGCACGAGGTTATCGATGGTGGGCACCAACTCTTCGGGGGCGCTGACGACGAGAGAATTGGTGCGTTCGTCGGCGACGGCAGTGACGCGGGAGGCGGCCTGGCGGGCCTCGCTGGCGCCGATGGCGCCGGTGGGTTCGCCACCGCCGCCGCGGCCACCGTCGCCGCCCATGAAGCGGGCGATCATTTGGGCGCGAGGGTCGTCGCCGCCGCGGCCGCCCCGGCCGCTGGTGCCGCTGGGGGCTGGGAACAGTTCTCTGACGATGTTGGCGAGTTCTTTGGCGTCGGCGTAGACGAGGGGGAAGACGCGGATGGCGGAGATGGTGGAGATGGAGGTATCGAGGGCGCGGACGATTTCGACCATGCGACGGATGTCGGACTGAGTATCGGTGAGAACGAGGGCGTTACCGCTTTCGTTGGCGGTGAGGGTGGCGTAGGTGGGGAGGAGGGGCTGGAGGTCGCGGGTCATCTGGACGGCATTGGCGTAGCGGACGGGGATGATTTGGGTGACCATCTCCTCGGTCTTGGGGATGTCGTTGGGCTGGTTGCCCACGCGGACGGGGATGTCGCGTTTCTTGGCTTCGTCTCGGTTGACGATGGTGAGCATGCGCCCGTTACGGATGGCGGCGTAGCCGTTCTTGTTGAGGACGGTGTTGAGCAGATCGACGGCCTCGTCTTGGTTGAGGGGTTGGTTGCTCCACACGTCGACACGGCCCTTGACTTCGGTTTCGAGGACGATGACGAAGCCGGCCGCTTCGCTGAGGTGGTTGAGCACCATGTCGAGTGGGACGTTGCGGAAGTTGAGGCGGAGCCCTTTCTCCCCTGGTGCGACCTGGGCAGGGGTAGCGGGCGCGGCGGCGGGTGGGGTGGCCGGCGCGGGGGGCGGGTTGATGGATTCGTCGACCGGCGGCGGGGCGACGGGTGGCGGGAGCGGGTCTGGAGGGGAAGCGGGGGTGGTGGCTGGGGGTGGGGGAGTCTGGTCTTGGGCCGGTGGGCTAGCGGGCGGATCGGCGGCCAGGGCAGAGAGGGTGGCGGCGAGGGCGGCCACTTGGAGGATGATTTGGATGGTCTTCATCGGTTGAGCTCCTGTTCGCGCTTTTGCATTAAGCGTCTCAATATTTCACTTTCGTCGCTCCCCGTCGAGGGGCCAGTTGCGGGTTTCCCGGCGGCAGCGGTGCTCGCGGATCCGGCCTCGGTGGTGGGGGTACTGGTCCGGGCGAAAGGCTCGGGCTGGGCCACGAGGTCCCAGGGGCCGCCGTCTTCGCGTCGCAACTGCATCCCGACGCGCAACTCGAGGGGTTGGCCATCGATCTCGAGTTGGACGAGGTTTGGGGCGATGCGGGTGATCTTGCAGCCTCCGATGCTATCGGCCGGTTTGAGGGCTTTACGGTACTGCGAGCTACTGCCGTCGAAATAGGCGAACTGGCCCTGCTCATAGATCATGGTGCCGAGCAGGGAGATGGTATCGGTCTGGACGCGCCGGGGCTGGGCTTCGCGGACTTCGCGGCGGTCGGACCGCGCGGACCGATTCGGGTTGAAGATGTTGCGGTCGGTCACGAGCTTGAAGGCGTCGAACCCGGTGGCTGGCGGGGGGGTGGGCGGGATGGGGGCAGGCAGTTCTTGCGCGGCCAGGGCGAGCCCACCGGCCAAGATGAGGCCTAGGAGGCCCTTGGCTCGATGGGCCTGGGGGCGGGTCAGGGGCGAGTTTGGGTGGTATGTGGCGGGGTGATTCATTCGCGACGGGCTGCGGGTTCGGGTTGCGAGAGCATGAGGCCGCTGACGAGCAAGGCGAGGGTGAGTTGTTGGCCGTCTTTGTCGCGGGCGGTAAGTTCGAGGGACTCGAGTTTGAGGGCCATGGGGTCGTGTTCGATGTCGTAGAGGAAACGGCTGAGGGCGGGGAGGCTGCCCGAGGCGTCCACGCGACAGAGGAGGGTGAGATAATCCTCGGGCTCGCGGCGCCACTGTGGGGTGATGGAGGTGACGCTGATGCGGCTGGCCTGGGACCAGAGGTCGAAGGAGCGCAGGACCTTTTGTTCGGCTTCGGACGGGTTAGCGGGGAGGGTATTGGTACGCATATGGGCCCAGCGGTTGCGGATGGCTGGTTCCCGGGCGAGCAGGCGTTCCCCGGTGGTGACGCGTTGGCGCAGTTCAGCGAGTTGGGCGGCTCGGCTTTTGTACAAGCTGACGAGGGGGGAGAAGAGGAGGCGGTCGCCGACGAAGAGGGCGACGGCAACGAGGGCCGCGAGGGTGAGGAGTTGTTGTCGGTTTTTAATGTTCATCGCCGCCTCCATCGGTCCAGTGGAAATCGAAGGTAAACTGCATGGGAGACTTGCCGCGGATGACATTGACCTTGAGGTCGGAGACGCGGGGTGCGGCGCGGAGTTTATCGAGGGTTTTGAGGAGGGTGGGGTGGTCGCGGGCCACGCCGGCGCAAGAGACGCGGGTGGGGCCGCGGAGTTCGAGGGTCTTGGCGGTCACGCCACCGTCCTCCGGGAAGGCCTCGGTTACTTGGCGCAGGACGCTCAGGCTGCGAACGGAGTCGTCGAACCAAGGGCGGAAGAGGCGGACCTGTTTTTGCACTGCCTCGAGCTCGCGCACGGCGGGGCCGATCTTGGTCCATTGGGAGCGCAAGCGAGCCAGTTGCCACTCTGGGTAAAGGAAGACGACGGCCAGGAGGAGGGCGAGGGCCGCGGCGGCGAGGCCGGCGCGTTGGAGTTTGCCGGCGGAGTAGCGGGCGAGGAATTGCTGCCAGGCGTTGACTCGAGGGGGGAGGAACTCGAGGGTGGCGCCGGGGCCGGCCAACTGGTTAGCGGCGAGGCTGAAGGCGGACGAGACGGTGGCGGCTGGGGGGAGTTGGGCGGCGAAGTCGCCTGGGTGGTAAGCGGTGACGAGTTCGACCTTGAGGCTCAGCGATTCGAGGCGCAGGTCGATTTCGTCGGCGAGTTTTTGAGCCAGGTCGCGTGGGCCGAAGATACGGACGCGGCGGATGGTGTCGCGCAAGGCGGCGGGCAACTGGCCGAGGGTAATGCGGATTTCGCGTGCGACGATGTCGGCTCGCAGGTGGCGCTGTCCGCCTTCGGTCTCGAGAGCCCCTTCGAGCGCGCGCAGGGCGACGACCCCACCTCCGGCGGTGACTTGGAGGCCCACTTGAGTTTCGCCGATGGCCAGGGCCAGGACGCCGTTGGAGGCGGTAGCGCCGAGGGGTTGGAGGACGGTGAGGCCGAGGGTAAAGCTGAGGGGTTTGAGGCCGGCGGCGCGGAGGACGCGTTCAAGGAGGGCGAGGTGGTTGCGTGGGACGCCGGCGAGGGTGGCATGGCGTTCGCCGGCGGCGGTCTGGTATTGGGAGGTGGCCAACTGGAGGGTGTCGACGTCGCAGGGAAAGCCGCGTTCGGCTTCGAGTTGGAGGAAGCCGGGGAGGTCGTTGTCGGGCAGGTTGGGGACCTGAGTATGGGCGGTGAGGGCCCATTTCAAGGGCAGGCCGACGACGCAGCGGCGTTCGCGGACGTTGGCGGCGTCGAGGTGATTACGGATCTCGCGTCCGACCAACTCGGGATCGTTGGTCAAGGGGTCTAAGGACAGGGCAACGGAGAGCCATTGGTGCTGCTGAAGGGAGCCATTGGTGCGGCGGAGGACGACGCCATCGAGCCGGCCGCCGTCGAGGGTGAGGCCGAGGAGACCGGTGGTGCGCCGGCGATTGAGCCAAGCGAAGCTGAAGGGGGCGGACTTGAGCGGGGTGGTCATCGGGATTGTTGCGCCAGGAGCCAGGCTTGGCGGACCTCCTGGCCGAGGGCCCAGCCGAGGTGGCCCAGGTCTTGGCGGTGGACGATTTTGGGGGTGCCGTCGCTGGTATCGAAGATGAACCGGGTCCGACGGTAGCCGCGGCCGTAGGGGCCGACGGCGGCGACATCGGCCGAGAACTGGAAGGCTTGGGTGGTGACGTAAGGTCCGGCCCTGATGGCGGCGGCGTCATCGGCCAGCGCGTCACGCAACCAAGCGACGGAGGTCAAGGCGGTGGGGTTAGAGCGGCGGTAATCGACGACGGCCTGGGCCTTTTCGGAGCCGATGCCGGGGACGCAAGCGAGCACGGCGGCGCTGGCGGTATTGATGTTGATGCGTCCGTCGAGGTAAGAGCTGTTGGTGGCGGTCAGGTCGTTCGCAACGAGGGCGAATTCTTCGGTCGTGAGGCCCCCGCGGACACACAGCTCGAGCGGGCTGGCGAAGGAGGGGGTGGCGGCGGCGGCGGCGGCGGCACCGCCTGCTCCGCCTCGGCCTCCGCCGCCGGCGGGTGCGCCGCCGGCCAGGCCGAGTTGGGCTAGGACGGGGTTAAGGCGGGCGGAGCTGAGGTTGGTTTGGAGGAGGGCGGTGAGCTGGGCTGTGTTGACGGGGTTGATGTTAATGCGGTCGGAGCCGTCGCTGCGGGTGTTGGGCTCGCGGCTGTAGACGGTGACGTACTCGAGCAAGCCCGGGTCGAGTCGGCCGTCGCGGTTATCGTACGGGGCGCTGAGTTCGCCGTCGTTTTCGCTCGGCTCGAGGGTGCCGTTGAGGTTGGCGTCCTCGCCGTAGAGCAGTTCGAGGGTAGCGCCGAAGACCCAGCGCAATTCGTCGGTCGTATCGAAGTTAGCGTTCTTGCAGGCATAGGCTGGGCGCAGGAGGGCGTAGGTCTGGATCTCCGCGCCGCTGGCCGAGACTTCGTCGTCGGCGTCTCGCCAATCGACGATGGCGGCCGCCAACTCGGGCGTCATGCGTGGGAGTTGCTCGAGCATGGCAGCGGTGGCGATGTTCAAGTTGAGTTTCGAGCCTTCGTCGACGAGGCCGAAGGTAGGGAAGTGGGGGCCGGCCTGCCAGTTGTTAGTATCCCGGCCCAGGAGCCAGAAGGTGGCCTCACCGACCGGGACGGCGGCGTATTGGTAGGCGGTGAGGTCGGGCAGGACGCCGTTGGTGGCCAGGGTGGACAAGACATAGCTCAGGTAACGCGCGGCCCCGTCGATGGCCTGGTCGGCCGCTAAGGCAGCGGCGCGGTTGTCTGCGGCGCGGAGCTCGAAGCTCATCGAGTTGGCGAAGTAGAGGGTGAGGGTGACCAGGCCTAGGGCGACCCACAACACGATGATGAGGACCGACCCTCGGAGGGGCAGGAGCTGCCGTGCCGGTTGACGCGGGGGTGAGCCGGTTGCGGTGGGGTGTTGGCTGGGGGTCAGGCGCATCACGGCTGACCTTGGGTGGTCTCGGTTTGGTTGGTGCGGGCCTGGATGAGGAGCGGGACGATCAGCTCGATCGGGGCCAGGTCGCCGGGGAGGACGGGCGAGAGATGGTCCGGCAGCGCCTGGGGCGCCGTCAGGATCCGGACCAAGACGGCCTGGGGCAGTCCGGTGTCGCCGAGGGTGGTGTCCCAGGTATCGCGCCACTCGGTGCCGTCGAAGCAGGCGAATTCGAGGGTTTGGACGTTGCTGAGGAGCCACTGGTCGAGGGGCTCTTCGGCCACGGTACTGAGCAAGTTGCGGGTGACACTGCGGACCAGGTCCAGGCGGTTGGTGCCGCCGGAGTTCAAGGGCTCGAGGAGTTGGTAAGTGACCTTCTGGACTTCACCCCAAGGGGCGGTGTCGGTGAGTGCGCCCGTCGAGGTGAAGAATTCGAGTCCCATGTTTTGGGCTAGGACCAGGCCCGTGCCGACGGCGCCGACGCGGAAGGAGGCGGCCAAGCCCTGGCCGGGCGGCAGGGCGCCCTGGAGGTCGCGACGCAAGAGGTTGAGGGCTTGGTGGACGGGCAGCGATTCTTGGAGGGCGGCGACGGTCTTTTGGCGCAGGCGCAGGGCGCTATAGAAGACGGTGTTGATGGCGGCGAGGACGATCGCGAAGATGGCGACGGCCACCAGCACTTCGAGGAGCGTGAAGGCGCGGCGGTGGAATTGGCGTGAGCGGGGCGCGCCCGCTCGGGCCACGAGGGCCGTGTCGAGCAGGGGGGACGGGTGGGCGCGCAGGGGGAGCATGAGGTTATTGGGAGCTGTCCACCAAGGTGCTCAGGCGGACCCAGTAAGCCCGGTCTTGCACGGGGTATTCGACCTCGACGGTGAGTAGCCGGAAGGTGCTCTGGTTCGGGTCGAAGCCCCACTCGTCGTTGCGCAAGGTCCAGCGGTATTCGCGAGACCCCTCGAAGAGGGCCCCGGTTTGGGCAGAGACGTTCCAGTTGGTGGTGAGGACGCTCTCGAGCAGGATCCGTTCGGCCACGCGCGCGGCGGCGGTTTTGCGTTCGGCCACGACACCGGCCTGGCCGGCGATGCGCAGGCCTTGGATGGCGACTGGGATGACGATGGCCATGAACAACAAGGCGGCCAGCACTTCAGCGAGCGTGAAGCCAGCGCGAGCCCGGTCAGCGGTAGGTGGCGATCCAATCGTTGGTTTGATTGCCAATCTCATAGTACAACCGATGCTGCGCCAGGGAGAGCCACAGTTCGCGATCGTCACGGTCCAGGAGTCGGATGGCGGGCAGGCTGGCTTCGCCGATCGAGCCGTCGGGCAGGAAGTAGATGTCGGATTCGTTGGGTTGGGTGGCGAGCAGGGGCGAGGTTGTGCGCGCGGTGGTTTGGGCGGTGAGCGTGCCACTGGCGCGGGTGGAGGCGGCGAGGGCGGGGTCGTTGGCAGGCGCGATCACCTCGATCCGCACGTCGCGGTCGGCTTGAAACTGGACCGCTTTGGGGTCGTAGCCGTCGATGGGGAATCGCTCCGCGAGGCCGTAGGTGCCAGTGTCGACATCGATCCACAGGACCATGGGCAGGCCTTCGGAGGCGGCGCGGCTCTGGCCATGACGGGTCAGCGCCAGCAGTCGCCGCGCCTCGGATTCGAGGGTGCGCCCGCGGAAGAACGCGGCCAGGGAGGGTGCGGCGACGGAGATCACGACGGTGAGCAGAGTCATGACGAGCATCAACTCGACCAAGGTGAACGCGCGCCGAAGCCCTTGGCTAGCGGCGCGGGCCACTGGTTTGCCAGTTGGTGATGTCATCGTCGCCGCCTACGCGTCCGTCTGGGCCCATGGACATGAGGTCGTAGGAGCTGGGGTTATTCTTGCCCGGACACTCGTAGAGGTAATCGTTGCCCCAGGGGTCTTGGGGGACGTCTTTGAGGTAAGGCCCGTGCCAGTTGGGCGTGTCGCGCGGTTGCTCGATGAGATCGATCAGGCCGTCTTTGCCCTTTGGGTAGTAGCCGTTATCGACTTCGTAAGCGTCCAGGGCGGTGCTGAAGGATGCGATTTGCGTCTGGGCGGCGGTGATTCTGGCCTGTTCGGTGCGGCCGGCGAACTTGGGCACGACGATGGCGGCCAAGACGCCCAGGATGACCAGCACTAAGAGGAGCTCGATGAGGGTAAAGCCTCTCCGGCGCGAGCGGCGCGCGGCTTGGGGGCGGGTGAGTGGCCCGGCGGTAGTTTTCATTCTAGGGAGGGCGAGGTGTGTGCGTCTCGGTTCAGATGGGTTGGATGGGGTTTATTTGATGTATTGCTGCAGGGTAAAGATGGGGAGGACCATGCTGATAAAGATGGCGCCGATGAACCCGGCGATTACAAACAGCATGAGCGGCTCGGCAAACGCCACCGCCGTCTTCAGCGCGCGGTCGAGGTCGCCCTCGGTCACGTTGGCAATGCGGACGAGCTCTTCGTCCAAGCGGCTACTCTCTTCGGCTACGGAGATCATCTCGAGGACGGAGCGCGGGAACAGGCCCTGACAGTCGGCCAAGCTGGCGCCGAGTTGGCCGCCTTCCTGGACCCGCTCGATCGATTGCGTGACGGCATCGACGAGGATCTGGTTGCCGATGGATCGGCGGGCGACGTTGAGGGCCTGCACCAAAGGCACGTCGGCGCCCAGCAACGTGCCGAGCATCCGGCAGAAGCGCGCCATGGCGAACTGGGCCACCAGCGAGCCGAGCACGGGTGCGCGCAGGACGAGCCCTTCCCACACGCGCCGGCCCGACTCGGACGCGACCCAATGGCGCAGCAGGAACCCGCCCACGACCAGGCAGATGAGCACCAGCGGCCCGTAGGCGCGGACGGTGTCGCTGGCGGAGACGACGATCTGGGTGGGCAAGGGCAGGGCGGCGCCGAAGCCGGCGAACACGGACTGGAACCGCGGGATGAAGAAGGTGAGGAGGAAGACGACCACGCCCAACGCCAAGACCAGGAGGATGATCGGGTAGAGCATGGCCGTGAGGACCTTCGACCGCAGCTCCTTCTCGCGCGACTGGAAGTCGGCGATCTGCGCCAACACCAAGTCGAGAAACCCGCCGGTCTCACCTGCTTGCACCATCGCGACGTAGACACGTGGAAAGACCTTGGGCGACTTGGCCATGGCATCGGCGAGCGACATGCCGTCGATGACCAGGTCATGGATCTCCTTCCACTTGGCGCTGGCCGCCGGGCTGGCAGCTTCTTTGTGCAAGATGACCAGGGCCCGGCTCAGCGGCACGCCGGCGGCCAACAAACTCGACAGCAGGCGCGTGAAGTTCTCGAGGGCGCGCGGGGAAACCCGCTCGGCGCTGCCGCCGAGGGTGAGCCCGCCGAGGGCGAGCCCCGGGCTAGGCGAGGCGGTGGCCTCGGCGCCGGGGGTGCGCTCGGCGAGTTTGATGGGGCGCAGGCCCAGCTCGTCCATGCGCCGGAAGGCTTCTTGCCGACCGGCGGCTTCGAGTTGGCCCTCGGTCAGGCCACCGTCGAGCTGGAGGGCTTTATACTGAAACGAGGGCATGGGCTTTGCGGGCGGACCGGGCGTCGGCGGTCTCGGTGGCGGGCGAGGTTTCCTGCGGCGGCGCATTGACGACTTGGTCTTTGGTCACGCGCAGGACTTCTTCGGGCGTGGTGACACCGGCGCGCACGAGGCGCCAGCCGTCTTCGCTGAGGACGCGCAGGCCGTTGCGGCGCGCGGCGGCACAGATTTCGCCGCTCGAGCAGTTTTCGAGGACCATCTGGCGCAACTCGCTGTCGATGTCCATCCACTCGAAGATGGCGTGGCGGCCGTGGTAACCGGTTTGGCGACACTCGCGGCAGCCGACGGCGCGGTAGACGGTGGTCTGGGGTGGGATGTCGATCTGGGCCTTGAGGGCCTGGGTGGCGGGGGAGGTGTCCGGTTGCCGGCAATGGCGGCAGAGGACTCGGACCAGGCGTTGGGCCAAGACCGCTTCGAGGGAAGAGGCGACCAAGTAAGGCTCGACGCCCATGTCGACCAGGCGGGTGACGGCGCCGGGGGCGTCGTTGGTGTGGAGGGTCGAGAAGACCAAGTGACCGGTGAGGGAAGCCTGGACGGCGATCTGGGCGGTTTCCTTGTCCCGGATTTCGCCGATGAGAATCACGTCGGGGTCATGGCGGAGGATCGAGCGGAGGCCGCGGGCGAAGGTGAGCCCGGCCTTTTCGGAGACCTGGATTTGGTTGACGCCGCGGAGTTGGTATTCGATGGGGTCCTCGATGGTGATGATTTTGCGGATCGAGTCGTTGATTTCGTTGAGGGCGGTGTACAGGGTGGTGGTTTTGCCGCTGCCGGTGGGGCCGGTGACCAGGATGATGCCGTGCGGCAGGCCCAGCACGCGGCGGAAGGAACGCAGCTCGCGCTGGTCCATGCCCAACTCGGTCATGCCGAGGAGCGTGGCGTTCTGCCGCAACAACCGCAGCACGACCGCTTCCCCGTGCAGCATGGGGATGACCGAGACGCGAATGTCGACCTCGCTCTGATCGAGCCGGATTTTGATGCGGCCGTCTTGAGGAAGCCGTTTCTCGGCGATGTTCAGGTGGCTGAGAATCTTGACGCGCGACACGATCGCCGGCTGGAACCGCTTGATCTGGGCGGGCACGGGGATTTCTTGGAGGACGCCATCGATGCGGTAGCGGATGCGCAATTCATCTTCGAAAGGCTCGAGGTGGATGTCTGAGGCGCGCAGTTCGATGGCATCGCGCAAGACTTGGTTGACGAACCGGATGATGGAGGCATCTTCGGCCGCACCGTCCAGGTTGGTGTCTTCCTGGGCGTCGTCATCGACGACTTGGAGGGCGGTTTCTTCGTCGAGGGTGTCGATGGTATCGGCGCCCACCCCCAGCCGCTTCTTCATCTCGCGCTGGATCGCCTCGCTCGAGGCCAGCACCGGCTTGAGATTCAGTCCGGTCAACGTCTTGAGCGCGTCCAATCCCTGGGTGGCAAAGAGGCGGCTGGTGGCGACCTCGACGGTCCCGTTGAGACGGCGCAGGGGCAGCAGCTCTTCCTTCAGGAGGATGCGGGCCGGGAACAAGGAGAGCAACTGGCGATCCGGTTCGATGTCGTCGAGGGTAGTGAAGCCCAGGTCGTATTCGGCGGCCAGCCAGCGCAAGACATCTTCCTCGGCTTGGGGCGCCGGTTGGGTGCCCCGTGCGCTCTCCCGCAGCAGCGTGGCCGCGTCTGCGGCGGACAGCCGCTTTGCGGCGACCATTTGGTCAAGCAACTGCTTAAACGCCGACTCGGGAGGGTTGGGCTCGGTCATAACGGAGGCGCAGTTCGAGGGGTTCGAGGTAGCTCGGCCCGCCGGCCGTGGCTGGCAGGGTAGTTGGGTCGGCCGGCGGGCTGAGCGAGTGCGAAGGACTACTGTTGAAGCATGGTAAGGATGGCCCACCGTTCGCAAGTAGGGCGCGCGGTCCCTTGCGCGCCGCACACCGCTGTGGATACGGGAGGCCGCGGCGCGCAGAGGACTGCACGGCCGCAGACGACCCTACGATGCATAACGACGGCTCCTGGGTCCACACCGGGCCTGATCCGCTAATGGGTGACGATGCCGCGCAGCCGCGCGATGGCTTCCTGGCGCACGGACAGGACCTTGAGCAAGTCCTCCTGAGCGGCGTCGAGGGCGGCCTGCTTGGCCTTGCGCGACTCGATGAACTTGGCCATGGTTGCCTTCAACTCGGCATTCGAGGCCTTGGATTCGACGGCGCGTTGGAGAGCCTCGGCGTCCGGGTCGGACTGCTGGCCGAAGCGCCGGCCTCCGCCTTGGTCACCGCCGCCCCCCGGACCGCCCGGACCGCCCTGGCCGCCGGGACCGCCTCGGCCGAACATGCCGATCATGCCCATAGCGCCCCCGAATCCGGAATCGCGCCGGGCCTCCATGACCTTGGTGACTCTTGGGCCGATGACTTTCCACTCGTCTTCGCTTTGGACTTCGAGGGTTTCCTTGAACCGGTCCATCATACGTTCCTGCATTTGGGCCGGATCGAAGTTAGGCCGGCCTTGACGGTCGCCGCCCCCTTGGCCGCGATCCGGGCGTTGGGCCATCACATTGACCGAGCCGGCCAGCACGAGGGCGGACAGGCCGGCGAACCACACCGACTTGAATACTCTGTTCATGGGTACTTTCTACGGTTTTGTTTTTGTCGCGAAACACGGCCGGGCGCAGTTTTCGGAGTCCGCCCGCTCTGTTCCGTTCGGCCTTCGAGCAGGACGGGTGCCAGGGCAGGTTTTACGGGGGTTGCGCGTCCAAGTGCGCAGTTTCTTCTCAGGGTGGCGGCACGGCGTGCGCAGGCTTTGCGCAGGGGCATGGGGTCATCCGCAAACCGCGGGGGCGGCGGCTCGGGGTTGGGCACACCGCGGCCTCAGTTGGCGGCGTGAGCGCCGGCGGGGTGGGGTTGGGGTGGCGGGGAGTTGGGGAGGGGGGGCAGGCTGCTCGGGGTGGGGGGCAGCGGCGGGGTCGGGCCCAGGCCCGGAGGCAGGGGCGGGACTTTGGCCACGAACTCGCGCCAAGCGCGGCGTTCGGCGGGGGTCATGAGGTCCCAGCGGGCGGCCTTCTGAAGGAATCGGGCTTGGTCGACTTCGTTCATGTCGAGGAACCGGTTAAAGGCCTCGATGCACTTGGCGCGTTGGTCGGGGGGCAGGCTGGCAAAAGCGC
>Ga0194125_10006878_pt1 | contig 16609 bp, 11 predicted proteins | sample TA2KigC250mmetaG_FD_148626 | JGI IMG/M metagenome (GOLD analysis project Ga0194125, IMG submission 148626) | Freshwater microbial communities from Lake Tanganyika, Tanzania - TA2015034 Kigoma Deep Cast 250m | ecosystem: Environmental > Aquatic > Freshwater > Lake | place: Tanzania: Lake... | reverse complement strand
AGAAAACTTCCTGTCAGCATAAAGATATATCTGTCAGTAAATAATATTAATTTCTATATAATTGATGCAATAAAAATTGCACAACAGTTAGGGCTTGGAAACAGGATAAATATGATAATGCAGGCAGCATTTTTTAAGCTTGCAGATGTCATTCCAATTAACGATGCAGTCAGGTATATGAAAGAAGCGGTTGTAAAGACATATGGTGCAAAGGGTGAAGATATTGTAAAAATGAATCATAATGCAATAGACAGGGGTGTGAATGCTTTAATTAAGGTTGATGTTCCTGCCTCATGGAAAGACAAGGTTGATACAGCCGTTATTTCAGAAGCACAGGAACCGGATTTTGTAAAAAATATTTTAAGGGTTGTAAACAGGCATGAAGGTGATTCAATCCCGGTAAGTGCATTTGTTGGGGCTGAAGACGGTTCATTTCCACCTGGAACTTCAAAGTATGAAAAACGCGGGATTGCTATAAATGTTCCTGAATGGCAAAAAGATAATTGTATTCAATGCAACCAGTGCTCTTTTGTTTGTCCGCATGCAGTAATAAGACCATTTCTTCTGGATGAAGAAGAAGCAAAAAATGCTCCTGAAGGTTTTGAAATACTTGATGCAAAGGGGAAAGGTCTGGAGGGGCTAAAATATAGAATCCAGGTAAGTTATCTGGATTGTACCGGTTGCGGAAACTGCGCTGAGAGATGTCCTGCAAAAGAGAAAGCGCTTGTAATGAAGCCATTTTCAACCCAGGAAAAGCAAAAAGCTTTTTGGGATTTTGCAGTCACAGTAAAACCAAAAGAGAATTTAGTTCCATCGGACACAGTTAAGGGCAGCCAGTTCAGACAACCGCTCCTTGAGTTCTCAGGTGCTTGCGCAGGCTGCGGTGAGACACCTTATGTAAAGCTTGCAACCCAGCTTTTTGGTGACAGGATGTTGATTGCCAATGCCACAGGATGTTCATCTATCTGGGGCGCATCTGCTCCTGTAGCTCCATATACAGTAAATTTAATGGGCAGAGGGCCTGCATATTCAAATTCTTTATTTGAAGACAATGCTGAATTTGGCTTTGGAATGGTTCTTGCAATAAGTCAGCAGAGATACAGGCCTGAACAGTTGATGAAGGAAATGCTTTCATTAAATATTGAAGTCAGGATAAAAGATGCTTTGAATGAATGGATTGCAGGTTATGAAGCCGGAGAAGACTGCAAGGTCTCTTCTGAAAAGGTCTTGAATGCACTGGCTGAGCTAGTAAAAGATGCCCGAGCCAATGGATTACGTGAGGAAATTTTAAAATTAAAGGATTTTCTGATTAAAAAATCTGTTTGGGCTTTAGGCGGTGATGGCTGGGCATATGATATTGGTTATGGCGGACTTGACCATGTCCTTGCAGCAAATAAGGATATTAATGTTTTAGTGCTTAATACAGAGGTGTATTCAAATACAGGAGGGCAGTCTTCCAAAGCTACTCCAAAGGGGGCAGTCGCAAAGTTTGCAACATCGGGTAAAAAGGTTAAGAAAAAAGATCTAGGACTGATTGCAATGACCTACGGATATATATATGTTGCACAGATAGCAATGGGTGCAAATATGAATCAGGCCTTAAAAGCTATAATTGAAGCAGAATCTTTTGCCGGTCCGTCACTGATAATTGCATATGCTCCCTGTATTAATCATGGAATAAAAGTGGGGATGGCATATTCACAGTTAAGGCAGAAACAGGCAGTAGATGCCGGTTACTGGCATCTTTACAGGTTTAATCCTGAACTAAAAAAACAGGGTAAAAATCCTTTTATACTGGATTCACGTGAACCAAAAGAACCTTTTAAGGATTTTATAATGGGTGAAATAAGATATTCATCTTTAATGCAGACTTTTCCTGATATTGCAGAAAAATTATTTGCAGAAGCAGAAGAAGAGGCGAAGGAAAAATATACAACATATAAAAGAATGTCAGAAGAAGAGCTTTGCTTTTAAACCCTCAGGGGCATAGTTCTATACAATTCAATGCGCGGGTGAATGGTTATATGGAAAGAAAAGCTTGAATTTTAAGTTAGCGCCACGTGCTTAGGAGGTGGCCGGGAATCTACTTTATATTAAAGTCTTTAATTATATTGATACTTTACCTTCGATGCAATTACCGCAGTGTAGTGTAAAATTTGTATATTCTACTTTGAATTCAGGCTGGGCCAGCCGTAGTCTCGGTGGGCTCGGTGGGCTCTGTTGTTTTAGTATCTTCTATCTCTATGGTAACTGTAGTTCCATAATTTAGATATGATTTAGCTGCAGGTATCTGGTTTATTACATTATTATTACCTGCGGTGTCAGGTACTATAATGACTATAAAACCCAGATTTTCCAATTTTGTTACTGCATCATTTTTTTTCATTCCTGCAACATCCGGCACCTCAATACCCCTGCTTATTTTTATTATTACTTCTGAAGTTTTCATATAGGTAGTGCCTGGCTCGGGTATCTGTGCGAAAACTTTTAAAATCTCATTTTTACTTTCTTCTGTAATTACTGTTATATTTTTAAAACCTGCATTACTTAAGTTGTTAACTGCATCCTGCTCTGTCATTTTCATTACGTCCGGAATAACACTTTCCGGGTTTTCTCCCTTGCTAATATATATAGTTACCTGTGTTGATTTATTTATTGTAGAATCTGCAGGTGGATTCTGGGCAAAAACCTTACCCTCGGGCTGCTGGTCACTGAAATCAATAATTACTTCAGGGTTGCTCAATCCTAAACTGGCAATAATTTGTTCTGCCATAGGCATAGAAAGTCCAATAAGATAGGGCATTGCATATGTCTGTAAACCCTTACTGATGTAAAGGTTTATACCGAGAGGCTCACTGGTTAATGATTCAAGGATATAGTTTGGTTCGGGTTCCTGGTTAAATATGATGTTTTCATTATAGGTATCATTAAACTGGTATATTTCATTAATTATAAAATTTAAATCAGTAAAAATCTGGCGTGCTTCATCTATATGTTTTCCTATTACATCAGGTACTGTAACTTTATTGTGGATATTGCAAAAATCCTTCGGTTCTTTACCTTTGACAAATATCATATACCCGAGTTTTTCTTTGGGGCACCAGAAAGTGGGCAGCAGTCTTGATTCTGTGCAAACCTCTACATCAATGAGTATGCCCTCCGGCACTACAAAGTCGGTGATGGGCCTGTCCTTAAGGGCAGCAATCATGAACTCTCTCCATATATCTGCAGGAAAAGTTCCTCCAAAAACTGTTCTGCCATTAATTTTATCCATAGGTTTGCTTGATTCAAGATATCCCATCCATACAACTGTTGCAAGCTCAGGAGTGTAGCCAGCAAACCAGGCATCTCTATTGTCAGTTGTTGTTCCTGTTTTTCCGGCAGCAGGTCTTCCAATGCCAGCACCTCTTCCAGTGCCTTCTGTTATTACTCTTTGAAGTATACTTGTAACATAATATGCAGTGGGGGGATCAAGTATCTGTCTATTTTTTTCATTTTTGTCCGGGTCATATTCAAAGAGAACATTACCCTCCGAATCGGTAATTTTTAAAATACATACCGGTTCCCTGTATGCCCCATTTGCAGCAAGCATGGAAAAGATTTTTGCAACATCAAGGGGTGTTATTCCTTTCTCAAGTCCTCCAAGAGCAATAGCGGGATTATTTCCAATATCCGGTATATCCATTTCGTTGCATAATTTTTCGACGTTTTCAGCTCCAACCCGCATGACCAGTTGGGCATAAACAACATTTACGGAGTGTATTGTGGCATCAATAACAGTCATATCATTTGTCTCAAATTTCTGACCGCCATAGTTATCCACCTTCCAGTCAGGGCCAGAAGGCATATCAATTATAATTGGACCATTTGGATTGTACATATCATTTGGTGACATGTGCTGCCTGATTGATTCCATCAAAACAGGTACTTTAAAGATAGACCCGGGCTGTCTCTTTCCCTGAGTTGCAGTGTTAAATTTGCTTGCGTTATAATCTTTACCGCCAATAAGTGCATATATATAACCATTTTTCGGATCCATGGATACCAGTGCATTGGATGGACCTGGATCTTCCGGAAATACTTTAAAAACAGCCTCTTCTGCTTTTTTCTGTAAATCCAGATCAATTGTAGTATATATTCTAAGCCCACCCTTAAATACGTCATAATCAGTAAACTTTTTTTCATAAAGCTGCTGTTTTACATAATCAATAAAATAAGGGGCAGTTCTATTTCCTGTTCCATCCCCACCTGATTTCTGTCCTAGATTTAATTCAACAGGTGTGATTAGTGAAGAGAGAAACTCATTTTTATTGATAAATCCCTGGTCATACATGAGTTTTAATATAAGATTTCTTCTGGCTTTAGCTTTTTCTATATCATTAAAAGGGTTATAAATCTCCGGTGCCCTAACCAGTCCTGCAAGAAGCGCAGCCTGAGGAATTGAAAGTTCACTTGCGTGTACATTAAAATAAGTCTGTGCTGCTTTCTCAATACCATATGCCCCTGCACCAAAAAATATAGTGTTTAAATACATTTCAAGGATTTTATCTTTTGTATAATAACGCTCAAGCTGAATTGCAATAATAGCCTCATTTATTTTTCTTCGCATAGTTCGCTCTGAAGTAAAATATACATTTTTTACATACTGCTGTGTAATGGTACTACCACCCTGAACTATCTTTCCATACCTGATATCTGCAATCAGCGCTCCTATTATTCTTCTATAATCAACACCAGTGTGGTCATAAAATCTTTTATCTTCAACTGACACAATTGCATCCTTTATATGCTGTGACATTTTTTCAAATGGTATTATCTCCCTGTTTTCCCCTGCATGAAATTCAGTAAGCAAGCTTCCATCAATTGCATATACCTTTGATGTTTCGGCAATAGGAGATGGGGTTAAATCTTCTATTGAAGGTATTGTTTGAAGATATAATAAGGCGGCTACAAACCCTACAAATATTATAATTATTAAGCAGAGAAGCAGGGTCACTGAAAATGTTATAAGGCAGCCCCGCGCCCTTTTTTTGTTATTTGTACTATTTCTTGAGCTGTTCACTAAAAATCACCTGTATCATTTTTTCTCTTATATTAATTTTATATGCAGTTTTTGGAACCTGACCTTTAGACGTAATTTGTTTTTTATAGTTTATTGATTAATTTATCAGATAATTGGCCTGGTTATTCTTCTTACCTTCATTTGAAAGTATCCCCATTTTTATGATAAAAACAAAATTATTAGGTTAAGGATGATTATTGAAAAAACCGTTCGAAAGACGAGCGGGCATGGTTCCTCCAGAGGAGGAGAGCGAGGAATGAGACCGAGCAAGATTTTCCTCGCCGGGGAAAATATTGCGTGTTTTTGTAATAATCATCCTTAACCATTAAAGTTTTATTTTAATTGTTATCACGAAAATGGGGATGCTAATCCTGCATTTTATTTAATAGACATCATAATATATGCTGTGTTAATATTTAAGTCAAATTTTTAGGATGAGCTAATTTTTATAAAATCATTTCTTTAGCAGGTTTTTTTATTAAAGCCTTTTATTTTAAGGGAAAAGTCAAATGGAAAAAGATTTAAAAATACAGATGGAAACTGCCTGTCTGGGGACAGAAGATATAATGCTTAAAGATGAGCTTTTAAACCTTCTTTTGCAATCAATAAAAGAAAAAAGGCCTTTGAAAGTAAAGCTTGGACTTGACCCCACAGCTCCGGATATTCACCTGGGACATACTGTTGTTTTAAATAAATTAAGGCAGTTTCAGGATTTGGGCCATAATGCAATTTTAATTATAGGTGATTATACTGCAAGAATTGGCGATCCTTCTGGAAGGTCATCACTTAGACCAAAACTGAATCCTGAAATAATTGATAGAAATGCAAAAACATATATGAAGCAGGCATTTAAAATACTTGATCCCGAAAAAACTGAAATTGTAAAAAATTCAAAATGGCTCAAGCCTTTAAGACTTGAGGATATTTTAAATTTAACATCAAGATTTACAGTTGCAAGAATGCTTGAAAGAGATGACTTTAAGAAAAGATTTTCTGCAAATGTTTCTATAGCTATCATGGAATTTTTATATCCTATAATGCAGGCATATGATTCAGTTGCTATTGAATCAGATATAGAACTTGGAGGTACTGACCAGAGGTTTAATCTGCTTGTGGGAAGGGAACTGCAGAAAGAGTTCGGTCAGAGACCGCAGATTGCAATAACAATGCCGATTCTTGTTGGCATTGATGGTATTGAAAAGATGAGCAAGAGTCTTGGAAATTATATAGGTGTTACTGAACCTCCGGAGGAGATATTTGGCAAGGTCATGTCGATTCCAGATAATATAATAATTGATTATTACAGACTGCTCACAAGGCTTTCCAAAAGCCAGATTGATGAAATTGAAAGAGATATAACTCATGGAGGGAAAAATCCTGTTTATACAAAAAGGAGACTTGCAAAATTAATAGTTGAAAGTCTATATGATAATCAGAAAGCAGATTTTGCAGAGGAGCATTTCAATTCAATTTTTAAAGAAAAGAAGATTCCGGAAAAAGTTCAGCAGTATAAACTGGATGCATCTGATATAAAGGAAGGTAAGGTATGGCTTGTCAACCTGCTTGTCAAATGCAAGCTTGCCGATTCCAACAGCAGTGCAAGAAGATTGATATTGCAGGGTGCAATTAAAATTGGTAACAGTAAAATAGATGATATAAATTCAGAGATAGATATTAAGTTTCTGGATGGAAAAATTATTCAGAAAGGAAAAAGATATTTCTGCAGAATAATAATTAATTAATGAATTCTTATTTTATTATCAAGCACTGATTAATTAATTCTTAATAAATGTTGCGGCAATTTATATTACCTTCTCTAATTATTTTTTCTGCTGTCAGTAATAATAATTTAAATTAAATATGAAATATAAATGATATCGGAAAAAGTAAAAATTTTTCTGGCCGAAATTAAAAAAGATCTGGGGTTTATCCCAAAAGACCTTCATATAACCAGAAAAGCCTGTGCGCTTGTTGCAATTTCTTACGGCAGGGTAATTAAAATAGAGGAGCCCAAAGTATGTCATTGTCCTCTTTTTACGACGCTTTTTTCATTCGAGACTATTAATAAAGATACAATTGAAAGTAAATTTAACTGGCAGTCTGAGCACTGGGGTATGTTTACCTGTCATAGAAAAGTCTGTGATGAAAAAATAATTGTGCCGTTTGGAGCCTCAGAAATGATAATGTATTCACTTAAGAAAAAAAGTATTGACGCAGCAGTTATTGCATGTGAGGGTGCAGGCACAGTAATTACTGCAAGTCCTGCAGTTGTTCAGGGTATTGGCGCATATATGAATGGCCTATTTTATACAACTCCAATACCTGAAGTAATTTCAAGGATTGAAGAGACAGGGGCAGTGGTGCTGTCACCAACAGATGCAACAATTGACCAGTTTGAGGGAGTTAGGAAAGCTGCGGATCTTGGTTACTGCAGAATTGCTGTGACAGTTAGAGGGGATGAGCAAAAAACTATAACTAAAATAAGGAAGTTTGAAAAAGAAGTTAAAGATAAAACCAATAAAGATAAATTCAATATTGTGACACTAACCGTATGCAATACAGGAATTAGCAAAGAACAGGCAGAAACAATTAGAGATGAATCAGATCTTGCCTGGGCATGTGCATCAAGGTTTATAAGGGAAATTGTTGGACCCGGATCAATATTGCAGGTTGGAATGAAAATTCCTGTTTTTGTGTTAACTGCAAAGGGTCTGGATTTTATTTCGTCATATTCATCAGATAATTTTCTTAAAGAGAAACTTAAAGATGCTGGCAGAAAACATTACATTACTTCAAATAAGTTTGAAGAAGGTGCAATAAAAATAAATATGGGTAAATTTTCAGTTTTTCTTTATGAAACCAGATATCTTCCAATTGGAACTGAAGATGAGCCACACCCATTAGTTTAAATATTGAAAAAATTATTTTTAATTTTATTTAAAAATGCATGAGTATTCTATAACGTGTTCAATAATTAAAATACTTGAAAGAGTTATAAAGGAAAAAAATCTAAAAAAAGTGGAAGAGGTAAAATTCGAGTTAAGTCCCATTGCAAGTATTGAACCTGAATCAGTAATTTTTTATTTTGCTTTTTTAACCAGAGAGAATATTTTATTGAAGGATGCAAAATTAAAATTTGAAAAAGTAAAAATTAAAGTAAAATGTGGAAAGTGTGGTAACAGTTTTGAGGCTGAAAATTTTACCTCAAATTGTCCGAGGTGTGACAGTTTAAATATCAGCATTTCAGATAAAAATATAGATGATATAAAAATTACATCAATTTCAGGTGAAGAATAGGTTAAAATTTTTGATAATAAGATTGAAATAATAAAAAAAATTGAACTATTAAAAAATAACTATACAATGTAAATTAAATCATATATTTGTTTAATTTATTTGTTTTTTCCTGGTTTTATCCTGAAGTTATTAATATTATAAGAGAAAGGGTTTAAGTATGCTAAAAAAAATCGAATGCTTTATTCAACCATTTAAACTTGATGCAGTTATGGATGCTATTATAGAAGCAGGTGTTGAAGGAATATCAATGTCGGAAGTAAAGGGTTTTGGCCGCCAGCGTGGATTTTTAAAAGGTGAAGTTCCAAATAAGCTTGTAAAGCTTTTACCCAAAGTAAAACTTGAAATGGTTATAGATGAGGAGAAAATAGAAGAAGTAACAAAAACACTGGTGAAGCTATGCCAGACTGGAGAATTTGGTGCAGGAAAGATCTTTGTTCTTCCTGTTGAAGATGCAATAAGAATTAGAACACAGGAATCAGGAATTTCAGCAATAGTATAATAAAAAAGTTAAAGAAAGGAATGGATTAAAATGGCAGTTGAAAATATGTGGGAAATAACACTTGCAAGACTTGATAAAATCATGGAAATGCTGTCATTAAGTGAGGGTATAAAAAAGTATTTAAGGGAACCAAGAAAGACTATAGAAGTTGCAATTCCTGTTAAGATGGACGATGGTTCAATTGAAATATTTAAAGGTTATCGTGTTCAGCATAATACAAACAGGGGTCCCGGAAAAGGAGGTATTAGATATCATCAGGATGTAAATTTAGATGAGGTAAAGGCTCTTGCAATGCTAATGACCTGGAAATGTGCAGTTGTTGGTATTCCATTTGGGGGAGCAAAAGGTGGAGTTATTGTTGATCCCACAAGGTTAAGTTCTGGAGAAATTGAACGCATAACTCGAAGATATATTTATGAAATAATAGATAATATCGGCCCTGAAAAGGACATACCTGCTCCTGATGTTGGGACCAATTCAAAGGTCATGGCATGGATAATGGATACTTATTCAATGGGTAAGGGTTATTCGGTACCAGGAGTTGTAACAGGAAAGCCTATATCCTTGGGAGGTTCCCAGGGCAGGGAAGATGCAACAAGTCGCGGCTGTGTTTATTCTATTCTGTCAACACTTAAGGTTTTAAAAATTGAAAAGCATACCCTGGACATAGTAATACAGGGATTTGGAAATGTAGGAAGCAATGCAGCAAAAATACTTTTTGACTTAGGACATAAGATAATAGCGATATCCGATGTAACGGGAGGATTGATCAATAAAAAGGGAATAAATCCATACAAACTTGGTGAATATATTTCCAAAGGAGAAATGCTTTCGGGTTATCCTGAGGCCGATCATATAGAAGGCAGTAAAATTTTTGAAATCGAATGTGACGTTCTGGTACCTGCAGCACTTGAAAACCAGATAACAGGCAGCAATGCTGCAAAAATAAAAGCAAAAATAATTGCTGAAGGGGCAAATGGTCCAACTACTCCTGATGCAGATAAAATATTGAATGAAAACAAAATATTTATAATACCTGATATACTTTGCAATGCCGGCGGTGTGACAGTTTCTTATTTTGAGTGGGTTCAGGGTAACCTTGCTTATTTCTGGGGAAAGCGGGAGGTGAACTTAAAACTGAGAGATATAATGGAAAAAGCATTTTATGATGTTTATGACTGCTGCGTGGTAAAAAAGATTGATATGAGGACAGCAGCATCAATCTTAGGTGTATCAAGAGTTGCAGAGGCAGTAGTACTGAGGGGTATTTATCCATAATATCTGTATCGGGGTATCCGCTTTACTCTTGTAATAGTTTCTTATATATATATTGTTTTGTGTGTGTTGGTGTCATACCTCAATGCTGCATTTTGTATATAATGGAGTAAACCGGATATCCTTGAATTTGGTTTCTTTTCAGCAATTTAATATTTTATTTTTCAGCTTTAAAGAATGATTTTAAGCTCTCAAATGGTTTTCAGCTCTTAGGTAACGACTTTTAATGTATTTGAAATTATTGTTTTATGTGATATAATAAAACACGAAATTTAAATGACAGCAATTTGTTAAATAGTGGGCTTGACCCACTATTTTTATTATTTTTGTCATTTAAGTTACTTGGCAGGGAATTTAATATTTATTAAGGTGATTTAATTGAACAAAAAATTAATAGAAGCTTTAAGAGAACTTGAAAAGGAAAAGGGCATACAAATGGATACTATTATTGGAGCCCTTCAGGGTGCTCTGAGCGCATCATATAAAAAAATGTATTTCACTGAGGATAGAATAAGGATAGATATTAATGAAAAAAACGGAGAGATAAAAGTCTTTAAAATTATTGGAGGGGAAGAAGACGGTAGTGAAGGTGAAGTTTCAGAGATTGAAGTAACACCAGGTGATTTTGGCAGAATTACAGCACAAACTGCAAAACAGGTAATAAAGCAGAGAATTAAAGATGCAGAGCGGGAAATAATGTATGAGGAATACAAGGATCGGGTTGGAGATATGGTTACCGGTATAGTGCAGCAAAATGATTCCAGGTTTACACTTGTGGATTTAGGTAAAGTAGAGGCTCTTCTTCCACCATACGAACAGGTACAGGGTGAATCATATAAGCATGGAGAAAGGATAAAATGTTATATTTCTGAGATTAGAAAGACAACAAAAGGTCCCCAGGTAATTGTTTCAAGAACGCATACCGGTCTTGTTAAAAAGCTTTTTGAACTTGAAGTTCCTGAAATAAGCGAGAAAGTTGTTGAAATTAAAAGCATAGCCAGGGAGGCTGGCTACAGGACAAAAATAGCTGTTATTTCAAATGACAGGAATGTTGATCCAGTTGGTGCCTGTGTTGGTCCAAAAGGTTCCAGGGTTAAAACGATAGTTGAAGAGCTCGAAGGTGAAAAAATAGATATCGTAAACTACAGTGATGATCCTGTACTTTTTATTAAAAATGCTTTAAGTCCTGCAAGAGTCTTAAAAGTTTTAACCGAGGAGTTAAGAAAATTTGCCCTGATTGTTGTACCGAATGATCAGCTTTCTCTTGCTATTGGTAAAGAAGGACAAAATGCGAGGCTTGCCGCAAAACTAACAGGTTGGAAGATTGACATTAAGAGTGAGAAACAGTTTGAAGAGGAGCTTGATGAGGCAAGAAGGGAAAGAGTTGAAGAGAGAGAAAGAATTACAGCAGAAAAAGACCAAAAAGAATTAAATGATAAAAAAGAAAAGAAAAAGCTAGAAAAGAAAAAGATAAAAAATATTTAAAAAAGGTTAATTATTAAAATGGGTCTAGTAAGAGTTTATGAAATAGCAAATGAATTAAATATGTCATCTGAGGAAGTGCTTAAAGCATGCAAGGAGCTAGGTCTTTATATTTCAAGCCATAATTCTTCTTTAACAAAAGAGCAGCAGAAAAGGATTTACTCTGTCCTGAAGAAACCTGCTGAAAAAAAATTAAAAAAATTAGAGGTTAAAATTGCGGAAACTAAACCCAAAACAACAGTTAAAGAGGAAGTTAAAAAAGAGGAAAAGGTAAAAGAAAAAGAAGAAATAAAAAAAGAAGTCAGGGAGCCTGTAAAGAAAGAGGATAAAAAAGAAGCTTTAAAAAAGCAGAAGAAAAAGACCGAGAAAAAGACAGGAAAACAGGCAAAAAAAGAAGCAGTAGAAAAGACAAAGGAAAAGCCGGAAGCTGAATTCAAAATTGGTGAAGATATAGATTTAAAAAAAGTTGAAAAACCGGCAGAGATATTAGTTTCTGAAGAAGAAATTGAAGTTGAGGATTTTACTGATGTTGAGGATGAAAAATATGCAAAAAAAGTGCATGGTAAAGATAAAATACATAATAATTACGGATACAGGTATTTAATAGATGAAGAAAAAAAGATAAATATAAGGAAAGTTCTGGATAAAGAGCTTGATAGGGAAGAAAAAGAGGGAAGATTTAGAACTAAAGTAAAGCCTATTTCAGCAAAAAAGAAAGTTGAAACTGAAAAACAGGGCATTAAACTTCAGCAGGTATCAGCCAGCCAGCATGCTATTTCAAATTTAAAAGAAAAAGTTATAAAAAGACCGGAAATTAAAAAAGTAATAGAACTATCTGAAGGTGTTACCATAAAAGAGCTGTCAGAAAGAATTGGCATTCCTTCAAATGAAATACTGCAGGTTTTATTTAATATGGGTGAAATGTTAACAATCAATCAGCCAATTGATAGAGATATTGTTGAAATTTTATCCCAGGAGTTTAATTTTAAATACAGCATTATAGATTTTGATGAGAGTATTGAAGAGATTTTCAAGGATTCTGATAAAGATATGGTGCTGCGTCCACCAATTGTTACTGTAATGGGTCATGTTGACCATGGAAAAACAACATTGCTTGATGCAATTAGAAAGGCAAATGTTGTTTCAAGTGAAGCAGGCGGTATTACTCAAAAAATTGGGGCCTATCAGATTACTTATAATAACAGAAAGATAACCTTCATTGATACACCCGGGCACGAGGCATTTACCACAATGAGGGCACGCGGTGCCAAAGTTACTGATATAGCAGTCATAGTTGTTGCTGCTGATGATGGGATAATGCCCCAGACTGTTGAAGCGATAAATCATGCTAAAGAAGCCAATGTTCCAATAATTGTTGCAATTAATAAGATCGATCTTCCAAGTTCAAGTCCTGAAAAGGTTAAGCAGGGCTTGACTGAATATGGCCTTGTATCGGAGGAATGGGGCGGTGACACAGTTTTTGTCAGTATTTCAGCAAAGAATAAAGTAAATATAGATGAACTTCTTGAAATGATAACGCTTGTTGCAGATCTCCATGAATTAAAAGGAAACCCGGACGCTGAAGGAAGCGGGATAATTATAGAATCAAAACTGGATAAAAGCCTTGGCCCCCTTGGTTCTGTCCTGGTAAGAAGGGGTAAAATAAAAGTGGGAGACTTTTTTGTGACCGGTAATTCTTATGGGAGAGTTCGTACAATTAGAGATGAATATGGAAGTTTAATAAATGAAGCCACACTTTCACAACCAGTAGAAATATCAGGTTTTACAGTTGTTCCGCAGGCTGGTGATAGATTATTTATTGTTAAAAACGAAAAAATCGCAAAAGATTCTGTAAGCAAAAGAGAATACCAGAAAAAATTATTAAAGCTTTCTGATATCAGAAGACATGTAACTCTTGAAGATCTAGCAGAGCTTTCAAAAGAGAGTGAGATTAAAAAATTAAAAATAATTCTTAAAGCAGAATCCAATGGGTCAATGGATGCAGTTGAAAAAGCATTAAGGGATATTGAAGAAGAGGATATCAAAATTGATATTATACATAAAGCTGTTGGTGCAATATCAGACAGTGATATTCTGCTGGCTTCTGCATCAGATGCAATAGTGATAGGTTTCGGTGTTATTCCAACACAAAAGGCTAAAGTTGTTTCCAAAGAAGAAGATATAGAAGTCAGAACTTATGATATTATTTATAAACTCATTGATGAAATTAAGCTTGCATTCAAAGGGCTGCTTGAGCCTAAAATTGAGGAACATATAAAAGGCAGTATAGAGGTAAGAGAAGTATTCAAGATTTCAAAGGTTGGTTATGTAGCCGGATGTTATATAGTTGATGGTGAGGTCGAAAGAGGAGATTTTGTAAGGGTTTTAAGAGGCGAGAAAGTTATTTTTGATGGTAAGATATCATCACTTCACAGGTTTAAGGAAGATGTAAAAAAAGTAAGTGCCGGTTATGAATGCGGAATAAGAATTGAAAATTTCCAGGATATAAATAATGGTGATATCTTAGAAATATACGAAAAGAAAACTGTTAAGCAGTAACATTAAAAACCCTAAAAAATTATTGTAAATAACCTCTAAAAATATAGAATAAAATTTTTACAGTTTATTATCTTTTTACAGGTTACTGTTTTGGACAGAATAAAAAAAATTGAAATTGACCTAAAGCGGGAAATAGGATTTATTATAAATTCTAAAATAAATGATCCAAGAGTAGGTTTTGTGACAGTTACTGATGTTAAATTATCACAGGATTTTCAGTGCCTTGATATTTTTGTAAGTGTGATGGGAGAGGATAAAATAATTAACAAAACTATGGATGGATTAAAGAATTGCAGTGGATTTATAAAGAGAAATTTAAAGGAAAGATTTAAATTAAGAAATATGCCTGATTTAAAATTCATATATGATAGCTCTATTTATAAGGGCATAAGGGTTTCAGAGTTACTGGAAGATATAAAAAAGAAATAAAACAGGCGCTTGTATTGGTGGAGATATTGCAAGATATAGGTTTATTGTTTAATAAAGTTTTTAAAATAATTCAAGATAATGATAAATTCTTAATTATAACCCATGATTTTCCTGACGGCGACAGCCTTGGATGCCAGGTTGCAGTATTTGAAATTATATCAGGTTTAGGAAAAAAAGCTTTAATGGTCTGCAACAGTGATATACCATATCAATATAAATTTCTTCCACACGTTGAAAAAATTATAAAATCCCTTGATGATACAGAGGTAAACCGGCTGGATAAAAATTGTATCTGTATATGTCTTGATAGCGCTGATGAAAACAGGTTTAAACTTGATGTTGAAAGATTAAAACATAGGTGCAGTTTGATTATAAATATAGACCACCATCTTGGTAATACTAGATATGGAGATATAAATATAATTAATTCCAAAAAATCAGCCACAGCTGAAATATTATACGAGTTTATATATTCTAAGTATAAAGACCTGTTGAATTATAATATAGCCCTGGGAATTTATACAGGAATACTGACAGATACGGGCAGATTTCAATACGAAAATACAACAAGCAGTGTTCACCTTATAATAAGTCATTTGCTGGAGTTTGGAATAGATCCACCAGAAATTTTTTCTTTTATCTATGAAAATGAACCTTTAAATAGGTTCAAACTGTTGGAAATTGCATTAAAAAGAACACGTGTTTTAAACTCTAAAAAATTAGTTTATTCTTATCTTCTTACTAAAGATTTTGAAAAATTGAAGCTGCCTTTTTCAGCACATGATGGAATTATTGAACTTCTGCGGAGTGCATCAAAAGCAAAAATATCTGCATTATTCAAACAATTTGGAAAGGATAATTTCAAGGTTAGCCTGCGGTCTTCAGTCTCGGATTGTAATGTGGCTGAATTAGCTTCAAAATTTGGTGGCGGAGGTCATAAAAGAGCTTCAGCATATTCCCAGAAGGGAAGCTTAAAAGAAGTTATATCAAATTTGATAAATGCTATAGATATTTAATGTTGATGTTTATTATTGTTGTAAAAATATTGTAAGAAAAATACCTTAAAAGATGGTTAGAAAATAATGATAGTTCAGAAATCGAATGTTTTTAAAGATTTCAATGGCATAGTACTTGTAAATAAAAAACCTTTCATTACTTCTTATGATGTTATAAGGACATTTAAAAGATTTTTTTTTTAAATAAAATCGGGCATTCGGGTACACTCGATCCTTTGGCAAGCGGGCTTCTAATAATTCTTTTAAATAAAGCTACCAAATCATCTGTGTATTTTCAATCAATGGATAAAGAATATATTGCAAAATTAAAACTTGGAATCATTACTGATACCTGGGATATGGAGGGTAAAATAATCAAGCAAAAGAAATTAAAAGATTTAAATCTTAATGAAATCAGTCAGGTAGTGTCCAGTTTTTCTGGTGACTTTTATCAAACACCGCCTATTTTTAGTGCAAAAAAAATAATGGGGAAACCAGCTTACTACTATGCAAGAAGTAAAAAAAAATATGGAGACGATATAAAGCTTAAAAAAGAATTGGTAAAGATTTATGAAATTAATATTATTTCATTGGAGGAAGATTTATTAACTATAAAGGTTATATGCAGTTCAGGAACATATATAAGATCAATAGCTTATGAGATCGGTAAAAAACTCGGGTGCGGAGGTGCTCTTGTTGAACTTACAAGAGAAAAGATTGGAAGTTATGACTTAAAGAACAGTATTGATTTAGAGGATCTTGAACTGATAGCTTCAGGATCCGGTTTAAGCAGTTATAGAGGCATTATTAAAGCTGCAGATATAAAGATACCAAATAATGATAAGGATAAATTAAGGATAAATTAAGGACAGATTAGAAAGCATCCATTATTCTGTTATAGGGAAAAAAGATGGGTTAAATATCATTGAGATTTTTAATCATTTCAGTAAAATATAATAATTTTTCATAAAATAATTTCCGGCAGGAAATAATTTGAGCAAAACAATAAGA
>Ga0194125_10006877_pt1 | contig 16609 bp, 8 predicted proteins | sample TA2KigC250mmetaG_FD_148626 | JGI IMG/M metagenome (GOLD analysis project Ga0194125, IMG submission 148626) | Freshwater microbial communities from Lake Tanganyika, Tanzania - TA2015034 Kigoma Deep Cast 250m | ecosystem: Environmental > Aquatic > Freshwater > Lake | place: Tanzania: Lake... | reverse complement strand
CCACCCCATTCCATGGCCGCACCGTCCAGGCCATCGCCATCAAGCAGGACAAGGAACCGGTGCCAGACCCCAGGAGCCGGTTCCCCGGCGTCTCTGATGCTGTTGCCCGCCTCATCATGTGGATGATGTCGAAGGACCGCGAGCGCCGCCCCCAGACCCCCGCGGACCTCATCGGGGCCATAGACATCGCATTCCCGCCCGTTGCCCACAGTCCGGGCAGCACAACGCTCCCCATACCCGCGCAGGCTCGGCCCATTCCATCCGTGTCGAGGGGCAACCGCTGGTTGCTCCCCGGCCTTGCCGGCCTTGCCGCGCTGCTCTGCCTCGTCCTCGGCAGCGTCCTCCTCCTCTACCGTCTGCGCGAACAAGCCACCAGGCCCCCTGACGACAAGGCCATGCCGTCCAAAACCGAAACCGACAGCAGCGTATTGCCCGCTATACCCCCGGAGCCTAACAAGCCGGTCGGGCCGCTCGCCCCGGGCGAGGATGAAGTGCGAAAGAAGGTACACGAAGTGGCCGAAGCGAAGCGCAAGCAACAGGCCAACGCCAGGGCGCGCGAGGACGAAGCGGGGCCTGGGATCACGGGGCCACCTGTCCGGCCGAGGAAGGAGTTCGTGCCTGCCGAGAAAGTGAAGGAGCCAGCTGATGCCCCCGCGCCCGAAGCCCCCAAGGACGCGCTCTTCTACGACGATTTCTCGGCGAAGGACATCTTCGCAAGCGGCAAGTGGATGGCCACCCGCGACGAGGACTTCAAGGAGGCCGTGACCGACACCGTGGACGGACGCCTGCGCATCCGCGTCGGCACCATCGGCACGCGCGACGACACGGTGAAGCACCTCGGCATCCGCTCCGCTGAGCAGGTCGTGGACCTCTCCAGCCCAGTCGAGGTCGCGGCGGAGATTGACTGGAACAACCAGGCCAACGGCTGCTACCTCCATGCCAGCCTGTTCCTGTGCCCGACGAAGACCGCCGCCACGGCGGCCAAGGAGCAGGACTGGCTGAAGTTTGAGTACGTGGGTGTGCCGCCGGGGAAGAACGCCCGCGCCTGCCTCAGCCGCCGCAAGGCCGGCGACCTCCGCCTCCTTTACACCGAGGGCTGGCCCGACAAGCAGAGGTCCGGCCGCTCCATCGGCAAGCAGAGCGTGCGCCTGCGCCTCGACCGCGACAGAATCGAGATCATCGAGAACGGCAAAGTCCTCTGGGGGCCAGAGCCTCACGGCTGCGACTTCACCCCAGCGTACCTATACTTTGACGTCTGCTCCCTCAGCAACTACCCGCCCCGCGAACTGTTCTTCGACAATCTCGTCGTACGCCCCATGCCCCGGTCGCCGTGACGCGCCCCGATACAGGGGAACCGACGGAAGACGAAGACCGGGGCCGTTTGTCGCTACGACCGCCGACAGGAAGCGTGGGGATGTGGCATCCGCAATGGTCCGAATCTTGCGCCCGCATTGGGGCACGAAGGGGCGCAAGATTGGGGCCGCCCGAGGGTGCCTGGACGAGATGGCGCAGGGCACGTGGTTCCGTAAGCCTTTGCCACCCATAGCGTTATGGCTCAAGCGAGAGGGGGTGTGGCCGCGTGGGTCGGGCCATGTTGTTGCTCGCAGGTATGTGTGTGCGCGGGGCGCAACTTCGATGAAATGGCGATTCTCAGCGGAATTCGGGCGAGATTCCGAACTTGCGCCCCTTCGGAGGGGGCGCAAGTTCGGAGCGAATCAGCCGCCGATGCGGTGCATTTCGCCGCGGAAGGAGCCGCGGTGCCGTGCCGGCTTGGCCGCGGCGGCCTCGGCCAGGAGGCGCCCGAGGGTCGCGCGGCCGAGGCCGGCGCGAATCTGGGGCAGGACGTCCAGTTCCCCTCCCTCGATGAGGCAGGCTCGGAGGCGGCCGTCGGCGGTCAGGCGCACACGGTTGCAGGCGTGGCAGAAGGGCTGGGAGTGGGGGGCGATGACGCCCACGGTGCCCCTGTGGCCGGCGATGCGGAAGCGCCGCGCCGCCGCGGCGCCTTGCCGGCCCGGGAGCGGCTCGAGTTCCCCCAACTGCCTCACCAGCGCCAGCACCTCCTCCGCCGGCACCAGAAGAGACGCAGGCGGGGCGGCTCTCACCCCCCTCCCTTCCAGGCAGGGGGCAGGGGGAGGGTTGGCCTCAAGTCCAACCCTCTCCCTACCCTCCCCCTGGAAGGGGGAGGGGTCAAGAGAAATGGGGCCGTCGGCGGGGGTGAAGGGCATGTATTCGACGAAGCGCACCTCGATGGCCCACTCGCGTGTCAAGCCCGCAAGCGCGGTCGCCTCGCCATCGTTGACCCCCCGCATCACGACGACGTTGACCTTGACGGGGCGGAAGCCGGCATCGAGTGCCGCCTGGAGGCCGGCCAGGGCATCCTCGACGCGGCCGCCGCGGGTGACGCGCTGGTAGACCTCGGGCGTAAGGGCGGGGATGCCGATGTTGATGCGGCGTAGCCCGGCCTGGGCCAGCGGCGCCGCGAGGGGGGCGAGAAGCGTGCCGTTGGTCGTGAGGCCCAGGTCACTCAAGCCGGGGGTGGCGGCCAGGTCGCGCACGATGTCGGCGATGTCGGGCCGCAGAAGCGGCTCGCCGCCAGTCACGCGGACCTTCTCGATGCCGCACTCGAGGGCGAGGCGGACGAAGCGCGCGATCTCCTCGCGCGACAACACGTCGGCGCCCTCCGCGCCGTCCTGGGGGCGGCAGTAGACGCAGCGCAGGTTGCAGCGCGAAGTGACGGCGAGGCGGAGGTAGCGCAGTGGGGATTGCGGATTGCGAATCATCCCCTCACGTCCAGTTCAACGACTTCCAGGCTTGCGCCGGCCTCGAGCTCAGCAGCCTCCGCCGGCAACCTGATGAGGCAGTTGGCGCCCGCAAGTGCGTGGACGTGGGCGGAGCCGTGGTAGGGCAAGGGGCGCACGGCCCAGCCATCGGGCATCTGGGACAGCACGCCGGGCACGTGGGCGACCCGCCCCGGCCGGTGGCGCGTGGCCTCCAGGAGGCGTGCCCGCCGGCGCGGCGGATTGGGGTCGGCGTAGCCTATCATCGCCTTGAGTGCGGGCACCACCAGGAGCTCGGCGGCGACGAGGACCGACACGGGATTGCCGGGCAGGCCGAAGACAAGACAGCCCTCGCGGCGCCCGAACAGCGTCGGGCGGCCCGGCTGCATCGCCACACTGTCGAAGAGCACCTCGACGCCCAGCTTCCCGAGCACCGCGGGCACCAGGTCGAAGTCGCCTGCCGACACTCCGCCCGAGACCACCAACACGTCGCTCTCCAGCCCCTCCCTGAGCGCGCGGCGGAGCGCCGCCGGCGTGTCGCGTGCGATGCCCAGGAGCCGCCCCTCGATGCCGAGCTGCCGCAGGCGAGCCGCCAGGTAGGGCGCATTCGCGTCACGTATCTGGCCGGCCCTGGGCACGCGGCCCACTGGCACCACCTCGTTGCCGGTCGAGAGGACGGCGACGGTGGGTCGGCGGAAGGCTGGCACCTCGGCGCAGCCGCAGGCGGCAAGGGTCGGCACGTCGAGCGCGCGAATCACCCCGCCCGCGCGGAGCACCACGTCCCCGCGGGCCACATCCTCCGCGCGGAAGCAGATGTTCGCGTCCTTGGCCACCGCCTTGCGGATGATCACGTCGCCCGGGCCGGCGCCCGGCTCCGTATCCTCCACCCGCACCACGGCGTCGGCCCCCTCGGGCACGGGCGCGCCGGTCATGATGCGGGCGCACTGGCCCGGCTCGATGGCCTTGGTGGGGACGGCGCCGGCGGGGATTTCCTCGACGATGCTCAGCGTGGCCGGCGGCGTCGCCAGGTCCGCCGCGATCACCGCGAAGCCGTCCATCGCCGACTTGCGGAACGGCGGCATATCCACGTCGCTCGTCGCGTCCTCGGCAAGCACTAGCCCCACCGCGTCCTCAAGCGGATGCCGCACGGCCTCCATTCGGGTGGCCGCGGCGAGGACGGCCTTGAGCGCGTCGTCAAATGGAATCATCTGAAGCCCTTCCCGTGGCAGATTCTCGGGTTGATGCTGATGCGTTGCCCCCAATCGCTCATTGGGTGATCCCTCTGCGAACGCGTGGGACGTGTCCCGTTCCCACCATATGGCCCTGCAAGAAGGGGGACGAGACGGGAATGTGTCGCTTTCTTGCTCCCGAAGGGAGCAAAGGGGGTAGCCGGCGGCTTCAGCCGCCGGACTCGGGCGCCGGAAGAAGGACAAGTCCCGAAGGGACGACAGCCGATGCCTTGCGGACGGTCCCCATTCAGCACTGCCGTCCCGTCGGGACTGGCCCGGGGGTCACGCCCGCTCCGGCGGCTGAAGCCGCCGGCCAAGTCCTTCTGTCCCTTCGGGACTGAGGGATGCGTCGGATGAGGCGCTACTGGATCTCTCCTTCGCCTGTCTGTGGGGACGTGTGCTCAGGGATGCAGGTCGGCCGCGACGAAGTCGAGTCCGAGGCGCTGGAGGGTCGCCGCCGTCGGCACGCCATCCTGGGTCCAGCCCATCTCGTCGAGGTACTCCTTCTGCTGGAGAGGGAGGTCCACGATGACGCCCTTCGTCGGGCCGGTCTGGAGCGGCGGCCGGCCGATGATGCGGCCTGGGACCTTGATCTTGGTGTTCTTGAGGCCCTCGCGGAGGTTGAAGGCGATGCGGAGGTTGGCGATGCGGTCGCCGATGGCCAGCACGTGGTCGAGGCTCCAGCCCGTGCCCATCGCGGCGTTGAGGAAGTCCACCTGGGCTTGGGCGGGCAAGCAGCAGGCGCCGAACATGCAGACCCCCTCGGCGTTGATGACGTGCATCAGGGCGCTCTGCGCCCGGTGGGCCTTCGCCTTGCCCGTGTAGTCGTATTTCTTCTCGGGCGTCCAGCCGCCGTAGAGGTGCTCCAGGCCGGCGATGGCGAAGCCTGCCTCGACGGGCCATGCGCTGAACTGGGTGTGGCGCCCGGGAGTGGCGTCGAGCCTGTAGCTCGTGGCGAGGCCGGGGCTCAGGCGCGGGTCGTGCATGGGCACCTCCTCCCCCTGAATCTGCATCGCGCAGTCCATTGCGCCCTTGCCGAGCTTCTGGGCCGCAGCCTTCGCACCGTTGGCCAGGACGGCGCCGAGGCCCTGGCGGCGGACAATCTGCTCGACGAGGGCGACCATCGCGGCGGCATTGCCCCACGTCAGCTCCAGGCCGCCGGTGTCCGCCTTCGTCAGGATGCCCTTCTCGTAGCACTCGAAGGCGAAGGCCAGCGTGCAGCCGGTCGAGATAGTGTCCATCCCGTTGCGGTTGCACAGGTCGTTCACCTTGCAGATCGCGGCCAAGTCGTCCATGAGCATCATGGCGCCGAAGGAGCCGAGGGTCTCGTACTCGGGCTTCCCGCCCTCGACGGCGTAGGGGCCGCTGGTCTTGACGAAGCCGCCGCAGGCGATGGGGCAGTGCCAGCAGCCGTAGGGCTTCGTCACCACGTCGAGCACCGCCTCGTCGCTGATCTTGCCCGCGGCCTTGAAGTCCTCGGCGCTCCCTGCCCAGTTCTTCACCGGGCAGTCCCCGCTGGCAACCGAGCCGGCCGTGATGCCGGAGGTGCCGAACTTGTGGAAGACCTGGTAGAGCCCCGTCTCCCGCATCTTCTTCACGTAGGCCGTGCGGTTGGCCTTCATCTTCGCCTCGTTGGCCAGTGGGATGGCCAGCGAGGGCACGGCGACGACGGCCTTGAGCCGCTTCGAGCCCATCACGGCCCCCAGGCCGCTGCGCCCCGCCGCCCTGTCGCGGTCGTTCATGATGCAGGCCAGGAGCGTCACCGCCTCGCCCGCGGGGCCAATCGAGGCGATGGCCGCCTCATTGCCGTAGGCCGCCTTCAGCTTCTCCTCGGTCGCCGCCACGTCGCCGCCCCACAGGTCGGCCGCGTCCTTGACCTCCACCGCCCCCTTGTGAATCACCACGTAGGCCGGCTTCTTCGCCTTGCCCGTGAAGAAGATGCCGTCGAGGCCGGCGAACTTCAGCTTCGGCCCGAAGTCACCCCCACAATTCGCGTCGCCGAACCCCCCCGTCTTCGGGGACTTGCCGACGGCGGCGAAGCGGTTCCCGCAGACCGCCGGAGTCCCGCTCAGCGGCCCGGCCAGCAGCCCCAACGTATTCTGCGGCCCCAGCGGGTCCACCTTCGCCTTCATCCGCGTGTAGAGATAGTAGGCCCCCAGCCCATAGCCCCCGAGATACTTCCTGTACACCTCATCGGCGGGCGACTCGATCGCCACCTTCCCTTTGGCCAGGTCCACGAACGCGATCTTGCCCATCGTCCCAGGCACGGCCATGACTTGCCTCCTTCCGCACTGAGGGGGTCCTACGCGACAGCGATGTCAGCGAGTCTAGGGGTTTCCGCGCCCCATGTCAAGCGCCTGATCCCCCTCGGGTGCAGGAACGGATTTGTGCGGCTGGGCACGACCAGACGGGCCGGGGTGGCTCTCCCACTTGATCATTGAGGATTACGTGTTGCCCGAACGGTGAACTCGTTGGGAGTCCCGCCTTCAGGCGGTCTTCTCCTGCCCCAATCCGCCTAAAGGCGGGACTCCGAACGGGTCTGTCCCCCTGAAGGGGGTTTGGGCAACACGCCGTTGAGAATTGCGGATTGGCCTTCGCGCGCGAGGGCGATGGTGTGCAGGTATGCACACCCTACCGCTTGGGGCGGGCCTTGCCCTTCTTGGTGGGGGGCTCGGGAGCAGCGGCGTCGCCGAAGTCGAGGCGGAGGGGGACGTAGGTGGCGGCGCGGTCGAAGCGGACCTCGCCTTCGGCGGGCGCCTGGCCACCTTCCTCGAGGAGGATGAGTTCGTTGGTGTCGCGGAGCCAGGGGGCGGGGAGGTAGTAGCCCTGGCCGGCCTCGGCGCCGCTCTGGCTGTAGAGGCCAAGGTAGTGGCCGTTGAGCCAGAGCGCTCCGCAGCTGGGGCCTTTGAGGATGAGGCGGGGGACGTGGTGGGCGGGGCCTGGCCCGAGCGAGGCCGAGGGCTGCTTGCGGAGTGAGAAGGTGGTGCGGAACCACCGAATGGGGGCCCTGTCCGTTTCGGATTTCGGATTTCGGGTTTCGGATTTGGGCTCGAGCGCTTTCCAGGCGAGCGCCCTGCCCTGGGGGCTGAGGCCCTCGCGCTGGCGCCAGCGGCCGGTGGCCTTGCCGTCGAGGGCGACGTTGCCCAGGATGCCCCAGCCGGAGGCGGCGTGGAGGGGGAGGCCGTAGGAGGAGGTGTTGCGGTAGCAGCCCCAGTTTTTGACGATGATGGCGAGGACGTTTTCGCCGGCCTTGAGGGCGAGGTCGAAGTGGGCTGGCTGGGCGAAGCCGCGCGGGCCATCTATGAGCCGCTTGGTCGGGCTTTGGCCGACGTATTGGCCGTTGAGGTAGACGGTGGCGGAGTCGGCCAGGTTGTCGAGGACGAGCTTTCGGGTGGCGGCCTTGGGGGCGTCGAGGCGGCAGCGATGCCAGCCGTGGGCGGCGTCGGCCATCGGCTCGGGGCGAAGGGTCTCGCGCCAGGATGAGTCGTCGAACCCAGGCTCCGCCTCGGCCAGGGTGTCGGCAGCCTCCCACTTGCGCAGGAAGAGGGCGATGGGCTCCATGAGGTCGAGGGCGAGGGAACAGTCAATGCGGCCTGCCGCGGGATCGTGCTTCACATCGCTGATGCCATTGGCCGGCGCGACGCCCGCCGCGTTGCCTGTGGGGTAGAAGGTAAGGGCGTAGTGGAGGCGGCGGGTGGGGAGGCGCAGGACGACGGTCGGCTTGTCGCCAGCCGTCCACTCGCCGACGCTTGATGCGCCGACCAGAATGCCCGCGCCCTCGAGCACCCAGCTGTGGGCCACCTGGCTCTCTTCCAGGGCAATGACGTGGACGGGCAGGTCTGCCTGGAACACGAAGTCCTTGCGTTCGCCCTTGGCGGCGCAGCGCCAGCGGAGGACGAGTTGCTTCGCCTTGTCGTCCCAGGCCAGGGCATCAGCGCCGGCCTTTACGTCGGGGCGCTCGTTGGTGTGGAAGGCCATGACGGCTTCGGCGTTTGACGGGGCGTAGACGACGAGGGTGCAGCGCCCAGGCGTCGGCGGGACGGCGAAGACCTGCGCGGTGGAGAAGGCGAGGGTGGTCTTGGGCGTGAGGGGGAAGTTGAGCACGACGTGTCGGAACTGATTGGCGTCCGTGGGCAGGGCGGCGGCGAGGCCGGTGGCGGGGTCTTTGAGCGGGAGGTCGCCCGTGCCGTAGCGGCGCTTGAAGAAGAGGAGGGCGGCCTGGCCGTCGCTGCGGCCGAGGGCAATGAGGGCGGCGCGCTTCCCCTGGTCGAGCACGGGGTGGCCGGCGAGTGCAGTGGCCTGGGCGAGGAGGGGCTCGAAGGCGCGGGCGAACCAGTTGGCCCGCTTCACCTGGTCGTAGACGGAGCTTTCGCCTCCGCCCTCGAGCAGCCCGGAGGTCGAGGCCTCGAAGCGCGTGGGGAAGTTGGAGCCGGGCAGGAGGACGAGGTTGGTGCCGGCGGCCCACATCGCGTGGTTGAAGCCGTCCACGCCCTTGGCGAGCCCCTCGATGAGAATGTCGCCGAAGGCGTCGAAGGGCTTGCGCCGCTCGCCCCAGAGGAGCGGGCCTTCGGGCATCAGCTCGGTCGTCGCGTAGACCTGCGTGTCGGGCACAGCGGTCCGCTGGAAGCCCCTGGAGGGATTGAGGTCGGAGAGGACGATGGGGACGCGGAGCCCCGAGTTGTTCACCTCGTCGTAGAGGCGGGACAGGTAGCGGTCGTCGGGGCCGCGATAGGTGTCCTCGATCTGGACGAGAGCGACCGGCCCGCGTGGCACCTGGCGGGCGACGAGGAGTGGGAGGAGCTTGGCCCAGTACTGGCGGACGGCGTCGAGGAAGGGCTCATTGGAGGAGCGGATGAGGAGCTTCGGGTCGTCGCCGAGCCAGGGTGGGAGGCCGCCGCGGGAGAGAGCGGCGTTGACGTAGGGGCCGATGCGGACGAAGGCCAGGAGCTTCTGCTCGTGGCACAGGTCGAGGAAGCGGGGGAGGTCGGCCGGCCCGTCAATCCGCCACTCGTCCTTCGTCGGCTGATGGAGGCTCCAGGGGATGGGGGTCTCGACCATGTTGAAGCCGGCGAGACGGGTGAGGAGGAGGCGGTCGCGCCACTCCTCGGGCAGGAAGCGGAAGTAGTGGACGCCGCCGCAGAGGAGGAGGCGTCGCTGGTTGCCGATGAAGAAGCTCTTGGAGTCGAAGCTGGCGTCCCCGCCACCCGGCCCCTCGCGGAGGTTGGAGGCGGGCAGGGCGCTGAGGGAGGCGAAGATGAGGAATAGGGGGACGTTGCGAAGTCTCGCGAGCACTGTGGATGCCTCCTCGGTCTGCGTTGCGGCCCATCTTGACTTCGTCGTGGACGCGGAGCGCTCCCGGAGCAAGAAGTGGCTAAAGCCAGGACTCCAAACGCGTTCTCCCCTTGTTTGGAGTCCTGCCTTCAGGCAGTCTTGGCTCACCGCAGTAGGAACTCCTTGCTCAGGGACTGGCAGTGAGGATACCGCGCTGCGGGCGGAAGATCAAGCGGCTCAGCGGAGGGCGAAGAGGAAGAAGGAGTGCGGGCGGCCCGACTGGGGGTCGCCGCCGAAGGCGCCGGCCGGCAGGAGGTAGCCCTTGCCGTCCATCGCCGCGAGGAGGTTGGCGTAGACCTTGACGGGGAGGCCCTCGTGCTCGCGGTCGCCGAAGTGGTACTTGTAGGTGTTGGCCAGGCGGGAGAGTTCCTGCCAGTTGACGTAGAGATGGGTGACGCCGAGCGCGCGAAGGCCGTCGCGCACGCGGCAGGCAGGGTCGCCGGGCGGCCCGGCGTCGAGGAGGCGCTCGATAGGGCCGCGGTCGAAGACGCTGACGGCGATGCAGCGGCGGCGGCAGTAGAAGGTGCGGCTCTCGCCCACGAAGAGCACGGTGGCGCTCTCGGGCAGCTTGTTGATCGCCTCGATGGCCGTGTGGGAATAGGTGGTGCCCTCGGTGATCTTCCGCAGGAACGTGGCCCGCGGCCCGCCGAGGGCGACCCAGAGGACGAGGCCGTGGATGAGCAGGGTGGTGATGAGTGTGTAGGCGAGGCCGCCGGCGAGGATGCTGCGGACGAGGCGGCGCCCGCGGCCCTCGGCGAACGCTGCGACGCCCAGGCCGCCCAGGAGGGCAATCGCCGGCGACACGGGGTCGAGGAAGCGGTCGAGGCGGTGCGTCATCACATACCACGCCATCAGGCACAGCACGCCCAGGACGCCGAGGAACACGGCGTCGCGCCGCGCGACGAGGAACGCAGGGGCCGTGATGATCGCGAGGAGCGAGGCCGAGAGCACGATGTTGCTGGCGTCCTGGAGCCGCGGCCAGTTGTCGAGCCATCCCGGCCCGAAGCGCCCCACGGCTGCGGCGAGGAGGAACAGCGTGGCGCCCGCGAAGACGGCCCAGGCCGACCGGCGGTCAGCCAACGCGATGGGCACGAGGGCGAAGAGGAGCAGGATGGGCGAGGCGGGGATCGGCTGGTCGCGCCAGACGGCATAGCTCCAGAACCGGCGGGCGGGCGTGGCGAGAGCGGCCATCGGGTTGATGCTGAAGGAGTGGAAGACCGATGCGGTGTGGGCCTTCTGGAACTTGGCTTCCTGCTCGGGCGACCAGTTGCGCCCGCCGAAGGTGTGGTAAAGGAGGGGATAGGTGGGGTTGCCGGTGTTCACGGTGTTGCGGATGAGCCAGGGGCTGGCCACGGTCACAGCGACCGCGCCGACGAGCGCCGCCGAGCGCACCGCGCTCCAGAGAAGACGCAGCCGGGCGACCCCACACGCCAGGATGAAGACCCCAACGGGCGCCAGAACGAAGACGACGGCGGGGTACTTCGTGCCGATGGCAAGCCCGCACATCACGCCGCTGAGGGCGGCGTAGCGCCAGCGGTCGCCGGTGCTCTCCGCGCGCCGCCACAGGAAGAAGGCGAAGAGGGCGAGGAAGCCGTAGGCGGCCAGGGGCAACTCGGTGACGTAGGAGTTCAGCGTGGCCAGCTCGGCGAGCAGGGGGGTGGTGAGGAGGAGCGCGGCGCCGGCCTTGCCGGCCTCGGAGCTGCCCAGGCGGCGCCCGCACGCCGCCACGCCGGCCGCGGCCAGGAGCACGAAGCCGATGAGGGCCTGGAGGCCCACGACGGCGCCCGTCTCCGGCCCCCCGAAGCAGTTCATCGCGGCCAGGAACAGCATCTCGGTGTTCAGGGGGAAGTTGGCGTAGACCATGTCGCGGAGGAACGTGATGCGCCCCTCGCGGTGCCAGGCGGCGGGGGCGGCGAGGTGGTACTCGAGCGAATCGTAGTCGGCGACGACCGGCAGGTTGGCCCGTGTGAGGGCAATGAAGACGATGAGGGCGCCTAGCACGGCGAGCAGGATGCCGTACCAGTTCGTCCCCTGCCACCACGTGCGTAGGGCGTGCATACCTGCACGCGGGACCGCCGCCCATAGCTCGCGCGCGCCCAGCCAGGCCATGCCGAGCACCAGCGCCCAGCACAGCGCGGCGAAGAGCCACGGCGGCTGCGCCGTCAAGGGCACAGTGCCGAGGAGAAACGTGCCGAGTGAGAGGATGCCCATGCCGAGTGCTCCGCCGAAGATGGCGCGCTCGGCGAGCGTGAGGCCGGCGAAGCCCGTGCGGCGCAGGATGGCCATGCCCGCCCCCGTGGCCACGGCCCACAGGCCGCCGCTCAGGAGGACCATGTAGAGGCGAGGAATGCCATCGGCGAGGAGCATCGGGAGCGCGTAGAGCGCCCCCTGCACGCGCAGGCCGCTGCCGAGGAGGTCCACCAGCAAGCAGGCGGGGTAGGCCAGGATGGCGGCGGACCAGATGAGGAAGGGGATGAGAGGCGGGCGGGCGGCGGAGGGGGGCGGCTGGTCGTGGGCGGGCTCGCTCATCCGCCGGGCTCTCGATGTCTCGCGCCGCGGGTGCCTACATCTCGGCGGAGGCGCGGATGCCGCCGGTCAGCGCTCCCTCGGTCACGAACACGCCTTCGAGCATGCCCCGGAGGGCCTGCGGACTGGTCGCGGTCTCCAGCGCCACCTTCTCGTCCACGTACCCCTGCTTGATCAGCTCGTAGAGCGAGCGGTTGAAGTCAATCATCCCCTCCGCGCGAGAGTTCTTGATGACGTCGAGGAGCCGCACGTCCTCGGCCTGCTCGATGAGCTTGGCGATTGCTGGGTTGACAATCATGATCTCGAGGGCGGGGATGCGCGAGACGCCAGGCTTGACGGATGGGAGCAGCTTCTGACAGACGATGGCCTTGAGGTTGAACTGGAGGCTCAGGCGGACCTGTTTGTGCCGTTCCGTGTCGAAGAACTCGAGCAGCCGCGAAAAGGTCTGCGGCACGGTGGACGTGTGGAGCGTGCCGAAGACAAGGTGGCCGGTCTCGGCCGCCGTGATGCCGGCCTGCACCGTCTCCATGTCCCGCATCTCGCCCAGCAGAATCACGTCGGGGTCCTGGCGGACCACGTAGCGGAGGGCGTTCTTGAAGGAGGGGACGTCAATGCCGATCTCACGCTGGTTGATGATGCAGCGGCGGTCCATGTAGACGTATTCGATGGGGTCTTCGATGGTGACGACGTGGAGGCGGCGGGTGGTGTTGATGTACTCGACCATGGCGGCCAGGGTGGTGGACTTTCCGCTGCCTGTGACGCCGGCGACGATGACGAAGCCCTGGTCGAGGGCGGCGATCTGCTCCATCGTGGCAGGGGGCAGGTGCAGCTCGTCGAACGTCGGGATGCGGAAGTTCACCAGCCGGCCCGACAGGCTCAGGCACCCTCGCTGGTGGAACGTGTTGATGCGCAGCCGCGTGCGCTCGTCCACGCTGTAGGCCAGGTCCACGTCGCCCACCTGTTCGAGGGTGCGGATTTGCTCCTCGGTGAGGATTTCGTAGACGAGGCGGCGCACTTGCGTGTCGCTGAGGGGCGGGAGGTCGAGGCTCCGCAGGTCGCCCCTGATGCGGAAGATGGGCGGGGCGCCGGCCTTCAGATGAATGTCCGATGCCCCGTACTTGGCCATCAGCCGGAAGAGCTTATGGATTTCCTTCGCGTCGGTTGCTGCGCTGGCTTCGGGCATCGCCTATTCCCCGTGGACACTCCGTCGTGCCACCGCGCATTATACCGCGCGAACCCCGCAGCGTCAACGCCAGGTCGGGCCGGCGAACGACTTGGCCACCCCTTCACCGAACACGCACCTGGGCAAGCCGGCCGCGCGGCGCGGCCGGCTACTCGGACTGGAACTGGGGGTGGAGGTGGGTCTTGTAGTGTTGGGGCAGGTGCTGGCGAATCTGCTCCACCATCTCTTCGTCGGAGATGACGGTGGTGCGGCCGTCGGTGTACTGGTCGGTGACCCAACGGCAGATTTTGTGGAGCTTGATCTTGGAGAGCCGCTCGTCGCCCTCGAGGCCGAGGAATTGGTTGACCCAGAGGGCCACGCCGTCGGCGCCCGACTTGTCGGTGATGGCGACGTTGGGGCCGCGGCCCAGGAGCTTCTCCGTGTCGAAGATGTTGTAGATGCGCTCGTCGCGCCACAGGCCGTCGGCGTGGATGCCGGCGCGCGTGGTGTTGAAGTGGCGGCCGACGAAGGGATAGTTGTCGGGCAGGCGGTAGCCGATCTCCCGTTCGTAGTAGCGGGCCGCCTCGGTGATCGCGTGGGCGTCCATGCCGTCCAGCGTCCCGCGGATGGCAGCATACTCGAACACCGCGCCCTCCAGCGGCGGGTTCCCCGTCCGCTCCCCGATCCCGAACAGCGTGGCGTTCACCGCGTCCACGCCGTAGAGCCAGGCGGTCGCGCCATTGATGTGGACCTTATGGAAGTCGTTGTGCCCGTGCCACTCCAGGCGGTCCGAGGGCACGCCGGCGTCGTGGGTCATGCGGTAGACCAGCTTGGGGATGCTCCGCGGGAGCGCCACACCCGGGTAGCCGATGCCGTATCCGAGGGTGTCGCAGAGCCGGACCTTCACCTTCATGTGCTCGGGCGCGTCTTCCGTCGCCTTTACTAGCGCAATCACCAGCGGCACCACGAAGCCGGCGATGTCGGCCCGCGTGATGTCCTCAAGGTGGCACCGGGGGCGGATGCCGGCGTCGAGCGTCGCCTTCACAACGCCTACATAGTGGTCGAGTATCTGCCGCCGGGTCTTGCGCAGCTTGTAGAAGACATGGTAGTCGGAGCACGAGCAGAGGATGCCGGTCTCCTTGAGGCCCAGCTTCTCCACGTTAGCCAGGTCGCCCACGTCGGCGCGAATCCAGCCCGTGACCTCGGGATAGCGGGCGCCGACGGCCATGCACGCCTCGCAGGCCTCGCGGTCCTTGGCCGTGTAGAGGAAGAACTCGGTCTGCCGGATGACGCCCTTCCGGCCGCTGATGCGGGCCAGGTACTCGTAGAGGTGGCGGGTCTGGCTCACCGTGTACGGCGGGCGCGACTGCTGGCCGTCCCGGAACGTCGTGTCGGTCATCCGGATGTCGCGCTTCAGCAGGGTCCGCGGGTCGAACTCCACGACCTTGCCGTCAATCTCCTCGAACACCTTTCCCTCGAAGACAATGCGGGGCGGCATCTCGTAGGGGAAGATGTCCTCGAAGAGCGCGGGCTCGGTCACCTCGACAAGTTCACGCCGGCGGGCCATGGCGCATCCTTCCCTTCTAGTGAGAAAACAACACCCCCCGCAGGCCCGGCACCCGAGGGGGAACCTCCAACGACAGCATCACACACGGAGCCACGACAAGTCGCCTGGCTGCCCCGCCAGGACTCGAACCTGGAAAGCGAGACCCAAATTCTCGTGTGTTACCATTACACCACGGGGCATCCCTTGGCCTGTCATTCTAGCAGCGAAAGGCGCAAAAGTAAAGCGCGACTCGCGGCGGCACGTGCTTTTCTTGCCGAGCGCCTTCATGTACAGTGGGCAAGCAAGCGACGCCAACCGAGAGGCCGATTTACCATGCCCCGCTGCGCGTTCATCACTTTTGGCTGCAAGGTCAACCAGTGGGACACCCAGGCCGTGCGCGAAGCCCTCGCACGCCTGGGCTGCGACCAGGTGCCCCCGACCGCGGAGGCCGACCTCTACGTCGTCAACACCTGCTGCGTCACCCGCGAGAGCCACCGCAAGGGCCTCCAGGCCATCCGCCGCCTGGCTCGCCAGCATCCCCACGCGCGCATCGTGGTGACAGGTTGCAGCGCCGAGACCGACGCCGCCGCGCTCCGAGCCATGCCAGGCGTCGCCTGCGTCCTGGGCAACGACGCCAAGCCCCTGATCGCCAACCACGTGGCACGGCTGGCTGGACCAGCCGTGCGGCTGGTGCCCGCCGTGTCCCCTCCCAGTGCTCCACTGCTGGACAAGCCAGCAGTGCCACACGCCGCGCTCGAATCCCCCCGCCAAGGATCTGGCACGGCTGCCTCGCCCAGCCGTGTCCCCTCCCTCTGCACCACTGCTGGGCAAGCCAGCAGTGCCACGCCTTTGCGGGACAGCACAGGCATCGCGCCTGTGTGGCCGGAGATCACCCGCTTCGAAGGCCACACCCGCGCCTTCGTGAAGATCGAGGACGGCTGCAACGACTTCTGCGCCTACTGCATCGTCCCCCACGTCCGCGGCCGGGTCCGCAGCCGCCCGCCCGGCGAAGTCGTGGCCGAGGTCGCCCGCCTCGTCGGCAACGGCTACCTCGAAATCGTCCTCACCGGCATTCACCTGGGGTGCTATGGGCTCGATGCTCAATCGTCCTCCTCCCTCGTCCCTCGTCCTCGATTCTCCGGATGCGATCTTGTCTCGCTCGTCGAGCGGCTCCTGGCCACCCCCGGCCTCCGACGCCTGCGCCTCAGCTCGCTCGAACTGCGCGAGGTGAGCGACGAGCTGATCGCCCTGGCCGCCGCCTCGCCGCTCCTCTGTCCCCACTTCCACATCCCCCTCCAGAGCGGCGACGACGAGGTGCTCCGGACCATGAACCGCCGCTACACCGCCGCCGACTTCCTCCGCCGCCTCGATGCCCTCCGCGCCCGCATCCCCGACCCCGCCGTCACCACCGACCTCATCGTCGGCTTCCCCGGCGAGACCGACGCCCAGTTCCGACGCACGCTCGACGTCGCTCGCCAGGCCGCCTTCAGCCGCATCCACGTCTTCCCCTACAGCGACCGCCCCGGCACCTCCGCCTCGCGGATGTCGGGCAACCTCTCCTGGGCCACCATCAAGACCCGACGCGACGAGATGAAGGCCGTCGCGGCCGACCTCTCGGCCGCCTACCACCGCCGCTTCGTCGGCCGCACGGTCGAGCCACTCGTCGAATCCCGCCGCGACCCCCGCACCGGGCTCCTCGTTGGCTACACCGAGCGCTACGTTCGCACCCTCCTCGACGGCCCCGACGCCCTCTGCGGCACCATCGCCCCCGTCCGCGTCGTCGCGGCCACCCCCGCCGCCCTCCGAGGTGAGACGCCCCTGCCGGCCCCGGCCGCCCCCTGAACTCGAGCCAGTGTCGCGCAGTGTCCGCCAGAGTCGCTCACTCGCCGTTTGCCCATTCTCGCCATTCCGGCTCAGAGTCGCTCAGTGTTTGCCAGTGTTTGCCACCTGCGCGCACGCCTCCACCCTGGGGGGGGAGGGGGCGCCCGGCTCGCCCCCGGGCGGCTCACCACACACTCTTCCCCCCAGTACAACGAGT
>Ga0194125_10006871_pt1 | contig 16615 bp, 10 predicted proteins | sample TA2KigC250mmetaG_FD_148626 | JGI IMG/M metagenome (GOLD analysis project Ga0194125, IMG submission 148626) | Freshwater microbial communities from Lake Tanganyika, Tanzania - TA2015034 Kigoma Deep Cast 250m | ecosystem: Environmental > Aquatic > Freshwater > Lake | place: Tanzania: Lake... | reverse complement strand
AGACCGCCCGCGGCCTCGCCAAGCGCGTCATTGGTGCTATGACTGCCTTCACGCTCGGCATCTATCTGAACTTCCTGCTGGAACGCGAGCTTCTGGCCGTCAAGTCGCTGTTCGCCTAATTTAGCATCGGTTTCTCTATCCATGTAAAGCCAGATACTCGGCCATGCTTGCACGAATGGGTCGCCTTTGGGTCGGGTGGCTGCCCGGTCATTTCGAACTCGGCTCAGCGCAACAACACCGGCAGATACACGCGTGGTCCCTCAACCGCCTCCGGCGCCAGCAGGGCGTAGACGCCCAGCCGGTCCGTCTGCACGGCGACGGTGAAGCGCTCCGGGTCGAGCTGCCCGGTCAGCAGTCGCCAGGCGGTCCCATCCCAGCGCGCGATCCGCAGGTCGGCCGGAGACGCGGCGACCAGGTCATCTGGCGCGTAGAACAGTCGCAGCACCGCATCGCGCCCTGCCACGGTGCCTGTGATCCCTCCCGAAACCCGGATGCTGTAGGCGTTGCCGAGCGCCCTCATGCCAGCCGGCAGCGGCTGTGGCACTGCGCCGGTGGGCATCAGGATGATGTTCACGTTGCCCTGGGCGAAGCTGCCGGCGTCCAGGTGCAGCCAGGCCGCGCCGTCCGGCGAGTAGAAGTCCTGGTCTTCGGCGCTGGCGACCTGCGCCAGGTGGAAGTCGTTGTCCAGGCCCACGATCTGGCCGATGCCGCCGAGACCTCGCACGTGCACGCTGCCCAGGCCTGTCGTCAGCGCCGGGAAACTGGCGACGCCGGTGTAGACATCGTCGTCCGGACTGTAGCTGAGCGCAATGGTCTGGCCGACTCCGCCAGGAGGCACGAGCAGCGCGGAGAGCGCGGCAGCCGCGCCGACGCCATTGATGGCGAGCAGCAGGTCGCGACCTTCGCTATCCGGAATCAGGATGGCGTACGGATTGATCGGCGCGGCCGCCGCAGTCAGCCCCCCGGTGCTACGTAAGGTCAGGGTGTATGACATGCCTGCGTCGACCCACTTTTCATCCCATAAACTGCCATCAATCGAGGTCGCGCGGATCTTGTTGTCAGGGGTCGCGCCGTAGACAGTGATCTGTCCGATCTCTGCATGTTCGTCAGAAGAGCCCGCGGTCAATCCCTGGTCAATGATGATCTGGACGCCCTCGCGCTGTGTCTCCAACGCAACCAACGCGCCGAGACGGTAAGGTCGTCCATCAAGGCCCAATACCGTAACCTGGCGCGGCGACGCAGCCAGGCCGCTGTCGTGGGTTCCTATCTCTGGAAACGCGAGGATCTCACGCGGCAGGGTCGTCGGGCCGGCCAGGACATGACCTCGCGTCCGTGGGCTGATGAGCCGCCACCGCGGGGCATCAGCGGTATCCGCATAATACCGCAGCAGCGTCTCCCAATCCGACTCCTGATTCTTCTGCCACTGCGCCGTCTTGAAACAATCATCGGACCACAGGTCAGACACGCCCCTGGCTGCCAGCTCACTGGTGCGGTACTGGTAATCCATGATCGTCGCGTTGGTGGCAATCGCCTCGGTGGGGGTGTAGTAATCGGTGGCGTCCACATAGATGCAGCCGGTCGCCGTATTGACGCCGCCGGCGTAACGCGCATCGTACTCGAAGTAGCTGTCCCAGAGGTACAGCGCGTAATGACCAAACTCATGGATCAGGGTGCGAAAGCCGTTAGGTTCATCCCATCCCCCACGATCACCCTCCTTGCCGTTCCAGTGGCGTCCTACTCGGATGGTCATGCCCGGGTCGGCTGAGGTTACGCCGCCGCGATAGGCATATGGCCGCACGTTGTTCCGGGCCAGGATCTGGATGTCGGCATCCTCCCAGTGCTGCGCATTGTCGTAGAGCGCCACCTGCCCGAACGCCATCTGGCCGTCGCTCACGTCGTACAGGTAGTCGGATGCCTGGCGCATGGCGCTGGCGACCTCCTGGAGGTATTCGGGTGTGGCATTCCACTGGATCGAGACGAGCAGGTTGAAATAGATCAGCGGCCAGTCGGAGCTGACCGTCAACCGCTGGCGGCCGGCTGCCGATACGGTATGACCGAGGACCTCGCCGCCGGGGCCGAGCGCCAGGCTGGTAAGCGCCGTGCGATAGGCCCAACCGCTCCGCCGCGCAGCCGGCTGCCCGGCCAACGGCTTGACTGCCACCAGGCTCTCACCGGTTGTCAGAGCATCGAGGGCAAAGATGCCCAGGTCGTCAGTCGCGCCGGCCAGGCGGCCGTTACGATAGATGCACGCGCCGCTAACCGCACGGCCGGCGCCGTCCAACACCAGGACGTGATCGGCCGGAATGGGAGGAGGGATCGCCGCGGCGTATCGGATGTCCTGGTTAAAGGTGCCGCCGCGGGCCATATCGTTCCACACCAGGTGGACGCCGCGGTCAAAGTCAGCAGCAAGGCCGATGAAGTACCACTGGTTCGTGGGATTGGGAGGCGGAATCAACGATGCGACGACCTGGGGCACACTCCAGCCGGTTTCCGCGTCGGGCTTGATGGCGTAGCGCAGCCGATAATCGGTCATGCTGGCCCAGGCGACGTGCAGCGCTCCCGAAGGACTGATCGCCAGCGCCGGCGTCTGCGGCTTCTCGTCATTGGCCAGGTCGCGCGCCAGCTCCAGCGGCTGCGACCAGTCCGCGCCAGCCGGTTTGGCGGCGTAGTACAGGATCAGCGCCTGCCCTTGCCCGGCCAGGGGCAACGTGTCCTGCCAAACCAGGTGCAGCCCGCCTCCGACATCCGCCGCCAACGCCGGCCATTGCGATCCGCCGGCCGTGTTCGACACGTTGGTGGCTGCGCTCCAGACGGCCGCGCCCGGCGTCTTATAGGCGTAGTAGATCTCGGTGACGCCAGGGGTGAAATCATACCAGACGACGTGCACGCCGCCCTGGCTGTCAGCGACGACCGACGGGGCCCAGGAAGTACCGGACGTATTGGAGACGCGTTCCGGCGCCTCCCACGATGCTGCGTCGTGTCCTTTGTAGGCATAGAGGATTTCGTAGTTGCCAGGGCTGTGGTCAACCCAGACGGCGTGCAGGTTTCCGACCGTATCTACGTGGAGCGCAGGCATGATCCAGGCCCCGTCGGTGCGAGAGAGATTGATGGGTGCGCTCCAGGCGCCCCCACGCGGTTTCGCAGCGTAACGGATATCGGTTTCCTGCTCCCAGATCACGTGCACCGTGCCCTGTGGATCGGCGGCGATATCGGGATACCATCCGGAGCCCGAACCGGAGATGTTCATCGGCGCCGACCAGGTCTGCGCGCCCGATTCCTTGGCGCTGTAGAACACCGGGCCGTTCCCCCGGTACCAGACCGCGTGGACGCGCTTCTCTGCATCCACAGCGAGATCGGGCGCGATGCTGATCGTGTCTCCTTGGGTGAGCGCAACCGGTGTGGACCAGGTGATCGGCGGCTTCGGCGGGGGATCGCACCCGTACCCATTGCTCGCCGAGTGCGCGCGACTTCCGCCAGCCGCAGATGATACTGGGGACAAAGCGTTACCGTCGTGTATCATCACTGGCAAATACAGCCGACGGAGAGGGGCGGTCGCAGGCATCCAGCTCACCGCCCAGGTATCCAGGTAGGGGGTGTGGCCGGGTTGACTCGTGCCTAGATCAACCCGCATCTGCAAGGTTGGATGAGCGGTGGGGTCAACACTAGACAGGTCAGCGTCACTTACTACGCCGGCCAATAACACTTCCCCTGTGTCGCCGTCGAGCAGACTCACCGTCAGTGCTGTGCTGGCGGTGACCTCGGCCGAATGAGTGACCCGCTGCCAGGCGCCGAGACCGGCCGGGCTGATCACGAGCGAGGTCGCGTGACCCACCACAGCGTTGTTGCGCAGAGCCAACCGTCCCCCATAGGCTATCCGCACACCCTGACGCTCCGCCAACCCACCATAGTCCTGAAAACTATCGCGCCAGGTCGTCCCGATCATCAGCGCGTACGTTCCGAAGCGTCGAATGCTTTGGCAGTGCGTGGCTTGCTCGCCCAGTGGCTCGCTCTGGATATCGAACCACTGCACAGCGACCGGATCCCACCGGAAGATGGACAAGGTCTGAGGCGCGGACTCGCCCAGCAAGTCCAGCATGTAGTTGATGCACAACGACAAATCCTGGGCGACCTGTTCCTGGCCGCCAGACGGCCGCAGTGAATAGGCGCGGCTGATCAGCCGGTGTCCGGCAGGCGGGGCGCCCGGCGGGCCGACCGTGGGCATAATGACTACGTATGAGTCTGGTTGCAGGGCTCCGGCATGCACGTAGAGACGCACGTTGTTGTCCAGCGAAACGATTTCGGTGGGTTGGTCGCCAGCTATATGCTGGCTTATGAAGTCGCTGGAAGCCAGGGTGCGTGTGCCGGTCAGACCGTGGGTGGTCGTGATGACCAGCGTCAGCGCGGGGCTGGATATCCCCGGTCTGAGGATGGGCAGATCCTGGAACGTGTACTGACAGGCATTGCCGTTCGGGTCGCAATCGGTGTGACCGGGTTCATAGCTCGTGTGACCAGGCTCATATGATGTCAAGTGCGCGTGCGTGCGCGTCCCCAGGCCGTCCAGACGCTCCGCGAAGGCGTAGAGCGATACGCCGTCGGCCGAGGGTATGATGTGCACCGAGGCGCCCTGTCCAGACGCATCTGCGATCGGTCTGGGCGCCATCGCTTCGCAGACACCCGCCGCGCCGACGAGCAACAGGGCAGCCACAACAACGAGAACGACACCAATTTGCTTGCAGGTCATGCGCGACATTTGACCCTCCTCGGTGGCGCAAGGTAGAATATGCGTGGGTGTATTCAGAATCAGTTACGCCAGAGTCAGTATCGTCGGATGCGAACGGCTGTGTAGCCCAGGCCGCGTCTGAGGATGCTCACCCCTCGAGCCACGTCTAGAAAACGCCCAATACGAATAGTTTTGCCGAGCGCGTAGTCTCTCTGTAGAATAGCTCATCATGATTGCACCCGCTGACCTGCTGACTCGCCTCTTCGTACTCCTGGCCGAACGCAAGTTGGGAGAATGCGCAGCCTTGCTGGACGCAGCCCACGCTTCCGGCGACTTCGATGCGCGCTGGCTGGCCCACTGCCAGGCGATCCTGTACGTCGAGCAGGCGCCGCCCCGCTGGGATCTGGCCCAGGCAACGCTGCGCGGTATCTTGCCGGCCGACCCGCCTGACGATCTGCGCGCCCGCGTCCACCTGGAGCTGGGCTTCGCCGCCGATTACCTGGGCGACTACACCGAGGCCATTGAGCAGGATCGTCTGAGCCTGGCCCTGTTCGAGGCGCTCGGCGATCGCGTCTACCAGGGCAAAGTTCTGCGCAACACCGGTGTGGCGCACCTGCGCGCCTTCGAGCGCAAACAAGCGTCTGATGACGTCGTCGCCCTGGCCGCCGCGCAAGATTGCTTCGAGCGCAGCCTGGCGATCTTTCAGGCTCTCGGTGATGAACAACTGGTCGCCAACGCCGAGCTGCACCTGGGCATCGTCGCCGGGTTCCGCGGTCGCTGGGAGGAGGCGCTGGCCCGCTATGCCGCCCGGGCCGAAAAATGCCGGCGCTTCGGCTGGCAGCGCAGCCTGGCGCTGACCCTGAACAACATGGGTGAGGCCTGTCATCATCTCGGCCGTTGGCAACCTGCAATTGGCTGTTACACCGAGTCGTTGGCTATCCTGAATGCAGTAGCCGGTGCAGACACCCGCGCAGCCGACCCCTACGAAGAGGCCGACATCCAGGCCAATCTGGCGCTGGCTCTCTGGGCTGAGGGCGAAGAGTCACAGGGTCGGGCCGCTTCTGATCGTGCGCTCCGTCTGGTGGAGGAGGTGCGCGATCCCCTGACCACCGAAATGACCCGCATCGGCTTTTTTGGCACGCGTATCCGCATCTACGAGCAGCGCATCGGACACGAGGTTGCGGTCGGCGACGCAGAGGCAGCCCTGACCATTCTGGAACGCGCCAAGTCGCGCGCGTTTCTTGAGCTGCTCGCTGGCCGGATGTCTGACGCAGCCGGACCATCCGAACGCGCCTCTTTCAGCCGCGTCGATCCGTTGACTGCGGCCGCCATCCAGGCACGGCTGCCGGCCGATACCTTGCTCATCGAATACTGTGTGGCCGCTGAACATGCCTGCGTCTTTCTGGTCACGCGTGACACTGTGGAGGCCGTGCCCTTGATCAACGACCTGGCTGTCAGGCTCGAGCGGGCGTTTGGTCCCGAGGGTCGTTGGCTGAATCGTCTGGGGCCCGGCGCCGACGGCCGGCTGCACTTCCCGACCATGTTGCCGCGACTCCATCACCTGCTGATTCAGCCGATTGCAGACCGGTTGGCCGGGTGGCGCCGGCTCTGTATTGCGCCGCATGGTGCGCTGCACTATGTACCGTTTCATGCCTTGTTCGCCAGCGAACCGCCATCCCCGGCAGGCGGCGCGCCCCTGGCGGCCGGGACGGTACCGGGTTGGCCAAAGCCGATCCTGGGCGGCGACGACGGGCCGGAGATCATCTATGCGCCTAGCGCCACGGTGCTGTTGGACTACTGCCAGGCCAAACCGGCGAGCCACGGCCGCAGCGGACTGGTCATCAGCTATGGCCCCGACCTACCGCACCTGGAACAGGAAGCGGCGGCCGTCGCGGCGCGTCTGGGCGGCGCCTGGCTCGCCGGCCATGCCGCGCAGCGCAACGCTGCTATGCGTGAGGCCGGGCAGCACGCGCTGATTCACTTCGCCTGTCATGGCCGCTTCGACCCGGCCGACCCCCTGGCCTCCGGCCTTGACCTGGCCGATGGCCGGCTTATCGCGGCCGACATCCTGCGCGGCTGGCGCCTGAACGCTGCGTTGGTGACGCTCAGCGGCTGCGAGACCGGCCAGAGCCGCGTGCATCGCGGCGACGAATTGATTGGGCTCACGCGGGCCTTCATCGCCGCCGGCACACCGTCCGTCCTGGTCAGCCTGTGGCCCGTGGCCGACATCTCCACCCGCCTGCTCATGGAGCGGTTCTATGACCGGCTCTTGGCGGCTGCGACGCCGGCCGCCGCGCTGGCCGACGCACAACGCTACCTGATGCGCCTTTCCACATCGGAGCTGCGTGCGGACCTGTTGGCCGGTGGCTGGGCCGCGGATGCGATAGAGGCGGAAATCGCGCGCCTGCCTGCAGGCGCGGGAACCAGTTGGCCGGCCGAGCCTGACTACAAACATCCGCTCGCCCACCCCTACTACTGGGCCCCCTTCATGGTAATCGGCGCTCGGCTGGCGTGATCTCCAACACAGCCGTGCGCAGTTCAACCTCTGGCACTTCCTCGAAAAGCGCCCGGCCCGCCGCATCCGTCAACCGCGCCAGCTCGCGGCCATCGCTGAAGCGCAGCGCCACGCGCGTGCCGGAGAAATCCAGGTCGAGCTGCTGTATGGACTGAGCATAGACCTCCAGGCGCGCCAGTGTGGGCCGGGCCTGATCGGTGAAGAGCCGCAGGTCCACGTCCAGCATCCCCAGTTGTTCGGCGCCGAAGGATGCCTGCCGCCATGCGGCCACCTCGCCGGGCGTCAGCGCCACCGGCTCCCCGCGCGCCGGAACCGGCGCCAACGCTGGCTGCGGACTCCCGAACAGCAACGCAAGGCCGATGCGCAGCGTCTGCACGAACTGGCTTCCCTCGCGAGCGCGCACCCAGATAGGGTGCAGAAAGGAGAGATCAGGCGGCCGATAGGCCGCGCGGGGCGGTAGGGGTAGCAGATCTCCCAGCGTCATCTCGGACATCATTCTGAACTCCTGGTACTGCGCAAAGCACTCCTGACACCAGGCCAGGTGGGTCGTCAGCTCGCGATCTTGCGCGCGCTCTGGCTGGCCCGCAGCGCGTGCATGGGCAAAGTCTGCCAGTTGGATACTGTCCAGATGCCGTCGGCGTCCTGGACCCTCTGAGAGGGCGGCCACTGCCATGTTCCACAGGTTGTCCTGGCACACTTCACAGCCCTTAACATCAGGACTTACGCAGTGGCGCCGAAAACCAGCCACGAATGACACGAATTGACACGAAAATGGGTTGACCAGGCGGCTGAATTCGTGAAATTCGTGCAATTCGTGGCTACTCCGCACGGCACTGCGTAACTCCTGTTAACATGGGTGTGCAAATCGGGATGGGCGGCCGGACGCCCCAGATAGGCTATCAGGACTGCCGCCTCCACTCCACAACCTGGTTTCATCATCAGCCTCCCTGCCCAACGGCCAGTTCGCCATAGAGTCGCTCCGCCAGCCTATCCAGGCCGCGGGAGCGCAGCGGCTGGACATTGACCAGTGTGGTGTTTAGCCGGCGCGCAGTCTCGTCGTCAGATACCCTGTCAACGTAGGTGTGGATGACTGTTGCGAGCTGGCGGCGGAGCCGGCTGATTTGCCAAAGCTTCTGCAACGCCCGCAACGTGGCGACGATCAGCTTCGGGATGGCTAACTGGCTCCATGTGCGGCGTTCATCCTGCGTTTTGGCCTGAATCTCAGCCCGCAGCCCGGCCCGCATGTTATCAAGCTCCTGGTTCCGCACTACCGCAGGCTTTCTGGGTTGAGTGGCCGTGAATGTTTGAGCCTGCATCTCGGCCCGGATCACCTCCTGCCGTTCGGTTTGCGCCTGCGCGTGTAGTGTGCACTCCTCGGGGCCGGGCCGCGTATCTGCCAGCTCGATGCCTACCGGGCGATCCCTCTCTTGGTGCGCGCGGTCGTCTTCTTCGAGCGATACGTGCTTACCTTCGCGGTCGCACTCCCGCCAGATGTTGGTGCGGGCAGCGCGCAGCTTGCCCTGAGCGAAATCCAGAAAGGTCGCCGAATTCGTGCAGCGCGCCAGGCCCGGCTCGGTGAATGACCGGAAGATCAAGACGATCGCCTCCTGCGCGATGTCACAGGCCAGGTCGTGGCGCCAGTAGTAGGCTTGCTGCCAGAGGTAATCATACAGCTCACGATAGGCCTGTTCGCGTCGAGCCATATCGTTGGGCCCTCCACATGCGGAGTGCAGGACCGACCCATAGGCGGCTAATAGCGCGCTCCGGGCTGCCTTCGCATCTGCTGGCGCGGGGTTGATCTGCCGCGCGGCGACAACCCAGGCTTCGATGGGCAGCAGCCGCCACTGGTATTGGGATGCCAGACGGCGAGCTTCAATCAGATCGCATGGTGCGCTGAGATCTTCGGTTTCGAGCATGTCGCGCTCCTCATCAGAGAAGATAGAAACGCAGCGCCGGCTCAAACATGAGCGAACCCCACTATACTCAGGCATGCTACGATGATCCGCTTGCACGAACTCAAATACTCCGTTTCAACTCCGTCACCTGCCCTGGCCGGATGGCGGCGCGCAGCGGCGCGGTGAAGTGGGTCTGGATTTCATAGTCTCCCACGGGAAGCTGGGGGAAGATGGCCGCGATTACCTGGCCCGCGGGGTCGCAGGCGGTGAACTCCGCGCTGTACGCTTCGCCGTGGCCGTTCGCATCGAGCGCCTGCGCGAACGCGCGCGCGCCAATCCACAGACCGGCCGGCAGCCCCGACGTGACGAAGAAGACCAGGGTCCCGCAGGTGATCTCCTTCAGCAGTTTCGGCGCGACCGCGCCCCCGGTCTGGCCATCGAACAGCCCCGAGATGTCCCGGCCGTAGCACCCTTCGGGAGTGTCCACCATGACATATTCGTACAGCTTGACGACCGTTTGCTGCGCCAGGAAGGCGATCGCGGCCGCGGCATCCGCGGCCCAGTGGATGTGGTAGTGGCGGGTGAAACCGGACGCCGCAGGCCGGCGTTCGTCGCGGACGAACACCACACGGCCGTCGCGCTGTTGCCCCGTCTTCTCGCTTGCGATGTCGTACATGGACACCTCCGAATCTTCGCGGTTGGCTCGGTCGGAGACCAGCCAAAGCAGGAAGTCATACTCTTACCGACCCTTGGCGCCCTGGCGTCTTTGCGTCGTCGGTCGGCATTTTCAGGACATCTGCCCATGCCGGCCGCGGCGCCACGGCTCGTGGGAAAATGTCCCGGTTTGGAGGCTTCAGCCGGTTACGCTGTTGGCGAGAGTGACCGGCTAATCCTAAAGGAGGCTTCGCACAGCCTCGAGACCGGAGCGGCGGGGCCTTTTTCAGGACAGGGCTGCCCGCCGCGCGGCCGCCGCGCCGTGCACCGGCGCAGAGCGCCCCCCACGGTTGAGATGTAAGGTTAGGATCATGTTCTGACAACACATCTTTGACTTTCGCACGCCGGCGGCGTATAATCGCGTCATCAGAGAGGAATGCTATGGGCATCGCGATTCGCGCCATCTACCAGGGCGGCGTGTTTAGGCCGCTGAATGCGGCCGAGGGTGTGACAGACAACCAGGTGCTGGAGCTGCACATTCGACCGTTGACCCCTGTCACCAGCGACCCAGGCATCATGGGCGGCAAACCGTGCATCAGCGGCACGCGCATGCCGATTGACGGGATATTTCAGTTCCTTGAACACGGTTATTCGCTAGAGCAGTTCCTGCAATTGTACCCGCAGTACCAACGCGCCCAAGTCGAATCGGCCGTCCGATACGCCATCGAGAGGATGGGCTACCCGGCATTGGAGCTTGCTTGACCCATGCGTTTCTACCTGGATGAGCACGTGCCATGGAAAGCGCTATCGTCTCGTCTGCGGCGTAAGGGGCACAGCTACAAGCACGCTGTCGGCCTGGGATTTTCAGGTCGCGATGATCTCTTCCATTACCAATTCGCCCGCGCCGAAAAACGGGTCTTGATTACGCAAGACGCGGGTTTCGCAGATCAACGGAAGTTTCCCTATCGAAAACATCCCGGCGTGATTGTGTTGGACATCAGGAAGAAGATATACCCTACCCGCAGTCGTGACGTCCGTATCTTCCTTAATACACTCGAATCGCCTATACGGACCTACACACTTCCTACACACTTTCTACACATGGACTCCACCGGCACCGGTCAGGCCTTCACGGCCCTGATACATCAGGCGTTGCGAGCTTATCATCGCGATGAGGAGTTGGCGCGCCTGCAGCCGTTGTGCGAACTGGCGATCGTGCGCGCGGAACACGCGCGTCATCCCGAACGAGGCGTGGGCGGAGCGATCCGCGGGGTCCTGGATGCGGGGCTGGAGCGACTGGCGCAGGCCGATCGGCCAGCCGCCGCGCTCCTGATGCGGCGCTTCGTCGAAGGCGAGCAAATGATGCAGGTCGCGCGCGACCTCGGCTATTCCGAAACCCTCCTCTACAGGAAGCAGCGGGACGCACTCACCGCGCTGGCGCAGACCATCTGGCAGGCCGAGGAGCAGGCGCGGCGCGCCAGTGCGTTCACCCAGGCGCAGGAGGCCGCGCTTGCCGGTCTGCCGCCCCGTTCCTTCAGCCGGCTATTCGGGGTCAGCGAGCCTCTGACCAGCCTGTGTCGCTTTCTGGCCGCAGAGGACGCCTCCTGCCCCCTGGTGGCGGTGGACGGCATGGGCGGCATCGGCAAGACCGCGCTGGCGCACGCTGCGGTCGAGGAGCTCGTGGCTGCGGGCCGTTTCGCGCGCGTGCTGTGGGTCACCGCACGTCAGCAGATCTTCGCCTGGGGCCGCATCCAACAACTGGATCGCCCCGCGTTGACCTGCGAAGAGCTGCGCGAGGAGTTGTATCGGCTGTTGGGGTTGGGCTCGCCGCTCCAGCAGAGCGAGGCGCAGGCGGAACGCCGGCTGCGCGCAGAGCTGAGCCGAGAGCCGACTGTCATCGTGTTGGACAACCTGGAGACCGCTGCGGATGTGCGCGAGCTGGTGGCCGTGCTGGACCGGCTGGCCCGACCCACCAAGATGCTGCTGACCACGCGGCAGCGGGTCAGTGCATACGAGAACGTGGCTTCTTTGACGCTGCGCGAGCTAGCGCGCGAGGATGCGCTGGCCTTCATCCACTACCACGCGGCCGAGCGCAACACGACGGCCGTGCTGGGTGCGCCGGTCTCGGCCTGGGAGCGGATCGCCGCGCTCACCGATGGCAACCCGCTGGCGATCAAGCTGGTCATCGGCCAGGCGCACGTGCGGCCGCTGCCGGTCGTGCTGGATGACCTGGCGGCCGCCCGCGCCGATGCGACCGATCTCTATCGCTTCATTTTCCGCTATTCCTGGGAGCAGCTCTCGTCTGCGGCGCGGCGTCTGCTGCTGCACATGCCGCTGCTCGATGCGCGCGGCGCGGGCTGGGAGGAGCTGGCCGCGATCAGCCAGGTGGCGTCCGACGATGAGTTTCGCCGCGCGGCCGAGGAGCTCGTGACCTACTCGCTGCTCAACGTAGGCGTGACGGGCGACCGCACCCTCTACAGCATCCACCGTCTGACGGAGAGCTTCATTCTCTCTGATCTGGTTTGCGCCGGGTAGACCTATCCCCCTACCCCCTTCCCCTTCGACAGGCTCAGGGCTGGCTCTGCCAGGGAAGGGGGGCGAGGGGGTCAGGCGCGATCTTCAGTGCAGACATTCCACAATGGCCGATCAGATACTCGCGAACGATCTCCAAGAACTCTTTCATGCTGGCATCGAACGCGCCGGCCGCCATTGGCTGGCCTTTTTCCGGGACCGGCCGGCCGATCCCGACGAGTGGGCGCGGCTGGGCGGCCATGCGCTGCGCGCGTTGAGCTGGTGCGCCGACTCCGGCCGCTACGGCGAGTTGGCGACCGATCTGGTTCTCGCGCTCGAATGGCACGTGATGTACCTGGGCCACTGGCATGAGTGGGAGTCTAGCCTGCGGCATGTCAGCGCCCGGCTCGGTGAAACCATTGACGCGGAACGGCAGATACTCCTGGGCGGCCGTCTCGCTACCCTCTGCTGGCGGCTGGGCCGGTCAGAGGAGGCTCTGGCGCTGCAGCAACAGGACTACGAGCTCGCTGTGGCTTGCGGCGACGCCCGATTGCAGTGGGGCGTACTCGAAGGCATGGCTGAGGCTTACCTGAACGCGCGCAGGTTCGACCAGGCGCTGCGGTGCGCCGAGCAAGCCACCGGCCTGGCGATCGCCATCGGCGACCTGGTCGAACAGGCGGCCTCGCTGATCAATGCGGCGCGGGCGCTGATGGAGCTTGGCGAGGTTCCCGAGGTGCGTCGCCGGCTCGAGCGGGCGCTGGCGTTGGCCGTCGCCGCGGGCAATATCGTGTTCGAGGCGAAAGCGCGGCTTTTCCTGGGCCATGCGGCCGTCGCGGCCGGCGACTGGGCGCTGGCGCTCGCCAGGTTTCGCGAGGCGCTGCCGCTGGTCGCGAGCTACCGGGATGAGGTGGGCCGCGCCACCGTGCTGAGCAACATCGGCCGCGCGTTGACGGAGCTGGGGCAGTGGGATGAGGCGGCCGTCGCGCTGGAGGAGGCGATCCGCGTGCTTCGGCGACACGGCAACACCCCGGCCGAGACCGTCGTCCGCCAGCGACTCGCCGCGCTGCAGGCGCGCCGCTCTTGAGACCTTCGAGGTTTCACAAACCTCGAAGGTCTGGCTCATCATCCTCTTGCAAACGCGCGCTGTTTGTGTATAATGTGCCTGCACCATAATCCAATCAGCCTTCACCCTGCGCGCCTGCTGCACGAGGCGCTCCCCGGCAGTAGACGCGTCCAATCTGGACCAAAGGAGCCGAAGATGAACCGCTCAACCGTCTGGGTGATTCTGCTCCGAGTGACGCTCACTTTGACCCTGGTCATGGTCTCGGCCGGCGGGCCGCCGGCTGCCGGCGCAGACCGGGACGCGTCCAATCGTACCGCGCCCGCCACACCGCCCCCTGCGCCGGTCGTCACCGCCAGTCGCAGCGGCGACGCCATCGTCTTGACCTGGGCGCCAACGCCCGGCGCGGCCTACTACCAGGTGTGGCGTGCGACTGAGCCGTACTTCACGGCGCCGGACCCCGCCCACCCTGAGCGTCTGCTGGGCACGGTCTACCCCTCTGGCGCTGGCGTCGAGACCTATACTGATAGCGTCAGCGCCAACCTGGACAACCCTCTTTATCACACCTTCTACATCGTCGTGGCCTTCGACGCCGCGGGCGAGCCTTCCACCGGCAATATGGCGTCCGGCGAGTTCGAGTTTGGCGCCCAGGCGGGCGCCGAGCCGACCCTGGTCACGGTCACGGGGCGGGTTCTGTTCAACACCGGCGACCCCGTGGCCGGCGCGCAGGTCACGGGCAGCGCCTCGCCAGCCGTGACGACGGTTACCGACCCGGATGGCTACTTCAGCCTGCAGTTGGGGCCAGCGCCGTTGCCGCTCCAGGTGCGGATTGACGCCAACTACACGCCGACCGGCGGGCCGCCTGTTCAGACTACGCTCTGGCAGTCCGCGTCGAGCGCCGCGTTGGACGTCGGAACCCTCGAGTTGCTCGACCCGGCCGGCGCACAGTTGCAGAACACAGGCGGCGGCGTATTTACGAGCGATACCGGTGACATCGTCGTCACGGCGCCGCCCGAGGTGGCTACGATATTTGCGGACGCCTACACGGCCGACGAGAACCCCGACCTCTTCCCCGGCGACCTGGGCAGTGGAAACACGCCCTTCAATAACGCGCTGTTCGTCTTTCTGGCCGGACAGGACGCATCCGGCGCGGCGGTGACGAACCTTTCCAGCCCGGCCACGGTGCGCGTCGAAATCCCGCGCAGCCAATGGGGCGACCTGGAAGACCTGACGCCCGGCAACGGCCAGATTGACATCCCGATCTACGCCTTCGACGAGACGACCGGGCTTTGGGAGCGCCAGGCCGACGGTCTGCTGGTGAATGCGAGCGCCGCGGTGATCCCCGAGGCTGAGGGCCCGGCGATTCGGAGCGGCGCGTATGCAGGCCAGGTCTTTGCGCAGTTTCAGGCCGCACACTTCTCCTGGTGGAACGTGGACTACCCGCCGCCGCCGACGCAGCATCCCGATTTTGGGGATGCGCCGGACCCGACTTACCCCTCGAAGCTGGCCAGCAACGGCGCGCGGCATCTCAACCCGACGCGCGCCTGGCTGGGGTCGTGGGTGGATGGCGAACCTGACGCGCAGACGCCCAATCTGGATGAGTTCGACGACGGCCTGCTCGCGCTCAGCCCGCTCTCGGTGCGGGTGAGCAACTGGGATTGGACCGGCTCGCTCTATCTCAACGCGCTGGTGGATCTGAACGATGACGGCGATTGGGCGGATCCGGGGGAATGGGTCGTTGCCAACTATGCCGTTGTCGTGCCTGTCAGAACGGGCGTGCGGGTGGACACAGGCGTGGCGATCCCCCCAAACCACTGGACCCGGATCACTCTGACCGCCGAGCGGCTGGCCAACTACACCGGCAGGGGCGCCTACGCCATCGGCGAAACGGAGGACCACCCTGGAACAGTGCCTGTACGGCTGGATGTCGAGGTGCAGGGCAATGGCGCGGTGGTCAGCGCGCCGCCGGGCATCCAGTGCGGCGTCGGCAGCGCCGGCGGCAGCGATTGCAGCCACGACTTTCCCATGATGGCGCTGGTGGAGTTGACCGCGCTCCCGGTCCCCGGCGAGGTCTTCCTGGGCTGGGATGGCGACTGCGGCTATCGCATGGCCAACCCGACCTGTATTCTCATCATGGATCGCAACAAGTGGGTCATGGCGAAGTTCAGCGCGCCGCCGCCCGAGCAGTTCCCCACCTTCAGCGTGGCGCCGGCCGGACCATCAGGGTTGAACCCGGCCGACATCCTGTTCCTCGATCCGATCAGCGGAACCATCGTCGTGTACATCCCGGCCGCGGCCCTGGGCTTGCTGCCCGGCGACGACCTGGACGCGCTCAGCTATGGCTTCGGCGCAAACGACCAGTTCGTGGCCGCCAGCTTCTCGACCCGGCCAGGCGCGGTCGGTCTGCCGGCCACTGATCTGAATCGTGAGGCGACCTGCCCCGCGCCAGAGGTCGCGGGCGACGAATACAGCGCGGTGGGCCGCAGCGGCCCCTGGTCCCCCCCATGGACGAACATCCAGCGCCTGGACGAAGATGGGGCAAGCTGCGTGGGAAACCGCGGACACCCATTCCTGCTGCAGATCGGCGACGACGTGGACGCCCTGGAAATGCCGCTCATTCCGATGGGGGCGGGCGCAGCCGGCCTGGCGTTCGTCGAGCCGCCCCCGGGCCCCGAAAAGGTCTTCTTCTCGCTGGCGCCCGGATCGCCCTCGCTCCTGGCGCAGGGCTGGCGGCCGGCCGATATCCTGGTGGTGCGGCCTCCGTATAAGCCCGGCGACCCACCGCCGCTCCCCGTGGTCTTCGCCTCGCAAGAGGCCCTCGGCCTGATGGACAACGACGACGTGGATGCGATTGCCCTGGTGGAGGATGGGGATGGCGTATTCACGCCGGTGTTCGAGGTGGGGTTAGATGCCCTGGTCTTCTCGCTGGCGACCGGTTCGCCCACCCTGGCCGTCAAGGGCTTTTGGCCCGGCGACCTGTTGCTGCCCACCACAGTCTACAATCCGGCCGGCGGCCCGCCGCTCTTCATGCTGCGGGTGATCTGGCCGGCGGCCGACCTGGGGCTGGCCCCCGAAGACGACCTGAACGCCTTGAAGACCAATCCGTGGTTGCTCATCGAGCTCGCGGGGCCGCAGTAGGCGGCCCCGAAAATGGCCTCCCCAGGCTGTGGCCGGTCTCCGACCGAGCCACCTCGTACCTTGCCACAGCGGGCACGGTCAGGAGACCGGACCGAGCAGCGAGGGAAAATGGCCTCCCCAGG
>Ga0194125_10006868_pt1 | contig 16619 bp, 12 predicted proteins | sample TA2KigC250mmetaG_FD_148626 | JGI IMG/M metagenome (GOLD analysis project Ga0194125, IMG submission 148626) | Freshwater microbial communities from Lake Tanganyika, Tanzania - TA2015034 Kigoma Deep Cast 250m | ecosystem: Environmental > Aquatic > Freshwater > Lake | place: Tanzania: Lake... | reverse complement strand
CCCTGTGACCGTCACGGCGGGTGCGGTAACGATCCCGATCCCCGGAACGTTAGCCCCGGCTAGTTACCAGCTTCGTTACAAGGGAGGCACGGCTCCGCAGGTGCTGGGCATCCTGACGGTAACCGGCGGATCCAGTCCTTTTGCCAACAACGTCAATCTGACGTCGATCGGCTCCGTGATCAACGTGCCGATGCCTTCCGTCCCCTCGGTAGGCATGACCCTGAATTTTTGGATCAAGCCGGCATCGGGTCTTAGCCCGGGTACGTACCGCGTGGTCAGCAAAAACGATCCCTCCGGAAGGCCCGAGTTGGCGATCGATTTGATTATCTCCTCCAGCACCGTTGCGAATGTCAAAGCCACATTGACTCCTTCGAGCGGCGGTTCCACCGTAGCCACGGTCGACCTCGGGAATCCTCAAGAATGGACCCATATCTCCATGGCCATGTACACCTCTTCCGTTCAGCTTTTTGCCGATGGTGTGCCGGGCAACACCTTTAATTTCACGTCCGACATGAACTGGAGCACACAGCCGATGATGTTTGGAAACGGATTCCGCGGTCAGTTGGATGACATCCGGATTTATTCCGGTTCCCGGACTCCCGCCCAATCTCAGGCGGACAAAGCCGGCCCGGCATCGGCGCCGTTCGAACCCTCGCTACTGGCTTACTACAAATTCGACGAGGGGGCGGGCACCTTGTTGGCCGATGCTACCGGCAAGAACGGGTCCGCCACGGGGAGTAATATTGTCTGGGGACCAGGGCGTTCGCCGGGAGCGTGGGATATTGCCGCTGGGGATTACACCTTGCGGGACGATGGAAGCTCGTTGCTTTTGGAGCTGGGCGGAACGCAAGGAACGACGCTGTACGACCAGATCTTTGTGCGCAACGGGGCGGCGACCCTGGACGGCATCGTCAACCTGATGTTTATTACTGCCTATACCGGCCCGGTCTCGGGCCGTTGGCATACGTTTGACCTGATCTGGGCGCAGAACGGAATCCGATTTGGCGACAACTACCAGCTCACCTTCCACCAGCCGGGCTACGCCGTTGATACCAGCGTGGTGCAGAGGGACGGGGGAGAGCTCTGGCAGGCGACGGTGCGGCCGGCGAGCAGCCCGGCGGAAATTGCCCAGGCGGCCGCGTTGGCTCAACCAAGTTTAGGCGTGGCGCAAAGCCCCGGACCGGGCGGGAGCGTGGAGATGATGTATACCTACACCCGGCCGACGGGAGGTTCCTATATGGGCGGGCAGTATATCGTGGGCGGGGTGAGGTATGAGGTGCAGGCGAGCAGCGATCTTAGATCGTGGAGCCCAGCAGCTTTGGAGGAAATCGCCACCATTCCGACGGGCTCAGGCTACGAGAATACGACCGTGAGGGTGATCGGAAACGGGTCGAAGACGTTTTTAAGGCTGAAGATTTCGAATTAGGGACGGAGAGCGGTTTAGTTGTTGAGCCGTTAGGTATGGAGGGGAGGCCGAAGCTTTTACGTCCCCTCCATGACGAAAGACTAGCCTCCTAAAAACCTTTTATTCTTTCGGCTTGGATTCCGAGGTATCTGCCTTCAGCTGCGCATAGTCTTTCTTCATCTCTTCCAACGCCTGGATCACGTCGTCGGCGGATTTTTTGGCGGCATCGGTGACCTTGCTGGCGGCCTGGATGGAAGCGGCGTTGAGCTCGGTGGTGAAGTAAGTCTGCACCTCCCGCAGTTTAACCACTGCCTTGGTCAGTTTGGCGCCGATCGTCCGAACTTTCTTGTCCACCTCCTCGTACTGTTTCTTGGCCTTGTTCATCCGTTCCTGGGAGATGTTCTTGAGGTCCCCCTCCATTTTGGCGAGGTCAGACTCCCAGTCTTTGAAGCGCTGATCAGCGATCTTGCGGAAGTGGTCGATCCGGTCGGACAGGGTTTCCTGCACGTCCTGGTAGTCCTTCAGCTGGTCGGTGTAGTCCTCGTAGGCGTCGCGGGGTTTGTCCGCCTCGGCGGCGATCCGGTTCAGCTGGTCGACCGCTTCGCGGAGCTCCTTGACCGTCTTGCCGATCAGGCCCTCGATTTTCTCAAGATTCGAGGTCATCTCGCGGGCTTTTTCCGCGGTCTCCTGGGCGGGGAGGGAAGAGGAGATCAGGAACAGGGCTAGGGTTGGGACAAGGAATTTGTACATGGGATGGATATAGTTTCCGGATTTGTGGCGGGAAGCAAAAAGCATGGGTGGGGCGGGTTCTCCGAACCCGCCTCATTGAAAATTGAATTTTGATCTGCCAACGAGGCGGCCAAGGGACTGGCCGCCCTACCTAGGTTTCAATCTCCAGCTGGGTGGAAACCGATATGGTACCTAGCCTCAAGGGGCATGCGTCCGTACCGTGACCTGGGCCGTCGCTTTGTGTAATTTCAACTGATGTGGTGGATTCTTTTATTTCTCCCTTCCGCGGCCTTGGCCTCGCCGGATGAAAGGTTGGTCGAGGTCACCCCGGAGAACGTGCCTGGGGTGGTGCTGGACCTTCGCTACGCCACGACGAATAACATCACGGGGAAGGTCCTTTACCCGGAGGCCAAGGCGTACCTGCGGCCGGAGACGATCCGGAAACTTCGGCGCGTGGCCCGGGATCTGGAGGAGAAGGGATACCGGCTGGTGATCTGGGACGCCTGGCGGCCGGCTTCCGCCCAAAGAGCGCTTTGGAAAGCCAAGCCGGACGGAAAGTTCCTGACGCCGCCCGCCAAGATCAGCCGTCACCGCCGGGGAACCAGTGTGGATCTTTCCCTGGCGGACAAGGAGGGAAAGATCCTCCAGATGCCCAGTAATTTTGATGAGTTTAATGCCAAGGCGGACGAGGACTTCTCCGATGTGCCCAAGGAGGCGGCCAATCGCGCCAGAATCCTGCGCAAGATCATGTTCAACGTCGGCTTCTCCGGCGTCCCGGACGAGTGGTGGCATTATGACCTGCGGGATTGGGCGGACTACGAGCCGATTGAGGGGAAGTAGAAGGGGTAGGGCGGGTTCTCCGAATCCGCCTCATTCATCCCTTTTCGATGCAAAGTTCCGCGAGGCGGGCTCGGCGAGCCCGCCCTACCTGTTGGCAATTTTCCTTTATGTAAAAAACGACCGCATCCAAATCCGTTTTCCGTGGTCTAATCCTGATGGGCCTGGGCTACCGGCGATGGGTGCGGGCGAACCTTCTGCGGGAGGAGCCGGGGCCGATTCTTGGGGAGACCGTCCTGCAGCGGATCTGGTTTGAGCAGCTGGTTCGTAACCCCCTGAGCTCCTTGGCGGGGGAAGACATCACCCTGCATCACCCGGGGATCTGGAACCATCGGGCGGGGCCGGACTTTCTCCGGGCCACCTTTTCGATGCCCGACGGCCGAACGCTCACCGGGGATGTGGAGTTGCATCGCCATTCTTCGGATTGGAACGCCCACGAGCATTCCACCAATCCGGCTTATCAAAATGTGCGGCTGCATGTTTTCTGGCAGGCGGACCCGGTGCGATGCGATCCGCCCGATCCCCGGATCCGGCAGGTTGCCCTGGAGCATCAACTTTCTGCGCCGCTCACCGAACTGATCTCCCTGTTTCGCTCCTCTCCGGCTGAAATTCTCACCGGCGAAAAGCCCGGCCGATGCCATCCGTTGCTCCTTGCCCTGCCACCGGAAAAGTTGAAAGAGATTCTCGAGGAGGCCGGCTGGCATCGGCTGCGGCAACGTCGTTCCCTGGCCCAGGCGCGGGTGGTTTCGCTGGGGTACGAGCAGGCGGTGTGGGTGGGCCTGGCAGAGGGGCTGGGATTTTCGGAGAACCGGGAGCCGTTCGCCTCGCTGGCCCGGGCGGTGCCGATCCAGAAGCTGCTGAAGATTCCCGATTCTGTGGAGAGGGCGGCCGTTCTTTATGCAACGGCTGGTCTTCTGCCCGATCCGACGCGAATCAAGGTTAGTGAACGGGCTTTGCCTCTTTTGAAGAGGATTTGGGACAGCTGGTGGAGGGTCAGGGAGGTCTGGGCGCCTTATATTCTTCCTGCCGGTAGCTGGCGCTTGGGGGGTGCCCGGCCCAACAATTCGCCTTATCGAAGGCTGGCCGCACTGGTAGCCATATCCTATCCTATTGTCTGGCAGAGCTTTATGGAATCAGTGCGGGATGGTAATGTTGACGGTTTTCTCGCGATCTTACGGTCGATCTCCGATGGGTTCTGGGATCACCATGCGGGGTGGGATGGGCGTATTCTATCTTCCTCCTCCAAGTTGGTGGGGACGGATCGGGCGGTGGCGTTGCTGTTCCAGGTTTTGGCTCCTTTGGCGGAGCTAACGGAACCAGACCTCGGAGAACGAATGGAAAGCTGGCCGCCGGGGGGTGATGCGGGGTTGCTTCGTTCAGCGTCGGTCCGGTTGTTGGGGGTGCCATTCCCGCCGGCGGATGTCCGCACCCATCTGGCGAGGGAGGGGTTGCTGCAGATCTACAAGGATTTCTGCCGGGCCAAGCCGTGCGCGGAATGTTCGATGCCGGCATTTTTAAAAGTGCGATAAAAGGATTCCTTGGCGAAACGGTTACTCGGCCTTGCCCTAGGTTCCGCCTTGCGCAAGCAGCGCTTCCGTCTCTTTCATGACTTCCTGCGGGGGGCGCCATTCGCGGTTCTTGGCGGTGGCGGGTTGGCCGTCGGGCCCGAAGAGGATGAGGAAGGGGATGCCCCGGGCCGACCATTTCCGCAGGCCGGAGGACTTCACTTGGTCGAAGGGAACCGCCGGCCACGGCATGTCGGTCTCTTTCATATAGTCGAGCATGGCCTGCTCCGATCGGTCGGAACTGACAAACACCAACTCAAATTCCGGATGCCGCGAATGAATCTGCCGGTACCACTCCACCAATTTGGGGGTGAAGGCGCGGCACGGGCCGCACCAGTGAGCGGAAAAATATAGGGCCGTGTATTTGATTCCGGCAGGCGGGGTGAAGTTTTTCCAGGCCCCGTCCTTTAAAATCACCATCGGGGGGAGTGCGAGGAGCGCGGCCTCCAGTGGGGCAGGTCCCGGATCAGGCCGTAGATCCAGCGCCCCGGCCGCCGGCAGAACCGGAAGAATTTCCAGCTGCAGGTTTCGCAGGCTCAATCGGTCGAGGGTGGAGCTCAACTGGATGCGGTTCACCCCCTCCTGGAGCAGGGGGCGCTCGAGAAAAATCCAGGCGCGTTGCCAGGAAGTGGCGTCTGCCACGTAGGAGAAACCGTCTGCGGTGCCGGGGCGCGGAACCTGAAAAAATTGGTAGGCACCATCCCGGAGCGGGGGCAGATAGACGGAGAGTATCCCGGCTTCCTGCCCGTTCACGCGGACACGAAGGGGGCAGTTGAAGCCGGAATGGTTCAGCTCCGCCTCAAGGCGCGCCAACACCGGCCGGAAGGGAAGGGAGAATTCCCACTCCCGGGTGGCGTTGCGGTCAAAGTCGACCGACTCCCCGCTCCCGTTGAGAGGCGAAAGATAGGTGACCTGCCGGGGAGACACGGCCGGGGGGGCATTTTCCGGCGCTTTCCTCTCCGGCGGTCTTGACAGTCGCCCGAACAGCAGCGCCGCAGCGCCGACAAGAGCCAGAAGCAGGAGTGCGGGTTTAAGAGGTAGGTTTTTCATGGAATTAATCATACTACCCGTCGCTTCTTGTCCCGGGAAATCCAAATTCCGAAAACCAACCCTGCTTGCCTTGCGGTAGGGCGGCCTTATTTTTTCCCCATGATCCGCGCTATTTTGTCCATCATTCTAGCGTTGGCTTTTCCGGCGGGGCCTCTGCTGGCCATCGCCCCCCAAGACGAGCCGGTGGTGAAAGCGGTGGAGAAGGTGCGGCCGGCGGTGGTGAATATTTTCACGGAACGAATCGTGACCCAGGAGGTGCGGGATCCCCGGGATGTCTTTTTTGAGCGTTATTTTGGCGGGGGGATGTCGCGGGGGAACAAGATCCTCGCCACGCCGGTGCGGAACCTGGGCTCGGGGCTGATCGTCAGTCCCCGCGGCTACATTGTCACCAACCAACATGTCGTGGATCGGGCAGCGAACCTCAAAATTAAGGTCACCCTGGCCAACGGCAAGGACACGGAGGCCATGCTGCTCCGTGATGATGACCTGCTGGATCTCGCCTTGATCAAGATCGAGAGCAAAGAAGCCCTGCCTTACCTGGGTCTCGAAAACCTTTCCCCCAATCTCCTTGGACAGACGGTCTTGGTGCTGGGCAACCCGGTGGGTTACGAGAACAGCGTGAGTGCCGGCATTCTCAGCGCGAAGGACAGAACATTGACCATCGGGGACCTGACCATGGAAGGGTTGTTGCAGACCGACGCGGCGATCAATCCGGGCAACAGCGGAGGACCGCTGGTGGATGCGGAAGGCAACTTGGTGGGACTGAGTTCAGCCAAAATGTCCGCGGCCCAAGTGGAAAGCATTGGCTTTGCCATCCCGGGGGAGCGGGTCAAGCGTTGGGTGGAGGAAGCGATCGCCGTCGTGGAAGGCCGGATCAAGGCTCCGCCCGAACGGTCGGCGGCTTTGGCCTTGAGGGAAAAATTTGGATTATCCCTGCAAGACTGCAGTCCCACCGAATCGCTCAAGCTTGGTTACCAAGGTCGGAACGGTCTCCTGGTGACGGGGGTGGAACAAGGCAGTCCCGCCGCCGACGCAGGATTCCAACAGGGGATGTTGGTGGTGGGGCTGGGACAGATGCCCGCGCGGAGCCTGGAGGAGCTGCCTCGCAAAGTCCGTCAGCTTAAAAAGGACGACCAGGTTCCGGTCACGGTTCTGGGTGCCGTCCGGCAGGGCAATTTCGTTTCGCTGCGACAATCTACGGTCGTGTTAAAAGCTCAATAGTGCGCCGTTGAGGCAGGGATTAGGTTTAAGGATTGGCCGGCGTGAAAATCATCAAGGGGGGCTCCGGTCAAAGTGGTCGGCGGGGGGCGCCCGGGGGCCGGCGTTTTGCCGGGACCTTGCAAACCCCCGTCGGCCGACCCGGAGGATCGGTCTTGGTATGGCTTGGCGTTTTTCTGGCGGTTACGGCAGCCGCGCAGGAGAAACCGCCCACGGATCGGATCCCCTGGCAGTTGCCAACGGAGAACCGTTATCTTTTTGAAAATCAGCCCAAGAAATTTTATCAACCCACGATCAGCCGGCGGCTGATTTCCGGCATGTTTGGCTTCACCCGCACTTCCGAGCCCGAGCCGGCCCGCATTTTCGAGCGGTTTCACAAGGGGGTCGATATCCGGCCGCTCCGGCGCGATGCCCGGGGCGAGCCGCTGGACCCGGTGCGGGCCTGTGCGGATGGCGTGGTCGTGCGGGTGAACGACAACGAAAAGATTTCCGACTACGGCAAGCAGGTGATCGTGAGACACGATTGGGGCGAGATGCCGGTCTTCACCGTCTACGCCCATCTCGGTTCGGTCCGTGCCCAACCGGGCCAAACGGTAAAGGCGGGAGATATCCTCGGCATCCTCGGCTGGACGGGGCCGGGACTGACTCAGTCCCGCGCGCATCTGCACCTCGAGGTGGTGTTTCAGATCAATCCGAAGTTCGATGAGTGGGTGAAGGGGGCCAAACCGGGTCGGCTCTGGGAGCCCAACCGGCACGGGGAGTGGCACGGGTTGAATCTGATGGGAATTGACCCGGTGCCTTTGCTCCAAGCGGTGCACGACGGAAAGCCGAAGACGTGGCGCGAGGCGCTGGCCGTGCAGCCGGGGGGATTCGTCGTCAACGTGCCGGCTCCCCGGGAGCGGATGGCCTGGACCGATTGGGTGCAGGTGGAGGAAAACTGCGGGGGGGCACAGTCGTGGCAGATCGAGATGACTCCATGGGGCCTGCCATTGCGGGTGAAGGGATCGGCGATTCCGGTGGCCGGGCCGGAGCTGGTGGCGAATCCCGGTCGGCCGAATGAGGGCAAATATTACTGCCGCGGCTTGGTGGAGCCAGACGGCCAGGGCGGGATGAGGCTGAGCAAGTTTGGCCGGCAGTATTTGGAGATGATGATGTTCACGGGCGAAGGGACGGAAAGGCTCTAGGCGGCGCGCGGTTCGCTCGCAGTTTATTCTTTATGCCATGAGGCATGGAGGGAATCTTTGGGTCTCAATGGTGGCGAAAGACTAAATGGCGAAGCCGCCCAGCCAGGACCGCCGATGTCCCAGGGGGTAAGATAGGATTTTCACGATGAGCCGGATTTTTTTGCTGACCGGAAAGGAGACGTTGCCGGCGGCGGTGGCGGCGTGGCTGCTCGCGGGGCGGAGGGTGGAGGGCGGGCTGCTTTCCTTCGAGGACACGATGATCCTGACGATGACTGCCCAGACGGGTCGGCGGATCGTGGATCGGTTGGCTCAGGCGGCCCGGGACCAGGACGCCATTCTTCTTCCTCCCCGCACCGGCACTCCGGCGGGATTGACGAAAGGGCAGGACCCGGCGGTGGCCACGCCCTTACAGTCGGCCGCCACTTGGGTGGAGACGGTGTTGGCGGTGGACGAGGGCTTGGTGGAGCTGGCGGGTTGGAGGAGGAAGGATGAGGGAGGGCGAACGGATCTGGGGCTGGGGCTTTATGGGTTGGCCCAGGAGGTGGCCAAGGCCGGCCTGACGATTGCGGCGGCAGCGGAGAAGATCGATGCGCCGGAGGATGCGGAACGGTGGGAGGCGTGGGCCGAGCTGGAGCGCCGGTATCTGCGGCGGTTGAAGGATCGTGAAAAGCGCTGCCCCCAAGAGGCGGAGTTGGCGCGGGCCAAGGATCCAATCTTGCCGGAGGGAATCGCCCGGGTGGTGCTGGCCGGGGTGGTGGACGCATCGCCTTTGGCGGTCGCCGCCTTGGAATCTTTAACCAAGAAGAAAATCCAGGTGGAGATCCTGGGATGGGCGCCCGGCCTGGCTGAGGCGGAGGCCAAGAAAGCATTGGATGCGAACGGACGGGCCCAGCTGGATTTCTGGAAGCAAAAGGAGATGTTGGCGGGAGTGGCGCCGGAGTTGCGGCGGGATGGGGCAGATTTGGCCCAGGCGGCAGTGGAACATCTGGCGGAACTTCTTTCCAAAAAGAGTCCCGGCAAGGTGGCGGTGGTGGCGGACGACGCGGCGTTGGGCCGCGATCTGGCTGGAAAAATCCAGCACGCAGGGGGCAAAGCGTATTTGGCGGCGGGGCGGCCGCTGGAGGAGCAGTCGCTGCGAAAATTGCTGCGGGATCTGGCGGAGTTCTGCCGGGAGGGCTCCTTCCGTTCGCTGGATGTCCTCTTTCACCATCCTGATTTCCTGCGCTGGATTCTGGAGGAGGTGAAGGTGGCCGGCGGGATAAGCCGGTGGCTGGGGGACTGGTCGGAATCGGGGTACGCCACGATGGAGGCCGGCTTGGATTTAGGCCTGCGCATGGCGCCTGAGACCCAGATGGAAAGCGTTGTGCCGGTTTTGCGAAGGGTGGCTTTCCTGCGAAAAGCCCTGGGAGGATCAGACTGGCCCCAAGAGTTGCGGGTGCTGCTGCTTGCGATCCTGGGGGACCGGGAACTTGATGAGAACCGCGGGGAGGTGGAGGCGGCGAAATCGATCGACGAGGCGTTGCGGGAGGCGGAGTCGGGCACGGGGCGGGAGTTGGGGCTGGCCGGATGGGTGGAACTGCTGGGGGCGCTGGGGGGTGCCTGGACGGAGGACAAGCCGAAGGGGGCGGTGGAGATTGAGGGATGGTTGGATGCGGCGGGGGAGGACGCGGAGGGGCTGATTCTCGCGGGGATGAATGAGGGGCTTTTGCCGCGGGGACCCGCCCTGGATGCGATGCTGACGGAGTCGGCCAGACGGAAGTTGGGCCTGCCGGACCGGGATTTCCTGCAGGCGCGGGATCTGTGTCTGCTGCACGGCATGGAGGCTGGCAGGAAGAAGGGCGCCTTGGTGTTGCTGACGGCCCAGAATGGCGAGGCGGGGGAGCCGTTGCGGCCCTCCCGACTTTTGTTCCGGGTGCCGGATCAGGAGCTGGCGGTCAGGGTGGGGAGGTTGGCGGTGGAGGCGGAACCAAAGGAGACCGGGAACGCGCGGGAAGCATACCAACGCCACAAATTGCGGATTCCCAAGCCGCCGGCGGAGCGAAGCACCGAGCTTATGCGGGTGACCGACTTTTCCGCCTACTTGGCCTGCCCCTTGCGGTTTTACCTCTCGCGGCGGCTGGGCTGGAGGCCCGGGGAGGAACCGACCGCGGGACTGGATGCGCGCCGGTTCGGAACCTGGATGCATGAGGTGTTGGGTGAGTTTGGCAACGATCCGGCCATGCGGGTCTGTGGGGACGCCGAGAAGATTTTCAAACATGTGCAGGCCGGGTGGGACGCGAAGTTTTCTCCGTGGGAAAAAGCAGGCGAGTTGAGGCTGAACCTGGATTTGCAACGGGAGGCGGGCCGCGAGCGGCTGCGGGGCTTCGCCGAGAAGCAAGCGGAGCTGGTAAAACAGGGATGGCGGATTGTCTCGACGGAGACGGCATTGGGAGAAGGGAGAGTGTTGCCGGGTCAGACGGAGAAAGTGCGCTGCTTCTCGGTGGGGCTCGACAATTTCTGGGTGCAAGGTCGCGCGGACCGGGTCGACGAGCATCCGGAGTTGGGGCGGCGGGTGGTGGATTATAAGACGGGGAAGGAGAATGATGCGGCCGCCTACCATTTTGCCGGGAGCCGCAGGGCGGTGTTTGGGAGATCGCCGGAGTACGCCCGGCTGGTCCGGGCCGATGGGAAGGGCAAGGTGGGACCGGCCTGCTGGATCAATCTGCAGTTGCCGTTGTATCTGGAAGGGGTGGCGGGGGACGGGCGTGTGGCGCAGGCCGGATATTTTTATCTGGGCGAGAAGCTGGAGGAGATTGGCTGGAAACCGCTTTTCCTGAGTCAGGAGGAAAGGGAGTCGGCCCGGAACTGTGCCCGCGAGGTGGCCAAGGAAGTTCGCGGGGACGCGGTGCTGGACTGGATTCGCAAGGGGAAGTGGGAGCGGTTGGCGGTGAACGCAGACTATGACGACTTTGAGGAGATGGGTCTGGGAAGATACGTTGAAGAGAAAGCGATCGAGGTGGAGGCGTGAGCGTTCGATTATCCCATCTGCGGATCACGGCGTCGGCGGGAACGGGAAAGACGTTCCGGCTGACGGACCGGATTGTGGAGCTGCTGTTGCTGGCGGTGGAGCCGCGCAAGATTTTGGCCCTGACCTTCACGCGCAAGGCGGCCGGGGAGTTCCTGAGGAAGCTGTTGGAAAAATTGGCGCAGGGTGCGGAGCAGCCCGGTGAGGCGAAAAAGTTTTTTGAAAGGAGAAGAGCTTCGGCCGAGGAGTCCGGGCTGGAGGAGTTGGCGAAACATTATGCCGCGAAGGCCGCCCAGCCAGAGGCGGTCCAGCGGGATGAATTTCGAAAGGCCCTGCGGAAAGTGGTGGAGGACTTGGACCGATTGGAGATGGGGACGCTGGATAGTTTTCTCTTCCGGCTGGTGCGGGGTTTTGCCCCGGAACTGGGGTTGAACCGGGAGGTGCGGGTGTTGGATGAGGCCGCCGAGGGGCGGGAGGAGGCCGAGGTGCTGGGGGAGTTGGCGGAGTCGCTGGGTGCCGATGGCAAGCTGCGCGATCAGCTCCGGCGGGATCTGATTGGCGGGGAGAAGGGGGTCGCCCCGGCGGATCCCTTGCAAGCGGAGGTGCGCGAACTGCAGGACGCGGAGCGGCTCTGGCACGAGGAGCCGGGGGCGGCGTGGGGCGGGGAAAAGCAGCTATTTCCCCGCGGGCAGCCGGCGGCCGCAAAGCTCAAAGAGCCGGCTTGGAGTGGCTTGCCGGCGGGCTGGGGTGAGTTTCCGGACGCCGTCCGGGAGATGGCCGCCGCGGGACCTGGGACGGAGTTGAGCGGAAAGGCGAAGAAACTTTTGGAAAACATTTTGGAGCTGGAAGCGGGGCGGGCGGAGTTTGTCTTCAACCGGAAGCCCGGGGGGCTGACCGGGGAGTTGGCGCTTTATGCGGGGGCGGTGGCGCGCGGGTACGTGCAGAGGCTGGTGGCGTGGAGGCTGGGGCGGACGCGGCGGCTGGGGGATTATGCCGAACGGCTGGCGCAGGTGCGGGAGTTGCGGCGGACGCGATCCGGCCTGCTGCGTTTTACGGATCTACCGAAGATTGCCCGCGATGAGGTGGTCGAGGTTCCGATGCTGGCCTACCGGTTGGACGGATGGTTCGACCATTGGTTGCTGGATGAATTTCAGGACACCAGCCGTTCGCAGTGGTCGGCACTGGATCCGCTGGTGAGGGAGGTGTGGCAGGACAACGAGGGACGGCGGACGCTTTTTTACGTGGGCGATGTGAAGCAGGCGATTTACGGTTGGCGCGGCGGGGATGCGGGGCTCTTCACCGACGTCGCGCAAGGATATGAGGGCAAGCTGAAAGATGAGCAGTTGGGGCGCTCTTACCGTTCCGGCGAGCGGGTGTTAAAGGCGGTGGAGGCCGTGTTTCAGCCCCGGGCCCTGCGGACTGCTGGGGTGGAGGAGGAGGTAGTGGCCGCCTGGGAGCGGGGTTGGACGGGTCACGAGGTCAGCGATTCGAATCGGGGCAAAGGGCATGTGGAGATCCGGGCCGCGGAAGGGGAGGATATTTGGAGCCTGGCCGCAGGCTTGGTGAAAGAGACCAGGATTTTGGAGAAGGGTGGGACCGTGGCGGTGTTAACGCGGACGAACGACCTGGCCCATGAGGGCGCCGAGTTTCTGTCCCAGGCAGGATTGCGGGTGACGGTGGAGGGAAAACGGTTGGTGGTGGCGGAGGGTCCGCTGGGTTCGGCGTGCCTGCTGGCGGCGAGGCTGGTTGCGAATCCCGCCGACCGGTTGGCCGCCGGCGGCTTGCGGGCGGGCATGTTGGCGGACGCGTTGGCCGGGGGTGCAGAGAAGTTTGCCCTTGGCTCCATGGCGGAGTTTTCCAATGGCGGGGCGGAGGGAATGATGCGGAGCTGGTTGGCATCTGGAGAAATATCGGGAGATGTCTTTCTCGAGGATTCAGCGGAGGCTTTGTTGCGGGCGGGGAGGGCGTTTGACCGGTCGGGGGGAGGTTCGGTCCGGGAATTTCACCACTTTTTGGCGGAGTATCAGGATCCGGGGGCCACGTTGCGGGGGGCGGTCCAGCTGATGACGATGCATAAAGCCAAGGGGCTGGAGTTTGATCTGACCTTGGTGGTTTTGGAGCGCGGATGGGGTCGAAGTCTCAAGCTGGATTCGGCCAAGGGACCCCACTTGCGAAGCGGAGGGGGGCCGGGGGTGCGATGGGTGATGGAACTGCCTTCGCAGGAGGTCTGCGAGGCGGTTCCGGAATTGGCGGCGGAGATGCACAAGGTGAAACGGGAGGCCTCCGTGGCGAACCTGTGCCTGCACTACGTGGCGGCGACCCGGGCCCGGCAGGCGTTGTGGGTGGTGGTGCCTCCGGCCAAGGAGGCCAAGGCGAGAAGCGGCAAAAAACCCAAGGAGGATTCCGATGGCAAAGCGTGAGGGCGTCGAGATGGATGGGCTATTTCTGCGCGGGTTGGCGGCACCGCTGGACTATGTCCAGCCGGGCTGGGAACGGGAACTGGGCGAAGGAAATAAGGCGAAGCCCGAAAAAAAAGCATCACCGAGGCTGAAAGCCGAGATGCCCGGGGTGATGCGGGTGTTGCCTTCGGGTTTGGGCCAGCATCGGATGACGGGGCGTTCGATTCTCGGGCAGGGCGGGGGATTGGGCTTGGGAGAGGAGGTTCACCGCCTGCTGGAGCGGATTGAGTGGGGTGGCCTGGAGCCGAGTTGGAAGAAGGACGTCCCGGCCGAGGTTTGGAAGCTGGCCGACGATTTCTGCCAAAGCGATGCCGGGCGGGAAGCGTTTGGAAAGCGGGCAGGGTGCCGGGTCTGGCGGGAGAAGGCGTTGGAGGTGTTGGATGCGGGCAATCGGTTGGTGGCGGCGGCAGTGGACCGGGCGGTGCTCGAGGAGAAAAAGGGCGGGGTGTTACGGATCTACGATTTCAAGACCGACCAGGTGACCGACGAAAAGGAGTGGCTGGCGCGGCACGGGCCGCAGCTGCGGAAATATGCGGAACTGCTGGGGGGTTGGTGGAAAAAACGGGGCGGGGGGCAGGTGCGGGTTTGGATCGCGGCGGTGCGGGACAAGCGCCTCATCGAAGTGCCGATCAAATAAAAAACCCGGCCCCGTTGCCGGGACCGGGTTTTTGGGTTGGGAAAGGATCTACTCCTTTTTGTCGCCCTCGGAGCTTTCCTTCTTGTCCTTCTTATCGTCATCACCGCAGCCGCCGCAGCTGCCGGAGCTGCCGGCGAGACCGGAGTTAAGGGAGACGATCGAGGTGGCGAGGCCCAACAGGGCAATGCGAATGAATTTATTCATACAGATTTTATACCCCGCTTTGGCCGGGATGCAAACCCGGGGCGACTCTTTATTCGCCCAGAGCCCCGTGGAGGAAGTCCAAACCGATGAGGAGCAGGATGATGGCGAGGATCCAGCCCCCGTGCTTTTCCGCTACGGCCTGGCTGATTTGGCGTGCCTTGGCCGCGGTTTCCGGGTGGAAGATGGCCAACCCGAAGGGGACCAGGGTGGGGAAAAGAGCCAGCCCCAGAAATCCGGCCAGAGCCGTCAACAGGGCGGCTTGGTTGGGGGCGGCATGGAGGGCGTGTCCGGCGGAGATGGCCAAGCCGACCGTCTTCACATGGGCGACCGTGAGCAGGAAACTGAGGCCGGTGCAGATGGCGAGGGAAGGGAGTGGGCTACCGGGCCGGGGCTCTTCACTTACGGGCAGCAGCTTCATCAATTTTGCGCCCAGCCCGGTTTCCTGGTGGTCTCGTTTGGATTTCTCCTTTTTTCCGCACCGCTGTTTCCAAAGGGTGTGGATCCCCAGAAGGACAAGTCCTCCCCCAAAAATCACGCGCAGCCACCGGGCAAAGCCGGACGGGTGGGTGGGAGTGGCGGCGTGGGTGAGGAAATAACCGGCGCATAGAAGGAGGGCGATGCCCACGGCCGAGCCGAGAAAGTAGCCAAAGGTGTTGGCTTGCGGGTGGCTGCGGTCGGAGGCCAAAAGCAATCCGATGATCAGGACCTCAGGACTAACGAAGATTCCAAAGCCCAGGGAGGTGCCGATGGCCAAGGTGTTGAGCACGAAAGATGGTGGCGGTGGGGACGGCTCGCGTCGACCTTTTGGATCCCGTAGCGTTGCAGCTGGGTCCCATAGCTCAAAAGGATAGAGCAGCGGTTTCCTAAACCGCGGATCCCCGTTCGATTCGGGGTGGGACCAATCTTCTTCAACATTTTTAAATCAACATTGAACAATGATTTCAATTACCTAATCCTTTCCTAAAGAATTATCTGCTGACATATAACGACCAAGTATCCTCTCTTTGGACCCCAGCGAAATCATCCGTTAGCCCCAGGCTCAGCTTATCCACCCCACCCCCACGCCCGACCGGCCACACCCCCAACGCCGCTGGCAACGCATGATACCCCCCGGAAAAATCCGCACCTATTTTTGGAAACGATGACCGACGGGAGCCGACAGGCTTAATTCGGGGCAGGGGATCGGCGTTTCGCCCTAGTTTCCCATGCCTTCCGCCTCCCGCTTTTGTGCCGTGGTGGATGGAGAGGGGAAACTTGTGGCCGAAATAGGCCTTACCCCGAAAGCCCCCGACCCCCATTCCTAGGGCGTTTTAGAGCGACTTTAGGGGTGTTTCAGCCCGACCTACTCTGCCTCCCCCTTCTCGCTAGGCCTATAGCCTTCGGGATTATCCGGACTTTTGGGGAAGTTTTTCGGGAAGGTTTTAATCAACTCCCGCTTTCTTTTCTTGGCCTTCTCCATAACCGCTTTTCCTTTTTCTATGATTTGCCCGATAGTTAGCCCATCAAACTCCTTATAAAGTTCATTCATTTTTTCGCTTTCATTCATTTTTTCGCTTAATAGGTTTTCTTTCGAAAAAGCACTCGCAACCTCAAAGACGGAAATTTGGAAGTTGGCCGAAACACTTGGGGGGAGAGAGGCTTTTAGGCGGTCAAACTCCTTATCCACCTCCTCGTTATTTTTGGCATTAAACTTTGTCTCTAGCCCATCCCCTGCTTTGAGTGATAAAGGCAAAACTCCCAAAAGAATAATTACAAGGGCTTTCATATATTTAGAAATAAGTGTGAAGAGCAGAGGAGCCAAGCTTATATACCATACCCCTTTTTTAGGCGTTCCGGAATTGTCGGCGGTGGGGAGGATGTGGAAAAAATTCCACATCTTGAGCGTTGAGTATCAAGGGTGAGGATATGGTAAAATTACCATATCTTACTTTGAGCCCCCCTCTTTTTATAGGGATGCAAAACCCCGCCCGGCCGGCATCCCTCCAAGAGATGTGGTATTATCAAGTTAAATAAAAACACACAGATAGCTCCCGCCTTTTAGTTATTCCGACGGTTCAGAGATTGTTGCAAAGATTCTTTCCAACGATGGCAGAAAACTGGACCCAAGCCGCTAGGGGCGAAGAAAAAAATACTCCACGGGATGTCCGAGAGCGGCCTGGGCCATGGGCAGGAAGGAGGCTAGGAACTCCTTTTCTTTGGCAGCTTCCAAGAGATGAAGAGTGGATCCGCCGAAACCCCCGCCGCTCAGGCGGGCGCCGAGGTGGCCGGGTGATTGGCGGGAGGCCTGGCAGATTTTATCCATGGCGGGGATGGAATTTTCAAAGTTA
>Ga0194125_10006864_pt1 | contig 16621 bp, 18 predicted proteins | sample TA2KigC250mmetaG_FD_148626 | JGI IMG/M metagenome (GOLD analysis project Ga0194125, IMG submission 148626) | Freshwater microbial communities from Lake Tanganyika, Tanzania - TA2015034 Kigoma Deep Cast 250m | ecosystem: Environmental > Aquatic > Freshwater > Lake | place: Tanzania: Lake... | reverse complement strand
GCTGATCACCTGCTGGCTCAGGTTAAAATTCATGTCAATCACCGATCCTCTGTCCACCGACTTAGAGAGGAATTCCGTGATCACTTTGCTTAAGTCCTCTTCCTGCTGTTTGCGTTCCTGCGCGGACAATCCCTCAAAATAAACAGAAGCCAACTGTTCCTTTATATACGCTTTCTTTTCTTCAAGGGATTTGCCGAGCATTCTGTCGGGATTGATCAGGGCAAGCTGACGCGCGTCAGGACCGTTCAATTTGGTATTTATATTATTTAAAGCATTTTTATAATCTTCAAACTTTATTTCTTCTTTGCGGTATTGTTCGGACACATCATGAAGCTCTTTTGCCACTTTAGCCATGCGTTCATTCTCGGCCATGGCGCGCACACCGTAACCATAGCTCATCCTGGCCAGCATAATGTCGTTTTTGGAACCGATGCCTGCGCGTCCGAGAAGAAGCCGGGAATCTATTCCGTAAACCGCGGCTAAGCTTCTGAAAGCGGGGCTACTCATCCCAAAGACCATATTTTGCGCCAAGGGCGCCAAGTAAGCTTTATCCTCCGGCAGGCTGGTAACAGCCCAGATAGCCAGCGATTGCGAAGCCAGGATCGGCCAGTTTTGACTGCTGAGCGGCTCTATAAAAGCGGCTTTTCCGTAGCGGCCAAGAAGATTACCCCAACCCACCTTGTCCACTGTCTTCTCCATTTCAAACACATCAGGCACGCCTGTAGGCACAGGTTTATAACCGGCATAGACCTCGTCAAAGAAACGGTCCGGCATCACGTTATAATCGCGCCTGCCGTCAGCGCCCACGCCGATGATCTTGCGATAAGCATACTCCTGGCCGTATTTGGCATCCAGATACGCCGGCAGCTCTTTTTTCATCGTCTCTACTTCTCTGACCAGCGCCTGCCGCGTATTTCGCAAAGCCACTTCGGAATCGGCTGAAGCGCCGTAAGAAAGCGCCTCATCTATGTCCTGGATAGACTGAATCTTGGCTTGCATTTCTCTGACTCTCGGGTCCTGCGCGGCTAACTCGCTGGACCGTTTCTGCTCAAAGAACCCGCCGGAGATCTTGTGATAGGTATCGGGATCGGTGAGCGTCCGGCCGAAGAGTGTAGCGGAAAGGCCGGTGATATTCCCGGTGATCAAAGCCAATGTGCCGGGTGATTCGCCGGCATCAATGCGCTTTCTGTCAACTGCCACCGTGCCTAAGCTGCTGCCTAATCCGCTTAAACTGCCGACCGCGGCGCCCTTAGTCATGGACCAAGCGTTATACGGATTTATCTTATCCGTGGCCAGGGTGATCTCGGGATTCAGCAGGCCGGTCACGCCGCCTGTGGCAACCGAGGAAACTATGTAGGTAATTGAAGGTTTCCAGTCATAGTAATAACCGGCCATCCCGGCTGCGCGGCTTGTCTGCGAGGTAGCGACATAAGTATTAAAACCGCTGACTGCAGTGGGCATGACTGCAGAAAAGCTGCTTACAGACTTGATCCCCTCGCCCAAATGCGCGGGATTGGTGAAAACCCGGCCGGCAGTGCCGAGGGCGTGTCCGGCTGAGCTGGCGATCCCGCCGGTACTCTGGATCTGCTTTGCGGTATTCATCAATCCTGCGGCCGCGGTGTTCTTAAAGTCACCGCTTATCTTGATGGCTTCGGTGGTAGCGCTATGCAATGCCGAACCTTTGACAGCAACATCGGGTATCCTGGATATCTCATTAACCTGATCTGTCAATCCCCAGTATTTATCTGCCGATGCAAAATCACCCACATCATAGGCCATATTGCCGAGGTTTTGGTATTCCGAGCTTAATCTCGTGGCTGACTGGGTCCATTGCTGGCTGGTGGCTGCCTTAGAGGCTGAACCTAAAGCTCCAGATATTACCTGTGTACCTATTGCCGTGCCCACGGAAATAGCCACTGTCTGGACGATGTCGCCGGCGTCCACCCTGGCCACCTTTCCGCCGCCGGCCCGGCTTCTGCCTGCCCAGGCCTCTTGGGGCAAAAGGCAAGAAAATACCAGGGCCATGGCCAGCGTTGCCGCCGTCATTTTTATTAAACCCTGGTTTTTCTTGCCGGCGTAAGACATCGTATTTTTCCTCATTTATTTATAATTCGTAACCCGCGTTACCCCTTCTTCATACTGTTCACCTTCGCCAAAGACGTCCGCGCTCTGGCGGTATTTTTCCTGTATGGAACCCAAAATATACCAGCGCATGGCCATAAATGCCGCCGCAGCCAAGGCGATCAAAACGGCATACTGTAAAACGCTCTGTGCGCGGCTGTTATTTCTTTTCATAATCCACCATGATATTGGTAAAATTCATCGCCGGAACCTGGTCCTGCTTCGGCACATCCACCTGGAATAATCCGATCCGGCATCTATCCTTCCGGGTATTAGTAAATATCAATTCCTTCATGAACATATCCATGCTGGGCAGGGCAATCCCCTGCTCGGCGCATTCCGGGCAATATTTTTCGATGTCCGCCTGGCTCGCTGCGGTCTGGACGTCCTTTACCGGCCTGTCTTCTACCAGATCCCAACCGTAAGAGGGCATTTTCCTACGGTAAAATTCCGCGACGGCATCCATATCCGCCTTGCTGGAATAGGCCGCCTGCATAAAATTCCCGCCCTCGGATAAACTGATCAAAGCCGCCTCCGGATATACCGGCGCTACATCATGCCGCGGCGTAGCCAACAGCCGAGGAGTAAAATCCAGCTCCTCTGCGCTCTTGCCGCTTACCTCCAATTTGCCCTGCATAATGGTATAAGCGGTCTTGCCGCCTGTCCTCTCGGCGGCAAAGTCCAGGGTAAGCAAGGCCCCGTCTTTTTCAAAATTCAGATTCTCCTTCATTGAGTTGACTGCGGCGCTGTCCATCTTAAGGCCGCCGCCCTGCGTGAGCGCCCCCAAGTAATCTTTTTCCGTCCAACCGGCATCAGCCAGGACCTTGCGGTAAAAATTGCGTATCTGATCGATCCTCAGGCTGCTTTCATATTGGGAAAAATACAATTGAGAACCGGCAATGCTGCGCGTTTCCTCTGCGACTTCCTGCGTGTTCGCAGGCACAGGGATGACCTCTTTGTCCGCGGCAAAGGCCGTTGACAATATACCGAAACTAAATAATAACGCCAAAATACTGCTGCCCAGATTAGCTGTCATGCCCGTGAAAACGGGCATCCAGGAATCCTTGAATCGTCGAGCCTGGATCCCCGCTTTCGCTGGGATGACATCAATGCAAATTCGAATCTCAAAATCCTTCAGTCGTCGTATTATGCCGTCCAAGCTGGATACGAGTACCGCCAAAACATAACGCATCTGTCCCTCCGTTCTCTTACCTGTTTCCGATCACATCCGTCTCTATGATAGAGGCATCAAAACTTAAATCCGGGGAACTCTTGGGCAATATCTTTCCGCTGCCCTGAAAATCCACTACACTATAGCTCTTTACCAGCGGATATTCCGTTTTTATCAACCCCAGGTCCGCGCCTTCCTGGCTGAGCGTTGACTCCACCCTTAGGCGGCGGTCGTGGATAATATCGTCTATCCAGCAGAGGATGAATAATACTGCCGGAGCGCTCATACTGCTGTCCCTTACCGGCACTCCACGCAAAGGAATTATGCCAAGACGAAATAACACCAGAGCTATGCTGGCGCTAACCATTGAGGTTATCGCTGAACCAGCAAGCCATTTACCGGCGGATGTGACTACCTTACCGGCAAGGGCGACTGCGCGCCAAATAGCTTTACATGCGGGATGATGACATCTATTCTTGATGGCGCAAGCAGTTTTGAACAGTTTCGCTCCGCCAGCATAATATGTCACTGCTCCGCTGCCGGGTAACGTTAAAAACGCTATAGATGCTAAGGCTGCTCCGCGCGCCGTCAATAATAGTCCAAGCAATACCGAGAAAGGTAAAACGGTCACTATTAGATCAAATGCATCTAATTGGCCGGTACGCACCACTGATTCGGCAAAATGCTGCCTGCCTTGTCCGTCCTGCCAGTCAAAGCGATAAGTATCAAGAATGCCGTTTTCCCCGTTACCGGAATCAAAGGTAAAAGCGTGCCGCCTGCCCTGGCTGTCTGCCCAGTCAAAACTATAAGTATCAAGAATGCCGTTTTCCCCGTTACCGGAATCAATGGTATCAAGGAACCTGCTGAAATCTTTGCGCGACTTATTCCACAATGAACCCTCGGGAATAACCTCGGGCAGACGGCTGCCTACGCCGCCATTATAAAAAAGGAACTTATGGCCTTGCTCTATTGCACTTGCCCGGCCCTCCGCGGCTGTTTCACGCAACTTGCCGTAAAAATACAATTGCGCCGTGTATAACGCGCTTGTGGCAATTATGGCCGAGGTGATCGTGCTCGCAGCCACTTTCATTTTGCCTGCTGCTACCCCTGCCTCAACTGCCGCGTCTGCTGCCAAGTCCTCGGCAAGACAAGGCTCTCTACTTGAAACTCTGGATGCGCTCAACGCCAATCCTATAGAACGGCCTGCCGCAGCAGAGGCCAAACTTATGTATACTAATGCAATTGAAATTGATGCTTGTATGCTGTAAAAAGCCAGTTCATATCCTTTTTTCATCTCGGCGTTGGAGGAAGCGATGGCGTTAAATACATTTGCCATCACCGAACCCGCGGCCAAGGCGCCGGCATCCACGGCATTGGCGGAATAAGTCTTATCCATTGCCACCTTATAGATGTTGACCGTGACCATGGCCATGATAATTAATATCACCAGCACCAGGATCATCAAGGGGGCGATCTGGCCCTTGTCATACCTGAATTTGTATTGATGAAAATAAATGAACATTTACTTGTCCTTGTCAGTTAGCTTCGGCGGCGCATAAACCGGCCAGTGCCTTTCAAGCTTATAGGCATCGGACGCGGTGCCTGCGGAAACCCGCGAATTATTAAAACGTATCTGGCGCTCCACGATCTGGTTATTCGCCCGAACCAGATCTTGGTGATCACCGCCAGCAGGATGATCACCGCCACAAATGCCATTGTAACCTCTAATGTCGCTTGGCCCTTTTTTAAAACGCCGTTTGCCATGTCCGCGACCTTTCTATATTCGCGCCCACTTTGCTCTGGCTGTATTTATATTGGCCGTCGGTATCCAGATACGCGCCCTGCTCTATTTCCCAGAATGTTCCTTCTTTTAAGATGACGTCATTACTATCGTCATAATCATCGGGCTCTTCTTTTTTCGTGATAACGTAAGGTATGGTTGTTTTTATCGTCTCGGTCATTTTTGAGCTTTTGACATTGACGATCCCGCCAAGAGTTTCTGTTTTAGCTGAGGTATCTGCAAAAGTATTTTTATAAGACGTCTTAATCTCTTCTGTCCGGAAAGACTCTGTATCATCCGGATATTCCCCTTCTTCATTTTTGGGCGGCCGGGGAACAAAATCGCGGTATCTGGCTACTCTTTCATCTTCGTTAATGCGCATCACAATCAAGCTATCCGGCTCAACATCCTTTTCTATTTCGGGGATTGCCCAATACACGTTAACAGAGGCATTGACCGTATTCGGAGAACCTTTACGAAACGGCCCGGACATATCCACTGTCCTGCGGGTCTGCATCATGGTATATTGCACCGATGCCCCGGCGCCTTTGCCGCTGGACGGAATATGATTACAGGCCTTTTCCAGGCCGCGCCTGAAGGCCTCCATCTGCACATACTGCTGATTATTGAACTGCTGTAAAAAAGACAAAAGGACGCCGAAGACCACCAGGATGATGCTGCCAAACACTGCCAGCTCCACCATGGCCTGCGCTTTTTTCCCAATCATCCTATTATTATGCTTACACATTGTCATTTCATTGCCTCCCAACATTATCTACTGTCACCGGATGAACTACTGAACGGAGTATAACTAAAACTTGGCGGCACCCACGTAGGAGATCCTGGACCCATCGGCGGCATCGGGGTATAGCTTCCTCCGTCATCATCCAGATATTTCGGTTTTATAATAGCTCTGCCCGGCACCACTTCCTGCGACGCAGTGGAAGGATCGGCCTGCGTAACCGTATGCCTTGTTATGCTGATCGTGGTATTGTCGGATGCTCCCGTCTGTATCGCCCCGCCGCCTAACAATCGCCTCTCTACCTTGTTTTCCGGGGTAGTGATCGTAGTAAGACTGTTTGCCACGGTCGTCGGGTCCATCTCCACCAGCTGTTCGCTGGAGATGAATTTATCCGACATCTGTTTTATCCTGCCCTGCACGCCGCGCTTGATATAGATATTCATGCCTATGAGCGCCAGGGAAACGATCCCCAGGATAAGAGCGTATTCTGCCAGTGAATCACCCTTGTTTTTGTGGAACTGGACGAAAAACATCCTATCCTCCTCCGGCAGGCGCGTCCACTCTTTCATCGCGCCGTGTTTTCTGCTCAATATTCACCTTGGCGTCGGTAATGCTGTCTCTCCTGCCGTCGGTTTTATCTACATAGCTGGCGGAGTCCTCGGTTATATTGCGCTTTACTTCAGAACTCCCGGCTGTCTCCCCGGGCATATACACTGCCTCGGAACTGATCTGATCCGCTCCGGCGCGGATGCGGCCCTGCAGAGCCCTTTTGGCATAGACCGCCATCACTGCCAGCGCCGAGACGACCAGCGTTATCAACACCGCATATTCAAATGTGCTCTGCGCCCTTTTTTTCATCGTCCCTGCCTACCTTTTGCTCTCGTCTAACTCCACCTGCGTCTGTTTCAGGCGGGCGTTGACCGAGCGCATGATATACTGCTGCATCGCCACTATTGCCACCGCAATAACGATGATAAGCATGGCGTATTCCAGGAAACTCTGTGAACGATGATTACCCGCTAGTCTAAACATGGCAGATCTCCTGCTATTGCTCTTCAGTCAAAGGCGATGCTGTTTCCACAATCGCCTTATAGGCGTCCATCTGCAGCTTGAGCAATTTCCCCTCGCGCGTTTTATCAAACTCCGGCATGAACCAACCGGTGATGGGGATCGCCCGTATCTTATCATAGGCAGCTTTCTTTTTACTGTAGGTATCTTCAAGATCCGCCAATTTCCCCTTGGCGTCGCTGACCATATCGCCGACTTTAGCCATTTCACCGGCATAATCACCGCTCTGCGCTCCCTGCGCAGCGCCCTGCGAGGCGTCATCCGCTATAGAAGCTTCCATGCCCTGCGCCACTTCTCCGCCGCCTGCCTTTTCCCTGCCGGATGTCCCTGCCTGCGCACCCTGGCTGATCACGGCCATGGTGTTGCTGGCCTTGGTAAAATATGTCTTGAAGCTGCTGCGCGTCTTATCTATTATCCCCGTGGCAAATATCGCGGCCAGAATTACGGCGAAAATTATCGCATACTCCATACTGACCTGGCCTCTTTGTTTAATAAACTTATCGGTCTTCATAACGCGCCTCTTAAAACAACTTGCCCTGCATAAACTGCAGTAATATCGGGCCGCCGATAACAATGGTAATCACCGGCAATATGCAAAAGATTAAGGGGATTAAAATCTTTATCGGCGCCTGCAAGGCGATTCTTTCTCCGCGATGGAAACGCTGCAAGCGGCTGTCTTCTGAGAGTATCATAAAGGCCTCGGCTACCGGGGTACCCATCCTCTCTGCCTGCACCAGCGTCTGGACAAAAGAAGTGATTTCGGAGATATTCAGCCTCCTGGACATATCTTTTAAAGCCTGGGTGCGGGACTTTCCCCACCTAATCTCCTCTAAGATAAAACTTAATTCTTCAATCATAGGATTAGCGGGGATTTTCTCTACCACCCACCTGACCGCGGCGGTAAAATCCAAACCCGCCTCCACGCATAAGCCCAGTAAATCCACTGTCTCAGGAAGGACCCTGACAATTTCATATTTACGCTTGGCTATTTTCCTGTTCAGCCATAGCTCAGGGATTACATAACCTATGCCTAAACCCCCTAAAAACACCAGGGGATCGAATTTTCCGATGATAAAAATTCCGGCAATACCCGCCAAAGCCATCACTGCTAACTTTAGATTAAAGAACTCGGTGATGCCGAGCTTGGTATGCGCCGCGTCCAGTTTGTCTTTTATCTTCTGGTCTAAGTGGAATGTCGCTAATATTCTTTGGGTAATAGGAGAGATACCGGCAAGAAACGGCTGTATCTTGATATTCCTGGGCTGGCTTTGCTCTTCAGAGAGCCTAATGCGCTCCGGGCTATATCCCGCCGGCCTCAGAATCCCTACTAATATCGCCGTTATCCCCAGGCCAAAAAACAAATAAATTAAAATTAATATATTCATCTTCTTATCCTCTTTATGTCTTAATGGTGCTGAACTTACGGATTAAAACCATCCCTACCACCTGTAAAACTACCGCCAAAATTAATAGCGCCCTGCCGGCGTCCGACTTCAGCATAAAATCAAAATGCTGGCGGTTATGGCTGAGGATAAACCAAATAAACACAAAGGGCAGGGCCGACATAATTAAACCCTGCAATCTTCCTTGCAGGGTTAAAGTCTTGATGCTGTCTTTTAGTTTACGGTTGTCGCGGATGGTGATGCAAAGCCGATTAAAAACCTTGATTAAATCGCCTCCTGTCTCCCTGGCAACCAAGAGGGAATTAACCACCAGGCTTAACTCCTCTATGTTCATTCTCTTGTTTAAATTCTTGAGGCAGTCTTCAAGGGGGATGCCCATGCGGTTTTCGTTCACCACCAGGCCTATTTCCTGGCTCATCGGAGCCGGCATCTCTTCCACTAAAACCTCTAATGCCTGCAATAGGCTCAAACCGCCCTTCAAGGAGCTGGAAAGAATCATAATCGCGTCAAGAAGCTGATGATTAAATTTATCCCTGCGTTTTGTGTCCCTGATTTTTAAAATCAGGCTGGGAATGGACAGGCCGAGGAAAGCGCCGGCTAACGCCAATATCGCGGATTTAAGCAATAGCCAGCCCAAAACGCCCAAAAGAGGAGGCAGTATATAATAAAGCTTGACTATGTCTTTTGAGCTCTTCTCATGAGAAAACATGTTATCCAGCTTTTTCTCAATGACGCGCTCCTTTTCTGCCTGCCAGGACCTGCGCTTTTCTTCCAACAGGGGAATTACCACCAGCGCCAAAAGATAAACCGCAGCGCCGGTCAATAAAAGTGCAATGGCTAAAATCATTGCCTGTCCTTTCTCCTTTATTTTCTCGGCTATTTTTTATTTTACCCAATCTTCTTGGGTAGAGTCCGCCACATTTTCATTGCCAGAGCGGGTTTGGGTCTGCGTGCTCGAGGTCGTGGTCACCGGCGCCGCGCCTCCGGTCACGGTCTCCTCAGAGGTAACGCTGCTGGTGGTTGTGGTCGTACCGGTGGTGTTCCCCGGAGAAAACTGCTCTCCGATATCATCGGATGCCTGTCTTAATCTGCCCTGAAAACCGCGCTTGATATACACCTGCATGGCCACAAGCCCGGCTACCACCACCGCGATGATCACGGCATATTCCAAGGTGCTCTGCGCCCCTTTGTTCAAACGGATAAACATCTTCTTCACCTCCCTCGATATTTTATTCGCCCGCGGTAACAGTAGCTTCACGGGTTACGGTGACATCCGAGGTAGCGTCTCTGGAAGTGCCTCCGCCGGCTGTCATCTGTTCGGTGCTGGTGGAGCTCTGTGTGGTAGAGGCCGTGGATTGAGTATAATACGGCTCATACTGGCTGGCGGTGAATTCCAAGGTCTGTCCCGCTACTTCTCCGCCTGAGCCCGTATGGTCAACCACGTCCCTGACCCTGCCCTGGATGCCGCGCTTGACATAAATCTGCATGGCCACTACCGCGCCCACAACCAAGGCGAAGAGAATGGCGTATTCCGCGGTAGTCTGGGCCTTTTTGCCTAACTTTGTCCTGAACATTTGGCTCACCTCCTTATTGTCCAAATTTAACTCTGCCTACTTGATCCTGCATCTCTTGGGAAACATGGTCCAAAGAACCTTGCACTCTAGGTTTGACAAATTGCGTGGCAGCAAAAATTATCCCGGCAATAATCGCGGTGAAAATCAAGATGTACTCCAGAGTTGACTGGCCTTTCTTTCGCGCAAACATTTTTTCACCCCCTTTGGTTTTATCCCCGAAAAACTTTGTTCTTTTTAAATTCTTTTTTAAACTCATTATTAACTGGCAAAATAAAAAACCGAGTTACAAAAATCTCTCGGCTTTCGGTAACCCGGCTAATGTTCTCGCTTTTACCCCGTTATACGAGGTTGACCCCGCAAGCAGTAAAATTATAAATTTTTGGCGAGCATCATCCCGTGGCTTTGCGCGGCCGAACCTCCTTCGGCCTTGCGTTTTCGTTGCCGCCTTGTGTTGCATTTAAAATATAACATCTTTGCCTGCGCCTGTCAAGAATATTTATATATAATAAAGAAACCGCTTTCCTCCCCCCTACAAAATCCCGTATTTCAAGCCGGAAACAACGCGCAAAGCAACTCCGGCCACTAAGCCGAGATGCCCCTCTAAAATCACCTCCTGCGCGTAACCTGAATGGAGCCCAAATCACTACCAACCATAACGAGTCTTAGCTTTTAGAGCAAAACTAGGGGTAATTCAACCTAACCGCAGTTTGAGTAGTTTTTTGCGAAAAAAAATGTCCAATCTGAAGATTTCTTGACATTGGACATTTTTTATGGTATATTTTGAGTGAAAAGAATGTCCAATCTAAAAATTCAAGACCTGGTCTTGTCTTGAAAAGAGGGTTTTGTATGGGCATAACTCATAAATTAAATCCGGAAATAAAGAGTTGGATTTTAGAGAAGAAGCGAGATAATCCTCGTTTAAGCTGCCGCGGGTTAGCCTCTTTAGCAGAAGAAAACTTTAAAGTAAAAGTCTCTAAATCAAGCATTAATTGGCTCTTTAAAGAGGCGGGCTTAAGCCTGCCGGTAGGCCGAAGACAAGAAAAAATAAAGCCCGCGGCGCCAGCCGTCACAGCCCAGCCTGTGCTGGAATTACCTGTGGTAACACCTCAAGTGTCTCTACCTATGCCAACTCCATCCCCAACACCTGTCGAAGCGCCTACTCAAATCCAGCCAGAACTCCCCCTGGAAACACCTATACCCATATTCTCTTCAGGCATAATTTTGCTGAAGGCCATGGATTACTTGATTGGCGGCACCTACTATATTCAAGAAACTATTAAAAGGCGCCAGAGGCTTAGCGATAAAAACCTGCTGGATAAAATAGAGTATTTACTCTATGCCCCGTTATTGGAGATGCCGCAAGAACCAGCTAACGCCTACCTCAAAGAACTGGAGGGGGCTGAACCTATAGCCCGCGATATCTTACGGGCTTTATATGGCATACTAACCGAGGTACGCCACCTGAAAATTGTTTTCTCTGAAGGAGACACCGCTTACCTGGACGCGCAAATGCATACCCTCTGGTCAGTGCCTAATATACCTTTTGATTTTATAAACAGTATCTACAATGCCAAAGATTATATCAATAAAACCTTTTACAAAAATTCCCCTCTCGTCCTTTTTATGGCGCCGGGATATGATACGCCCACCACCGAATTCTTTAATTTTGTTTTAGGCCTGGAGGGGCGGGCAAAAAAGATTACTGACCTGGTCCTCTGCGGGAATAAACTGGAGGAAATAGAGAGGTTTTATTTAGAACGCAATAGAAACTGCCCTTTAATATTCGGAATGTGGCCCTGGCAGTTTACCGAATACCGCCGGGTCAAAAAAATCGGGGAGTTTAAACCTTTTTCCCTCCGGACGCAAGCAAGGGATTTCTATATCGCGGAGATAGAGCTGGAATTATCAGCGTCGGATAAAAGCCAATCTGTCAGCCTCTACGGATGCACCTTAAAGACAAATCTTGCGGAAAAAATACGCCTGGTGATATTAAGCAATATGCCCGCGGGGACAACTACTCCCGAATGCCTGGCAAAGGCCTACCTTAGCCGGTGGCCCAACCTGGAAGAAACACTTCAGGATTTCAACCGCAAAGTGGAGCTTTTTACTTACACAGCCGACTCCCAGCCCTCTTTTCTGCTTGAGAGCCTGAAATTAAAACAGACTGCTTCTGAATTAAGGCAGCTACTGGATAACTATCTTGGATTATTGGACTTGTATATGAAACGCTTCTTTCTTCCTCCGGCATATGAAAAAAAAGATTTCTCCATCCTTAAGGAAGAATTTTACGCCCTGAAAGCGGATTTCCGGCCGCAAGAAGAATATGGCCTAATCACCTTTCATCCTACTCAGGGATTTACCCACCTTAAAGCGCTGGAATACGCCTGTCGCCGCTTAAACGAAAGAGAAATCACTCTTTCCGACGGCAAGCGGCTATGGTTTGGCGCCTAACTTATCCTATAAGAAGAATATCGCCCTGACTGGTAGATGTGGCCTCGGCCATGCCCGAAGGCAATTCAATGGCAAAGGCAGCATTAAAATATATGGGGCTGAGGCGAAACGGCTTTAAAGAAGACTTGACTTTTATGACGCGGTTATTTTTATCTACAAACAAAACATCTATGGGAAAGCGCATAAAAAAAGTATGTATGGAATTACATGGCTCCAGGATAATGGCCTGGCCGGCCTTAAACTCTTTTCTGCCCAATAAGCCTTTCATTCTTTTAAAAAGGCGATTAGCGATACTAACATCCTGGGCTAAAATAGTATTTTTGGTTTTATTCACTATACCCATTGCTTGGCCTTTAGGGGGTTTTGAAGATGTGTTCGGGGAGGGTGATGCCCTTTATCCGGATTTCTTCCACAAAGGAAGGGATATAGCCGGTAGGGGTAAAATCGCCCAGGATGCTGCCCTGGCCGTCAATACCGACCTGCTTAAAGGCGAAAATATCCCTCAGGTCAATATGGATATCGTCTTTCATGCCGACCAGCTCGGTTATCTGCAAGACCTTGCGGCTGCCGTCGGAAAGCCGGGCGGTATGCACGATCATATCTATGGCGGAGGCGACCATTTCGCGTATCGCCCTGATGGGAAGCTCCACGCCTGACATTAAAATCATGGAATCCAGCCTGGCTAAAACATCATGGGTGGAATTGGCGTGAATCGTGGTCATTGAGCCGTCGTGGCCGGTATTCATTGCCTGGAGCATATCCAGCGTTTCAATGCCGCGGCATTCTCCGATAATAATCCGGTCCGGCCTCATTCTTAAGGTATTGCGGAAAAGGTCCCTGATAGTCACCGCGCCCCTGCCCTCAATATTGGGCGGGCGGGACTCCAGCCTCACCCAGTGCTCCTGGCTCAATTTCAATTCCGCGGCATCCTCAATAGTAACAATGCGCTCGCTATTGGGGATAAAAGCCGAAAGGATATTCAGCAGCGAAGTCTTGCCGCTGCCCGTACCGCCGGAAACAATAATATTTTTCCGGGTCAAGACGCAAGCCTTGATAAAATCCGCCATCTGCGCATTCAAGGTCTTTAACGCAATTAAATCCTCGGTCTTAAAGCGCTCTTTGCGGAATTTTCTGATGGTCAGGGACGGCCCGGTTAGAGAAAGCGGCGGGATAATCGCGTTTACGCGCGAACCGTCGGTGAGCCGGGCATCCACCATCGGCACAGATTCGTCAATGCGCCTGCCGATAGGCGCGATAATACGCTCAATAACCGTCTTGACCTGGTCGTTGGAAATAAATTTCTTGCTAGTCAGCTCAATCTTGCCGTTGCGCTCAATATATACTTCATCTTTATTGTTAACCATAATATCGGTTATCGCCGGATCAGCCAGCAAATCTTCCAGCGGGCCGAGGCCTAAGGCCTCGTCCAAAATCTCCTTCACCAGCTTTTGCCTGACCTCCTGCGAAGAAATAAAGCTGCCGGCCTCTTCTGTCAGAAAATTTGTCACCATCACCGCGGCCTTGTCTTTCAGCTCCTTTGCTTTTTTGAAGTCACTGAATACCTTTAAATCCAGCCGCTTCAGGTTCAATTCGGCAATGAGACGGTTATGAATACGGCGCTTTAAAAGGACTATTTCGTCCGCCTCTTCTCCCCCGGCCTCTATCGCAGGCGGCGCTTCGGCTAAACCCTGCCTCTGCCAAAATTCCCCTGTTTTTCCCGCAGCTACGGCCTCCTTAAGCTGCAACCCGTCTATCTCGCTGCGGTCAATAAACAGGCTTTTATCCGTGACTAAACGGTGGGTAAGGGCATTTAGTAAGGCGGCAATCCTGGCCTTAGGCTTATTAATCACTACCGGCGCGCGCAGGTTTACCGACTCGCCTACTGACTTTCCGTCCGAAGGCAGCTGGACGAGGATATCCACCGCCAAATTTACCTTAACCTCCTGCCAGCTGATACTGGCCACCGACTCGGCGCGGTTAAGCACAATCCGAATCATCGCCAATGGAAAATGTAAAGACTGTAACGTATCTAACGTCCATTTAGTCTGGTAAACCGAGAGGATGTCCGGCGTTACCACCAGCAGGATAAGGTTGGCCTGGTTCAAAATACTGATAAATAATTCACTGAAAATTTCCCCGGCGTCTACAACTATATAATCATAATCTTTATCTAGTAAGGCAAAGACATCCTTGATCTTCTCCGGCTTAAGGTGGGGCGACTGCTGTGTCCTTAAGGTGCCGGCTAAAAAATCAATATTCAAATCCGGGCTATGCAGGATAAAATCGTCTTTTTTAAACTGCGCGCTCTGGCGCTCCAAGAGGGAGATTAAATCCACCATTGCCTTTTGGGGCTTCAAGTCTAATATCCTGGCCATATCGCCGGCAACATGGGTATCCAGGTCAACCAGCAAGACGCGCTTGGCTTCGTTTCTGCCCAGGCTCACCGCGATATTGGCGGCGATAACGGTTTTACCGACGCCGCCCTTGGTGCTGAATATAACGATTCTTCTAGACATATCTTATTCTAAGCGATAGCTTATGGGAACCTCTATCCGGAGTTCTCTTTGGCTTACAGAGGCGGGAAAGGGAGGATAGGAAGAAATTTTTTTTGCCGTAAAGAGCGCGTTATCATCCAGGACCTGATAACCCGATGTATCTTTGACCGTCGCGCCTAAAAGCTGGCCTTGATAAGAAAGCTGCAGGCTTAATTTCACCCTGCCCTGGAAACCGGCCTCTTTGGCTGAACGCGGATAAACCAAATTTTCTAAAATGCGCTTTTGAATAATACGGGCGTAGGCCATTTCCGGCGCAGCCATATCTTCCTGCACAATGGCCGGCGCGGCTATTTCTGTTTTTATCTCCTGCGCCGCTTCTTTTATTTCTTTCTTATCAGCGATAATCTTGGGGGTAAGAGTGATAAATAATTCGGTATTGCCGCGCTCGCCTTGGCCGCCGCCCACTTTGTCCACCTTTTGCCTGAAGAATAAACCTAAAACCGGCACGTCTGCCAGCCAGGGGACTTTACGCAGGTCTTCTTCGGTCTTTTGTTTGATTAATCCGCCTATGGATATTGTCTCGCCGTCATTAATATAAAGCTCGGTGGAGGCGCTGCGCTTGGTTAAAGGATAGGCCTTGCCGGTGGGAGCGGTAGCAGAGCCGATGGTCTCTACTGTGCCTACTTCGCTTACTTCCACATTGACGGCTAATTTTATGCGCTTCTCTTCGGCTACGATGGGCTTTATTTTTAATTTTATGCCGTATTCTTTATATTCTACAGTGCTGGAAGCCGCGCCTCCCTCGGTCACGCTGGTAGTAAAGGTCGGTTTTTCTCCGCCGACCAGCAATTGCGCTTCTTTACCGCTCTGGCAGGCAAGGTGCGGCCGGGAAAGAATACGCGCCTTACCCTGCTGGATTAAGGCGTCTAATTTCACGGTAAATGCGGCCCGGGTTTCGTTTACAACATGAAATAACTTAGTCCAGGTTGTGCCGGCAGCGCTGATGCCGTCGGAACCGACTTCCGTAAGGGTCATCGAGCCCGGCCAGGTAAACCCTAATGTATCAGTAGCGTCCTTATTCAGCTCTAAAACCTGCACGTCAATATCCACCCCGGCCTCTTCTTCCCTTATCTCCAAGAGGTCAACTATCTTATCTTTAAGCGTTCCTAAGGCGGTGTTAATCTTTTCTCTATCCTGGGCCGTCTTAACATTTCCCAGGAGTATAACCTTATTTTCTTCGTCTGCCGCCTGAGTATATACCCCGTTAAATTTAAGGCTGCTTAATATCTTATCAATGCGGCGCTTAATTTCCTGCATATCCTCCGTAAGAACTCTAACGCGATAAGCCTGCTCGCCAAAATTATCCCAAAATACCAAAGTAGTTATCCCGGCTGATTTCGGGCTAAGAGTGATTTCGTCAGCGGTTACATTTACTACGTCTGCGATATTGGGATTGCCGATAGCCACCCGGACAGGACGGCTGACCGGGACAGTCTTTACTTCGCCCATATATAATTTCAGCTCCTCCTGGTCTTCGGAGGCGGTTTCATCTAAAGCATAATTATTGCCGCAAGGGATTAAGGAGGCCGTCATTATTATCGTTAAAAAAGCTATCCAGAAAATTTTTCTCATCTATCTCCTCATTTTAAAGGGACTTTTTCTTTATTGAGGCCGCGGTATATTTCCACATAAGGGCCTGCCGGTTGAGTTTGCCCTAAAGATTGCGACGGCGCGTTTTGCGCGGCCGCGCCTTGGGGAGACGCGCTTTGCGGCATTATATATTGGAATAGCGCATCCCAACTGGCGGGCGCTACAG
>Ga0194125_10006861_pt1 | contig 16623 bp, 15 predicted proteins | sample TA2KigC250mmetaG_FD_148626 | JGI IMG/M metagenome (GOLD analysis project Ga0194125, IMG submission 148626) | Freshwater microbial communities from Lake Tanganyika, Tanzania - TA2015034 Kigoma Deep Cast 250m | ecosystem: Environmental > Aquatic > Freshwater > Lake | place: Tanzania: Lake... | reverse complement strand
ACCTCGGCGGGGCCGGGCTCATCGAAGCCCAGCCCGCTCCCGCGGCCGGCGAGGAAGCCGCGCCGGGCGCGGCCGATGCGCCGCCCGCGGCGGACGCGCCGGCGCCGGCCGACGAGACGGCGCCCACGACGTCCCAATGATGAGGACTATGCGCGCTTCCGGCACCCGGTCCGCGACGCGCCGGCATACGGTTCCCCCCGCGGCGCTGCGGATCGCCCTGCTTGCCGGCCTGGCCCTTCCCCTCGGCGGGTGCGGCCGGCCCGGCGCCGGCGACGCCGGCCGGGAGATGGTCCTGTACGGCGTCACGACCGACATCCGCGGCTTCGACCCCGTCAAGGCCGGCGACGTTTCCTCCTCCATGGCCATCAGCAAGATCTACGAGGGCCTGCTGCAATACGCGTATCTGGCGCGGCCCTACCGCCTCGAGCCGGCGCTGGCCGCGCGCATGCCCGACGTGTCGGAAGACGGCCTGGTCTATACCTTCACCGTGCGCCGCGGCATCTTCTTCCAGGACGATCCGTGCTTCACGCAAACCGGCGGGCGCGGCCGCGAGCTGGCCGCCGAAGACTTCGTCTACGCGATCAAGCGCGTGGCCGATCCCAAGAACGAGGCCACCGGCTACTGGGCCTTCAACAACCGCATCGCGGGGCTGGACGAGTTCCGCGCCGCCGCGGGGGCCGCGAAGCGGACCGACTACGACGCCGAGGTCGCCGGCCTGCGGGCGACGGACCCGTACACCCTGCGCATCGAGCTGAAGGAGCCCTATCCGCAGCTCCTGTGGATCCTGGCCATGCACTACGCCTTCGCCATTCCGCGCGAAGCGGTGGAGTGCTACGGCGCCGACTTCCTCAACCACCCCGTGGGCACCGGCCCGTTCCGGCTCAGGGCCTGGAAACGCAACTACCGCATCGAGTTCGAGCGCAACCCGAAGTGGGCCGAAACCGGGCGCGTCGAGCTCTACCCCGCGGAGGGCGCGCCCGGCGACGCCGAGGCCGGGCTGCTGGCCGACGCGGGCAAGCCGATCCCGTTCCTCGACCGCATCGTGCAGTACGTCATCGAGGACGCCTCCACCCAGTGGCTCAAGTTCGTGACCGGCGAACTGGAATCGTCCGGCATCTCCCGCGACAACTGGGACGCGGTGATCACCAGCGACCGCGGGCTCACGGAAAGCCTGCGCCGCATGGGCGTGCGGCTGGACACGTCGCCCACGCTGGACGTGTACTACATCGGCTTCAACATGGACGATCCGGTCGTGGGCCGCGGCGCGGACCAGGCGGCCGACCTGCGCCGTCGCAAGCTGCGCCAGGCGCTGAGCTGCGCCTTCAACTCCGGGGAATGGGTGCGGTTCTACAACGACCGGATCGTGCGCGCCAAGGGCCCGATCCCGCCGGGCGTGGCCGGCTACGACGAGAAGCCGTCGCCCTATCCCTTCGACCTCGAACAGGCGCGCCGTCTGCTGGCCGAGGCCGGATACCCGGAAGGGGTCGATCCGTCGAGCGGCCAGCGCCTGCGCCTGGTCATGGAGCTGGGCAGCGCCTCGGATCCCGACGTGCGCCAGTCGGTCGAGCTGACCGTGGACTTCATGCGCCGCATCGGCGTGCTGATCGAGCCCAGCTACAACAACTGGCCCACGTTCCTGGGCAAGATGGAGCGCCGGCAGTGCCAGCTTTACCGGCTGGGCTGGGTGGCGGATTACCCGGACGCGGAGAATTTCCTGCAGCTCTTCTACGGGCCCAACAGCTCGCCGGGGCCCAACCACAGCAACTACGGCAATCCCGAGTTCGACGCGCTCTACGAGAAGGTGCGCGTCATGGCCGACGGCCCGGAGCGCACGGCGCTGTACAAGCGCATGGCCGACATGGTGATCGAGGACTGCCCCTGGATCTTCATGCATCATCCCCGCTCCTACGGGCTGCACCATCACTGGCTCAGGAACAACAAGTCGCACGACTTTCCCTACGGCATGGTCAAGTACGTCCGCATCGACACGGCGGCCCGCGAAGAGTGGCGGCGCACGCTGGGGCGCAGGCACTGGCGGAGGCAATAACGTGCTGCGGTACATCGTCAGGCGCACGCTCTACATGATTCCGACCGTTTTCGGGGTCATTGTGGCGACCTTCCTCCTCTTCAACTGGGTCGGCGGCGATCCGGCCATGATGAAACTGGGCAAGAACGCCTCGCCGCGGCTGCTGGAGGACTTCGACGCGCAGCGCGGCTACAACAAGCCGCTGCTGTGGGGGCACTGGGGCACCACCCGGGCGTTCGCCGACGCGGACTTCGCGCGGTCGGCCGGCGCCTGGCGCGACGTGGCGGGCGCGGAGCACCGGCCGGAGGCCGGCAGCCTGGTCGTGCGCGACGGCGTCGAAGCGGTCGTGCCGCTGGCGTTCGACCTGTACCCCGGCGAAACGTACCGCTGGCTGATCGCGTACCGCCTGCCCGCCGGCCGGGCGGAGTTCGTCGTGCGCGGCGCCGCGGACGGCGCGCGGAGCGTGGCGCTGGCGCCGTCCTCCGCCTGGCGCGCCGCGCGCCTTGATTTCCGCCCGGGGGCCGACGCGGGCGAACTCGCCTGCGCCGTGCGGGCCGGCGGCGGCGACCTGGAACTGCGCGCCCTGCGCCTGCGCCGCGGCGTGGCGCACGCCTTCGATTCCCAGCTCTGGTTCTACCTCCGGCAGCTGGCGCGGCTGGACTTCGGCGCGTCGCACGAAACCAACCAGCGCGTGTCCACCATGATCCGGGACGGGCTGCTGCCTTCCCTGGCGCTCACCGTGCCCATGTTCATCGCCGGCCTCCTGACGGCCGTCACGCTGGCCCTGCTGTGCGCCTTCTTCCGGAACTCGCCCGTGGACCGGTTTTTCGTGGTGCTGGGCGTGATCCTCATGAGCGTGAACTACATCGTGTGGATCGTGCTGGGGCAGTACGTGCTCGGCTACGGCGTGCGCCTGTTTCCCGTGTGGGGCTTCGAGTCCTGGCGCTACCTCGTGCTGCCGTGCCTGATCGGCGTGGTGAGCGGGCTGGGCAGCGAGCTGCGTTTCTACCGCACGGTGATGCTGGACGAGATGTACCGCGACTACGTGCGCACGGCTTTCGCCAAGGGCGTCGGCCGGCGCGGCGTGCTGTTCCGCCACGTGCTCAAGAACGCCATGATCCCCATCCTGACCGGCGTGGTCATGGCGATCCCCTTCCTGTACACCGGCAGCCTGCTGCTGGAGACGTTCTTCGGCATCCCGGGCCTGGGCCGCATGGGCGTCAACGCGCTGAACAGCTCCGACGTGGACGTCATCCGCGCGCTGGTCTTCGTGGGCGCGATGATCTACGTGGTCGCGCACCTCATTACGGACATCTCCTATGCGCTGGTTGACCCGAGGGTAAGGCTGCAATGAGACCGTCGCATTCGCTGTGGGCCGACGCCTGGCGCCAGCTCAGGCGCAACCGCCTGGCCATGTTCTGCCTCTGGCTGATCGGCGCCTTTGCCTGCGTCGCGATCTACGGCCAGGTCGTCTACTGGCGCTACCGCATTCTCGACGCGCCGGCGCCGCCGGCCCTGGCGCCGGTCAAGGCCGTGTTCGTCAAGGTCCTGATGGCCGAGCGCGTGGCCGGCCGGGTGGCGCCCTACAACCGGCAGGATCTCGGCCGGCAGTATTCCCCGCCGAGCTGGAAGCATCCCATGGGGACCGACGGGCTGGGGCGCGACGTCTGTCAGCGCGTGATCCAGGGCGTGCGCATCGCCTTCCAGGTGGGGATCGTCACTTCGCTGATCGCCATCCCCATCGGCGTGCTGCTGGGCTGCCTGGCCGGCTATTTCGGCGGGTGGCTGGACGACGTCGTGGTCTGGATCTACTCGATCTTCGCCTGCATGCCGACGCTGCTTTTCATTCTGGCGATCGCCATGATGGTGGGCCGGGGCCTGCTCGGCGTCTACCTGGGGATCGGCCTGACCACCTGGGTCGGCCTGTGCCGCCTGATCCGCGCGGAGGTCATGAAACACAAGCAGCGCACCTACGTGCAGGCGGCGCGGGCGCTGGGCGTCGGTCACTACCGCATTCTCTTCAGGCACATTCTGCCCAACGTGTTCCATATCGTCATCATCACCTTCTCCCTGCGCTTTCCCGCCGCGATCGGCACGGAGGTGATCATGAGCTTTCTCGGCATCGGCGTGCAGGGCGAACCGTCCTGGGGCGTCATGATCAGCAACGCGCGGCTGCGCCTCTGGTACGGCGTATGGTGGGAGCTGGCGTTCACGACGGCGGCCATCTTCCTGGTGGTGCTGGCCTTCAACCTGTTCGGCGACGCGCTGCGCGACGCGCTGGACCCCCGGTTGCGGACGCAGCGGGAGTAGGAGTGTGTTCAGGTGTCAGGTGTCAGGTGTCAGGAAACCTGGCGGCGGTCGACGAAGCGTCGGAGTGAATGACCGTGAGCAGCGCGCTTGAAAAGATCAACAGCCCCGCCGACCTTGCCGGCCTCTCGAAGGACGAGCTGACGCAACTGGCCGGCGAGATCCGTTCGCTGATCATCGGCACCGTGAGCCGCACGGGCGGACACCTTGCCGCCAACCTGGGCGCCGTGGAGCTGACCATCGCGCTGCTGAGAGTTTTCGCGCCGCCGCGCGACAAGATCCTGTGGGACGTCAGCCACCAGACATACGCCTACAAGATCCTCACGGGACGCAGGGATCGGTTCGCGACCCTGCGCCAGTACGGCGGGATCTCGGGGTTCCTGCGGCGCGACGAAAGCGAGTATGACGTGTTCGGCGCCGGCCATTCCGGGACCGCGCTCTCGGCCGCGCTGGGCATGGCCGTGGCGCGCGACCGCGCCGGCGGCGACGAGCACATCGTCGCCGTGGTGGGCGACGGATCGGCCGGCAACGGCATCGTCTACGAGGCTCTGAACAACGTGGCCGCGTCCACGGGGCGCGTCGTCGTCGTGCTCAACGACAACGAGATGTCCATCGCGGCCAACGTGGGCTCCATGTCCGCCTACCTCGGCAAGCTGCTGGCGAACCCGCGCTACAACCGCTGGAAGAAATCCGTCGAATCCGTCGCGACCACCTGGCTGCGCATGGGCTGGCTGCGCGCGGCGTACTACCGGGTGGAAGAGGCGATCAAGGGCCTGTTCCTGCGCAGCGTCATGTTCGAGGAGTTCGGGCTGCGCTATATCGGTCCGGTCGACGGACACAACCTGGACGCGTTGATCGACTCGCTGCGCGTCGCGCGCGACTACGGGCGCCCGATCCTGGTGCACGTCACCACGCGCAAGGGCAGGGGCTACCTGCCGGCCGAGGAGCATCCCGAGAAGTGGCACGGGACGTCCGCCTTCGACGTGGCCACCGGCGAAGCCGCGGGGAAGGCCGCCCGGCCGTCCTATTCCGAGGTCTTCGGCGCGGTCATGCAGCGGCTCGCGGCCGCGGATCGGCGCGTGGTGTTGCTGACCGCGGCCATGCGCGCGGGCACCGGGCTGGCGGGCTACGCCAAGGCGTTTCCGGACCGGTTCTTCGACGTGGGCATCTCCGAGGAGCACGCCGTGGTCTTCGCGGCGGGGCTGGCCGCGGGCGGCTACCGGCCGGTCTTCGCGGTCTATTCGACTTTCGCCCAGCGGGCGGTGGACTGCGTGATCCACGACGTGTGCCTGCAGAACCTGCCGGTGGTGTTCTGCCTGGATCGCGCCGGCGTGGTGGGTGACGACGGGCCCACGCACCACGGCGTCTTCGATATCGCCCTCTTCCGCGCGGTGCCGAACCTGACGATCATGCAGCCGGCCGACGAGGTCGAGCTGGCGCGCATGCTGCGCACGGCGCTGCGCATGCAAACGCCGGCCGTGATCCGCTATCCGCGCGGCGCCGGGCCCGGCCTGTCCGTTCCGGAAACCCCGGAAGAGATCGAGATCGGAAAAGCCGAAGTGCGCCTGGCCCCGCGGACGGACGGCGGGGCGGCCGACGTCTGGATCTGGGCGCTGGGCGGCATGCTGCCCGTCGCCGAGGATGCCGCCGCGCGGCTGGCCGGACAGGGGCCGGACTCAGACGACGCGAGGGAGCGGCCGCGGGCCGGTCGCCTGAAGGCGGGCGTGGTCAACGCGCGCTTCGTCAAGCCGCTGGATGAGGAACTGCTGGCCCGGCAGTGCCGGGGCGCGCGCGTGATCGCGACCATCGAGGACGGCGTGGCCGACGGCGGCTTCGGTTCCGCCGTGGCTGAGGCGCTGACGCGCCTTGGATATGCGGGCCGCATGCTGCGTTTCGGATGGCCGGACCGTTTCGTGCCCCATGGGCCCGCCGAGGTGCTGCGCGAAGAGGCCGGCCTGACCGGCGCGGCCGTGGCGCGGGCGATTGCCGGGGTGTGCGGCGAACCGCGCTGATTCGACCGGACGAAAGAACTTGCGTTTCGGACATCTGTACATGATGTTGTCCATGTGAAAGCGATCACCTATACCGCGGCCAGGGAAAACCTTGCGGATACAATGCAGCGCGTCTGCGAGGATCACGCACCGGTCGTCATTACTCGGCGTCGCGATCAGGCCGTCGTCATGATGGCGCTGGAGGACTACGAGGCACTCGAGGAGACCTCGTATCTCCTCCGTAGCCCGCGAAATGCGAAACGACTCCGGGAGGCGGTTGACCAGCTCCGCCGCGGCAAGGGAACCGAACGAAAGCTCCCGGTGCTCGAGTGAAGATCGTGTTCGCGGACCGTGGGTGGGGAGACTTCACCCATTGGGTCGAGAATGACCGCAAGATCGCGGCGCGCATCGTTCGCCTCATCAATGACATCGAGCGGGAACCGTTCGAAGGGCTGGGCAAGCCGGAGCCGCTGCGACATGACCTGACCGGCTTCTGGTCCAGACGCATTACGGAAGAGCACCGCCTGGTGTACGCCGTTGACAAAGACCGGGTGCTGATCGCCCAAGCGCGGTATCACTATTAGCCTAGGCAACGTGTTCTTGAACCGGTCGGCCCACAGATGCCCTCTTCTGCGTCTGAGGCCGGGTGCAGGGGACTATTTGCCTGGCACCGGTTCGTGCGGTTGGGCTGGCACCGGTTGGGCCCGGTTGCCGCGTGCTGTCGCTTCGGCAGCGGTTGCAGTCTTTCAGAGCCTGTGGCACAATGCGGTGTGGATGAGTTCACCGTCATTGGTGAGATCACGGATATCGAGCCGATCGCCTGAGGAATGGGCGTTCGGGATCGCGTTCGCCTGAACCGGGTGTACGGCCACGCCCGGTGGCGCAAACTCAAGGGCCAAGCGATGATTCGCCTCCGCACGGGCCACGTGCGGAGAGCGGAATTGCACTGGTATGAGGCGCATGGTGTTGGCCGGCGTGAGATGAAGCGAAAGTACTATCTGGAATGACTATGACAACCGCCACACACACGAAGACACAGTTCGTTGTCTGCGTGGACAACCGCGACTACCAGGCATCCCTCGAACTGCACAAGATCTACAGGACCAAGCCGGACGAGGACGCCGAGGCGGACGGGGACATCAGGATTGTGGACGAGAGCGGAGAGGACTATCTGTACTCTCAGAAGCGCTTCGTCCCTATCAGAGTTCCTTCCGTGGTTCGCGAGTCGCTGGTTCACGCCCACTGATCCAAGGCACTGCCGAACCAGAGGCCGGTATCGCGTTCCGCTGCGCTCCACGCGAACCCTCAGTGCCCAGGGCGCCTCAGCATGACGGCTGACGACTTCCCTGACACAGTTCATAAGCCGCTTGCATAGCCGGCGGACGCGGCGGTAGATTCGGGTTTGGGCGCGCGCGGACGCCCGCCGCGGCGAAGGAGAGGAAGCGTGAATGCTCTGTGTCTTGGAATCGGCGCGACGTTGGCGGCCGTGGCCGCATTCGGCGCGGGCGACGCGCCGGTTCTGACGACCGGCGACATTCGCCGGACCGGGATCGTGGACCTCCTCGACCGGCCCATCCGGCTCATGGCGCCGGTGAAGTGGGAATACCCCTCGGTCAAGATTCCCGAAGACCCCAGGCCCATGGACGAGATAGCAAGACAGGCCGGAGCCGCGCAGAGCCCCCTGAGCCGAGCCGAGTCCGTTGGCCTTTCGGACATGCGCCATGACCAAGCAACGTCTTGACTTGCTCCTTGCCGAGCGCGGGCTGGCCGAGAGCCGCGAGCAGGCGCGGCGCCTGATCATGGCCGGCCGCGTGACCGTCAACGGGGCCACGGCCGACAAGGCCGGCCACCGCTTTGAAACGGACGCCGCCGTTGCCGTCAGCGCGCCGCCGCGCTTCGTCAGCCGCGGCGGCGAGAAGCTGGAGGCGGCGTTCGAGCGCTTCGGCCTGCAGGTGGCCGGGTTGATCTGCCTGGACGTCGGATCCTCCACGGGCGGCTTCACCGACTGCCTGATCCAGCATGGCGCCGCCGCGGTCTACGCCGTGGACGTGGGCCGGGGCCTGCTCCACGCGCGGCTGCGGGAGGACCCGCGCGTGACCGTGCTGGAAGGCATCAACGCCCGCCACCTGCGGGCGGAAGACCTGCCGGGCGTGCCGCGTTTCGCGGTCCTGGACGTGGCGTTCATTTCCTTGACGAAAGTCCTGCCTGCCGTTACTGCAATATTGCCGGCCGGGGCCGGGCTGGTGACGCTGATCAAGCCGCAGTTCGAGGCCGGGCGGCGGCAGGTCATGCGGGGCGGGGTGGTGCGCGACCCGGCCGTGCGGGCCGAAGTCGTGGCGCGGGTGCGCGCCTTCGGCGAATCGAAGCTGGGCCTGGCGTGGCTGGCCGACTGCGCGTCGCCCGTGATCGGCCCGGCGGGCAACGTCGAATGGCTGGCATACTGGCGGGCGCCCGGGAGAGGCGAAACCGCGACGGACGACGGCGAACGACGCGAAGCGCGTCCTGCATAGTTCTCGAAGCGGCTCCTGCGGGAGGGAATGGCGGGTGAAACGGATCGGCGTCATAGCGAACTGCACCAAGGAGCGGTCCGCGGACGTGCTCTCCAGGCTGGCCCGGGACGCGGCCGAACTGGGCCTGGATCTGTTCGCTGACGGGCCCGCGGCGACGCTGCTGGGCCGGCCGTCGGCGCCGCGGGCGGAGATGCTGGCGCGGTCCGAAGCCGTAATCGCGCTGGGCGGCGACGGCACGGTGCTGCGGGCGGTGCGCGAGCTGGGCGGCAGCGATATCCCGGTGATGGGCGTGAACATCGGCGGGCTGGGTTTCCTGACCAGCGTGGCGGAGGAGAGCCTGAGGAAGGGCCTGGGCTGCCTGGCGGCCGACGACTACGAGATCGCGGCCTGCGCCGCGGCCGAATGCCGCGTGGAGCGCGGCGGCGAAACCATCGTCGAATGCCGCGCGCTTAACGACGTGGTCGTGACGCGCGGCGCGTCGAACCGGGTGCTAACCCTCGAAGTCACCGTGGACGGGGAATGGGTGACTTCCTACATGTGCGACGGAATCATCGTGGCCACGCCGGCGGGAAGCACGGGGCATTCGCTGTCGGCCGGCGGTCCGATCCTGACGCCCGAGGCGTCGGTCTTCGTGATCAGCGTGATCTGTCCGCACACGCTCAGCTCCCGGCCGCTGGTGGTGCCCGACCGCAGCCGCATCGAGATCGTCGGGGTGGGGGACCGCGGCGAGCTGATGCTCGCCGTGGACGGCCAGACGAGCGAGCCGCTGCGGCACGGCGACCGGGTGTGCGTCACGCGCAGCGCGCGCGACGTGCGCTTTGTACGCCTGCCGGGCCACAGTTATTTCGCCGTGCTGCGCCACAAGCTGGGCTGGAGCGGCTCCAGCGCGCCGCGCCCGCGCTGAAGCCCGCGGAGCTCGGATACGCGGTGAGCGGCAGCGGCGTTTGAGACCCCTCCGTAACCGGGTGGAGGGGCTTTCCCCTCAGCCAAACCCGGAAAGCCACCGACAGAATGACGGCCCAGATCGCCTCTGGGCTCAACTGCAAGGAAGACGGGGAGATGGGGGAGCAGGGCGACGCGGGCTTCACATCGCGCGCAACGCGGCTTCGTAGACCGCGCGGACGGGCACGCCGCGCTCCGCGGCCAGGCGCGCGCAGTCGTCGTGTTCCGGGGCGCGCGTGATGTCGCGGCCCTTCCAGGCGCCGACCTTGACCCGCACGCCGCCGTAAGGCGTATTCACCGCCACGTGCCGGCGCGTCAGGACGGTCCGGCGCGCCGCGTATTCGCGGATGCCGAAGGTGGTGCTCTCGGCAAACACCAGGTCGATGAGCCGGTCGCGATCCTCGGGACGGCACAGCACGGTAAGCAGGCATCCCGGGCGCTGCTTCTTCATATGCACGGGGGTGGTGAAAACGTCCAGGGCGCCGTCGCGCATCAGTCTTTCCGCCAGGGACCCGAGCAGCTCGGGCACCGTGTCGTCCAGGTTGCACTCCAGCACCAGGCATTCGTCGCGCTGCGCTTCCCGCGGGCGGCTTTCGATGAGGCGCGCCCGCAGCAGGTTGGGCCGCGCGCTGAGTTTCTGATGCCCGATTCCCACGGCCGACGCCCGCATGACGCCCTCGACCGCCGGGCCGTCCGCGGCCAGGCTCCGGGCCCAGGTCGTCAGCAGCGCCGCGCCCGTGGGCGTGACCAGCTCGAAGGGCTCGTCGGTCTGCACGACGTCGAAACCCGTGAGCAGTTCCACCGTGGCGGGGGCGGGAATGGGCATCACGCCGTGCGCGCCGCCGCGCGCGCCGCGTCCCTGCGGAAAGGGCCCCACGGCGACCCGGTCCACGCCCAGCGCGCACAGGGCAGTGCAGGCGCCCACGATGTCCACCACCGAATCCACGGCGCCGACTTCGTGGAAGTGCACGTCGGCGGCGGTCGTGCCGTGCACCTTCGCTTCGGCTTCGGCCAGGCGCGTGAACACGGCGGCGCTCAGGCGCCTGGCGGCGTCAGGCAGGTCGGCGTCCGCGATCAGGGCAAGGATGTCGTCCCGCCGGCGGTGCGCGTGGGAAAGGCCCCCGGGCACGTTCACGTTCACCTGCAGCCCGGCGAAGCCGCCGTCGGAATGGGGCCTGGCCTCGATCGCGAACGGTCCCACGCGGAGCGACGCAAGGCGGCGCTGCAGGGCCGCCGCGTCGGCCCCGAGGCCGATCAGGCAGGCCAGGGTCATGTCGCCGCTGGCGCCGCCCACGCAGTCAAAACAGAGCGTCTTCAGTCTTCCTCCGCCGCGCGGTTGATCATGGCGGCGGCCGCGCCTGCGCCGAAACCGTTGTCGATATTCACCACCATCACGCCCGGCACGCACGAGTTGAGCATGGTCAGCAGCGCCGCGATGCCGTTCAGGCTGGTGCCGTAGCCGATGCTGGTGGGCACGGCGATGACCGGCTTGTCGAGCAGGCCGGCCACGACCGAGGGCAGCGCCCCTTCCATGCCGGCGACGACCACCACGGCGCGGCTGGCGCGCAGCGCGTCGAGGTGTTTCATGACGCGGTGCAGTCCGGCCACGCCGACGTCGCGCACGCGCAGCACGCGCGCGCCCATGCGTTCCGCGGTCAGCGCGGCTTCCTCGGCCACGGGGATGTCGGACGTGCCCGCGCAGACCACGGCCACCTGCCCCGCGGGCCGCGGGCGGGAGGCCACGTCCACGGTAATCGCGCGCGCCTCTTCGTGATAGACGGCCGCGGTGACCGAGCGCGCGACGGCTTCGTACTGCTCGCGGCTGGCCCGCGTGGCCAGCACGTCCTGTCCCGCGGCGGCCAGGGCCGCCGCGATCTCGGCGACCTGCGCGGCGGTCTTGCCGGGGCAGTAGATCACCTCGGGCATGCCGCGGCGGCGGGCGCGGTCCACGTCCACGTCGGCGAAAGCCAGGCGCGTTTCGCGCGTGGCCAGCTGTTGCCGGGCCTGTTCCGCGGTCAGCTCGCCGCGTTCGACCATCAAGAGAATCTCTTTGGCGCGGTCCATGCGTTTCCCGTCGGCGCGTTCTAGCCTATGGCCTCTTCCAGCCTGCCGCGCAGCTCCTCGATCCGCACGCGCTGCTGGCGCATCGAGTCCCGCTCGCGCAGCGTGGCCGTGTTGTCCTCCAGCGACTGGAAATCGACGGTGACGGCGAACGGCGTGCCGATCTCGTCCTGGCGGCGGTAGCGGCGGCCGATGGCGCCGACCTGGTCCCAGAAGCAGTTCCAGCGCGGCTGCAGGCTCTCGAACACGCCGCGCGCCTTGTTCACCAGTTCCGGCTTGTTCTTCAGCAGCGGAAACACCGCGACCTTGACCGGCGCCACGCGCGGATGAAAGCGCATCACGGTGCGTGTCTCGTACCCCTCCGGCGCCGGCCGGCCCGGTTCCGCTTCGCGCGCTTCGCCCTCGCCGTTGGGCACCCATTCCTCGCGGTAGGCGTTGCAGATCAACGCCAGGGCGATGCGGTCCACGCCGGCCGAGGGTTCGACCACGTGGGGCACGTACTTCGCGTTCGTCTCCTGGTCGAAGTAGTCCATGGACTTGCCGCTGTATTCCTGGTGGCGGCGCAGATCGTAGTCCCCGCGCGCGGCGATGCCTTCCAGTTCCTGCACGCCGAACGGGAAGGCGTACATCACGTCCACGCAGGCCGAGGCGTAGTGCGCCAGTTCGTCCTTGCCGTAGACGTAGCGGCTCAGGCTTTCTTCGGGCAGGCCGATGGAGCCGTACCATTTCAGCCGTTCGTTCACCCAGTACTCGTGCCATTGGGCGCCGGTGCCCGGCTTGATGAAGAACTCCAGCTCCATCTGCTCGAACTCGCGCGAGCGGAACGTGTAGTTGCGCGGGTTGATCTCGTTGCGGAAGGCCTTGCCGATCTGGGCGATGCCGAAGGGAACCTTGCGGCGCGAAACGGCCAGAACATTGTTGAACTGCGCGAAAATGCCCTGCGCGGTCTCGGGGCGCAGATAGGTCTTGTTCTCCTCGCTCTGGACCGCCCCGGGGTGGGTTTCGAACATGAGGTTGAACGGCCGCGGCGGCGTGAGTTCCCCCGCGCCGCAGGCCGGACACTTCGCGCCGGGCGGCAGGACCAGGTCCTTTTCCGCCTTGCTGCCCGTTTCGAGCTCGACGCCCAGTTCCGCGAGCAGTTGATCGGCGCGATAGCGCCGCTTGCAGGACCGGCAATCCACCATGGGATCGGTGAAGCCTTCGACGTGCCCGCTGGCCTCCCACACGCGCCGGTGCATGATGATCGAGGCGTCGAGCCCCACGACGTCCTCGCGGCGGCGGACGATGTCGCTCCACCAGGCGTCCTTGATGTTGCGCTTCAGTTCCACGCCCAGCGGCCCGTAGTCCCAGAACCCGTTGATGCCACCGTAGATTTCGGAGCTCTGGAAGATGAAGCCGCGCCGCTTGCACAGCGAGGCGACCGTTTCGAGCGACAGCCTGCCTGTTTCGGTTTCCATGGCGCGTCATGGTCCGCGACCGCGCCGGCCTAGTCAAGCCGGATTCGGGCGCATCAGAACTGGATCATGACGCCGTCGGAGGCGGGCGGCCGGATGCCGTCCGCCATGGCCCTGGCGAGAGGGCAGGCGGCCTCGGCGAGGTAGTTCAACGCCTCGGCGTAGGCCTTCGACTCGTTGGCCGCGATGGCCCGCATGATGTTCAGCTCCGGGCTCTTGCCGTCGCCCAGGCGCGCGAGCTTCTCGCGGGGGCTGAGGTCGTCGACCGTGAAGCGGACCGCTTCGGACGGCCGTCCGGCGATGACCCGGCGCGCGACGACGGTGCCGCCTTCCAGGGCGTAGATGCGCAAGTCGCCGCTGAAGCTCTTGAGGGCCACGGGCACGGTCTGCCCCACGTTGCCGCGGAACGAATCCAGGATCAGGGCGGGCATTTTCAGCGCGCCGGCGGCGTGCGCGCCGACCGTGGCCCATTCGCCGGCGACCGGTCCCATGCTGCCGGCGTCGACGCGGGCCAACGCGGCCTCGGCCGCGGCGAAGTTTCCGTTGAGCAGGTCGCGGCCGATCCGCGCCGTGACCTCTTCGAGGCGCGTCCGGGCGTCGTCCGCGGCCCGGGCCGCGCGTTCCGCCTCGTCCGCGCGCCGCTGCGCGATCGCGCGCTCGTGCCGCTCGGCCTGGATGAGGCGTTCGGATCGCGTTTCCGCGGCGAACGGCCCGCCGTAGCCCCGCAGGTAAGCCGCGGCCTCCTCGCTCCGGTTGGCGGCCACGAGGCGCGAAGCGTTCCGGCTGATCTCTTCCCGGGCCGCGGCGAGATCGGCGGTCTTCTGCTTGTTGACGCGGATGATTTCCAGCCGCGCCTCCTCGTCGTAGGCCGTGCCGATGCCGATCGCGCGCGCCTTTTCCAGCATGCGCACCGTCTCCTCGTACTCGTAGGGATGGTCCGCCTTGTAGGCGATGGCCGCGGCGTAGGCCGCGCGGGCCTGGGCCGCCTTGGCGGCGCCGGCCTTGCGCCGCGCGGCCGCGGCGGTGCGGTCCCGGCCGGCCTGCTGCATGCGTCCGGCCAGAAGCACGATTCCGGCCACGGTCGCGATGGCAACCGCCACGATGATGGCGGGGGCGAACGACGGCGCCTTCCTTTGCGGCGCGCGGACCGCCGCCGGCCGCGGCGCGGAGGCGGCGTCGACGCGGGCGATGGGCGCGGTCCGGCCGTGGAGCGCCTCGAGCTTGTCGTGATCCACGCGGATGGACCGCGTGCGGCTGTGCGCGGCAGTCACTATGCCGCGCTTGAGCAGCGACGCGCCCGGCTTGGGCAGCGCGGCCGCCGGACGCTTGCCGGCCAGCACGCGGTCCACGTCGGCGATCAGGGCCGCCCAGGTCCGATGCCGATGGGAGGATTTGCGCGCCAGCATGATTTCCAGCAGGTCGACGCAGCCCTTGGATATGTCCCGGTTCTTCAGGCGCGGATCGGGAAGCTGCGCGCCCGCCGTGAGCCGGAAGGACTCGGCGGCCGCGCTTTCGGCGAACGGGATCTGTCCCGTGAGCATGTGGTACAGCGTGGCGCCCAGGGAATACATGTCGCTCTGCACGCACGTCGCGCTCATGTCGCGCAACTGCTCCGGGCTCATGTAGTTGGGCGTGCCGATCACGAAACCGCTCGGGTCCGCCTGGAGGGCCGACGCGATATGCGAGAGGCCCATGTCCGTGAGCTTGGGCTCGCCGCGGCTGGTGAGCAGAACGTTGCCGGGCTTGATGTCGCGGTGCAGCGTCTTGTGCGCGTCCCAGGCATAGGCCAGGGCCGCGGCCACCTTGCGCACGATCGGCAGGGCTTCCTTCTCGGGCAGCGGCTCGCCGCGCCGCAGCCGGTCTTCCAGCGAGACGCCGTCCACGAAGGCCATGGCCATGTAGTAGTGGCCCTCGTGCCGGCCGGCCTCGTAGGCGCTGACGATGTTGGGATGGTCGAAGCGGGCGCTTACACGGACTTCGTTCAGGAAGCGTTCCACGTCCTGGGGGTCGGCGGTCAGTTCGGGCGCCAGGACCTTGAGGGCCACGTCGCGTTCCATGGAGAGCTGGCGCGCCAGGTAGACCGTGCCCATGCCGCCGGCGCCGATCTCCCTGATCACCTGGAAGCCACCCAGGACGGAGCCGGGGCCGGGCCGGGGCAGGGGCACGGCAACCGTTGCCCCGCACGAGGGGCAGACCGCCTTTGCGCCCGGGCCCTGGTAGTCGGCCTCAAGGCTGATTCCGCAGCCGGTACACTCGAAAATGACGTTCATTTGAGCCGGAAAGACCCCTAGCCTTGTGATCTTACCTATGCTAGCTTGCCGGTCGCCTCGTGCAAAGCCATTTTACGCGGAGAAGGTGACCGGTCAGTCATGTGGGGAGGCGAGGTAGGGCGGACCGCCCCGGTCCGCCGCGGCGCGGCGGGACGCCGCGCCCTACCGGCGTGTCTCCACCGCGTAACTGACCCACTACCGGAAAAGGAATTTCTCTGATGCCGCTACGCGAGGAAATCGAAAGCGCGGGCGACCGCCTGTTCAAGTGGCGCAGCTACCTGCCGCTGGCCATGAGCGGGGTGCTGGCGTACGCGATGCGCGGCTTCGCGTATCCCGGCGGCCGCGTCGGGCTTTACCGCGCGTGGAGCCTGTCGTGCTTCGGCGTTGCGCTGCTGGGACTGGCGATCCGGGCGCTTGCGGTGGGTTGTGCCCCGGCGCGGACCTCCGGCAAGAACACGCGGGGGCAGGTGGCCGACGCCATGAACCGCACGGGCTTCTACTCGGTCGTGCGGCACCCGCTCTACCTGGGCAATTTCGTCATCACGATGGGCATCGCCATGTTCCCGCGGTCGGCGTGGGCGGCGCTGAGCTGCGCGCTGCTGTTCATGCTCTATTACGAGCGGATCATGTTCGCCGAGGAGGAATTCCTGCGGCGCCGCTTCGGCGCGGAATACGAGCGGTGGGCCGCCCGCACCCCGGCTTTCCTGCCGCGCCTGCGCGGATGGGAACGGGCGGCCCTGCCGTTTTCGATGAAGAGCGTGATCAAGCGCGAATACGCCGCATTCTTCGCGGTCGTGGCGGCGTTTGCCGCGCTGGATCTGCTGGCGGGCCTGATCACGGCGGGCGGTTTCCGGTTCGATCCCGTCTGGCGGGCCGTGAGCGGCGCGTCCGCCCTCTTCTATCTGGCGGCGCGGCTGCTGCGGAAATACACGAAGGCCCTCGACGTCCCGGGCCGGTGAAGCATGGCGCAGGGAGCTTCAGAACGCCTGAGCGAAGCGGAGGCGCGGCCGGCGCCGCGCCCCGCCGCAACCGGCGCGCGCGCTTCCGGCCGCGCCGCGGGAC
>Ga0194125_10006860_pt1 | contig 16624 bp, 16 predicted proteins | sample TA2KigC250mmetaG_FD_148626 | JGI IMG/M metagenome (GOLD analysis project Ga0194125, IMG submission 148626) | Freshwater microbial communities from Lake Tanganyika, Tanzania - TA2015034 Kigoma Deep Cast 250m | ecosystem: Environmental > Aquatic > Freshwater > Lake | place: Tanzania: Lake... | reverse complement strand
GAAAACCCACACCCGAGGACGCTTGCGCTCCATGCAACGCCGCCCCACCCTGGTGCGGGCGTTCTGGCAGCAAGCCGAGCTGGCGCTCTGAGATTGTCATGTATTTATGCAAGGCTCAATAGAACGAGTAACCGAGCGAAGTCACGACGCCGAAGTCCGAAGTCTCAGCCAGTTCGTCCGGCGGGTCCGAGTCGTAGCTGTGGTAGAAGGACAGGTCGAGATAGAAGTCGCTGATGATTTCGCGCCGCAGCGAAACACTCGTGTCGGTGCGATAACGGCCGGACTCGGTGAGGCTCGGGTATACCACCGCCCGCGCGGTCAGGCTGGTCGTCGGCGAGGCGAAATCGAACACGCGCCAGTCGCCGCCGAGGATGGCCTCGAGGCTCGTCTGATCGTCCGCGTCGCCAGTCGCCCACTCGCGCGTGGCACCGACGCCGGCAAAGGCCGCCACCTCGTTGCTGGTGGTCTGCAGGAAGTACTTCCCGTAGCCGCCGCCCACCAGGACGCGCGCGTCGATGCCGGTCTGCTCGTTGCGCTCGAACGAGGACAACCCGGCCCAGAAATGGCCGCCGGGTCGCAACCAGCGATAACCGTAGCGGACCGAGTCGCGGTCGATCGTGCCCTGCTCGGGATCGCGTGTCGAGTTGACGTCGACGTTGAAACTCCAGCTCGACGCGGGCCCGCGGTAGTTGGTGTTGAAGCTGCCGCTCAGCACTGTGATGTCACTCGACTTCGTGTAGTCGAAGCCGAGCGAGAACGAGCCATGCACGCGGTCGAGCCTGCGCTGCTCCGACTGGGACATGCGCGCGATATTCGCCGTCGCGACGCGTCGTGTGATCCGGTCGTCGCCGGCGATGGCGATATGGCCCGCCTCCGCGTCGCGCGCGAAGCTGCCATATAGCAGGTTCCCGGCGACATCCTCGAGTATGAATGCCTGCGGGCTTTCGAGGCTGACGACGTCGGGCCATTCGATCTGCACCGTGCCCATCGAGTCGGTGTCGACCGCCAGGCGGCCGTAAGGCAGCCGGCGGGACCTACCTCGGCTACCGCTATCGGCCGCTGTTCCGGCAGACCGACAACGCCAGTGGGGGCGCGTTCGACTACTTCGACAAGGGCGTCCTGCGCAACGGTTTTGCGCTCATCGCCTGGCCTGCGGACTACGGCGCGAGCGGCGTGATGACCTTCATCGTGAATCACGACGGCGTGGTGTTCCAGAAGGACCTGGGCGAAGGCACGGAGGTCGCGGTCGCCGCGATCGAGGCTTACGACCCGGACTCGAGCTGGGTCGCCGTCATCGACAGTGATTGAAGGGCACGCCGGGCAGACCGCCCGGCACGAACCGGCCGACAGGCGATCAGCCGGCGTCCGGCACGTGCAACGTGTCGACGCCGTCAGGCGTCAGCCGACGGGCTTCGATACGACCTCGGAATACTGGCTCTCGTTGCCGTTCGCATCGTAGGCGGTCGCGACGAAGTAGTAGGTGCCGGCCGGGAGATTCTCGATCACGCAACTCGTAATGCCGGGATTCGGGATCTGCAGCAGATTCGGATAGCTGCCCAGAGAATTGCCGTAGCGGATCCGGTAGCCGGCCAGATTCTCGAGCACGGAGCCGTCCTCACGCTGGGTCGGGGCGACCCACGACAGCGTCGCGCTGCCGAGCGCGACCTAGGCGACGTCGATCGAGAAGGCCGGCAGCGCCGTGGTGAGCTGTCCGTCGCTCACGCGGATGGTGATGTCCCGATAGGTGCCGGTGCTGCCGACCGGAGGCGTTCCTGACAGGCGGCCGGTCGACGAACTGAATGTCGCCCACGCCGGCCGGTTCGTGATGCTGAAGGTCAGTGCGTCGCCATCGGCGTCGGCCGCCGTCGGCGTGAACGCGTAGGCCTGTCCTTCAAGCGCCGAAGTCGCCGGCGTTCCGCCGATGGTCGGCGCCTGATTCGCCGCGCTCACGATGATGGAGAATGGCGCGAGCGCCGCGGTCAGCACGCCGTCGCTGACCGCGATGACGATGTCGACATGCTCGCCGATCGCCGCGTTGGACGGCGTGCCGCTGAGGCGTCCCGTGGACGTGCTGAAGGATGCCCACGGCGGCTTGTTGGCAACGCTGAAGGAAATCGCCTTGCCTTCCGGATCCGAGGCCGTCGGCGTGAACGAGTAGGACTGGCCTACCGGCGCGACGGCAGCCGGAGTGCCGCTGATCACCGGCGCCTGGTTGACAGCCTGGTTCGCGCAGGCGGCTGATCGCCGCGCCTTGCCCTGGCAGTCCTTTGGTGCCCCGGTCGCGGGTACTGCCCATGCGGCCAATGCAGCCATGAGCGCCGCCGCAGCAATGCCCGGCGCCGCAACTCTTTCCGAGATTCGATTCAATGCCATGTCGACCACCCGTCGTTATCGGGCTGTCGACTCGGCGGACGGGTGCGGGGCGCAACCGGACGTGTGTCGTCGCTGCGTCGCGTGGCAACCCCGCTATCGTGGGCCGAGAGGCCGACAGACCGGAAGCTTTGCGTCCCCGCCTTTCGACGGGTTTGCCTTGTTTCACTGAGACCTTATTCTCGCGCCGATCGGCGGCGAGATCACGCGCGATGTCGGCCACCGAATGACGACTGCTTCACACTTTCTGAAATCCAGAGCGAAGGGGACGCGCCCCTCGGACGGTGCCGGGTCGCACTTATCGCACTTATTGGCCGACCGGCCAATAAGTGCGATAAGTGCGACCCGGCACCGTTCAAGCCCGTTCGGCGCGCTTGCGGTCGCCCTCGCGCAGGTGGCGCTTGCGCAGGCGGATGTTCCTGGGCGTGACTTCGACGAGCTCGTCCTCGGCGATGTACTCCATCGCCTGCTCGAGCGACATCCGTACCGGCGGCGTCAGCAGCACGTTCTCATCCTTGCTCTGGGTGCGGATGTTGGTGAGCTTCTTGCCCTTCAGCGGGTTCACGACCATGTCGCCGTCGCGGCTCGACTCGCCGACGATCTGGCCCTCGTACACGACGTCGCCGGGCGCGACGAACAGGCGCCCGCGCTCCTGCAGGTTGAACAGCGCATAGGCGAGCACCTCGCCACGCGCGTTCGAGATCATCACGCCCGATGAACGTTCCGCGAGCTGCTTCTCGACCACCGGCGCGAAGCGCTCGAACACGTGGTACATGAGCCCCGTGCCGCTCGTCATGGTGCGGAACTCGGTCTGGAAGCCGATCAGGCCGCGCGACGGAATACGGTAGTCGAGCCGCACGCGGCCCTTGCCGTCCGGGACCATGTCCGCGAGCTCCCCGCCCCGCTCGCCGAGCGCCTGCATGACCGCGCCCTGCGCCGTCGCCTCGACGTCCACCGTGAGCTGTTCCCACGGCTCGACCCGCACGCCACCCTCTTCCTTCACCACCACGTGCGGCCGCGACACCGCGAGCTCGTAGCCCTCGCGGCGCATGTTCTCGATCAGGATGCCGAGGTGCAGCTCGCCGCGCCCGTAGACGACGAACCGGTCCGGATCGTCCGTCTCATCGACCCGCAGCGCGACATTCGACAGCGTTTCGCGCAGCAACCGCTCACGCACCTGGCGGCTGGTCACGAACTTGCCTTCCTGCCCGAACAACGGCGAGGTGTTGGTCTCGAAGGTCATGCTGATCGTCGGTTCGTCGACGACCAGCGCCGGCAGCGCCTCGACATGCTCCGGATCGCACAGCGTATCCGAGATCTTGGGCGCCTCCAGCCCGGAGAATGCGACGATGTCCCCCGCGCGCGCCTCCTCGACCTCGATCCGCTCGAGCCCCATGAAGCCGAACACCTGGCCGACACGCTCAGTGCGCACTTCCCCCTCACGGCTCACCACCGCGACTTGCATGCCACGGCGGATCGTGCCGCGGCGGATGCGGCCGATGCCGATCGAGCCGACGTAGCTCGAGTAGTCGAGCTGGCTCACCTGCAGCTGCAGCGGGCCGTCGACGTCCACGTGCGGCGCCGGGCAGCGCTCGACGATGGTCTCGAACAGCGCCGTCATGTCCTCGCCCAGCTTGTCCGGCGCGAGGCCGGCGACGCCGCGCAGCGCCGAGGTATACACGACCGGGAAGTCGAGCTGCTGCTCGCTCGCACCCAGGCAGTCGAACAGGTCGAAGGTGCGGCTCACGACCCAGTCCGGCCGCGCCTCCGGCCGGTCGATCTTGTTCACCACGACGATCGGCGCGAGGCCGTGCGCGAACGCCTTCTGCGTCACGAACCGCGTCTGCGGCATCGGCCCGTCCACCGCGTCCACCAGCAGCAGCACGCAGTCGACCATCGACAGCACCCGCTCCACCTCGCCGCCGAAGTCGGCGTGGCCGGGCGTGTCCACGATGTTGATCCGGTACTCGCGCCACTGGATCGCGGTGTTCTTTGCGAGGATCGTGATCCCGCGCTCGCGCTCGAGCGCGTTCGAGTCCATCACCCGCTCCGCGACGGGCTTGCGCAGGTCGAGCGTGCCCGACTGGCGCAGCAGCTTGTCCACGAGCGTGGTCTTGCCGTGATCGACGTGCGCGATGATCGCGATGTTCCTGAGGTTCTGGATCATGGGCTTACGAAGGGGACTCGCCCCTTGTAAAAAGGTCGCGCATTGTAAGCTGCGAGTGGGCTGGAATCTAGGTCACAAAAGTGACGTAAGCTATTGATTTATTATTCTTCTGACTCCAGCACGCCGAGCTGTTCCTCGAGCTCCGCCACATGGCGCTCCCAGTAGCGCGCCTCGCCGAACCAGGGAAACGCGCGCGGGAACGCGGGATCGTGCCAGCGGCGCGCCAGCCAGGCGGCGTAATGCACCATCCTGAGGGCCCTGAGCGGCTCGATCAGCGCCGTCTCGACCGGATCGAATTCGGCGAACTGCGCGTATCCCTCGAGGATCTCCGCGAGCTGCGCGCGCATTTCGTCCGGCCGACCGGCCAGCAGCATCCAGATATCCTGGATCGCCGGCCCGGTCATGCAGTCGTCGAGGTCGACGAAATGCGGGCCCCGGTCAGTCCACAGCACGTTGTTGCGGTGGCAGTCGCCATGGATGCGCAGGTAGCGCAGCGTACCGGTCCGCGCAAGACCCGCCTCGACCCGCTCGAGCAGCTCCGCCGCCACCCGCTCGTAGCGATGCCGGACGTAATCCGGGATCCGGTCTTCCGCGAGCAGCCAGGCGACGGATTGCCGGCACATGACTTCGGGCGAGAGCCGCGCGCGATGCTCGAAGCGGCGCGTCGCTCCGACCGCGTGAATGCGCCCGAGGAAGCGCCCGATCCACTGCCGGTCGTCCGCCGTGCCGAGCTCCGGCCACTGGCCGCCGCGGCGGGGATAGATCGCGAGCCGATAGCCGCGAAACACCGGCACGGGGCCATCCCCCAGCGCCTCCCCGCGCGGCAGTTCGAACGGGGCGATCACGGGTATTTCCGCCGCCGCCAGCTCGCGCGCGAAGGCATGCTCCTCCGCGATCGCAGGATCGCTCCAGCGGCCCGGCCGGTAGAATTTCACGACCAACGGCTCCGCGTCCTCGCAGCCGACCTGGAACACGCGGTTCTCGTAGCTGCCAAGCGCCAGGATCCGGCCATCGCTCGGAAATCCCGCGGATTCCACGGCAGCGATGATCAGATCTGGTGACAGGTTCGCAAACGGGGCCTCGTCGGCCGTTGCTATCATTCGGCCACGATAACGTGGAGCCCCGATGACTACCATCCTCGTGACCGGCGGCGCCGGCTACATCGGCAGCCACGTCGCGCGCCAGCTCGGCGAACGCGGCGAGAACCTGGTCACTCTCGACAACCTCTGCACCGGTTTCCGCGGTGCCGTGCTGCACGGTGCATTCGTGCAGGGTGACACCGGCGACGCGGCCGTGGTCGCGAAAACCCTCGCCGATCACCGCATCGACACCGTCATGCACTTCGCGGCGCACATCCAGGTGCCGGAGTCGGTCGCGAACCCGCTCAAGTACTACCGCAACAACACCGCGAACACGCGTACGCTCCTCGAGTGCTGCGTCGCCGCCGGCGTGAAGCACTTCGTCTTCTCCTCGACGGCCGCCGTGTACGGCATGCCGCCCGGCGGCGTTGCCGACGAAACCACGCCGACCGTGCCGATCAATCCCTACGGCTGGTCGAAGCTCATGACCGAGCAGATGCTGCGCGACGTCGCCGCCGCCACGCCGATGCGTTACGTGGCGCTGCGCTACTTCAACGTCGCGGGTGCCGACCCTGGCGGGCGCATCGGCTAATCGACGCCCGAGGCGACCCACCTCATCAAGGTCGCCTGCGAGCACGTGGTCGGCAAGCGCGACCGGATCGCGATCTACGGCACGGACTACGAGACCCCGGACGGCACCTGCATCCGCGACTACATCCACGTCGAGGATCTCGCCGCGGCCCATCTGCACGCGCTCGACTACCTGCGTGCCGGCGGCGCGCCGACCACGCTCAATTGCGGCTACGGTCGCGGATTCAGCGTGCGTGAAGTGCTGGCGGAGGTCGCCCGGGTCGCGGGAACAAAGCTTTCCGTCACCGAGTCCGCCCGCCGCGCCGGGGACCCGCCGCAGCTCGTGGCGGCCGCGCGCCGCATCCGCGACACCCTCGGCTGGACGCCGCGGCACGAGGACCTGGCCGGCATCGTGGCGACCGCCCTCGCCTGGGAAAGGCAGCTGCTGCGCCAACCCATGGCCTGACGGTTACCATAGGGGCATGAGCCGGATCCGGCCCCAGTCCCTCAGCGGCCTGCTGTCCGCGGCGCTCCTGCTGATCGTCCTGCCGCTCACCGCGGCACTCGTGTACGGGGGCGTGCAGCTGCGCAATCTATCGCGCGCCGGCGACGTGCTGGTGCGCGACAGCATCACGCTGACCCAGCGAACCCAGCGCCTGTACCAGCACATCACGGCGATGGAGCGTTCCGCGAACGTCTACAGCATCCTGGACGACCCGCGGGTCGTCAGCGCCTTCGAGCAGAACTATGCCGCCTTCATTGCCACGCTGGACCAGGTCACCGCCTACGTCCCCGCCCCCGACATCGCCAAGGTGCGCGCGGCCGGCAGCCACGCCGCGGCGCTGATCCGCCGCCCCGGCGAGCAGTTCCTCACCACGGCCACGGTCAGCCAGCGATTCAGCGCCCTGAGCCGCGCGGCGGATACGCTGGCCGAAAAGGCGCGGCTCGGCATCGACTCACGCCTCAAGGAGGTCGCGGAACAGGCGCAGGCCACGCAGCAGGGCCTCCTGTGGTCGATCACGGCGCTGGTGCCGGCGGCGCTCGTGCTCGCCGGCATCTTCTGGTATTTCGTGCTGCGGCCGCTGCGCGCCATCGACCGCGCCATCAGCGACCTCGGCCGCGGCGCCCTGACGCAGGCGATCGCGATCAGCGGGCCCGCCGACCTCGCGGCGCTCGGCCGCCAGCTCGAGTGGCTGCGCACGCGCCTGGTCGACATCGCGCTCGAGCGCAACCGCTTCCTGCGCCACATGTCGCACGAGCTCAAGACCCCGCTCGCCAACATCCGCGAAGGAACCGACCTGTTGCTCGACGGCGCCGTGGGACCGATCGACGACAACCAGCGCGAGGTCGCCTCGATCCTGCGCGAGAACGCGCTGCGCCTGCAGCAGTTGATCGAGAACCTGCTGTCCTACAGCGCCTGGAAGGCGCGCGTCACCAGCGTCGACCTGACGAACTTCCGCCTCTCCTCGCTGGTCGGCACGGTGATCGACAGCCAGCGGCTCGCGATGGCGGCGCGCGACATCACGCTCGACATGCACGTCGCCGATCTGCACCTGGTGGCGGACCGCGCGAAGCTGAAGCTCGTGCTCGAGAACCTGCTGTCGAACGCCATCAAGTTCACGCCGCACGGCGGCACGATTCACCTGCACGCCTACCCGGACGGTGCGGTGACGGTCATCGACTTCGCCGATACCGGTCCGGGCATTGCACCGGACGAGCGCGACAAGGTGTTCGACGCGTTCTATTCCGGCAGCACGCCGCAGGGCGGGCCGCTCAAGGGCACCGGCATCGGCCTGTCCGTGGTGCGCGAATTCGTCGAGGCGCACGGCGGGACGGTCGAGATCGTGACCGGGCAATACCCCGGCGCGCACCTGCGCATCCGGCTGCCCGCGGCGTCCCGGCCGGAGGCCGCGCATGCGGCCTGAACGCCTCGCCGCGCTGCTCCTCGCCGTCGGCCTGGTTGCCGGCTGCAAGAGCGTGGACGACTGGACCGGGCTCAAGCGCGGCAAGGAGACGACGCCGGTCGCGCGCACGGACGACGGGCAGGTGATCGCCGGTTACCTGGCGATGCTCGACCAGCTCGGCCGCGGCGGCACCGCCGAGCAGGCGGAGATCGTCGCGACGACGCGCAACGCCTACCTGCAGGACCCCTCGACGCAGAAGCGCCTGCGCTACGCATTCGTGCTCGCGGTCCCGGGTCATGCGGCGAGCGATGCGGCGGGCGCCCGGTCGCTGCTCGGCGAGGCGCTCGCGACCCCGGAGACCCTGCTGCCCTCGGAGCGGGCGCTGGCGGATCTCATGATCCGCGACCTCGACGCCCGGCTTGCCCTCGCGCAGGAGAACGAGACCCTGCGCAATGGCAGCACGCCGCAGGAGGATCACCGAATCGCCGAGCTGAACCGCCGCCTGCAGGCTGAGACCACCGAGAAGGACCGCCTGCGCCGCGAGCTCGAGCGCGCCGAGGCCAAGCTGGAAGCCATTGCCACGCTGGAGGGCGGCAATACGCCGCCCCGGCCATGAAGACGCCGCTGGGCCGCCGCCCGCGGGTCGTGCTGGTCGATGACGACCCGGGGCTCCTGCGCCTCATCACGATCCGCCTGCGCTCCGAGGGCTTCGAGGTCGCCGCCTGCGAGAACGCCAGCCAGGCACTCACGACCGTGCCCCGCTTCCTGCCGGACGTCCTGGTCACGGACCTCAGGATGAAGGACAAGGACGGGATATCGCTCCTGAAGGACCTGCAGGGCCGCTACCCGGCGCTGCCCGTCATCCTGCTCACCGCCCACGGCACGATCCCGGACGCCGTCACGGCCACCAAGAGCGGCGCATTCGCCTTCCTGACCAAGCCAGTCGAGAAGCAGCAGCTGCTCGAGCAGATCGAGGCCGCGCTCAAGGTATCCGGCTTCGCAAGCGTGACCGAGGACTGGCGCACCGGGATCATCACTCGCAACCCCGTCATGGAGGAGCGGCTGTCCCAGGCGCTCATCGCGGCCGGCTCGGACGCCCCGCTCCTGATCACCGGCCAGCCGGGCACCGGCAAGGCCCAGCTTGCCCGCGCCGTCCACCAGGCGAGCGCGCGGCGTGGCGGACGCTTCCTCACCGTCGCTTGCGTGACCGCCACCCAGGCGCTGCTCCAGGCGGCCCTCGATGGCCGCGGCGACCCCGACGGCCCGCCCCGCCCGGCCGAGGCGCCCGCCGGCACCGTCCTGCTCGACGAAGTGGGCGACCTCCCCCCGGAACTGCAGATCTCGCTCTACAGCCTGCAGGACAACGAGCCGGTGCGCATCGTCTCGACCACCGCGCGCAACCTGCCGGAGCTGATCCAGCGCGGCCGCTTCCGCGAGGACCTCTTCTACCGCCTGAGCGTCAGCCGCATCGACCTGCCGCCGCTCTCGCAGCGGCGCGACGACATCCCGCTGCTGGCCGCCCATTTCATGGACGAGCTGGCCCGGGGCAGCGGCACCCGCCACGTGCTCGCGCCCGAGGCGGTCGAGCTGCTGATGGTCGGCGAGTGGCCGGGCAACGTGCGCCAGCTCGCGACCCTCCTGCAGCACGCGGCCTCGCTCGCCACTGGCCCCGTGGTCAGCGCCGAGCTCGTGCAGCGCGTGCTCGGCACCGGCACGGCGCCGCAGGTGTCGACTTTCGACGAGGCCCGCGACGAGTTCATGCGCAACTACCTGGTCCAGCTCCTGCAGATCACGCGCGGCAACGTCACCCAGGCCGCCCGGCTCGCGGGCCGTAACCGGACCGACTTCTACAAGCTGCTTGCCCGCCACGGGCTGCAGTCCGAAGAATTCAAGATTCGCTAGGACAGGCGAAGGGGTCAGGGAAAAGGGGACGCTAACCTTTCAAAAAGGGGACGCTAACCGTTTCCGACATCACCGCGATCCTGGAAACGGTTAGCGTCCCCTTTTCCAGCGTCCCTTCCGATCAGTCGTTGACGCGGCGGCCGCCGCTGGAACCGCGATCGGACATCATGTGTGCGTGGGGATTGGCGAAGTTGACGCGCCGGTCGCGCGAACTGCGTTCAGAATGATCGCCCGTGTCAAGTCGTTCGGGTTCCTGCCGTAGTAGATGCGGTAGCCGGCCAGATTCGTCAGTGCGCTCCCGTCCGAGTTCGTCGTCGGGGGATACCAGGAAAGCGTGGCGGCCCCGATCGCGAACGCGTGGACCGAGATGTCGAACGCCTGCAGGTCTGCGCTCGCTGACCCGTCGGAGACGCTGATGGCGATATTCGTGAAGTTGCCGACGTCGGCGCTCGTCGGCGTGCCGGAGATGCGCCCGGTCTGCGGGTTGAAATCGGCCCACAGGGGCTTGCGCGCGATCGAGAATTGCAGGCTGTCTCCATCGGCATCGCTGGCCGATGGCGTGAATTCGTAGAATTCGCCTTCCACGACGGACGTCGAGGGTGAGCCCGAAATGACCGGGGCCTGATTGGAGAGCCCAGGCGGATTCGCGCCCCCGGTCTCGTCGTCTATCTCGTCGTCGAAACAGCCCCCGAGCACCAGCAAGGCACCCAGCAGCGCTGCGATCCGGACCCTCTCTTGCATGCCCGCCCCTTTCGCTTGCCGAACAGGGCGAAACCGCACTGGCAGTGAGGCCGGTCAGCCACCTGACTCACGACATTGACGGCGATGGAGCAGGAAACGCGGATTGAGGCGTCTCGGGCGCTCCCTGGCCGGCAACCCCGCTGGCGTGGGCTCACCTGGAGCCTTTAGCCCGGAAGCTTTGCGTCCCCACCTTTCGATGGGTTTGCCCTTGATACGCAATCGAGTCTAGTTACGTTCAGTAGGCACAACTGAGAACCGCATCACGCGCAGTCAAACGCGCTGTGATTTGCGGGCCACAAGCGTCATAAGTCCCTGCTGTCCCGCGATTATTGTGATACCCATTGTCGCCGGACGGCGACGCGGTGGTAGGATGGACACCGTCGAAATGGCACACCCGCTGCGAGGCGGGGTCGCAAAGCCGCGGATCTTCCCGCAACGGGGAGACTGCCGGGTTACCGAACAGGACGACTGTCCCGTAACCGGCAAGGAGCTCGCGGCAGTGCTTCAATCAAGGAATCAATGGCGGTGATAGCGCGCAAGCGGCCATGTCCGCGTGTGCCCTGCGCCTGCGCCACATCGGCGTCATCGCTACCGGATCGAAGGGGGGAAGCGACCGAATAACAAGACGTTCGGAATCCGCTGGGGAATGTGGGGGCGGCACCAGCCGCCCCTCTTTTTTTAAGGATGGCGTCCCCACGGGGATTCGAACCCCGGTCGCGACCGTGAAAGGGTCGTGTCCTAGGCCTCTAGACGATGGGGACCCGGGAAATTGGTGGAGCCAGACGGGATCGAACCGTCGACCTCTTGCATGCCATGCAAGCGCTCTCCCAGCTGAGCTATGGCCCCACGCAGGGCGCGCATTCTCCGTACGATTGCTCGGTGTGTCAATGGCTTACGCAATGCGCTAGCCCGCGTACGCCAGCGCGCGATCCACCCGCGCGAGCGTTTCCTCGCGCCCCAGGATCGCAAGCGTCCGGTCGATCGGCGGGCTGACGCCGCCGCCGGAGACTGCGACCCGCAATGGCTGCGCGACCTTGCCGAGGCCGGCGCCGCTCTGCTCCGCCAGTGCCTGGATCGCTGCATGGATTGCGGGTGCGCTCCAGTCGCCAAGCTCCGCCAGCACCGCCCGCGCCTGCTCGAGCAGCGGCCTGGTCTCGGCGTTCAGGTTCTTACGCGCCGCCTTCTCGTCGTAGGCCGCCGGCGCCTCGAAGAAGAACCGGCTCGCCTGCGCCATTTCCTTCAAGGTCTTCGACCGCTCGCGCTGCGCTTCCACGATCGGCTCGAGCGCGGGGCCCTTCGAAGCGTCCACCCCCAGGCGTTCGAGCTGCCAGCACAATTCGACGGCTATTCGCGCGGGCGACAGCTTCATCAAGTGCTGCTGGTTGATCCAGGCGAGCTTGTCGGGATTGATCGCCGAGGCGGACTTATTGACGTCCTTGATGTCGAAGAGCCGGGTCATCTCCTCGAGCGAGAAGATCTCCTGGTCGCCGTACGACCAGCCGAGCCGCGCCAGGTAGTTGAGGAGCGCCTCCGGCAGGTAGCCCTCCTCGCGGTAGTGGAGCACCGAGACCGCGCCGTGGCGCTTGGAAAGTTTGGTGCCGTCCGGCCCGAGGATCATCGGCAGATGCGCGTAAACCGGCGGCTCGACGCCCATCGCGCGCAGCATGTTCATCTGCCGCGGCGTGTTGTTGAGGTGATCGTCGCCGCGGATCACGTGGGTGATCTTCATGTCGTAGTCGTCCACGACCACGCAGAAGTTGTAGGTCGGGTTGCCGTCCGAGCGCTCGATGATCAGGTCGTCGAGCTCGGCGTTCTGGAACACCACCTTGCCGTGCACGGCGTCGTCCACGATGACCGCGCCCTCGAGCGGGTTCCTGAATCGGACCACCGGCGTCACGCCCTCGACCGGACCGGTGCGCGCGCGGCAGCGGCCGTCGTAGCGCGGCTTCTCCTTGCGCGCGAGCTGGGCGTTGCGCATCGCCTCCAGCTCGTCCTTGCTGCAGTAGCAGTGGTAGGCCTTGCCCTCCGCGAGCCACTGCCGGATGACCTCGCGGTAACGCGGGTAGCGCTCGGTCTGGTAGAACGGGCCCTCGTCGGCGTGCAGGCCGAGCCATTCCATGCCGTCCAGGATCACCTGCACGGCCGCGGGGGTGGAGCGCTCGCGATCGGTGTCCTCGACCCGCAGGATGAAGGTGCCGCCGTGCCGGCGCGCATAGAGCCAGCAGAAAAGTGCCGTGCGCACCCCGCCGATGTGCAGCAGGCCGGTCGGGCTGGGCGCGAAGCGGGTGCGGACGTCGTTACTCATGGCAGTGACGCTACATTGAACCAGCCAGGCAGTGCTACCACGGCAGCCCGGGACTGGTCAGCGGGCCGAGCCTGTTGGCGAGCGGCAATGGCATCCTGGACCAGAGCGACTGCGCCGCTTGTGCCAGGCGGCCGTGGCCGCCGGTCGCGGCGCCGGTCGGAAGCAGTGGATAGGCCCAAAAGAGCGGCCGTGCTGTTAACCGGCGTGCAATTCTGACCAGGCCAGGGGTGTAACCGGCGTCCAAAATTGACCACCCCGTACCCTGCGCGTTCCATGAGGCCGTGTGGGGAGAACTGGGGTGCTGTGCGTGGAGACGATCGGGAAGATCCGGCGGCGGCGCCTGGTGCAGGGGGAGTCGATCAGCGCGATTGCGCGGGATCTGCGGCTGTCGAGGAACACGGTCAAGCGTGCGCTGCGAGTTGAGGCTGAGGCGTTCGAGTATCGGCGCACGCGCCAGCCGCAGCCCAAGCTCGGGCCGTATCTGGCGACGCTGGAGGCGTGGCTGGAGGCCGAGCAGAAGCTGCCGGCGCGCGAGCAGCGCACGGCGCAGCGGATGTACGAGGCGCTGTGCCTGGAGGGCTACACCGGCGCGGTGGACGGCGTGCGCCGGCACATGCGGGCGTTCGAGCGAGCGCGACGGCCGGTGGCGACGGCGTTCATCCCGCAGAGCTTTGCGCCCGGCGAGGCCTACCAGTTCGACTGGAGCCACGAGCACGTGGTGCTCGGCGGCGTCGAGCAGGTGGTCAAGGTCGGGCACCTGCGGCTCTGCCACAGCCGCGCGTTCTTCCTGGTGGCATATCCGCGCGAGAGCCAGGAGATGGTGTTCGATGCCCATGCCCGGGCGTTCGCGTTCCTGGGCGGCGTGCCGCGGCGCGGGATCTACGACAACCTCAAGCCCGCGGTCGATGCGATCTTCACCGGCCGCGAGCGGCGTTACAACCGCCGCTTCCTGGCGATGTGCAACCACTATCTGATCGAACCCACGGCGTGCACGCCGGCCTCGGGCTGGGAGAAGGGTCAGGTCGAGAACCAGGTCGGCAATGTCCGCGAGTGGGTGTTTACGCCCAAGCTCCGGTTCGCCGATCTGGCCGAGCTGAACGTCTACCTGGCCGATCGGTCGCTGCAGCTGGCGCGTGAGCGTGCCCATCCGGAGGAGCCTGAGCGCCGGGTTGTCGAGGTCTGGGATGAGGAGCGCATGGCACTGCGTGCCATGCCCCCGCCCTTCGACGGCTATGCCGAGAAGAGCGCGCGGATCTCGGCGACCTGCCTGGTGCACTTCGAGCGCAACCGCTACAGCGTCGAGTGCCGGTCCGTGGGCCAGGTGGCCAGTGTGCATGCCTACGCCGAGCGGATCGTGGTGATCTGTGGCGGCGAGATCATCGGCGAACATCCGCGCTGCTTCGAGCGCGGGCGGACGCTGTACAACCCATGGCACTACGTGGCGGCACTGGAACGCAAGCCCGGGGCGCTGCGCAACGGTGCGCCGTTCAAGGACTGGAACCTGCCCACGGCGATGACGCGGCTGCGCGAGCGGCTGGCGCGTCACAGCGACGGGGACCGGCAGTTCGTCGACATCCTGTCCATGGTCGCGATCTACGGCCTGGACGCGGTTACCGACGCCTGCGCTGCGGCGCTCGAGGAGCAGGTGGTCAGCAGCGCGCACGTAGTGAACCTGCTGCACCGGGCCGCGCAGCCAGCCCGGCCACCCACCCTGCAGGTCCCCGAGGCGCTGAAGCTCACCACTGAGCCCGCCGCCAACTGCGACCGCTACGACCGACTGCTGCGAGCGCGTGCGGTCGTGAACCTGATCCCCATCCCATTACCGGAGGACGTCGATGCAACCCCCACTGATCGAACAGATGAAGATGCTGCGTCTGCGCGGCATGGCCAACGCGTTGGAGGAGAGCCTGACGGCCCTCTCCCAGAAGAAGCTGGCGCCGACCCGCTGGCTGGAGCAGCTGCTCCAAGCTGAGCTCGCCGAGCGGCGGGCGCGTTCGTATCAATACCAGTTGCGGCTGGCGCGGTTCCCGATGCCGCGGGATCTCGAGGCGTTCGACTTCCGCGAGTCGGCCGTGAACGAGACCCAGATCCGCCAGCTGCACACCGGCGAGTATCTAACGACCGCCCGCAACATCGTGTTCGTCGGCGGCACCGGCACCGGCAAGACGCATCTGGCGACGGCGCTGGCACGCCAGGCGGTACTGCAGGGCAAGCGGGTCCGGTTCTACAGCGTCGTGGACCTGGTCAACCAGCTCGACGCCGAGAAGCGCGAAGGCAAAGCCGGGAAACTCGCCGGCCGGCTGCTCTACCAGCACGTCATCGTGCTCGACGAGCTCGGCTACCTGCCGTTCGCGCAGGATGGCGGGTCCCTGCTGTTCCATCTGATCAGCAAGCTCTACGAGCGCGTCTCGCTGATCGTCACCACCAACCTGTCGTTCGGGGAATGGAGCAGCGTGTTCGGCGACGCCAAGATGACCACGGCGCTGCTCGACCGCCTGACCCATCGTTGCGAGATCATCGAGACCGGCAACGACAGCTACCGGTTCAAAAAGAGAAGCTGAGATCTGCCGCCAGAAGCGCCGAACCCCTGGTCAAAGTTGGGCGCCGAAAGGTGGTCAATGTTGGACGCCGGTTGACACTCGAGCGGATGTCTCGCACGGGCAAGACGCTTTCGGAGCTCGTGGGCGAGCGGATGGCACGCTTTCCGTGTAGCGGGGAAATCAACCGACGGGTGCCCGACGGGCGAGCGGCCATCGAGGCGGTGCAGCGGCAGTATGAGCCCGAGGCGCTGTCGGTGGATTTCACCGACGGACTCTCGATGGAGTTTGCGGCGTGGCGACTCAATCTGCGTTCGTCGAACACGGAGCCCTTGATACGCCTTAATGTGGAGAGCCGAGGCAGCCGCGAGCTTATGCAGGCGAAGACCGATGAAGTGCTCGGCCTGCTTCGGGACCTCGGTGCCGAAGAGACCGACCACTCGACCAAGTTCGCGGAATTGCGCTCGACTATTTCTTGATTAGCAACTGATCGCGCTTGGTGCCTGCTTTTTCGGCGGCGGCGAGCCAACGCGGCGTCTTCCCACGACCCGTCCAAGTGTTGCCTTGGCCGTCGCGGTATTTAATGGCGACCTTGCCACGGCGCTTGCCCTTTTTGCCCTTGACGACCTTGCGCGACTGACGACCCAGCCGACCTTTGGCCGGGGCTTCGCCACCCGTGAGATCCGCAACCGTGACGCCGAGCTTTTTCATGAGCGCCTTTACTTTTTTAATGGCAGGCGCCTTGTTGCGTTGGGCGGCAGTGAGCCGCTTTTGCAGCTGCGCGATGCGAGCCTTCAGGGCAGCGGCAGAAAGTTTTGGCATGGAATTAACACCTTCATAATGTGACTAAATTGAATCGTAATAATAACCGAATAAAAAATAATAGCCAGTATTAAACGTTATTTTTACAGAGATGGGAGTGTTTATTGAGCCTTGCATCAATACATGACAATCTCAGAGCGCCAGCTCGGCTTGCTGCCGGAACGCCCGCACCAGGGTGGGGCGGCGTTGCATGGAGCGCAAGCGTCCTCGGGTGTGGGTTTTCAGGT
>Ga0194125_10006858_pt1 | contig 16632 bp, 13 predicted proteins | sample TA2KigC250mmetaG_FD_148626 | JGI IMG/M metagenome (GOLD analysis project Ga0194125, IMG submission 148626) | Freshwater microbial communities from Lake Tanganyika, Tanzania - TA2015034 Kigoma Deep Cast 250m | ecosystem: Environmental > Aquatic > Freshwater > Lake | place: Tanzania: Lake... | reverse complement strand
ACATCTCGTGACCGGGGACGAGCAGTTCCGGATCCTCCACAATCTCGTTCTGCCGATCTTCAACCTGTACTGGGACGGGCTGCGGACTCGGGCCGTCCTGGCGCAGGATGCCTCGGCGGGAGACACCGTCCTGCGCATCGACCGGCCGGCCTACGGCCCCGCCGGCTGCCCGACGGACGGATTCCTCCGCATGCCCTACAACGTGCTGATCGACGAGGAGCCCTACCGGCTGGCACATGGAACCGGCGGTGACATCATGGTGCTGACCCGACCACTGAGCAGGTCGTATCCGAAAGGCACAGCCATCGTCTCCTGGGTTCCTCAGGAGGATTGGGAACTGGAGGCCTGGGACGTGATGCCGTTGGTTGCCCTCGCGGCGGCCGGGCGGGATCCGGCTCTTGTCGATCAGACGATGTCCATGTTTACCAGGATCATGGCCCAGCAGAAGATTCTCCTTGCCGATGGGTCGTTCCGGCTGGAGCCCGGCAGCTATGGCAGCATTGTGGGCTACGCGCAGGTTCTGGCGGATGCGAAGCAGTGGCTCGGACGCGATCCGCGGTCCCTGCTCCCACCCACCCTGGTGGAGGGGCTCCGACACCATATCAGGCACATCGCCCAGTTTCCGTTCTCCAACGGGCGCGTGCCGCACCTCAACGGCGGCGGATGCATGAACCAGTTGACCCGCGACTATTTCCGGGAGATCTATCTGTGGGAGGACCTGTTCCCGGAGGATATCGAGACCATCGAACGGTACCGGCGGATCGAACGGCAGGAACTGAGCCGCCAGCCCGGCGACATCATCGACAACCACAACTTCGTGGTCCACGGCTGGGGCTATGCCATGCTCCGCAGCGAGAACAGCTCCTGGGACCGCGGCATGGAGACCTTGCTGTCCTCCAAATATCTCCGCAGCAACCCCGGCGACCACGTCTCCTGCGACAGCCTGGGCCTCGTGGTCTATGGCCTGGGCGCCATCCTCACGCCCCGGTACGGCTATTCCTGGATTGGATTCGCGGCGCCGCTGCTCAACCAGGTGATGGTCGACAACGATCTGTGGGACAATGAGTACTATGGCTCGTTCTGGCACTTCGATGGGCGGGCGGAACTGCCGTCGGCGGTGGCGCACACCGGGGATGGCGACAATTGCAGTCTGTTGAACCGCGACATGAGCCGCTGGTGCATTCAGTTCCCGGAGTACCTGTTCGACGCCTACTTCGTGGAGGCGAAGGACCCGAACGTCCATCAGTACGACTGGTGTTTCATCAACATGGGCGAGTTGGAGATCGTGGAGCCCCGTGCGCTCCCGTGGCAGGACTGTCCCCAGTTCATGGCGGACTACTGGCCGACAGGAGAAGGTGCGGGCGCCAAGACTATTGCGTCCAAGGGCCCCGGGCGGATCGTGGCCGACTGGATCGTGAGCAATGCGCCCTGGGTGGCCGACGGCGACCCGAGACTGCTGCGGGAGTCGCCGCAACACAGCGGCAGACTGCGGCTGATCATGGCGGACGATACCCCCGCCCAACTGATCAACGCCCAGATCGGCTACTATCGCCAATGGAATGGGGAACAGACGCTGGCCAATTCACAGGATGTCCTGGCGGTACGCAAGTTCGGCGCGGCGCACGCCTTCATCGATACGCTGGAGCCGATCGCCGACGACGAAGGAGCTTATGTCAAAGACGTGACGGTGGTTGCCAGGGGCAATCAGCAGCAGCAGTTGGTCAAGATCGCGACGGCCCAAGGGGAGGATTGGGTCTACGTGTCCGGCCGCTGGGGCGCCCGGCCCGACGGACATTACCCCCTCCTCGGCCTCACCACCGACGCCGACATCGTCGCCTGGCGCATCCAGGGCGGGGTCGTGACACGATTCTACCTTGCCAACGGCTCGTATGCCATGACCGCAGCGGGACAGTGGCAGTTCGAGCGGGTGGGAAACCATTATGTGACGCGCCGGAACTGACTGACTACTTTTCTTCCTTCGTGGTCGTCGTGCTCTTCGTGGTTTTGTGCGGCTGGTCGGGACCGAAGGCTGCTCCAAGCTCGCAATGGCATGTCTGGGCACGGTCTTGAGGTAGTTTCCAAGCCGTTGTCTCTGGCCTCGGGGTTCTCCTTCATTTATAATGCTGCCCAGGGTATCTGTTGTGTCTTGTGGGCAAGAAGGAGTAGTCATGAACCCAAGGCGGATCGGCACTGTGGCTCCAATTCTGTTCCTCGCGGTATTTGCTCCCACTCTGCCGGCATATGCGGGAGATGGCGACAGCGGTGCTGACTGGCCGGAGTTTCACGGCCGGGCCCGGATGAACGTGTCGTCCGACAAGGGGCTCCTGCGCCGCTGGCCCGCGGGCGGGCCGCGGAAACTCTGGACGTATTCGCAGTGTGGCACAGGGTATTCAGGCGTGTCGATCGCGCAGGGAATGATCTTCACAGCGGGCGACTTCGACCGCCAGGAGATAGTTTTGGCCCTCAGCTTGGACGGCAAGCTCCTGTGGCAACAGCCTAACGGCGAAGCCTGGCGCCGGTCGAGCCCGGGCTCGCGCGCCACGCCGACCTACAGCGACGGCATGGTATACCACATGAATCCCACCGGCCGGCTCGCGGCTTACGACGCCGCCTCCGGCAAGCCACGCTGGGTCGTGGACCTCGAGGCCGAGTTTGACGCGCGGTATGGCATCTGGGCCTTCGCCGAAAGCGTGGTTGTCGAGGGGGACCGGGTTTTGTGCATGCCCGGCGGGCCCAAGGGCCGGGTCGTGGCCCTGGACAAGCGGACGGGAAAGACTCTCTGGGCCAACACCGAGATCGAGCACTCCGCCGCCTATTGCTCCGGCGTTGTGGTCACCCACGGCGGCATCCGCCAGTTCCTCAGCCTGACGCAGCGCTCGGTCGTTGGCGTGGATGTCGCGACCGGCAGGCTCCTGTGGTCTGCGCCGTTTTCGCCGCGCTCGCCGCAGAACGCCCTGACGCCCGTCTTCCACGACGGCTACGTGTTCATCGCCTGCGGACACTCCTCGGGCGGCCGCTTGATCCAACCCGATCTGGCCTCGCGCACCGCCGCGACGATCTGGCATCGCGACGACCTGGACGACTGTCACAGCGGCGCGGTCCTGATCGAGGGCCGGCTCTACGGCGCCGCCTGCCGGGTCGGCGCCAAGCACTTCTACTGCGTGGACTTTCGCACCGGCCGGACCGTCAAGCTCGATCCGACGCTGGGCAAGGTCGGCCTCACGTATGCCGACGGGATGATCTACGCGCTGAACCACGAAGGCACGATGTTCCTGCTGGCCGTGGCGCCCGAGGGGTTCGACGTGGTCAGCCGGTTCGAGTTGCCGCGCAAGCCCACGAACTCCTACCTGGCCCATCCGGTCGTATGCGGGGGCCGGCTCTACATCCGCTGCGGCCCGGACCTCCACGTCTACGACGTCCGCAACCGTTGAGCCGGCGGGAGTTTGGGCAGCGATTCACACCGTATACGAAAAGTGGCACGGGCATCCTGCCCGTGGGGTTTGGTGGCATCGGCATCCTGCCGATGATTCATGGGCTGGAAGGGTATCCCGACTATGTGGCACCCCCGCCCTCGGGGGTGTCCTTTCCATCACAGCCGAGGGCGGCTGTGCCACAGGGGGTCCCCAAGCCCAGGCCCATGCCACGCTGGCCTGCGTCCTCATACACGTTCTGACAGAATGGCCTGGATATGTCATTGCGAGGCCCGACGCGCAGCGGCGCTTCGCGCCGAGGGCGACGAAGCAATCTCAGGCCCACGCGAGGGAGATTGCCTCGCTTCGCTCGCAATGACATGGCAGGAGTCTTCATTCTGCTATGACTTCGAACGGACCTGAGGGGCGATGATGGCTTCGATCACCTTGCTCAACACCAGGCGCTGGCCCTCGCGCTCGTTGATCGTCGGTTTCCAATTGCGGCAGGACTCGGAGCCTTGTGCGATCTCAGGCGGCAATGGCACGCCGGTGTCGCGCTCGTCGTATTGCCCATCGCGGCCGGCCAGCTTCCAGACCACCAGATCGAGCGAGGGCACGACATAGAGCATGTGGGCCCCGGAGCCGGACTTCCAGAACGCGTCGCGCGGGTACTCGGGGATATGGCCGTCGGTGTTCACGTTGAACTGGAGGCTGTACGCATAGTGCGGATTGTAGGGCGACTGTTGGCGGGCATGCCGGACGTATGCGGCCGGCACCAGTTGCCGGTCGCCCCAGCGGCCTTCGTGCAGGAGCAGGTAGCCGAACCGCAGCATGTCGGTCGCCCGCAGGGTGATTCCGCCGCCACCGGGCGTGTGCGTGACCTCCTTGGCGTACTTGTACCCGTAACCCCAGCGGCCCCAGCCCATAGGCTCGGCCAGGTGTTTCTGCAGGTACTCCTGGAGCTCCATCCCGGCCCCGTGACGCACGATCATGGAGGCAATATGGATGGACGCCGTCGCGTACGAATACCCGCCGCCGGGCAGGCACCAGAGCGTGGTGGCGGAATAGCGCTGACCATCACTGATATGGTCCCGCTTGCCCAAAGCGATCGCATCTACGATGGAGGCCCAGCCGTCCGGTCCCGGCGGATCGATCGTCGTCTCCTGGCCGTTCACGTAACACGGGTTGTTGCCCCGAATGCCGGCACTGAAGGTGAGGAGTTGGCCCAGCTTGATCTCAGCCATGGCCGGATCGGAAAGGGGGAAGGCTTCCGGCGGGAGATACTTCGGCGCGAAGACCTTCTGATCCAAACCCTCGGGGAACAGCTCCGGATGTTCGGCCATGAGGATGCCGATGGCGATGCTCGTGAACGACTTGCCGCAGGAGGCCAGGTTCGGCGTGGCCTCGCGATGACCCCGGCCGAAGTACTTCTCATAGACCAGCCAGCCGTGGCGGACGACGAGGACGCCGCCATTCTTGGTACTGGCCGCGGCCACGTCGAACGCCTCATCGAGTCTCTTCACGTCCAAGCCGGCAACCCGCCGGATTTCCTCGGCATCCTTCAATGCCCGCCAGCCGCCCTGGGCGTCCGGAGGGGGGAAATAGGTGGCTGACGCATTGTCGCGCGGCAGCGGTCGGGGCAGCGCGTCAGGTTGCGTCGCCAGGAGCGGGGGAAGGCCCTGCAACTGGACGTAGTAGTCCTCGATTACCCCCTGCGCGGGTCGGGCCAACTGAAGCCGCCAGATCTCGGTGCCCGCCGTCGCGGGACGATGCAGAAGAAACTGGTGTCCCTCAATGTTGTCTTTCTCGCCCACCTTCTGCCCGGCGGCATCGTAGACGACGGCCTTCGCGTTCTCGCCTTCGCCGCCGCCGCTGATCCGGATCGCGAATTCCTCCACGCCCGCGGGCACGCAGAAGTACACATCGCCGGCGGCGCCGAGCAGGTGAAAGGGAGCCCGCTGGGAATACAGGGTGACAGGACAATTGCAGGAGACGACGTGGACCGTGCTGCTTCCGAGCCCGCACACGATGCGGTGCGGCCCGGCCTGCTCGGCCCGGAAGGTGTACGATTGCTCGCCCTCGCCGGTCATTTTCGGCAGATTGTGACGCTCGCCCGCAGGTGTGACGATGGCGACCGACATCTCCGGCGTGCCGGTCTTGCCGACGCGTTTGAGCCCCAGTGTGAAAGCGATTTCCTGCCCGGCCTCGGCCCAGAGGAGGAATTCACCGTGACCGCGCTGTCGCACGCGGCAACTCCATTCTCGTTGTGATTGTGCCTCGCGCGGTTCCCAGCGCAGGTCGGCCACGGAGAAAGGCGGGAACGGCTTGAAGGCCTGGAAGGGAAACCAGGCGTCCAGCGTCCCTTGATCGAGCGGATACGCCGTGCGCTGGCCCTCGTGCTCGACGGTGAGTGTGCCGCTGAGTCCTGCCAGCTTCAATCCGCCCGCGCGGTCGGCGTAGCCCAGAGGGCGGCGGTCCTGCGAATCGACGACGACGACATCGGTGAACTCCATGCCGCCGACACTCAGGGTGCTGTCGGCGCTGGTGGAAAGCAGGATCGGCGCCGCCTTGGGTTGGTTCGGCGCGGCCTCCACAATGCGGCACCGCTCGAACCGCACGCGGCAACCGTCCGCCGGCTTATTGCTGATGGCGATCCCCGCCTGCTCGCTGGTCTCGAATTGGCAATCGATCACCTCGACCCACCCCGGCACGCAAGTGCGCGGCTCACTATTGCCGGTGTTGAAGCGAAAGCCGTTGCGGTCGCCGACCGACCGGCAGTTCTCGAGGCGGATGGAGATCGGCGGCGACTCGCGGGTCAAGTTGTGCAGGGCGAAGAGGAAGCCGTCGCCGCGGTTGCCTTCCACCATGCAGTTGCGCATCACGCAGTTGACCAATTCTTCGGAGGAATGGTTCGGCTCGAAGTCGATGCCCGCCATAGGCGCGGTGCCGGCGGTGGCCCGCAGAACGGTGTTCTCGATCAGCAGATTCCGGGCACTGATGACGCTGATGCCTTGGCGGTAGTTCTTGTCGCAGACCACATCCCGGATTATGACATCGGTATTCGTCACACCTTTTTGCGAGACGCCGAGATAGATCCCGTCGCCGCCGCTTTCGAGGATCGTCAGGCCGGTCATCGAGACGCCGGTGCAACTGCGAATGCTCAGGGCGTGACGCCATTCCGCCTTCTTGTATGGCGGGCGATCGTAGTCGTCCCGCCACATACGCAGAGTCGCACCGGAACCGGTGATGCGGACATTCCGCTTGCCCGAGGCGCTCAAGAGAGAATCGTTGGAGTTGGTGAATTCCCCTCGTTTGGCCAGCAGGACGACCCCATTCTCCAGCACCAACTCCTGATCGCCGGCGAGTTGGATCGGGCGGACGATCCAGGGCGTCTGCATGTTCTCGACGATGACCTTCTTCGCCCCGGAGTCGATGGCCGCCTGCAGGGCGGCGGTGGCATCGTTCGGATCGAACCCCCACCAGGAGGCATGGGCGGTCGTGAGTTCTCCGGCGCGCACCTTCGCGATCGCTCCCGGGTTCGCTGCGGGATACGGGACGGCAATCGATGAACTGGCAACCGCACATGCCAGGATGGCCACAAATAGCGCATGCATGGGCACTCTCCTTTCTCTCGTGGCATGGGCATCCTGCCCATGAATCGCTGGGCTATTATCTTTCGCCCTTCGGGCTGGGTCGGCCGTGCGGCCGACTGCACCGGAGTTATCCACAAAAACAAATTCCTATACGATCAAGTTCAGACCCTGTCTCCCCGGGCGCTCGCGCCCGGGGTACTCATGGGCGGGACGCCCATGCTACGTTTGCACGGGCGGGACGCCCGTGATACTCATGGGCGGGACGCCCATGCAACGTGACTACAGCGACAGGAGGTTCTTTTCGATCCACTGCCAGGTCCTGAGGTAATCGCCGCCGGCGATCAGCGCGTCGAGCTTGCCTGTGTCGCGCTGATTGAGCAAGGTCCACAGCTTGTTCGTCAGCCGGGCATTCATTTCGAACGTCCGCTGGATGTCCCAGCGGGTCGGCGAGGTGTCGGAGGTCAGGAAGTCCGTGTAGCCGTACTTGCGGAGGTAGTACAGGAACTCCACGTAGTCCAGCAGATGATGCGTGCCGACCATGTAGTCCCAGTCCCAGCGGCCGTTGTTGTCGTTGATGTGAATGTAGTACCGGAACCGGCTCTGGGCCAGCAACGCGACCGCCTCGGCGGGATTCTCGTTGCCGTACATCGAATGCCCGAAGTCGAGGGTCACGCCCATCTCGTCGATCCCGACCTCGCTGAGCAGCAGCAGGGTCTTGGCGGCGGTGTCCACGAAACAGCGGCCCCGCGTCTCGCTGGGTTTGTACTCGATGAAAAGGGGGATCTCCCGCCGGTAGCCGCCCGCGTCGCGCAGCGTCTGGACCAGATGCTGCCAGGCCCGGCCGTAATCGTACTGGAAGTTGAACTCGTAGCCGTCCGCGAGGGGACAGCAGGTGACCTTGTCGGCTCCGACCGCCTGGGCGTAGTCCTTGGCCCGGCGGATGAAGTCCACCGCCTGCGCCCGGACCTGTGGGTCGGGGGCGGTCAGACTGCCGTTGCGGAACTGGGGCTCCGCCTTCACGTTGACATTGACCGCCGCGATGCTCAGGCCCGCCGCCGCCAGCATCCCTTTCATCTCCTGCGGGTCCGGGGCGACCTCGTAGGGAAAGACCATCTCCACGCCGGAGATGCCCTCGATCCGGGCGGCCATCTGCAAGCGCTCCTGCAGCGTCTTGGGCGCATTGTATTCGTGGAACCGGTCCTTCGTGGCACTGAGAAAACTCGTGATTACTGCATGTCTGGGTGCGTCCATTTCTGCCTTCTTTCCTGTCAATCGACGATCCGGGTAACTCTCTGAACGTTCGGGTCCGTGAATTGGTCGAGCACATCGCGGGCGACGGTCGAGAAGCTGTACATCACCACGCCGTCTTCGCCCGCCTGGAACCAGTGTTTCGTGCCGGGCGTCAGGGTGATCTGCCCGCCCGGTCCCAGGAGCAACTCCTGCCGGACGGTATAGGCATCCTGTTTGCCTTGCGGCACGAACCCCTCCCGCAGGGTATCCGCGCCGGGGATATAGCACCGCAGCACCCCGGCGACCACGCGGATGGTCTCTTCTTTCCCCGGGTCGTCGCCCACCCGTGGATGCCAGTGCTCGGGCAGGGTCTGGCCGGAGAACAGGACAATGACTTTGGCCGCGATCCGGTCGGTGGCCGCCAGGGTCAGGATCTGCGCGCCTTCCCGGTCGAGCCGGCTCAGGCCGAAATCCGCCACCTCCACCCGCCCGAGTTCTTCCTCCGTGACCGGAATGCCGGCCTCTCGAATCATACCGGCGGCACGTTCCTGTGCCGCCGTGAACTCTTTGCGTGTCAGCACATTCACCTCTCAATCAAGCAGGGGCCCATGAGAAGGCTCTTCTATCCGGGTAGTACGTTTGTAGTGACGCCGTAAGGCGTTTTCTTCTTATGCTCTTACGAGCACACTACCAACCAGCAGAGGCGGTGCATGGCACGCACCCTGCAAGGTCACAGACCCTCTATTTCATAAAGAACAACCGATACGTCAAAAGCCCACCGACCAACAGGACGGCGACCACGATGAACAGCACGAGCCGAAGTCTGGCCTGTTGGGGCGAGACGGACTCCGAGATCTTTCTTCCGGGATTCATGAACAACCACGCGATCGCGGCCAGGACGTTGATGGTCGCGGCGAAGACGAAAAACGAATTGGCCGTGCCTGTCGTCGGGGCGAGCCAAGGCAGTGTGACATGAGCCACGAAATACGGAAAGACAATGGCGCTGAAGGCCGAGCCCATATTGCCCAGCATGTTCATCGCGCCGGAGACGGCGCCCGACTTGCCGCCGCCGATGTCCATGCAGAAGGCCCAACTGGGAGCGATCGTCATTTCCACGCCGAACACGGCTACGCTGAAGCACAGGACGAAGAGCAAAGGGCTTGCACCGCCTGCTTGTATCGTCAGGAGCAGGCCGAACGCGCCGAGCGCGAACCCCACCATCGCGGGAATCCGCCGGGAGGCGACGGGATAGCCCTTGCTGTGGAGCCAGGTGACGGTCGCGCCGGCGGTCCAATGGGCGAACATGCCGAAGATCAGCGGAATGGGGGCATAGAGGGCCGCCTTCGGCTCCCACTGCTCGATCAGGTACGGCTGGAGCCAGGTGAAGCTGATGTAGAACGTGACGTTGCTGGCGATATACTGGAACATCGCCAGGAGCATGTTGCCCGAGGTCACGATCAGGGCGAAGGGGATCTTGACCGAGGGGGCGGCATCCTCCCGCAAGCCGCGGCGGATGTGCTCCAGTTCGGCCGCATTCACCCCGGGATGGTCCCGGGGATTGTCGCGGAACCAGACCAGCCAGGCGGCTATCCAGACGATCCCGATCAGCCCGTTGACCACGAACGTCAGACGCCAGCCGATCAGCAGGACCAGAAGCGGCATCAGAAACAGGGAGAGCGCCGCCCCGACTCGGGCGCCGGAGTGGAAGAGGCCCTGGGCCAGGCCGCGCTCCTGGGCCGGCACCCAGTCCTGCAGGGCCCGCGTGGCGCCCGGAAAGGCGCCCGCCTCGCCGACGCCGAAGAGAAAGCGGATGATCAGCAGCGACGCGGCGTTGAAGGCGGCGGCGGTCAGCATCGTGAACGCGCTCCAGAACGCCACGACCCACGCCAGGACCCGGCGCGGCCCGAACGCGTCGGCCAGCCCGCCCGCCGGGATCTGGAAGAGCGCGTAGCCGAGCGCGAACATGCCGAAGATATAGCCCATCATCTGCTGATCGATCCCGAGGTCCCGGCGCATGGCCGCCGCGGCCGAGGAGATGCAGGCGCGGTCCATGTAGGTGTTGACCGTATGGAGAAACAGCAGGCCGATCAGCCAATAGCGCCCGCGACTCCTGCTGTGCTTGTTGTTCACTGCGATACATCTTCCCGATAAGGCCTTTGTGTCCATAACGGCGTCCCCGGGCGCTCCTGACAATCGGCGAGACCACGCGACAGACACAAGATACCAACGTCCCCTGCGGTTTCAAGGAGGATGTAAGAAGGGAATCGTCCGCCCACGCTACGCGGAGCGATTGCTTCCTTACTGCGCTTCTCGCAATGACATATGCGGGACCCGTTCCGCGATGTTGTGTTGGCCTTGTGATTGCAGGGCGAACCGCTTGCTTGGGCGTCGGATCCAAGGTAGGATGATTCAGGGAGCCGGGAGGCTCCGTTCGTCTTGCGTCATGCGGGATGCGTAGTCCTTAGCCGTACGCCCGACGCACGGCGAGTGAAGCGTGCGGCTGATAGCTTGATTAGTGAGGGAGTGACATGAATGCATCGATTCTCGTGGCGGCGATTTCGGTGGGTGTCATGGTGTTCGCCCGGCTGCTCATGGGTGTGCTGGCACTGGGCACGGGCGGGGCCTCCATTCCCGGCGTGCTGCTTCCCATCGTGGTGGCCGTGCTCATCTTCTGGGGCATCGTCGCCGGGCATCGCCTGGCGTGGCAGTGGGGCCGTTTGCTGGGCCTGGTGGGCGGGATCCTGTTGACCTTTGCCGCGGTCGGCGTCTTCTCCCGAGCAGACGGGCAGGCGGGTCCGCTGATCGTCGGCACGCTCGTGGCCTTGCAGGGGATTCCGCTGTTTCCTCTGTTCTTTGCCCTTGGCACACCGCAAGCACGACAGTATTTCCGGCTCGTATGCCCCCAATGCGGCAGCAGCAAGCCCCAGGGCGGCAACTTCCTGTTCAGCAAAGCGATCTGCAAGAAGTGCAAGACCACGTGGGATTAGCGGCCCAATACATGGACCATCGAGGTATGGGCATGAGTGAAAGACGAGACGATGTGAATCCTGTAGACGGACCCGCCCGACGCTGGTATGTCCCGGACGGGGCGCTCCTGAGCAAACTGGTTCGGATCCATGCCGTTCTCTTCGCTATTCTCCATGTCGTTGCCTACCTGACAGGGGAGGGACCGGGATCGGAGGCCATCGTGTCCGTGGTGCCGGTGTTAGCGACGCTGGTGTTATCATTACGGTTGGCCATCCGGATGACAGGCATGGCGCTCTTGACCGCGATGGTTGTGGTCTATGCCCTCCTTTTCGTTATCCTCCATGTCATTGCCTACCTGACGGGGCTTCAGCGGGAGCCTTCGCTGTCTGGATCTTTGTGCTCATGGTGCTGGCCTCGCTGACGCTGGTGTTGTCATTGGGCCTGGTCATCCGGATAGCACGCCCCTGGCCCAAACGCATCCGGGATCGGATCCGGCGCGCGGCGCTGTGCCTTCTGACTACTTTGGGTGTCGTGGCCTTTCTTGTCCTGCCCTTTACGCGGTTCGGCTGGCCGCTCTATAAGACGTCCACGCGGGCCTTCCGGAAGTGCGCGAGCGCGAATGTCGACCTGGACGCCATGCGAACCTGGCTGAATACCCTGGGCGGGAAGCACGACCCGAACTACGCCTACGAACTGGTTTACGCCAGCATCGAGGAGCGGTGGCCCGAGGCGGCCCCGTGGGCCAAGACCGTCACTCGTTGGCGCCCGGATTGCGTCAGGCTGGCCCCTGACGACAACAGCCATCCCGTCATTCGTATTACGGGGCTGCATGGCCACAGCCTTGTCGTGGGCAGCGAGAGCATGCAAACGCCGCCCGCCAACTTCGCAGCGCGCGACAAATACCGGCTATGGCTGGGACCGGGAGCGTACGTCGGGTATGGGAGATGATGGGCGTGTCTGATCGTACTGCGGGATTCAAGCATAGGTGACAAGCAGGACGCCGACTGGGCCGTAGTTTGCGATGAAGGGGTAGAGATGGAGCAGAGGCAAAATGAGGTGGTCCTTCAGCCTCGTCGAAGATGGCGGCGCATTATCATGGCGGTTGTGCTGACGCCCGTTCTGGCGGCCTGGTTTGTCTGGGGGCCGTTGGGGATCATCAGCTATCTGAGTGGTCTGTGCAACTGGATGTGGAGCTACGCGAGCCTCGTCTACCTTCTCTGGGTGGTTCCGGCGGCCGTGCTCGGCTTTCCTGTCCTTGTTGTGTATGGTGCCCTCACCTGGCGGTGGCAGCGTGCGTCCGCGCGGCGTTCGCTTGCCGTCTGGATCATTCTGACCGGCGGCTTCGCCTGTCCCCTCGGCCTGGGGCTGGCCGGGTTATCGTCCAGTCCGTTCGACCTGTATGTGCGGGGTTTCACCACGCACATGCAGCGTGCGGACGTCGAAGCGATCCGGGGTTGGCTTGGTACTCTGGACCCGAACGCCTACATGGTCGGCACTTTCGGCATTTCCCAGAAACGGTTTGTTGGGGCGGAACTGCCGCCGTGCATCGCGGACCTGCATCCGAAGTGGGCGACCGTTCAGCCGGAGGAGGGCGGGTATCTGACGGTCTCGCTCCTCTGGGGCGGGGGCTTCATCGGTCATTGGGGCATTGTCGTGGGTCCGGAAGAGATGCCGATGCCGCCCGCCGGCAGGTTGGGCGCCGGCGACCGGCAGTTTCCCTTGGCGCGAGGAGCCTACCTCTGGTCCGGCGATTGAATTATCGCCATTGGAAAGATGGAAGGGAGAGCATGATGAGCGGAGCAATCATGAGGGGAGTTATTTGTGCGATCCTGGCTCTGTCGGGGCTGGGCTGCCGGAGCGTGTATCGGTTTCGGTGCACGTCGCGGCCGACGGGGGCGGGGGTGCTGGTGGGAGAGCAGAGGCTGGGCGCGACGGCCTGCCGGATCAAGATCCCGAAGAGGAGCGAGCTGATCCAGGACGGCAGGATCGAGTTCACGTTCTGCCTGCCGGACGGGCGGGACGCGGCGGACTCCTCGTTCGCGTCCGACAGCCAGGCCAGGAGCGACCGCCACAGGCTCTCGACCGCACTTCGGGCTTGGGCTTCCTGGGAGCAAGGGCCGGCGTGTACGCCTTGCTCGGCGGGGATGCGGAGAGTCTCAGCGATTACCCGGTCTTTGTCGATGGTATTCTTTCGCTAAATCCTCCGGCAGGGGGTTGCCAGCGGTGGGGATTGTGGTATAGTGGGCGCTGACCACATGAATCTGGAATGCAATCAGGCCCCCAAACGTGGTCCCTCGCGTTTGGGATCCCGAATCCCATGGAAGGTCTTCAATGAGCGAAACAGCTACGGGAATTCTGAAGCGCGTCAACAAGGAGCAGTACTCGTTGCGAACGGCGGATCGGTCGTATCGGCCCGGCCCGCTGATGGCGTCGGTCTCGCCGGATCTGATCCGTCGCTTCGGCTTGGTCGAAGGCGCGATGATCACCGGCCAGGTGGACGTCCGCAAGGGCAAGCGCGTGCTGGCCACCGTTGAGACGGCGGGGGGCCTGCCGCCGGAAGAGTTCCGCCGCCGGCCGCGGTTTACCGACCTGGTCGCGGTCGATCCGTACGAGCGGTTCAATCTCGGCGCCTGCGGGCAGGAGAGCATGCGGATCGTGGACCTGATCTCGCCCATCGGCAAGGGCACGCGGCAGTTGATCGTCTCGCCGCCCAAGGCGGGCAAGACTGTGCTGCTCGAGCAGATGTCGCACGCGATTCTGTACGACTCGCCGGACGCCCGGATCATCGTGCTGCTGATCGACGAGCGGCCGGAGGAGGTCACGCATTTCCGTCGCAGTTGCGAAGGCGTGGAGGTCGTGGCCAGCACCAGCGACCACGTGGCCGAGGAGCACTGCGAGCTGGCCGAGCTGATGCTGGCCCACGTGCAGACGGAGCTCGAATGCGGCCATGAAGTCGTCCTGATGATCGACAGCCTTACCCGGGTCGGCCGGGCGTTCAACAGCCGGCCCCGGCGCGGCGGCGAGTCCTCCCGCCCGACGATGACCGGCGGTCTGGAGGCGGGCATTCTGGAAATCCCGCGGCGCCTGTTCGGCCTGGCCCGCAACGTCGAGAACGGCGGCTCCGTCACGATCATCGCCACGTGCCTGGTCGATACCGGCTCCAAGATGGACCAGATGATCTTCGAGGAGTTCAAGGGCACCGGCAACAGCGAGCTCGTCCTCGACCGCTCGCTGGCCGAGCTGCGGATCTTCCCGGCGATCAACATCCCGGCCAGCGGCACCCGCAAGGAAGCCAAGCTTTACAGCCCGCAGCACAATCGCGGCCTGGTCACGCTCCGCCGCGTCATCGCCAATTACCAGCCGCGCGACGCGATGGAGTCCCTCTTCAAGCTGCTCCGCAAGTACCGGACCAACGAGTTGTTCCTCGATGCGATGTCCCGCAGCGGCCAGCCGTTCTCATAAGATCGTGGCGCGTATTCCCGTATTCCGAAATCGAAAATCAACCATCACACATCCCTTTCTTTGTGACCTCTGTGGCTTCCTTTCTTAGCCTCTTACCGGGTCGTTGGGACAAGATGAGGGCCGGCGCTGTCGCAGCGGCCGGCCCTTCCCTGCTGGGCCGGTGCACAACAGGGGCCTATGGTTTGATCACGCGGCTATAGATGCGAACGTCGTCGATCAGGCCCGACCAGAAGGTGCCCGGGGTCAAGTCCTTTCCGGCCCCGATCGTCAGGTCGGCGTACGCGATCTTGAGGCTGTCCTGCACGTCCTCGGCCACGGGGACTCCATCGACATAGAGAACCCGGCCGGCCCCATCCCAGACGAGACCGACGCGGTGCCATTGCCCGTCGGTGATGACCGCCTGCGAAGACAGCCGCGGTATGCCCACGGCGTTTGCGGCGCTCGATCGCGTTGAGAATCCGCGTCACGTTGTTGTTCATAGCCAACTCTCATCAGGGGTATCGGTTCTGCGGGAGCATTGTCGCACACAGAAGGCCCTGCTTCAAGAGGTCCTTGCACAACGGATCGACTCCCGGTAGAATGTCTCCTGCAATGCCTCACAGGACCCTGACCATTCAGGAAGTGGCCCGGATGCTGGGTACGGATGTGCGACGCGTCGAGCGCATGGCCCAGCGCGGGGAGATTCCCTGTCAGAAAGTAGGGGGGCAGTTCCGGTTCAACCGGGCCCAGATCACGGAATGGCTCCAGCGGACCGTGGGCGGGATGAGCGACGAGCGCCTGGCCGGGTTCGACGCGGGGATGACCGCCCAGCGGCAGACACCCCAGGATGAGATGGTCATCACGCCGATGCTGCGCGTCGAGGCCGTCACGACCAACCTGGGCGCGCGGACGAAAGACAGCACGTTGCGGGAATTGGTCGCCCTGGCCGACAAGACCGGTCTGGTCCTGAACAGCCAGGAATTGGTCGAGGCGGTCCTGCACCGGGAGGAGCTGCACAGCACCGCGATGGAAGGCGGGATCGCGATTCCGCACCCCCGGCGTCCTTTGCCGTACGCCATTGCCGAGCCGATCCTCGTGGTCGCGCGCACGACGCAGGGCATCGTCTTCGGCGCCCCGGACGGCCGCCTGACCGACCTGTTCTTTCTCACCGCTTCGGAGGATGACCGCCACCACCTGCACATCCTGGCCCGCCTGTGCCGGATGCTATATCACGAGGGCTTCGTGGCCCGCCTCCGCGCGGCCGAGACCCCGCAGGAGATGATCGAGTTGATGGAAGAACGCGAGCTTGAAATCGGCTCCTGAGATCCCCACACCAAACAGGTCCGCAGAAGTCTCTCGACAACGCGAGCCGGAGTCGAAATCCACATTTCCGCCAATTTCTCGAACCCTATATCTGATGTCTCGTATGGATCATTGGAGGGACGCCAGGCAGGGCGGTGAAGGGGCCGGCGGGGGAGAATGACAAGTCAACATGTTTACTTTCTTTCTAAATACCCCGGTGCCATGACCCAGTGCCCGGGGTGTCCCCCGACATCGGCGGCCCGAGGCGGAAAAGGGGACATTCTGCTTTTTCGGCCGGCCGTTGATCGATGGGGGTGAAGGAAAAGTAGAATGTCCCCTTTTCCCTGTCGTGTCGGTATGTGACAAGGGCACGGGCATTCTGTCCGTGGGACTTCGTGGCATCGGCATCCTGCCGATGATTTGTGGGCTCCAAACCTCATTGTTCCACATGTCTCGGCCTTGCCGCGAGGGGTGGCAGCACCAAAGGCTCTGCCTTTGACGATGGCTCATGCCCTTCACAGAGCCTCGACCTCACGCGCGAAGGCCATCGTCAAGGCCTTAGGCCTTGGCGATGCCACCCAACTGGTTCTGCCATGGCGACACGTGTAGAACAACGAGGCATCCTGACCATGGTGCTCGGAATCGGGGCTTCCTGCACGTTTCGAGCGGTTCTTCACTTCGTCCCGGCG
>Ga0194125_10006856_pt1 | contig 16645 bp, 9 predicted proteins | sample TA2KigC250mmetaG_FD_148626 | JGI IMG/M metagenome (GOLD analysis project Ga0194125, IMG submission 148626) | Freshwater microbial communities from Lake Tanganyika, Tanzania - TA2015034 Kigoma Deep Cast 250m | ecosystem: Environmental > Aquatic > Freshwater > Lake | place: Tanzania: Lake... | reverse complement strand
CAGCCGTGATCCCGCAAAAGCAACGGCAGCAGCAGCCGCCCGACCCGCGGCGCGCTACCGCCACTCGGCGATCAGATTGGCCACCAGCGCCGTCCAGCCGGTCTGGTGGCTGGCGCCGAGGCCGGCGCCCGTGTCGCCGTGGAAGTACTCGAAGAACAGCAGTTCGTCACGCCACGCCGGGTCGTCGTTCCACCGTGGGTCCGAGCCCCATACCGGGCGCCGGCCGCGACCGTCGGCGAGGAAGATCGCCGCCAGGCGCCGGGCGATGTCGCGGGCCAGATGCCGGAACGGGACCTGCTCGGCCGTGCCCGGCAGGGGCACGGTGAACCCGTCGCCGTAGGCCGAGCCGAGCTTGCGGAGCGATTCGACGAGGAGAAACGCGGTCGGGAACCAGACCGGTCCGCGCCAGTTGCTGTTGCCCCCCTTGAGTTTGGTCTCCGATTCGGCGGGCTCGTAGGCGACTCGGCGGCCGTCGAATTCGAACGGCGCCGCGGCATGGCGGCGGGAGAGCGAGCGGATGCCGAACGGCGCGAGGAACTCCCCCGGATCGGCCAGCGTTCCGACCATCCGCGCCAACTGCCGGTCGTCGACGATCGTGAGCACGTGGGTCGTCGTGCCGTCGGCGGCCGGCACCTGGTGGATCACGTCGGCGACCAGCTCCCGGCGGTTGGCGAGGAACCATTCGAGGTTCCAGCGAAACTCGCGGAACGGCTCGATCCAGCCCGCCTCGAGGCGCTCGACGGCGAACAGCGGGATCAGGCCGACCATCGAGCGCACGCGGAACTTCGTCGTCCGTCCGTCGGGCGTCGTGAACAGGTCGTAGAAGAAGCCGTCCTCCTCGTCGAACAGCGACACGCCGCGCGGCCCCATCCGCTTCATCGCGCTGGCGATGTAGACGTAGTGCTGGAGGAATTTCGAGGCCAGCCCCTCGTAGGCCGGATTGTCGCCGGCCAGCTCGAGGGCGATCCGCATCATGTTGAGGCAGAACAGCCCCATCCACCCGGTGGCGTCGGATTGCTCGAGCGTCGAGCCTTCGTTGCAACGCTCGCTACGGTCGAAGACGCTGATGTTGTCGAGGCCGAGGAACCCCCCCTCGAAGACGTTGTTGCCCTCGCGGTCGACCTTGTTGACCCAGCTGGTGAACACGAGCAGCAGCTTGTGGAAGCAACGCTCGAGCCAGGCCCGGTCGGCGCGACCGTGGCCGCGTTTTTCCATGTTGTAGACCCGCCACACCGCCCAGGCGTGGACCGGGGGATTGAGATCGGAGAACTCCCATTCGTAGGCGGGGAGTTGGCCGCTGGGATGCTGGAACTGCTCGAACAAGAGCAGCCACAGCTGGTCCTTGGCGAAGCGCGGATCGACCAGCGCGAAGGGAATGCACTGGAAGGCGAGGTCCCAGGCCGCGAACCAGGGATACTCCCACTTGTCGGGCATGCTCATCACCCGCAGGGAGTTGAGGTGCCGCCAGTGCTGGTTGCGGATCCGCCGCCGGCTCTCCGGCGGCGGGTGGGCGGGGTCGTCGCCGTCGAGCCATTTGGCGACGTCGAAGATGTAGCTCTGCTTGGTCCACAGCAGGCCGGCCAGGGCGCGGCGCTGGACGTGGCGCTCGTCGGCCGAGGCGTCGGCCGGCGGGAGGGAGGCGTAGAAGGCATCGGCCTCGCGTCGACGTGCCGCCAGCGTGCCCTCGACATGGTCGACAAGGGCCGCGCCGCCGCTGACGCGCTGCCCCGGCTCGCGGTCGGTGAACACCAGGTGGACCGCGACGGTGCCCCCGGCGGGCACGATCCGCGGGGCGTGGAAGCAGGCTTTCGTGCCCCGGCCAGCCGGATTGACCGCCGCGCCGTCGCCGCCGCAGACGAAGCGATGGAAGGCATCCTTGGTGAACGGCGAGCGGCTCGAGTGGCTCGCGCCGTAGACCGCCGGGCCGTTGGTCTCGTTGTCGGTGAACAGGAGCCGATCGTCGGCGGAGGCGGCGAGCACGAGCCAGCGCCGGCCGAGCCGGGCCGTGGCGGGGATCCGCGGATCGAGGTCGCAGGGGCCGTCGTCGGCGACCAGGGCGAGCGTTCCTGCCGGACTGCGGTCGGCGCGGATCACCGGTTGCGGATGATCAACGCCGTCCCAGGCCCACGTGTTGCGGAACCAGAGCGTGGGGAGCAGGTGGAGCGGCGCGGGTCCGGGACCGCGGTTGACGGCGGTGATCCGCAGGACGAGTTCCTCGGGGTCGGCCTTGGCGTATTCGACGTCGATGTCGAACCAGCGGCTATCGGCGAACACGCCGGTGTCGAGCAGCTCGTACTCCGGCCCCTGGCCGGCGCGGCGCCGGTTCTCGGCGACGAGGTCGTCGTAGGGAAAGGCCCGCTGCGGGTAGCGGTAGCGGAGGTGCATGAAGGAGTGGCTCGGCACGTTGTCGACGTGGAACCAGTACTCCTTGGCATCCTCGCCATGGTTGCCGTCCAGCGGCGTGAGCCCGAACAGTCGCTCCTTGAGATGCGTATCGGCTCCGTTCCAGAAGGCGGGGGCGAGGCAGAGGAGTTGGAACCGATCGGAGATTCCGGCGATGCCGTCCTCCCCCCACCGGTAGGCCTTGGACCGCGACGCCTCATAGGTGAAGTAGCGCCACGCGTCGCCGTCGGGGGAGTAGTCCTCGCGCACCGTCCCCCAGGCGCGATCCGAGAGATACGGTCCCCAACGCCGCCAGCCGGTCGAGTCGTCGCCGATTGCTTGCACCCGGTCGAGCTCGGGATTGGACTGGGCTGTCGTGGGCGTGGTCATGGAGGTCCCCCCGGTTCCGATCGCAGCGACGATGATACTTGGGGGGGTTGGGCGGTCGAGGTAAAGCCGGCCGCTCGGCTCGTCCGATGGCAACGGTAGGTCACGAACGAGGTGCAGGCGTGCTGAAAGTGTCCGCTTGGCTGACGGGGGAGAGGGGACCGGCCCAGGGCCGTCACCGCGCGCGCCGGACCACCGGCCCGGGTGCGACGGGGGCGGGAGTCGCCGTCGAGGCGCTCGAGCCGCGCGCCATGATGGCGGCGGCGCAGCTTTCCACGAGCGAAGTCGCCGCGCTGCTCGATCGGGCGAGCGCCGCCACGCCGAGCACCGACGCGATCATCGCGATCGTCGACCGCAGTGGCCGGATCCTCGGCGTGCGCACCGAGAACCAGGTCGATGCCGCGATCACCGATCCGGCGACGCGCGCCTTCGCGATCGACGGCGCCGTCGCCAAGGCGCGCACCGGCGCGTTTTTCTCGAATGGCCAGGCGATCCTCACGTCGCGCACCGTCAGCCACATCAGCCAGAGCACGATCACGCAGCGCGAGATGCAGGCCAATCCCAACGCCGCCGACGAGACGTTCAAAGGGCCGGGCTGGGTGGCGCCGGTGGGGATCGGCGGCGAGTTTCCCCCGGGGATCCTCCGCACGCCGCTGGTCGATCTGTTCGCCATCGAGCACACCAACCGGACGAGCATCGTCGTCGACGGCAAGGTGATCACCAACCGCGCCAGCTACGGGCAGCAGTCGGGCACGCTTCCCGGTTCGATCGGCCGCGGCATCGCCACGCTGCCGGGCGGAGTGGCGATCTATCGGGCCGGGACCGACGAAGTGATCGGCGGAATCGGTGTCTTCTTTCCCGGCCGCGATGGCACGGCCTCGGTCGAGCAGGGATTCCGGCCGGTGGCTTCGCAGACGCGTGCCGACCGGCTCAACGCCCCGAAGGCCCTCGAGGCCGAGGCTATCGCGCTGGAAACGCTCCTTCCGGTCTCGATTCCCGGCACCGTCACGCCGCTGACCGCTCCGCTCACCGTCACCCTCGCGCCGTCCCTGATCCTGAATCGGGCCGGCGGCCTCGGTGCCCCGGTGCCGATGTCGGTGCCGCAGGCCCAGAATCTCGTCAACCGCGTCAACACTGCGGCGCGGATCAATCTCGGCGGCATCGCCCTGCAGAGCTTCGGGCCCCAGGCCGGACCGTCGGGGGTGCAGGCGATTTTTTCGCTCATCGCCGCGCAGGGTAACGGGCCGATCAACGGCCTCAATCGGCAGGTGTTCGTCGGTGGGCAGACGCTTCTCGACGGCAAGCCTCAGGCCGACGGTTGGCTCGTCGCCCCCAGAGCCGGTTCCCTCCTCTCGGCTGCCGACGTGAAGCGGATCGTCGACCAGGGGGTCGCAGAGGCGGTGAAGACCCGGGCCCAGATCCGTGTCCAACCGACGTTCACGAAGATGGTCCTCGGCGTCGCCGACACCAATGGCGACGTCCTCGGCCTGTTTCGGATGCCCGACGCGACGGTGTTCTCGATCGACGTCGCCGTGGCCAAGTCGCGGAACACCGTCTACTACGCCTCGGCGAACCTCCAGCCGCAGGACCAGGTCGCCGGAGTGCCGCTCGGCACGGCGTTTACCAACCGCACGTTCCGCTACCTCGCCGTTCCGAAGTATCCCTCCGGCAACGCCACCGGCGCCCCGGCGCCGTTCTCGATCCTCAACGAGCCGGGGATCGATCCGGCCACCGGGCTCAACGTCGGCGCGCCGCGCCCGGCATCGAGCTTCACGACCGTGCTCGGCTTCGACTCGTTCAATCCCGGCCGCAACTTCTCCTGCCCGTTCACGGTGATGCCGAAGGCCAACCAAAACGGCGTGGTGTTCTTCCCCGGCTCTTCCGCCGCCTACGTCGGCAGCACGCTCGCCGGTGGCTTCGGCGTCTCGGGCGACGGCGTCGACCAGGACGACGTCGTCACCTACTACGGCATCGCCGGGTACGCGGCGCCAGAGCCGATCCAGGCCTGGCAGTACTTTGTCCGCGGCATCCGGCTGCCGTACATGAAGTTCTCGCGGAACCCCGGCGGCGGGTCCTGAATCCACGGCGACGCCCGCAGAAGCGTGTTTGCGTTTGGAATTACCAAACGCTAACCTGTTTTCATTCGGGTCCGGAGCCAGGGGTCGAGAAATGCCGCCACGACGGTCAGCCGCACCGCCGCCGGACGCGGTCGAGAGGCCGGCGTGGCGGGAACGGATCGAGGAAGAGTGGCGGCAGCGGCGCGTGGTCTGGCTCGCCGGCCCGCGCCGCCTTGGCAAGACGACGCTCGTCCGCTCGCTTCCCGGCGTCATCTATCACGACTGCGATCTGCCGTCGGTGCGCCGCGACGCCGAGGACGCGGAGGGTTTTCTCCGTCGCCATGCCGGGCAGCGGCTCGTTCTCGACGAGATCCACCGCCTCGCCGATCCGTCGACACTGCTCAAGATCGCCGCCGATCATCATCCCGACGTGCACGTGCTCGCCACCGGTTCGTCGATGCTTGGCGCCAGCGCCCGCTTCCGCGACACGCTTGCGGGCCGGAAACGCACGGTTCGCCTCCTGCCCGTGCTGCACCGCGAATTGGCAGCGTTCGATGTCGTCCAAACGGAGCGTCGTCTGGTCCGTGGCGGACTCCCTGAGCAGCTCATCGCCCGGCAGCTCCCGGTGAAGGACTACGCGGAGTGGCTGGAAGCGTTCTGGGCCCGCGACATCCTCGAGTTGTTCGCGATCGGGAAACGATACTCGTTCCTCCGGTTCCTCGAGTTGCTGTGGGCACAAAGTGGCGGGTTGTGCGAATTGACCAAGTTCACCGCGCCGTGCGAGGCGAGCCGGCAGACGCTGGCCAACTACCTCGATGTCTTCGCCGCCACCGGGGTGATTCACGTCCTGCGCCCGTTCGCCTCGCATCCGACCCGGGAGATCGTCGCGATGCCGAAGGTTTACGCGTTCGATACCGGATTCGTATGCCATGCCCGCGGTATTGACAGCCTCCGTCCCGAGGACAAGGGGGGGCTGTTCGAGCACCTCGTTCTCGACGAGTTGCTGTTCGAGGCGGGTGACGAAGGCATCCATTTCTGGCGCGACAAGCAGAAACACGAGGTCGATTTCGTGTGGACGCCGCGTGGTCGTGCGCCCGTGGCGATCGAGTGCAAGTGGCGGGCGGCGGGGTTCGACCCGACGGCAATGGAGTCGTTCGCCACGCTCCATCCGCAGGCGGCGTTGTGGCTCGTCGCCGAGGATTGTCGCACGTGGGCGATCCGTCACCATCGTCGGCTCGACGTGGTCGAATGCGGCGTGGCTCACCTACCGGAATTGATGGCCCGCCACGTCCGTCGCCGCTGAGCAGGGCCCGCTCACACGACCACCGGCCGGTCGGGCTGGTCGCCGACGGCGAACACGCGCCGATAACGGGCGATTTCCGCGGCCGGCCCGAGGGCTTTGCCGGGATTGTCGGAGAGCTTCACGGTCGGCCGGCCAGCGGCCGCCACCGCCTTGCAGACCAGGCTGAACGGGGCGAGGCCGTCGCCGGGGGCGAGGCCGCGGAAATCGTTGGTCAACAGCGTGCCCCAGCCGAAGCCGGCCCGCACCTGGCCAGCGTAGCGGGCGTGGAGGGTCTCGATCTCGTCGACGTCGAGGCCGTCCGAGAAGATCACGCGCTTCCCGGCCGGGTCTTCGCCGCGCTGCCGCCACCAGCCGATGGCGAGGTCGGCGATCGCCGCCGGATCGCCGGAGTCGATGCGGATGCCGCTCCACCGTGTGACCCAGTCCGGGGCGCGGGCGAGAAACCCGGCCGTGCCGAACGTGTCGGGGAGCATCACGCGCAGTGCCGCGCCGTAGGTCGCTTCCCAGTCGGCGAGGACGCGATACGGGCTCGCGGCGAGGTCGGTGTCGCCGTCGGCCAGCGCCGCGTAGACCATCGGCAGCTCGTGGGCGCTGGTCCCGATCGGCACAAGGCCATGGCGGACGGCGAGCAGGACGTTCGACGTGCCGGTAAACGCCGCGCCGAGCACGTCGCGGGCCTGCAGCACCGCCAGCTCCTGCCAGGCGAGCGAGTGACGGCGGCGCGTGCCGAAATCGGACAGCGCGAGCCCGGGCAGCTGCGCCAGGCGCGCGAGCTTGCCGACGAGCCGCGCACGCGCCGACCGCCGCGCCTCGGCGACCACCGCCGCCGGCAGGCGCGCCTCGACCGCCCGGCTGCGAAGCTCCATCAGCACCGCCAGTGCCGGCACCTCCCAGAGCATCACGGCCGGCCAGGGGCCGGTGAACGTGAGCACGAACTGCCCGTCGTGGATGGCGAGTTGGTAGGGCGGGAGACGGAGCTGCCGCAGCGCCGTAAGGAACTCGGCGGAGAATAGCGCCTGGCCCGGGCCCGACTCCAGTGCACCCAACGCGGCGACCTCGTCGGCCGTGAACCCCAGGGCCCGCGTCCGGTCGAGCTGGTCGCGGAGGTCGGCCTCGGCGATCCGCTCGGCCAGTCGTTCCGAGCGGCTGCGGTTGACCAGTTCGAACGTCACCTCGACGTCGGGATGGTGGCGGTGGACCACCTGACACATGAGGAACTTGTAGAAGTCGGTGTCGAGGAGCGACCCGACGATGGGTGCACCGCCGGGCGACGAGGCATCTTGCATCCCGGTGGTCCTCACGGTTCGACGATCACGCCGGCGGCGTGAAGCGCCCGCCGGGCGGCCTTCCCCGAGCCGTCGCGGTCGATCGCCCGGCAGGCCGACTCGACGACGCGGACGCGGTAGCCGAGCGCGGCGGCGTCGAGCGCCGTCCGGGCCACGCAGTAGTCGAGCGCGAGTCCGACGACGGCCAGCGCGTCGATCCCCCGGGCGCGGAGGAAGCCGTCGAGGCCGGTCGTGGACACCCGGTCGTTCTCGACGAACGCCGAGTAGCTGTCGACGTCCCGCCGCAGCCCCTTGCGGAGGACGAGCGCGGCCCGGTGGGAGGCGAGCAGCGGATGGAAATCGGCGCCGGGCGTTCCGCCGACACAGTGAACCGGCCACAGCACCTGTTCGCCGTGGCCGGTCGAGATCGTCTCGTACGGCGCTGTGCCGCGGTGCGAGACGTGGAACGACACATGGTCGGCGGGATGCCAGTCCTGCGTCAGGACGGCGAGAGAGGCGGCTTCGAGGAGGCGATTCACGGCCGGCACGACGGCGTCGCCATCGGGCACGGCCAGCGCCCCGCCGGGGCAGAAGTCGCGCTGCACGTCGACGACGACGAGGGCTTCTGGCATGGTGGTCTCCGGCAGCCCCGGCCTGGGTCGGTCCAGGGATCCTCAGCTCGGGCTCGACAGAGGGGTACGCCCCTCGCGCCTCTGCCCTCGCATCGACCCGCACGACATTGCGACGGGCCGATGCGAGGGCGACGGCGGAGGGGCTTCGCGGATTTTGTTGAAGCACTGGCGCATCTGACTGCCGACGACTCCGTGTGACTTTCGGTGATGATCGCCCGCCGCCAAAGCCGCCGCCGGATGCGGCGGCCGCCGAGCGTGGGAACCCTCGGCGTTCCCACCGCTCGGCGAAGCGGCGGAAGGCCATGGAGGGCTTCCGCCGCGCGATATTCAGAAAGCCACCTCGACGTCGATGAAGCTCCCGAACAGGTTGTCGACCTTGCCGTTGACGTCGCCATACAGGGCATCGAAGCCGTTGCCGCACAGCAGGCCGGAGACGCCCGCGCGGATGATGCAGTTGTTGTTGAGCCACGGCCGGCTCTCGAAGCCCATCGACAGGTCGGTGCCGATCTCGCGCGAGATGTTGTCCTGGAAGACGTATGCCTCGAGCGGCGCCGTCGTGTCGAAGAACAGGAAGTTGCAGTTGGTGATCAGCCGGGTGCGCTGGGTGAGCTCGAAGTCGACGCCGACGTTGTAGAGCTGGAGGCCCGGGTTCACGAAGTTGGCCTGCGACTGGAACTTGTTGCTGGCGCGGAGGTCGGGGTAGATGCTGAACAGGTTCTTGAGGTTCGTGCCGAGGAGCTTGATCTGCTGGCGGACCCAGAAGCTGAATTCGCCGCCGGCGAACTGGGTGTTGTCGACGATGCCGTCGAAGCCGCCGCCACGGCCGTCGTTCACGTCGTTGTCACCCGACGCGTAGAACACGCTGCCGCGGAAGCGGATCCAGTCGGGCGAGTAGGAGAGTTCCAGGGCCGCCATCGTCGCGCCGATATCGACCGGTTGGAGTGCGAGCTGGTTGAGCGTGTCGTGGCCGAAGGCGTAGTACAGGGCACTGGTGACGTTGATCCCCTCGATGTGTCCGTCGGTGGTGATCCCGGCGTACAGGGCATTGACCTCGTGCGGCGTCGCGGCACCGACCGGGTCGGGGCGCACGAGGAAGCCGTTCTTGTCGTAGTGCAGGCTCTTCTGGTCGTGGTCCCAGATGAAGCTCGTCTGGGCGGTGTGGCCGGGGAAGAGGAAGTCCTGCCGGTAGTAGTTGAGGACGAGGATCTCCTGGCCGCGGCTGTCGAACGTGTTGAGGAAGCTGTTGGTGTCCTTCTCGCGCTGGTCGAAGATCGCGACGTTGAATTGATCGCGGTTGGCCAGCCGGGTGCCGAACAGCCGGATCGCCCGGTTGAGATCGCTGAAGATGAAGCCCCGGAAATCGGAGGTGAACGGCTGGGAGCCGACACGGACCGACATGAAGTCGTAGTCGGGGCTGAGGTCGGCGATCTTCGACTCGACGAACCATTCCTCGATCGTCGAGAAGCCGCGGTAGCGCGTGTCGCCGAGCTGGACGTCGGGGCTGACGACGCCGAGCTCCTCGACGGCCAGGTAGTTGTGGTTGAACACCGGCACGATCCGCAGCCGCCAGTCGTTGGGCTTGAACGACTTGTCGCCGTGATTGAGCTCGAAGGCGAGCGTGTAGTACTGGAGGTAGAGGAATCCGTTGGGGTTGCCGTAGAAGTCGTACTGCCCCGGTGTCGGCGTCGACTCGAAGGGGGTGTTGGGGGTCGGCACCTGCCGCCAGTTGACGATCGAGTGGCTGGCGACGCGGAGGTCGAAGAACGTGTGCTGCCCGACGATCGGGAAGTCTTCCTTGAGGAGGTGCTGCGTGTAGGGGTTGAGCCAGTTGCCCGGCGCCCAGGGATAGTCGTCGAGGCGTGGATGCCCTTTGCCGTAGCGGTCCCACTCCGGCAGCCCCTGGCGCCAGCGGTCCTCGATCGGGACGAAGTGCGACGACTCCTGCTCCTCCTCCGGGATCACGCTCGACCGGCCGGTGAACCCGGCCGGAGGCCTCGACGGATAGCGCAACAGCGGGTCATGTGCCTCTTCGTCGGCAGCGAGGTCGAACGGGTTGTCGACCGGGTGCCCAAGGATCGGTGGTCCGCCTCCTCCGTCGGCTTTGTCGTCCCACGCGGGCACGGCGCCAGGAGGGGCGATCTCCTCGATCGCTCCGGTCTCGGCGACGAGGAACCCGGGTTGCGCACCGCCATCGCTCCACCCCGCGACCGGCGGTGGCTGGTCGAGTGTGGAGGAAGCTGATTCGGCCCGCGGGGGTGGAAGGGCATCGTCGGCATGCAGGACACCCGGCCCGGCAACGGCCAGCAGCAGTGCCCACCCGAGCGCTGAAGCGACCCAGCGCCACCAACGGGGCGAGTCGACACGGCGACCGGGCGGTCGCGGAGGACCGCAAGACGGTGGCACGGCGGCGTGAACGGCGGGGCGCACGGGAATCGAAGCGCTTCGCGATGGGGGGCGGATGTCGCTTGGCCGGGCGACGGGAAGCCCGGAAGAGGTATCGGTCGCGTTGGACGTGAGGGTTGTGCCGATTCGTGCGCCGGATCCGGCGACTGGGAGGCCGGCGCGGGCTGGGCAGACGGGGAGGGCGTTCGGCTTCTCTCGTTCGCTACCATGGCGGGGGTTCGACGGGGTCATCCACTGCTGATCAGGGACCGCCGATGCCCAAGCCGGCCGACCTGCCCGCCATTTCCATGCGACCGGGGCCAGGGTGCGGCTCCGAAGCCAAATCGGTGTCGCAGCGAAGTGCACATCCCGGCGGAATGCCCGAAAGGCATCGCGATGGCTGATGTTCATGGCGACGAGGCGCGGCGCTTCGCGGCCGGGTTGTTCACCAGCCGGTTGTCGGCGGCCGACCGCGACCAGATCGAGGCGCGGACGCAGGCGATCGGTCGGCGCCTCTTCGATCGCGCGCTCGAGGCCCGCCCGTCGAAGGTCTCGACCGAGTTCTGGGTCCAGCAGGCCGGGGAATGGGCCACCCAGGACGACGATCTGAAGGTTCGCCTGTTTCGGCTCGTCGATTGCATGCCGATGCTCGAGGACCCGGTGGCCCTCGACCGGCACATCCGTGAATACATCGACGACGACGTCCTCGCCCGCCTGCCGTTGGCGGTGCGCGCCGCCCTCCAGGCGGCACGGAGCGGGATGCTCGCGCCTCTGGCGGCGCGTGCGGTGCGCGCCGCCGTGCTCTCGCAGGCACGGCGCTTCATCGCCGGGACCACCCCGGGGGAGGCGGCCAAGGCGGCGCTGGCCGAGCGGCGGCTGCACCGCGGCTTCACGCTCGACCTGCTCGGCGAGGCGGTGACCGCCGACGCCGATGCCGACGCCTACGCCGCCGCCTACGCGCGCCTGATCGTCGAGCTCCCGGCCCTGGCCGCGCGCTGGCCGGCCGATCCGCTCGTCGACGGCGATCCGGGCGATCCGCTGCCGCGCGTCAACCTGTCGCTCAAGCTGTCGGCGCTCGACAGCCAGTTCGATGCCATCGATCCGGTGGGCACGACCGCCCGGGTCCTCGACCGGCTGCGGCCGCTGTGGCGGCTCGCGCGGGCCCATGGCGTGCAGATCCACGTCGACATGGAGAGCCATGCCACCAAGGACCTCGCGCTGGCGATCTTCCGGAAGATCGCCGGGGAGGAGGAGTTCCGCGACTGGCCGTGGTGCGGGATCGTCATCCAGTGCTACCTCCGGGAGGCGCACCGCGATCTGGTCGCGCTCGGGGATTGGGTCCGGCGGCGCGGCACGCCGATGTGGGTGCGCCTCGTGAAGGGGGCGTACTGGGATCAGGAGATGATCCAGGCCCGCGCGGCGGGCTGGCCGGTGCCGGTGTGGGAGCTGAAGTGGCAGACCGACGCCTGCTTCGAGGCGGCGACCACCTGGCTGCTCGAGCAGTCGCCGTGGCTGCGTCCGGCGATCGCCAGCCACAACATCCGCTCGCTGGCCCACGCGATGGCGGTCGCCGGCCATCTCGGCCTGCCCCCCAAGGCTCCCGAGATACAGATGCTCTACGGGATGGGGGATCCGGAGAAGCACGCGGTCACCGCCGAAGGGCAGCGCCTCCGGATCTACATGCCCTACGGCCAGCTCGTGCCGGGGATGGCGTATCTCGTCCGCCGGCTGCTGGAAAACTCGTCCAACGACTCGTTTCTCCGCGCCGGCTTCGTGAAGCACGTTCCCCCGGCCACGCTCCTCCTGCCGCCGCGTCCCGGCCCCGGCGAGGCTCTCGATCCCCCCGAGCCGACCGTCGACTTCCGCAACGAGCCGCTCGCCGACTTCACCCTGGCCACCGTCCGTGACACGTTCGCCGCGGCACTGGCCCGGATCGACGCCGAACTGGCGCGCGGGCCGCTCGAGGTTCCGATGGTGATCGACGGCCGGCCCGAACGCCTGCCGGGGTTCGAGCGCACGGACCCCGGCGACACGGCGATCGTCGTGGCGCGGGTCTCGGCGGCGACACCCGCCGAGGCGCGGCGCGCCGTGGAGGCGGTGGCCGCCGCCCGTCCCGCCTGGGAGGCGCGCGGAGTGGGCGAGCGGGCCGCGGTGCTGCGCCGGGCGGCGGCCGTGATCCGCCGGCAGCGCTTCGATCTGGCGGCGCTGATCGTCCGCGAGGTGGGCAAACCGTGGCGCGAGGCCGACGCCGACGTCGCCGAGGCGATCGATTTCTGCGACTACTACGCCGACCACGGCGTCGCCCTCGCCGCCCCGCGGCGCGTCGACGTGCCCGGCGAGGAGAACGTCTCCACCGTCCGCGCGCGCGGGGTGGCCGTGGTGATCGCGCCGTGGAACTTTCCGCTGGCGATCCTCGCCGGGATGACCACCGCCGCCCTCGTCACCGGTAACGGCGTCGTCATGAAACCGGCCGAGCAATCGTCGGCGGTCGGGTGGCGGTTGCACACGATCCTCCTCGAGGCCGGCGTGCCGGCCGGGGTCTGCGCATTCCTCCCCGGCCGTGGCGAGGAGGTCGGACCGGATCTGGTGACCCATCCGGCGACGGCACTGGTGGCGTTCACCGGCAGCCGCGCCGTCGGGATGGCGATCAACCAAGAGGCGGCCGCGGCGTCGGCGACGGGGGGCCGCGTCGTCAAGCGCGTGATCGCCGAGATGGGGGGCAAGAACGCGATCATCGTCGACGACGACGCCGATCTCGACGAGGCGGTGCTCGCCGTCGTCCAGTCGGCGTTCGGCTACCAGGGGCAGAAGTGCTCCGCCTGCTCGCGCGTGATCGTGCTCCAGCGCGTCCACGACGCCTTCCTCGCCAAGCTCGCTCCGGCGGTCGCGAGCCTGCGGATCGGACCGGCGACCGAGCCGGGCACGCGCGTCGGGCCGCTGGTCGACGCCGACGCCGTGGAGCGCGTGCGCAGGTTCGTCGGCATTGGCAGCACCGAGGCGCGGACCGTCGTCGCGGTCGACCCCGATCCGGTGCTGGCCGCGCGCGGCTGGTACGTCGGGCCCCACGTGTTCGCCGACGTCGACCCGCGCGGGCCGCTCGGCCAGGAGGAGATCTTCGGTCCCGTGCTCGCGGTGTTCGCGGCGCGCGACTTCGCCGCCGCCGTGGCCCTCGCCAACGACACCCCCTACGCACTGACAGCCGGCGTGTTTTCGCGCAGCCCGGCGCACCTCGAGATGGCCCGCGACGGCCTCGAGGCGGGCAACGTGTACCTCAACCGCGGCATCACCGGGGCGCTGGTCCAGCGCCAGCCGTTCGGTGGCTACCGGATGTCGGGAATCGGGAGCAAGGCGGGAGGACCCGACTACCTCGAGCAGTTCGTCGTGCCGCGTGTGGTCACCGAAAACACGCTCCGCCGCGGCTTCGCCCCGCAGCGCCAGCCGGGGGGTCGCCCCGGGTGAGCTGCCCGCGCCGGTGGGCATCGCCCGCTCACGAAACACTCATCTCCCGCGGGTATAAGTTTTTCGATCGAGTGGGGCTAGGGACATGCCCCCGAAGTCCCGAGGTGACCTCGATGCGTGACAGCAGACTGCGATTGGGGCGACGGTCGGCGATGGCCGTGTCGGTGGCGGGTGGGATCGCCGCACTCCGACAGCTCGCAGCTGCCGATATCGACGCCGCACTGCCCCCGTACGAGAAGGTGTCCGGAGAGGTCGCGGGCACGCTCAAGTGCGTCGGCTCCGACACGATGAACAACCTCGTGGCCCTGTGGGCAGAGGGCTTCAAACGCTCGTATCCCGGCGTCCGCGAGGGCATCGAAGGCAAAGGTTCGGCGTCCGCCCCGCCGGCGCTGACCGAGGGCACGTGCAGCTTTGCCCCGATGAGCCGCGATTGGAAGGACTCGGAGATCGACGCCTTCAAGCAGCGTCATGCTTATGCCCCGACGGTCATCCCGGTGGCGATCGACATGCTCGCGGTCTTCGTCCACAAGGACAATCCGCTGGAAAAGCTCACACTCCAGCAGGTCGACGCGATGTTCTCCAAAAATCGCAACGGTGGGCTTACCAAGGACATCCTGACATGGGGGGATCTTGGTCTCGAGGGGCCCTGGAAGAATCACTCCATCAGCCTCTACGGGCGCAATGCCACGAGTGGCACGTATGGGTATTTCAAGGAACACGCCCTGTTCAAAGGGGATTTCAAACCGACCGTCAAGGAACAGCCAGGAAGCTCCGCGGTCTTACAGGCGGTCGCCAGCGACCGCTACGGCGTCGGCTACAGCGGCATCGGCTACAGGACCGCCGACGTCCGTCCCGTTCCGCTGGCGCCGGGCGCGGGAGCGCCGGCGGTCGCTGCGGAGGCCGAGTTCGCCTATTCGGGCGACTATCCGCTGGCGCGGTTCCTCTACCTGTCGGTGAACCATCGGAAGGACACCCCGCTCGACCCGCTGCGTCGCGAGTTCCTCCGCTACGTGCTCAGCCGGAGCGGCCAGGCCGATGTCGTCAAGGATGGCTACCTGCCGATCACGGCGGCGATCGCCAGACGGGGCTTGGAGTCGGTCGGGATCACCGCACGGTAATGGCCCGCCGGTCATTTCCGTGACTGCCGGATGCCATCCCGTATGCCCCGTCACGACACCTTTACCGGCCGCGTGCGTCGTGGTTCCTCACGCCGCGTCCGTATCGGTGACGCAGTGGCCCGATTCGTGATCACCACGGCCGGCGTGGGGACGATCGCCGCGGTGCTGATGATGGGTTTGTTCCTGCTCGCCGTCGCGGTGCCGTTGTTCTTTCCGGCGCGCGGCGGTGTCCAGGGTCGCGCGGGAGGAGCTTTGCAGCCGGGCCCGGTCGCACTGGGATGTGACGAGCAGGGGCGGATCGGCTGGTGGGTCGACGCCGACGCAGGGCGGTTCGTCTGTTTCGACGCGCAGCGCGGCTCGACCCTCCTCGACGTGCCGGTCACGAGCGAGTGGATCGGAGGAAGCACGACGCTCCGCGTCCTTCCCGGCCGGCTCGACTCAGTCGTCGGCCGCGCTGACGGCACGTTTCAGGTCGGCCGGCTCGGTCTGGAGTCGGCTTTCGTCAGCCGCGGCGAATTGTCTCCGGCGGCCACTGATCTGGCTGTCGGTGGGGTATTGGTCGAGAACGACGCGGTCGTGGTGCGCACCGGCTCCGAGCAATGGGCCCGGGTTTCGCCGATCGCGGTGGCTACGGGCCCTGCGTCGGAGCCGTTGGGAGCCCCCGTCATCGACGTCGATTTCGCCCAGGGGCCTCGGGGGCCGATCGTCGTGGCGCTCGCCGCCGATGGCACCGTCCGTATCGAGACCACCTCGTCGCGCCGCAATCTCCTCACCGACGAGGTCGTCGTGAGCCGAGACGGCGCCACGCTCTCGACGGCTGCCGAGGATTTCCTGCCGGCGTTCGCCCGGGTCGCCGAGCTCGGCGATCAATTGTTCCTCGTCGCCCGTGACGGGCGCGGGCGAAGATATTCCATCCGTGACATCGCCGCGCCAGCTCTGGCCGAGGAGTTCGCCGCCACGCCCACCGGGACCGCAGTGACGGCCGTGGCCCGGCTGTTCGGAGGAGGTAGTCTCGCCATCGGTGACCAGCGTGGCGACGTGCACGTGTTGTTCACCGTCCGGTCGGAGCAGTCGAACGCAGCCGATGGTCTGGCGATGACCGTCGCACGGACGATCGCTGCGGCCGATTCCGGGTCGCCGGTCGTTGCTCTTGCCGCTTCGCCGCGGTCCCGCATCTTCGCGGCCGTGGCTGCCCGTGGCCCTGTGCGGATTCTCCAGGCGACCTCGGGCGAACGGCTGCTCTCGATCGCGACGGGTGAAGGGAGCCCCCGTTCGCTGGCGATCGGACCTCGGGAGCGGACGTTGCTGGCTGCCGACGACGGCGGTGTGTGGGCGTGTGGTTTCGAGCCCGGTTTTCCGGAGGTCTCGGTCGGGACGCTCCTGACGCCGGTGTGGTACGAGAACTACCCTGCCGCGGTGCACGCCTGGGAGACCACCGGCCACGACGCGTTCGAGCCCAAATACGGGTTCGTGCCGCTGGTGGTCGGGACGCTCAAGTCGACGTTCTACTCGATGCTGTTCGCCACGCCGGTGGCGCTGCTGGCAGCCGTCTACTCGAGCCAATTCCTCCACCCACGGTGGCGCGCGCGGATCAAGCCGGTGATCGAGATGATGGCGAGTCTGCCGAGCGTCGTCCTCGGATTCGTCGCCGGTTTGGTGC
>Ga0194125_10006852_pt1 | contig 16652 bp, 13 predicted proteins | sample TA2KigC250mmetaG_FD_148626 | JGI IMG/M metagenome (GOLD analysis project Ga0194125, IMG submission 148626) | Freshwater microbial communities from Lake Tanganyika, Tanzania - TA2015034 Kigoma Deep Cast 250m | ecosystem: Environmental > Aquatic > Freshwater > Lake | place: Tanzania: Lake... | reverse complement strand
ATTCCATGCCGCCAACATAGCACAAACCTAGACCCCGCGTCTAGCGAACAATAACCGGCGCAATTGCGAATCAGTTGTGAATCCCGCGGCCACCCATAGACCCGGCCGCCAAGTGCGGAATGTGCATGGAATCCCGACCTACGAGCCACGTAGGGCGCGTATGAGAGGCGTCCTTCCTCGACGAGGCCCTTTCTCAACACAATCTTCAGACCGCGCTGAGCGAGGTGAGCCGTCTTCCCAGGACCACACGCCTTGCCTCTCATCCGCTGCTCTCGTTGTGTCTTGCCCGCGACCTTCCCCGGCGCCACCCTCGACGAGGATGGCGCCTGCTCTTACTGCCGAACACCGTCGCCCACTCCGCGCCATCGCCGGTCATCCGGCGAATCCACTGCGGACTTGGTCGCGCGCCATCGCGGCCGCGGCGGGAAGCACGACTGCCTGGTGGCCATCAGCGGCGGGCGGGACAGCAGCTTCGCGGCGCATTACGCGGTCAAGGAACTGGGCCTTCGGCCGCTGCTGTGTACGGTTGACAACGGCTTCGTCCCGGAGCAGACGCGCCGGAACGTGGAGAGCGCACGGGACGCGTTGGGCCTCGACTTGGTGGTGGTGCGCAACGACCGCGCGCAGCGCAATGCGGGGCGGGTCATCCGCGCGTGGCAGCGCCGGCCATCCCCCGCGATGGTCGCCAGCTTCTGCGCGGGCTGCGTGAGCGGCTGCAAGGGCGGGCTGGAGCGCACGGCGCGCGAGCACGGGCTGCCGCTGGTCATCACCGGCACGGGCGAGCCGCAGCTGCGCTTCGGCGACCTGTTCCTGCGCCTGCCGCGGGGCCGCCGGGGCAAGCTGTCGGTCCTCCTGGGTTTCGCGTGGCAGCTTGCCCGGAACCCCTGCTACTTCGCGAGCCCCCGCTGCCTGTTCGAGTTCGCCCGCGAGGGCTACTTCCGACTCGGCCGCCGCTACAAGGCCCGGGATCGCGGCGGCGTGCAGTTCGTATCGGCCTACGACCTGGTGGAGTGGGACGAGACGCGCATCCTGGAGACGATTCAGTCCGAACTCGGCTGGCAGAACCCGTCCTTCAGCAAGACGACCTGGCGCTCCGACTGCCGGATGCATCTCGTGAAGCAGTTCATGTACCTGAGCCTGCTCGGCTGGACGAAGAATGACATGCTCCTCAGCGGCCTCGTCCGCCAGGGCAGGCTCACCCGCGACGAGGCCCTCCGCCGCGTCGAGCAAGAGAACCAGCTCCCCGAGGACCTGGTAGCCGACACCCTCGCCTCCCTCGGCCTCAACCTCCCTCTCCTCCGCCGCTCCCTCCCCTCCGGATAGAGGGATCTGCCCGGTGCCTGGGGACTGCCCAAGTCACGGTCCCGCCTCGCGGGATCGTGACGCATGGACTGTCCCCGGTGATCCTCTCTCCGTCCTCTCTTCCACCGCAATCAACACACAATGCCCCTTGCTGCCCCGTAGAGGCCCCTACAATCGCACGCGCCCCCCTCGTGGCCCCCGATACCCCTCGACCCACCCCCCCAGAAGCGATCTACGCGCCAAACACATGGTGGCATGGGCGGCCTCGCCCATGCCCGCCTTTGCCGTTGTGCCTGCGGCTCACCGGAGCCGCGCCTTGCCGTTGGCGGGGGAACGCGGACGCGTCCGCGCTCCCACGGAACGACGACGAATGGGAGTCGCGACCCGCGAACCGCGGCGGGAGTTCGGCTGGCGGTACGTCAAGGGTAGTCAACAGCCAGCTTGACGCACTCCTCGGGGTGCTCGTCGATGAGGCGGTAGGCCTGGGCGGCCTGGGCGAGAGGGACACGGGGGCGGAGCATGCCCTCGGTGGTCAGCTTGCGCTGGGCGAAGAGGGCCAGCACCGTGCGCTCAATTCGCTGCGGATCCCAGCGGGGATGGTCGCGGTAGGGCACGCTCTCGAGGCGGGCGCCGGAGACGAGGGTCTGGCGGTTGAAGTGCCACTCGTCGCCGAGCTGCAGCTCCTGGGCGCCGCCGTGGTACCACGCGACGGGCACGATCGTGCCGCCATAGCACGTGCCTCGGATGGCGTGGTGCAGAGCGGCGTGGCTGCCGCTGGTCTCGAGCGAGATGTCCACGCCCCGCATGTCGGTCGCGGCCCTGATCCGCAGGCCGACGTCGGGGTCGGCAGTGGGGTCGATCAGCAGGTCGGCGCCGTAGGGGCGGGCGAGTTGCGCGCGCAGGGGCAGGGGCTCCACGGCGATGGTGAGCGCCGCCCCGGCGAGGCGCGAGAGGGTCACGGCCATCAGGCCGATGGCTCCCATCCCGAAGATGGCGACCGTCTCGCCGAGGCGTACGTTCCCCTCGCGAATCCCGGTGAGCGCGACCAAAGCGGGGTCGAGGCAGGCCAGCATCTCGTCGCTGACGCCCTCGGGCGCACGCTGGACCCGATCCGCCGGCACGGTGTGGGTCTCTCGGATTGGGAGGTAGCCATACACGCGGTCGCCGATGCGGAGGCTCTCAACGCCCTCGCCGACCTCTTCGACGCAACCGACGGTCAGGTTGCCCAGTGGCATGTAGATGCCCTGGCCCGGCGGAGGCGGCGGCTCGAGGGGCATGAACAGGCCGTGCTGCCCGTCGAAGGTCTTGTCGGTGAAAGGGCTCTGCCCCCGGTAGAAGAGCAGGTTTGTGCCGTGCTTCTCCGCCGACAGCCGGCTGCGGATGAAGACCTCGCCCGCTCCCGGCGGCCGAACCTCGTACTCGCGAAGCTCGGCCTGGCGGAGGCCAACTGCGACGAGTTCCAGGACCATCGGTTTGCCTCCTTGCGCAGAGGGTTGGACGAAGCCGAAGCTTCGCCGGCGCGAGGCAGAGGACCTGTGCTCCCAGGCCCCGCAAGGCCGGGAAATGGCCGAATCTGGCTTGACGCAGGCCGGGGTGTGTAATACAATCCTCGCGTCGCACAACGCTAACCCAGACCGAAAAGGAGCTGACCCCCTTGGCGAATGCAGCAGTCCTGATCGTAACAAAGAAGGGTATGGGCAAGGTCACGACGATTGACGAGTTCCAGGTGCGCGGTCGTGGTGGGAAGGGCGTCGCGGGGATGAAGGTCACCGAGGAGTCCGGTCCGATCGCGGACGCCGTCGGCGTGGAATTAGGCCAGGGGCAGAGCGTCCTGCTCGTGACCAAGCAGGGCATGGCGCTGCGGATCAAGGTCGATGACATCACGGCCCGCAGCCGGACGGCCGGCGGCGTGAAGCTGATGACCGTGGCCGACGGCGATGCCATCGCCAACGTGAGCGTGTAGTTCCGTGCCTGTCGGGCGGTTCCGGCGCCGTGTCGGGGGAGGCGCCGGAGCCGGCCCGGAGGCCTAGAACCATGGGGCGAAGCGTACGTCTTCGCCCCATGCTGCTTCCGGGGGAAGCAGCATGCCGTTGTAGGGGCGGACCCATGTGTCCGCCCGCCGTGGTCCCCCATGGTCCATTCCGGGCGGACACGTGGGTCCGCCCCTACAACGGCGTACGTCTACGGCGCACTTGGCTCGCATCGCAGCACCGACTGAAGCCTACACCGCAGCAACACAGGCGACCCGTGACAACCGAAGACTACGCCCAGCACTTCACCCCGGTGGAGGCTGTCGATCTGGCCTATGGCCTGATCGACACGCTGTACGGCCCGCTGCGCTCTCCGCGCCTGATCGACCCCGCCTGTGGCGAGGGAGCGTTTCTCTTCCGTGCTCTCGAACGCGGGCTCACCTCGCCCCAGTCCACCTTCGGAATCGAGCGTGACCCGGAGCTGGCCTGCCGCGTGTTCGGCCGCGCGAATGGTCCCCGCGCCGCCGCGGCGGATGCGCTGACCGGCTTGGCCGCCCCCCTGGCCCCGGGAGCCTTCGACTTGGTGGTCGCCAACCCCCCGTACGGGACGGGAGCCGCAGGCCTGCGGGGGATGGGGGAGAGGGACGCGCGCCGGCTGATGCAGACCTATGCCCTCTGGGCGCTGCCTCGGCCCTCAAAGGCGCGAATCGCCATGGAACGCCTCCGCAGCTACCCCGCGGAGGTGCTGTTCCTTGAGCTCTGCGTCTCCCTCGCGCGCCCGGGCGGGCATGTCGCGGTGATCCTGCCGGAGGGTATCGCGGCGAACGCACGCTACGCCGCGGTGCGCGAGTGGCTGCTGGCCCATGTGCAGCTTGACGCCGTGATCGGGCTGCCCAAGAGCACCTTCCGCCGCACCGGCGCCGCTGCGAAGACCGTCCTGCTGCTCCTGACCCGCCGCCCTCCGCCGAAGGGGCATCGGGTCCGGTTGGGGGAGGTGGGGGAGTGGGACGCGCCCGCGATGTACCCCTTGCGGCCTCAATCCGATCCGCGTCTGCTCGACCGCCTCGATCCCGCCTACTGGCACCCGTCCTTCGACGCGCTCCTGGACGCCTGTCGCCTGCCCCTCGTGCCGCTGGGGGACTTCATCACCGACCTCACCTATGGGCCCATCGTCACGGGCAGGGGACAGGGCACAGGAGACGGGGACGCCAACAGGCCCCGTGCCGTGTCGCACGTAGGGGCGCGATTCATCGCGCCCGATCATGTAGGGGCGCCATTCATGGCGCCCGAGACTCGGAACGCTGTCGCGATTGTCAATCAGGGCCAGGTGGGCTTCTGCGGGGTGGATCTCACCGAGGCGCCGTGCGTGCCGCCGGATAGCCCGTGGGTCTCCCGGCGCTCGATGCTGCGGCCGGGGGATGTGGTCCTGCCGCGCTCGGGCGAGGGCTCGCTCGGGAAACACCGCGTGGCCGTCTTCCTGGCCGACCAGCCCGCCGGCGTCGGCTCCTTCGTCGATCTCATCCGCCTGCAGGGCCTGAACCCCTTTTACCTCGCCGCGTTCCTCAAATCGAGGCTCGGCCGCTCCCAGGTCTCGCGCGTCGCCAACGGCGTCGGCGTCCCCAACATCAGCTTCGACGAAATCCGGAACCTCCTGGTGCCCCAGTTACCGACTGAGGAGCAGGCTGCCATCGAGCAACGCTACCGGCGAACGGTGCTGCCGCTGCACACGGAGGCCGTGAGACGGCACGCGGCCCTTCGCGCGCGCGGCACAGAGCCGCGCTCTGACGGCATCCTACGGGACTTACGGGAAACCGCAGAGGGGCAGTGGACTAGGGCTATCGCGGAGGTTGATGCGGCCGTAGTCGGCGACCCGTAGGGGCCGCGAGGTCAACGGCGGCGCGCCGCGGCACCCTCTACCGACGGGGTGCTACCGGCATGGCCATCAGCCGAACCGTGCAGTCCCCGAGCATATTCCAGAAGTACGCGCGCTTACGACCGATGTTCTCCGATACGACATTGCCTTCGGGCTCAGTCGCCTCATGACGGAAGTAGAGCTGCCATCCATGCCGGGCGCACTGAAGCCGCGCCACTGGGGGAAGAGGGTACACAGGGCGGGCATCGCGGACCCAAAGTCATAGGACAGGCAAGCCGGGTATCGATCGGGATTGGCACCCATGTGCCATGCGTGGTTGCGAGCGAGGTACTCGTTAAGCAGGCGTAGCTCCGTAGCGCGGTGGTACTTCCACACACGCCAGCCCTCAGTCGTGGCGCCGGCGAGCGTAACGGCCTGTGGAAGCCCATCGGAGCCCAGAAGGCGCTCTCCTGCGGTCCCGACGATGTCCGGATCAGGCCGAACGCCCACATGGCGAGGGTTGATTCGTGAGAGCGCGATCTCGGGGAGCGCGATGGGGTTGCGGGCCGGCAGGTCCTGTGGAGCGCACTCGGAGTTCTCAGCACCCTCGCGAATGAAGCGCAAGGAGGCCGGAGGCACCGCCTCGGTCCGGTAGTCGCCGTCATGGATGAAGAAGAAGTCCTCGTGCGGGTCCTGGAAGAGCTCGTAGTGGCGCGTGGTACACGAGGCTCGGTCGCTGTCTCCTGCCGGAAAGACGGCGATGAAGCCCGGAACGGTCTCGCGGCCCTGGTGGTAGATCTGGTCCCACCGCCCATCGAGGTCGGCGAGGACGATATCGGAGCTGTCGCTATACGCCGCGGGCCCGCCCCGATTGTCGATGACGTCCACGTCACGAAACGTCTGGGCGCCGGCCTGAGCGACGTTCAGCGTGATCGTCGGCTCGCGATGTGGCCACCAGCACTGACGGACCAGCAGGGCCTCCGGGAAGCTCCCCACGAGGATCACGCCTCTCAGGTCGGGCACCGCCCCCCGCACCTCCGACAGGAAGCGCCGAATCGCGAGCAGCGTCTCGCCATCCTGATGCCGTGGTCCGGCGTAGAGGTCTGCCGAGACGAGGAAGACGTCGTAGGCCAGACTGGCGACATCGGCGGCGAAGGTGTTGAGGGAAGCCCGCAAGACCGTCAGGAGCTTGGGGGGTTCGCTCTCAGGGGACAACTTCCGAGCGGGGAGGGTGGGCAGGACCAGGTCCCCAGGTTCTCCCGTCTCCTTGACTCCCGCCTGCCGGGGCCTCGGTTCGCGCAGCAGGCGAGCCTCCACGAGGATGACCACGGAGCCGACCGGAGCGAACCGGGTGGGCACGGAGGCCATAGGCGTCAGTTGGTTGAGTTCGGTCACGCCGTCCTGGTTCCGGTCAAAGCCGTTGTACCTCGCGCACAGCTCCGTGACCGACGCAGCCTTGCGGTCGAAATCAGGTTGGCAGGCGGCGGTTGCGGTGCAGACCAAGGCGACAAGGGGAGCCGCAACCAGGAAGACGAGGGGACAGCGGTGAAGTGCGGGAGGACTCGCCATGGGTAGGCCCTCCATTTGCCAGGGCGCGGCATCGCACATCCGTAGCCAGAACCTTCGCTCTCCCCGGCGGCTTCACCTGCCGCAGCCCGAGGTGCAGAAGGCCTTGCGCGTGTCTCAGGCGAACCCGTTCCGCAGCAGCAACTAGTGGCGTGTCTCGCGTGGATGCTGGCATCTTCTGTCGCCCCTTCGGGGCTTGGGGGATGAGCCGTCGTGGTCCGTGGGCTTCGCCCACGGCTAGCCATCCGTCGCCCCTGACGGGGCGAACGGCGGTCTCCTGCCCCGAAGGGGCAGAGGACGATTGGCCGTGGGCGAAAGCCCACGGACCGAAGCCCCCCTCCCCCTCAGCCCCGAAGGGGCGACAGAAGACGCCAAGGTTCAGGAGTGACGCCGCACTAGCAGCGCTCCCGCACGGATGGTGCTTCCAATGGAGGGTGGCGGCTCGGCGTTTGGCGTGCTCGACTGGGTCGTGATCTTCGTCTACTTGGGCGGCATGTTGGCCATCGGGTGGTGGAGCGGTCGGCGGGTGAAGGGCACCGCCGGGTTCCAGACCGCCGAGGGGCGGATGAACTCGGTGCTGGTCGGGTTGTCGCTGCTCGGGGCGTACTTGTCGGCCCTGACGATGATGGCCCTGCCGGGGAAGGCCTTCGGCAAGGAAGACTGGCTGTGGGCCATCCAGCTCCCCTTCCTGATCGTAACCGCGGTGGTGATCACCCGGTTCGTGCTGCCGTGGTACCGCGCAGCGGGCGTGGTGAGCGTCTACGCTTTCCTGGAGCAACGCATCCACGTCTCGGCGCGCATGTTGGCCTCGGTGTGCTTCCTGGCGCTGTCCACGGGACGCGCGGGGTTGACGCTATACCTGCCAGCGCTGGCCTTCAGCGAGATCACGAAGACCGACATCACCTACTCGATCGTGGTCATGGGGCTCGTCACGATCGCGTACACCGTGTACGGGGGCATCGAGGCCGTCATCTGGACCGACGCCATCCAGGTCGTGATCTTCACCCTCGGCGCGCTGTTGAGCATCGTCTACATCATGTGGGACATCCATCTCGTCAATGCCGACTTCCTGGGCCTGGCGAGCCAGTTCCACAAGTTCCGGATGTGGGAGCCGTCCGCCAACCTCACGCAGCTGACCACCTGGTGGCTGATTCTGCAGACGCTGTTTGAGACGATCCGCATCTACGGCACCCAACAGGACATGACCCAGCGCTACGTCTCGACCGCCTCGACCCGCGAGGCCAACAAGAGCGTGTGGATCTCGATCCTCGGGTACATCCCGCTGGGCTTCATGTTCTACTTCATCGGCGCCGCGCTGTTCATCTACTATCAGGCGGTCGGGCCCGGCTCAGTCGAGGGGCTGAAGAACGACGCCATCTACCCCCACTTCATCGCGACCCGGCTGCCCTTCGGCATCCGGGGGATCGTGCTGGCGGCGATCTTCGCCGCGGCGATGTCCACGATCTCGGCGATCATGAACTCCAGCTCAACCGTCTGCGTGGAGGACTTCTACAAGCGCTTCTGGGTAAAGGACCGCTCTGACCGGCACTACCTCGCGGTGTCGCGGGGCCTGACGCTCCTCTGGGGCGCGGCGGCGATGGGCATGGCGGTCGTCTTCTGGAAGCTCGGCAAGGACGCCCAGGACATGTGGAGCATGGTCATGAGCTTCACGACGACCGGCGTCCTCGCGCTCATGGCGCTGGCCTTCCTACCGATCCGCATCCGACCCGCGGCGGCCGTGTTCGGCTGGGCGGGTTCCGCCGTGGCGATCTGGCTCATGACGAAACACACGCACATCCACTTCCTGCTGTATCCGGTCATCGGCAACCTGACGGGGTTCACGCTGGCTGTTCTCGCCAACGGCTTTGCCGCGGGGATAAAGGCCCTGTACCGTCTCCTCCCCGAGGAGAGCTTCCCGCTGGAAGCCACCTCCGCGGAGGCAGCCGAGACCACGCCCGATCTCGCCGGAAAGGAGGGGACCGAGCCATGACTCGACATGACGTGTGGCTCACCCTGATGCTCCTACCGCTACTGTGCACCTCTGGCCCGGCGCACGCCGGGGGCCGCTGGGCCGCCTGCGCCGACGCTCAGGGGGGAGTGCACGTTGTCGAGGCCCGACAGGTGGATGGGACGGTGACGTATCGCGCCTGGAACGGCCGGGAGTGGTCGGCACCCTCCGTGGTGTGGACGGGCTTCGTGCCGTTCAACCCGGCACTGGCGGCCGATCTGCAGGGGAACGTGCACCTCGTGTGGGGCGATGCCGCCGGCGCTATGGACAATGCGGACCTCTTCCACGTGGTCCTCAAGGACGGGGCTTGGTCGGAGCCGGAGGACATCACCCAGGCCCTCGGCTGGGAGTGGGGGCCGAGCCTGGCGATCCTGCCGAACGGGGACATGCACCTGACGTGGCAGAGCGCACAGGGCGTCTTCACGGCCAACAACCAAGAGCGGGGCATCCACGTCACCGGCATCAACCCGTGCCTGTGGCATCGCGTCTGCCGGAACGGGGAATGGTCTCTGCCCTCGCCGATCGTCCAGCAGCAGAACACGTTTGGGTACCTCTCGGTGGACTCCAAGGGCGGGCTCCACATCGTCTATGTGGTCGGCCCGATTCCCCCGCAGGCCGGAATCCGCGTCGCTCACTACGAGGGAGACGGTTGGGGCGCGTCGGAGGCGGTCAATGGAGTGGCCGGGGTGAGCGGTGTGACCCCCCCGCTCGTGGCGGCGGACGGCGCCGGGGGCCTCCATGTGCTCTACGCCCCGCTGGGCATCCCGAAGGCCTGCTACTGCCGCAAGATCGGAGACCAGTGGGAGGGACCCTCCCAGATGGGCACCATGCTCGCGGGTTCGAACTCAGCGGCGTTGCTCACCGGGCCAGACGGCAGCATTCACCTGGCCTACCCCGAGGAGGCCGGGCCCGGTAGGAGTCGCCTCGCCTACACGCGCTACAAGGACGGGCAGTGGACGCCGCCGGTCACCGCGATTCCCGAGGGCGCGCAGGAGATCGCGATGGTCATCGACTCCCAGGGGAACCCGCACATCATCTGGGGTTCGCCCAACCGCTTCGGGCATGTGTACTCCAAGGGCGGGCAGTGGGTAGTGGGCGCGCAGGAATAGGCTTGGGGTCACGAGGCCCGAGCGGCAAGACGAGGAGGTATCATCCATCGACTCAGCGAATGTACGCTAGACTGTTCGTCTTGGCATGTCATTGACGCGAACCGTTCCGGGCACCGATGCGCACTCTGGGGGCCCTGTTAGCGCTGCACGGAGCGGAGGCGGTCGATCTTGTCCGAGTGTGTGGTTGAACGGGTCCGTCGGTTGTTGCTTGAATGCCTCTCCGCGGTGTCGCTCCCCGAGGATGCGGACGCCGACGCGCTCTGCTTGGCCGAGATTTCCCGTGGAATGCGCGTGCACAACTGGAACGAAAAGGCCGACGCCTTTCGAATGGCGGCCGTCTGCGCAGCCGCGGCGAGTCGGAGCGCGGACGTCGAGGCCGGGGCCATCCCCGCTGCCGCCCGCTACCCGCTGTCGCTGTGGGCTTTCAACAAGTCGGCGGCCCTCTCGCGCCCGTCCCCCCGCGAGGCCGAACTGCACTACCTCGCGTACTTCTGGCTGACCGGCGAGGACGCGGAGGTCGCAACCCAGACGGCGCCCACGTACCCCCACGGGCTGAAGTACTACTTCTCGCTGGCCACGGTGGACCCCGGGGTTCCGTACGTGGCGCCGCTGCGGACGGACACGCTGATCGACGTGCTGCGCCGGCTGGCGCTGCATCCCCAGGCGGAGGTGCCGCGCGAACTGCGCCGCATGCTGGCCAATCTGGGGCAGGTCTCAGCGCGTACGCTGGAGGAGCTGAGCACGGCGGCCCGCACTCGGAGCGACTTCACACCCGCCCAGCGGGAGGCGGTGCTGGGGCTGCTGGAGCCCGCGGGGGATCGTCGCGCGGAGATGCGCTGCCTGCTCGACGAGGCCGCCCGCATTGCGCGCACCAGCCCCGTGCAGGCGCTCGGGCTCGTGCAGCGGGCCTGCGGGTTGCTCGATGGCGAGGAGACGCCGGAGTCGGACGAGCTGCTGCGCGAGCTGACGCGGGGCGCTTCGCGCGTGGGCGACATCGGGCTGGCGGGACGCGCGCTGGTGCAGGTGTATCTCGCGGCGGAGCAGACACGGCCCGGGGAGGAGATGCTGGCCGAGGGGGCGCTGATCCAGCGCCTGCATGAGGAGATTCGGCGGGCGGGCGGCGGAGCGGAGGGTGCCATCGGTCAGTTCCTCGCCGAGCATCCGACCATGCACGAGGACCTGAGCCTCGACGAGATTCCTCCCGATTGTCACGTCACCCCGGAGGCCGCCGGCCGCGAGCACGCGCAGGGCGTCGCCTTCGGGCCGAACAACGAGCAGGCCGCCCAGTGCTTCCGCCTGGCCGCCGCCATCGCCGCCGCCGCGCCCGGCGCGAGCCTGGATGAGTTCAAGCACTACGTCGCCAGCTTCTACGCCAGCTCGGCGCGCCTGAACTTCCGCCGGGGTCGCTGGGAGGAGGCGGAACGCTGCTACCTCGTCTTCTTCAACCTGCTGCACGGCGACGAGGTCCTGCGCGCCCGCATTGCGCCCATCATCGTGCCCGTCCTCAAGTACTACCTCTCCCTCAGCTTCCGCGCCCGCCGCACGGTCGCGCACGTCCCCGTAGACCGCGAGACCTCCCCGCAGCAGCTCATCGAGCGCGTCCGCGCCACGGGCGACCCGGAGGTCTGCGCCGGCCTGGACGCGCTGTTGAGCAGGCTGGAGCAGGCCAACCCGCTGGTGCTGGAGGAACTGAAGACCCCGGATTCGCGCGGCCACGTCGGGCTGGCGGATGATCGCCCGCGCCCCGCTCCGTCACCCTAAGTGCTCTGGCTCACAAGTTCGGTGACGTATTGACTCCCTGGATGCCGATCGGTCCTTGCCGTGTAGGAGCGGCTTTAGCCGCGATGTTGTTGTCCTTCAGCCGCTCTCGTCAGGAGGAACTACATCGCGGCTAAAGCCGCTCCTACACGGCAAGGACCCTCCGATACGTCAGTGAACTTGTGAGACCGTGTACTAAGCCTTGGCGCGACGACGAAGCGCACGCCAGGCGAGCGCCGCGCCGAGGCCGATCGTGCTGCCCACGGTGTCCGTGCCGAGGTCGAACCACTCCCAGCTGCGTCCGGGAATGGGGATCTGGTGCAGCTCGTCGAGGAGGGCGTAGGCGAGGCAGAACGCGACGGCCTGCAGGACTCGCCGGCCGGTGCGCTCGCCCATGCGGAAGCACCACCACCGGGTCACCAGCAGGGAGAGCACGATGAACCCGCACAGGTGCCCGAGGAAGTCTATGATCGTCGTGCCCTCGCCGATCCCCGCGTAGGGGTTGGGGGCGGAGCTGAAGTACTGCATGACGCCGACCCAGAGGAGAACCGGTAGCCAGTACCAGAGGGGCTTGCGTCGGGGTAGGGGAGAGGAGGGCGCCTCACTCATTCGCGGCCTCTCGGAGCTGCCGGAAGAAGGCCTCGTGCTTCGGGCAGAGGGCCGCCTCGGGGCTGCACTGCGAGCGGATCAGCTCCTCCTGCCGGCGGGCGTTGTACAGGCGACACGTAGGGACCTCGCAGAAGGCCTCCCCCGTCAGGTGGAAGGCGATTGCCTGTAGCGCGCAGCCGATCGCGGCCTGCGTGAGGCGCGGGTCGTCCGGGAGGAGCATCCGGTTCGCCAGGCGCCTCTGCAGCTCCGCCTCGACGACTTCCCTCGGCACGAGGCGCGTTGTAGCCATCGCCTGCCCCTGGTAGTACTCGCGCGGCCTTGCCGGCGCCTGAACCAGCCCCGCGGTCGAGATGATGTTCGGCTCGCCGAGGAGCACGGTATGCGCATGCCAGCGCCGGTCGTCGGCCATGTAGGTGCCCAGCAGGCGCCCGGTGATCGCGATGTGACAGTCATCGAGGGCCGATTCGGGGAGCATCGACCCCAACAGGCATTGGACCGCGCCGCCGTCATACAGGATGCCGACGCTCGTCCGTCCGGGCGTCTCCAGCGCCCGGCGCTCAGCCGCGACCTCCACCGGGGTCGGCTCGCGCTCGGGCTGCACGCGGCTCAGCGGGTCCACGACTCGCGCCTTGGCAAAAAAGAGGGACACCATACCAATTTCATCCGTCCGAAATTGGTATGGTGTCCCTCTTTTTTCGCTCACGAACTCCCCTCGCACCTCGACCACCAACCCCGAGACGCGCTGCACTTCCTCCGCGAGTTCGTCCACGCGCAGCGCGTCACACGAGCCCTCGTCGTAGAAGATAACCCTCATGCCCTTGTCGCCGAATCACGAGAGGAGGCTTTCGCCTCCCCCCAGGTGTGCGCCTGTCTTCTTCCTCGTCTACGTGAGCTTCTCGAGCGCCACTTGGGCGGCGCGGACGCCGGAGAGCAGCATCCCGCCGAAGGTGGGGCCCATGCGGGGGAGGCCGTAGACGGTGGAGACCGCCATGCCGGCGACGATGAGGCCCGGATGGCACTCGCCGGTGTGCTCGACGATGGCGTCCTCGGACTGCTCGACCCACATCGCGCCGAAGCCGATGGTCTTCATCACGCCGCGCTCTTCGAGCTTCCGGGCGACGCAGGCATCGTGGCCGGTGGCGTCCAGCAGCAGCTTGCACTCGATGGCGACCGGATCGACGCAGGTGATCTGCCGCGGTAGCGCCGAGATCGGCGACCAGTTGATGACCGCGCCGGCGACGCGACCGTTCTCGCGCAGGACCACATCCTCGAAGACGGTCATGTTCGCGAACTTCACGCCCGCATCGCAGGCGGCGGCGATCAGCTTGCTGCAGGCATGGGGCCCATCGGCCACGTGCAAGCCGGGAACCGCCTCCTCGTGCGGGATCCCCAGCTCGTCGAGGATCCGGTCCGCCGGGGATCGGACCGTCACCTTATTCATGAGGTAGCCCCCGATCCAGAAGCCCCCGCCGAGATAGTTGTTGCGCTCGATGATGAATGCCTTGTGGCCCGCCTCCGCGATGATCTTCCCGGCCATCAGCCCCGCCGGCCCGGCGCCGATGATGACCACATCGCTCTCGATGTACTCGTCGAACTGCTTCGCAAACCCCTGAACAATCGCCCGGGTGACTTCCTTCTCACCCACCGCGCTGAAACGCTCGTCCGACATGAATCCGATCCTCCTGTCGTTGCCTCTGTCCCAACTCCTGGCGCCTCACAATAGCGGCCCTTCTTGCGCCCTGTCAAGCCAGAACGCTGCCCTGCGGGGGTTCTCCTCCCTGTTGACGACCCTCGCCCGAGCGCTATACTCGGTCGCAGGAGAGTGACATGTCCGGGGAAGGCTCAGGCTGTCCCGAGTGTTCCGGTGAGTTCGCGCGCCTCGCGGTGACATGCACAACGCACGTGACCGGCGACGAGCGAAACACGTCACTTCTGGTGCAGTAAACATAACAAGGATTATCTACCACAGGCCGCCATTGTACGGAAGCCCGTGCTGGTGTAAGCTTCGGCGGCATGAACCAGCCTCGCGCGCTCATCCTGGCCCTTGACGGGGCGACCTTCGACCTGATCGGCCCGTGGGTCGAGGAGGGCAAGCTCCCGACCCTCGCGCGCCTGATCGGCGGAGGCGTGCGCGGTGTTCTGCGCTCCACGACGCCGCCCATCACGCCGTGCGCGTGGACGAGCTTCTCAACCGCGCAGGAGCCCGGTCGCCACGGCATCTTCGACTTTCAGCAGTTCGTGCCGGGTACGTATGACCTCGCGCCCACGAATGGCGCCATGCGCCGGGCGCGCACCGTGTGGGAGTACCTCAACGACCTCGGCCTCACGGTAGGCCTGTACAACCTCCCGTGGATGTACCCGCCGCCCAGGCTGAACGCCTACTGTGTCTGTGGGTTCGATGCACCCGACATCAACCCGAAGGCGGTTCATCCGGCCGGGCTCAGCCGCGAGCTGCATGAGGCGGTGCCCGGCATCTCCCTAGCCGCCGAGTTCCTGAAGAGGCGCGGTGGTGAGTACGACGTGGAGGCCCTGCGCCGCCAGGTCCGCGTGAACGTGGAGGCGGCGAAGTTCCTGCTCACGCAGCATCCGGTCGATGTGTGCCTGCTGACCTTCATGCTGCTGGATCAGGTCGCGCACTTCTTCTACTACGCCGACCCGACGCGACGTGGCTCAGGGGAGACCGCAGACGTGCTGCTTGCCGTCCATCAGTGGGTTGACGAGGGCCTCGCCGAGGTTCTGGACCTCATCCCGCCCGAGTGCCTCGTCATCGGGGTCTCCGACCACGGTGTCGCGCCCACCACGCTCCACGTCAACATCGCCCGGGCGCTGGCGGATGCGGGGCTGCTCGTGCTGCGGAAATTAGGGACAGGCCCCAATTTCCGGCAAGACGTCCGCCGGAAATTGGGGCCTGTCCCTAATTTCCGCAGCCTCCTCTCCTCAATCCTCCCCCAAAGCCTCTGGCTGCGTCTGCGCCGGGCGCGCCATGCGCGGCGCTCCCGCGAGCGCTTCGCGGCGGTGGACTGGTCGCTCACGAAGGCCTTCAGTTGGGGGAACTTCGCGCAGGTACGCCTCAACCTGGCCGGTCGCGAGCCGCAGGGAATCGTACAGCCCTCCGAGGTCGAGGCGGTCATCGCTGAGGTGAAGCGGGTCCTATTGGATCTACGTGACCCGACGACGGGCGAACCGCTGTTCGCGGAGGCCCTGACGCCGGCCGAGCTGTACTCGGGCCCGCACACGGAGGGCGCAGCGGACGTGTTGGGCATCGCGGCTCATCCGGGGATCGATGCTTCGCTGCATCTGGCGACTCCCGAGGCGCCGTTCATCGTCAACCACGACGCGGCGCTCATGGCGAGCCCGGAGATGGCCGAGAAGATCGCCGGCCATAGCCCGGATGGCATCTTCTTCGCGCGGGGCGGCCCCTTCCTCACCAGCGGTAGCGTCACGGGCGCAGGCATCTGCGACGTACTCCCGACCATGCTGCACGCCCTCGGGCTGGAGCTGCCGCAGGGCCTGACGGGGCGGGTCGTCGAGGGCGCCTTCGACCCGGCCTTGCTGTCCGCGAACCCGCCGCGCTACTCGGACCGCAGCCTCGGTCCCGTCGTCTCCACCGATGCCGGGTACTCCGACGAAGACCTCGACGCGGTCGAGCAGCGCCTCCGCGACCTGGGGTACCTGTGATGCCTACCCCATCACCTGCCGTTGTCGTCATTGGCCTTGACGGCGGCGACCCGCACCTCGTCCGGCGGTTCATCGCGGAGGGCCATCTCCCCCACCTCGCGTCGCTCGCCGAGCGCGGCAGCCTCGAGACGCTCCTCTCCACGCCGAACGCGATGAGCCCCGCTGCGTGGTCGTCGTTCGTCACGGGGCTAAACCCAGGGAACCACGGGGTCTTCTACTTCCTGGACCGCATTCCGGGCACGTACGAGACACGGTACGTGAACTCGCAGACCCGCTCCGGGACGCCGATCTGGTCGGCGCTCAGCGCCCAGGGCCGCCGGGTCTGCAGCCTGTTCGTCCCGCTTACGTACCCGGCAGTCGAGGTCAACGGGATGCTCGCCTCCGGCTGGCTCGCGCCGTCGATCGACGATCCCCGCTATGCGCATCCGCCGGACCTTGCGCAGCGTATCCGCTCCGTCGCGCCGGGGTTCCAACTGCATACGGGCATGACCGAATTCATCCGCCGCGGGCGCTACCAGGAGGCCCTCGAGCGCAAGGTCCGCTCGTTAGAGGCCAAGGCGAAGGTCGCGGCGGACCTGCTGGCCTCGGAGCGTTGGGACCTGTTCACCGTCGTGTTCGACGAGACCGACCCGATCCAGCACTACTTCTGGCACTTCCTCGATCCTATCCATCCCGAGTACACGCGCGAGGGCAGCCGCGCGTTTGGGGACGCGATCCTGCGCATCTACCAGGCCGCCGACGAGGCGATCGGGAAGCTCCTGGCGCTCATCGACGATTCCACGTCCATCTTCGTGATCTCC
>Ga0194125_10006850_pt1 | contig 16655 bp, 19 predicted proteins | sample TA2KigC250mmetaG_FD_148626 | JGI IMG/M metagenome (GOLD analysis project Ga0194125, IMG submission 148626) | Freshwater microbial communities from Lake Tanganyika, Tanzania - TA2015034 Kigoma Deep Cast 250m | ecosystem: Environmental > Aquatic > Freshwater > Lake | place: Tanzania: Lake... | reverse complement strand
CTGCCCAGCCATCTCGAAATGGCTATTCCGTTAATCCACTTCCATTTCAAGATGCGACGTGTCGTCTATCCCCTCCACCACGAACCTCTTGCCGTCATACTTTATAACATTTATGCAGCAGTTGTGCTGCCGCAGGGATGGTTTTTTCAGGTCGCCTTTTGTATCGGCAAGATCCGGGGGCCCTGACGGCAGGCCGGTCAGCGCCCTTATGATGTTCTTGCAGAGCCCGCCGTGCGAGACGATGAGGATGTTCTTCTTCGGGTTCTGCTGGACAATTTCCTTGAACGCTGCTGCCGCCCTGCTGCTAAGCTGCGCCAGCGTTTCCGCGCCTTCTATGCCGCGTATCTCCCGCGTCTTCATGTATTCCTCGCAGACTTTGGGATATTTTTTCCTGAACTCGTCCATACTCAGCCCGTCAATCGGGCCGTGCGTCCTCTCAGCCAGGCCCGCATGCGTGATGATGCTCAGCCCGTGCGGCTCAGCTATCATCTCAGCTGTCTGCAGCGCGCGCTCCTGCGGGCTTGAGTAGATGACGTCTATCTTCTCATCCGCGAGCCGTTTCGCGAGCAGCCGCGACTGCCTGATGCCTTCCTCATTCAGCATGATGTGCTGTATCTGCCCCTGCATCCGCTTCTCCGCGTTCCACTGGGTTTCGCCGTGCCGGACGAGGAAGATGGTTTGCATTCAGCCACCCAATTTCCCTCTGAATTTGCTTTTTTTGTAGTAAACCTTTATTCGTTCAAATGCTTCGGGCGCACTGGCATCGACTGCAATGTCGTTCCTATGCCTGCATATCTTCAATCTGCCGTCGGACGTCAGGAAGAGATTGTAAAGGCCTTCTTGGCAGAAGTGTTGCCGACCATTCGGCAGAAGTGGGCAGCCTTTGCAAAACGATGAATATGTCGTCCCCAAAAGGCTGTCCTTAAGCCTTACCCGTATTCCTTTGACGTCAAACTCCTTCATGGGTATGCCATACCCACCATCTGCATAAACCATCCTTTCACCCGATGATATTTTCCTGAGATTCTTAGTAATATTGGTGAGTGATTGGAAGTTCCTATCCCAGTAGCCGGCCTTCTGCTCTTTGAACCAGTTCAGGTCGAACAGCTTAATGTCAATCTTTCTTTCAGAACAATAGTCTATCAGATCAAAGATTCCGCCATAGTTTTCCTGGGTAACAACCGCATTTATTCTCAAAGGGATGCTTTGTTTGACAGCCTCTTCTATACCTGCAAGAACATTGCCAAGGCAATCGGAGCCAGTGATTTTGGCGAATGTCTTGGCTTCTATCGTGTCGAGGCTTACCCTGACTCGGCAAAGCTTCAGTTTCTTCAGGTCGGTAGCATCCTGTTTCAGGGTTGTTCCATTTGTGGTGACGCTAATCTTGCTTATGCCGCGACCCTGTAAAAACTTTACCATTGATATAAAGTCAGCTTTGCGAAGGAGAGGCTCGCCGCCACTGAATTTGAATTCCTTGAAGCCGCTGTCTACGGCCGCATTCAAAATTCCCTTGAACTTTGAAACAGGCAAGGATTTGCCCACGACCGGGCAGCTTTCGCCGCCGGGGACGCAATACGAGCACCTGAAGTTACAGTCTTTTGTGAAATCTACGCGAAGATGAGGCAATGTCCTTTTCATATGTCAGCCGCCTATCGTCGTCTTCAGGACTTCAAAGCCTGCAGCCTTCATGGCTGCAGCGACCTTCTCCTGCAGCCCCTTCCATGGCGTCAGCGCGACCATGTAGCCTCCGCGGCCCGTGCCCGTAAGCTTGGCTCCCCACGCACAGTTGTCCTTGGCTATCCTTATCAACTTCTCAAGCTCGTCGCAGGAGACGCCGATTTGCCTCAGAAGCTCCTGATTCCTGTCCATCAGCCTGCCGACAGCATTCCAGTCCGATTTCTTTATGGCATCCACAGCCTTTGCATACGTGTCGACGTAGTCCTTCTTTATGCCCTCGAACCACGCCTCGTCGGCTTCCTTCCTTCTCTTGACATCCTCCACGACGAGCTTGGTTTCCTGGCTGATGCCTGTATTGCCCATCACTATCTCAACCGGCCTGACCTTCAGCTTCTCTATCTTGTTCGGCCCTCCTGCGAGGTTCTTCCTGAACGTGATGAAGCCGCCGAAGACCGAGCATGTGTTGTCTATGCCCGACGGCTTGCCTGAACCAGCCTCCTCCGCCATGTAGGCGACCTTGTTTATTTCATCGTCGTCCAGTCCAAGCTTCAGCCGCTCGTTGAAGGCGCGCGCGATGCTCGTCGCGAGCGCTGCGCTCGCGCCCACGCCTGACGCGCAGACAAGGTTGCCGCCAAGGGTTATCCTTACAGACCCGCCTTCCCTCAGGATGTTGAAATGCCTCAGCAGCGCGTCCAGCTGGCGCCCTATCTCTTCCTTCTTGGTCTGCTTGTAGCCCGGCGTCTCGGGCCTGTTGTCAATGAACTCAAACCTGTCCGAGTCCTCTATCGTTGCAGTGGTGTGGTCGGATATTGCGCTGGCTATGCCCGGCAGCCCATACACAATGAAATGCTCCCCGAAGAGGATTACCTTGCCGAAGCCCTTGTGGGAGGACATGGAATAGATTGAATCACGCCTTTATACCTCTTTCCCTAGGCCGCGCGGCATTGTATATATAAAGCTTAGTATTGTAACTACTTAGAAGTAATTTCGCGCTATCATGCTTACCAACCTAACAACTAATAAGCCCTTTTTGGAAACCCCATTGAGAGGCAAAACCCGGAGAACAGGGCATTAGAGCAGGAATAGACTTGGGTTTGTTGTCCGATTTCTCGTTTAACAGGAAAGACGCAGGACACCATAGCAGTGTCTTGCCCGCGGCATGAAAGGATACCAAGATGGATATGCCAAGCGAAGAAGTCAGAGACATGGCAATCAGAGGGGACCTGATTCTTGCGGTAGAGGTGTTCCTGATATCTTTCACCACATCGTCACTCCTGATGATGACCTTTGGCTTTCTTGAGAGGTATGTAAAAAAGTTGATTGACAGGATCAACATAGAATTTGCATCAGGTTTGTTAGGCTTCTTCTATCTGGTCTTTGTGCTTACGGAAGTATTCTCGTCGTGGTGCATACTTTATAAAGGTCTGGCGCTATACGGCGAAAAAATTATAGGTTGGTGTTGTTTCGGCTACCTCCTGGCCGCTTTCCTTATCTCACCAGTGGGGATGTTTGCATCTCTTTTCACCCTGTCTTACTTTTCCATGACTATCAAAATCTTCTGGATCCATCTGGGAGAGAGGATAGGGAATCGCCTTTTAGGTGATTATCCTTCAATGTTTGACTGGTGAAGCCCGAATCCCCGACAACGAACCACTGCAAATTCTAGAGGGCTTAAGCCCGAATACTAGAAAGGAAACTGCGATGGAACGCCGAAGACTCATGACAATCGAGGAAGTCGCCGCAGCATCAAACATCGGTTCGTGCCTGCGCTTTGACACGCTGCTGAAGATCGCCCCGAAGTTCTGGCAGGCGTGGGGCATCGCGCTTGACCCCGAGGATCCAGCTGTGAAGCAGGCAGCAAAAGATGGCTACAAGATCGAGTGGACCGAGGTCGGTCCAGAGGCTAACAACACCGTTAGGGATGGCGCCAATCGCGCAGGCCTCGGCGACGCCAATGGCAAGATGAACGAGGCCATGGCAAAGATGCTGGCGAGCCGTCTCGGCGACCCCAGACAGCTGCTTACTATCGTCGACCTCGGCTGCGGGCCAGGCGGCAGCACACTGGCGCTCCACGCCAGGATAGCCTCTGGTGGGAAGAGGCTTTCCGTCCTCATCGACCCGTCGAAGACGCCTCTGGCGAATGCAGCCAGGGATGTAATAACCGCAGGCTGGGATGTCAGAGCCAGCAACACGCTGGTCGAAGAATGGCTGACCGAGGGATACTGCCATGAACTCAGCCATGCCGATGCTGTCCTCATGGGCGCCTCGCTCCACCACATGGATGTGGACCTCGTGCTGAGCGCGCTGCGCAAGCACCTGCTGTCAGGTGCGCTCATCGGCGTGGCGGACTGGTGCCATCCCATGCTCTGCAGTCCCGCCCACTTCCGCATGCTTGCCCAGACGCTTGACAGCATGGTGGAACCCGGCATCCTCGCCCGCTTTGACGAGAACTTCCCCACCAGCGAGGAGGAGAGACCGAATATCATGCGTGAAACATCACTGGATCGCATGGCTCTCCTCTCAATGGCAGGCAAGGAAGGTTTCTGGGTCTGCCACGCTCTTGAGTGCAAGGAGAAGGGCGTGAAGCCGATGTTCAGCCCTTACGAAGGCCACAGGCCTGTCACCGTCTGGTTTGACGAGTTCAGGCGCAACGGGTTCGGAGAAATAGAGGTCACGAGCATAACACAAGGCAACAACCTGCATACGGTCTTCTTGCTCAAGGCCTGACAGCCATCCATCGGGCGCCTGCCATCGGGGTGGGCGCCCATTTCTTTCTTGCAAAAAACAACCAGTCCACAGCTGAAGGGAGAAGGAGGACAACCATGAAGCGCGCAGCAGTGCTGCTGGATGTGGACGGTGCAATCGTCCACAGCGTGCCTGAACTTTACAGAACCATATGCGTCATGTGGCTCGAACTCTACGGCACGCCGTTCCCCCTGACAGAGGAGGAATTCACGGCCGAGCGGCCCAATATCACGACGATGGAGAGCTACTTCGCCATCATCAACCGCATCCTCGAGGGAAGGGGTGTATCTGGCCTCAGGAGCCCCGCTGAGGAGAACAAGGCGTTTTACGCCGCGCGCGCCAAGCGGATTGCCACAGACAAGGCAACTTGGCTGGGCGAGAACAGGCTCTACTACGGCGTGCCGGCAATGATGGAAGGGCTCAGGGCGGCGGGCATCACCATCGCCGTCGTGTCGTCCAAGAACGAGGATGCCATCCGGGAGCTCTTCGCGCATCACGGCACCCTCAGGTTTGTCGACGGCTGTATCATCGGCCTCGAGAAGAGCAAGGAGAGGGAAAGGCAGTTCGAACTGGCCCTTCAGACGCTGCAGATACCTGCTGGTGACTGCTTGGCCTACGACGATGCCAGCGCCAACCTTCTGATAGCCCAGCGGATGGGCATCATTCCAGTTGGCGCGCCGCAGGGCTACTGCAAGCCCCATGAACTCGACGCGTTTACCTGCGCCAGACCTACAGAGCTCCCTGACTTGGCAAGGCGTTTGCTTGGCGTCTGACTCACCAAAAATCAAGGGCAGAAGGCGCGTGCTGTTTTTATAGTATCGCGCCTTCTTTTATTTAGTAAATTTAAAGGTATATACCTTTAATAAGACGAATATAAAACAAGTGACTCAAAAAACTTTAGTTTCCTGCCTTCCAGATATTCAACGGCCTCTGCCTTCACGCGCGCAGCCTCGGGATGCGACGGCTCGAAGGTCAGTATGAGCTCCTCAAGCCCCTTCCCATGCGACCTTCCGTTCTCGTAGGAAACCTTGGCTATATCCCATGCCCACGCCCGGTTTTCCGAAAGGGCCTTCTGGGCATTGGTTAGCCACTCGTACTGGTAATTGACCAGCCCTGAAAACCGCTTTGGAAATGCGTCCTTGGGAATCCGCTCTATCCTCATCGCAAAATGCCTGTTGATTGCCTCCTTCATCGGCACGCCCTTGTACGTCACGGACTCCGCCACGTACATGCAGCGCCTGAAGATGAGGTAGGCGCCCATCTGCTCGAATATCTTGTCTGCAAGGTAGACGGACTGGTGCAGCGGGCTTTTCCATTTCGCAGGCTGCAGCCTGTGGTCGTGGATGGCTTCCACAATGGCATCGGTGTCCTCCCTGCTGAACTTGAACCGCTGCAGTATGCGCCTGCTGCGCTCTGCGCTCGCGACTGCATGGTCCACGCGCTCGTCAGCAGGCCTGACAATGTCATGGAGCAGCCCTGCAATGCAGGCAAGCTGCTGCTCGCGTGCGCCTCCACCAAGCACCCTGACAAACCAGACCGCGCCGTCAGCGACGCGCTTGAAGTGGCCGTAGTTGTGCGTCGCCGTCTCAAGGCTTGCTGATTCCTTCCTGACAAAATCATCTATACCCTTGATTGGCAATCCCATTCGATACCTCGCATAAATCAATCTCATCAAGCGAGTAGTTGTGAAGCCTCAGGCGAGACATCCTGCACTCAGCCTGCATTCGCAGGCATGAAACACAAATTCTCGTGCTTCCGTGCTATCGAACTCGCGACCTCCGCCTTACCAAGGCGACGCTCTACCGACTGAGCCACTGAGGCAACATCACTGAGAGTGGCTACTGAGTGCGGTGTGTCCGATGCTCTGTTGCCATGGCAACAGGCAGGTCACGCAAAGCGTGAACCCTTTATCGGCACATGCCCGACAGCCCGCTGTCGGTGCAACACTCAGGCTAGCCACTGAGGCAATATCTAAATCTAACTTAAAAGACATATTAATAATATAAGAAGCAAATCAGCTACGACGGGGTCATAGGATAAAGGCAGTCCAGCCGGCTCCAGCATGGCGCTGGAGCTCTGAGGAGCTCTCCTATGAAAGAAACCGGCCAGCCTGGGTTCGATTCCCAGTGACCCCATAAACCCTTTTGGCTATACGTTTGGTTACAAAAGCGTCGCACCGCTTCAGCAGAACTGAAGCGGGCGCGTCATGACACCGAAGGTGTCATAGACGTGACGGAAAAACCGACTCACTTCTTCCTGTCCTCGATGGGGACGAATGTGAACTCCACCGCGCCTTCCATCTTCACCACGGAATTGCCGACGTTGAACCTGACGCCGTCCAGCCTGACCCTCGCCCTCGTCTCCTTGCCTTCAAGGACCTTCAGCAGCGCGACGATTATCTCTTCCTTGTTCTTCAGTATCTCCTCAATGATTCCAGCCATAAAGACCTCCCGATTTCTGCTTTAATATTGCCAAGAATAATATAAAGCCATAAAGGGTGTTCCTTATAGTCGAGAAAATCATTGTCGGCCGCGACAGGAACGACATGGAGGCCTTCGGCGAGCGCGGCACTGCCTTCATCGGCAAGCACATCGTCGGCGAGGGCGATGACGCGCACCTGACCAACCCTGTTTTCATGGATGTCATAAGGCCGCACACGATTCTGGTCACTGGCAAGAAGGGCTCTGGAAAAAGCTATAGCGGGTTCGTATTGGCAGAGGAAATAGTCCGGCAGGAGCCGGAGATAAGGAACAACCTCGCCGTGCTGTTCATTGACACCATGGGCATCTACTGGAGCTCCCGCAGCCCGAACGAGAAGGACAGGGAGCTGCTCAAGGAGTGGGGGCTGAAGCCCGAGGGCATAGACATAAGGCTCTTCGTGCCGGGAGGGTTCGCCAAGGAATACGAGGACGTCGGCGTGCGCGTTGACGCGCCCTTCACGGTCTCGTGCAGCGAGCTGACAGCGCAGGACTGGATGCTCACGTTCGGGTTCAACCCGCTGGACGCCAACGGCATGGCTGTTGAGCACATAATCAAGACGATTAAGTCCAAGATGAGGGACTACTCCATTGAGGACATCATCTACGAGATTGAGAACAGCAAGAAGCTTGAGGCGCAGGTGAAGAACGCGCTCACGACAAGGTTCTCTGCTGCGCAGGACTGGGGCGTGTTCGAGAAGCGCGGCACGCCTGTGCGCGACTACTTCATGCGCGGCAAGATAACCGTTCTGGACATCTCCCATTTCCCGAGGTCGGCGGGCGGCTGGAGCGTCAGGAGCATGGTCATAGGCCTTCTCTCAAGGAAGATATTCCAGGACAGGCTGCAGGCGAGGAAGGGTGAGGAGTTTGAGGTCATGGGCGGAGGCGGAAAGGAGAACATACCCATGGTGTGGGTGTGCCTGGACGAGGCTCACCAGTTCATCCCCACCGAGGGCGAGACCGCGGCATCGGAGCCGCTGCTGACGCTGGTCAAGGAGGGCAGGGAGCCTGGCATCTCGCTGCTGCTGATAACCCAGATGCCCAACAAGCTGAATCAGGACGCCCTTTCCCAGTCAGACATAGTGCTGTCCCACCGCCTTACTTCAGAGGCTGACATCAAGGCCCTGCGCTCAATAATGCAGACATACGCCGCCGAGGACATACAGGATTACATAAACAAGCTGCCGAAACAGACGGGCGCGGCGATAATAATGGACGACAACTCGGAGCGCATCTTCCCCATCCAGGTCCGCCCCCGCTTCAGCTGGCACGCGGGAGGCTCGCCCAGCGCGATAAGGAAGAGGGGGCTGCTGGATTTGTAGAGCATCTTGATCATTTCAAATTGAAATGAGGAGGTAAAAAATGGAACTCAAGAGAATTGGAGTCATGTCCGCTGCGAAGGTTGGAGCCATACTGGGACTCATATACGGCATAGTCACGGCAATCATCATGCTCGCGGCAGGATCGTTTGCAACAGCCTCGCTGGGCGCCATGGGCACGCTTTTGTTTGCCGGTTTTGGGGCAATCGGTGCCGTAATGATGATAGTAGCCTGCCTGATTGGCGGCTTCATAGGCGGCGCCATCGGAGCTTTCCTCTACAACATCGTTGCAAAGCTCGTCGGCGGAGTCCAGCTGGATCTGAAGTGACCGGATGTCAGGAGTTCATTTCTTTGAACTCCACCCTTTTCTTTTCTATGTTTTCCTTGATTTTCTTCTGCCTAGCCGACAGACTGGCATTCCCTGTCTTGAACTCCACGAACACGACGCCGTCTTCGTTGAACTGCACGCCGTCAATTGGGTCGCCGATGAACCTGAACCCGCGCGGGTCGTAGGGATACCCTTTCGAGAACGGCATGAGCTGCTCCATGGTCTTTCCATGCTTGACCGCGCCGCTGCGGAGGCGGAAGCGCAGGCTGATGTTGTTTTTGAGGGTTGCAATCAGGACTATGACCAGCAAAACCACAGCCGCAATTAAAAGCCCGTCCGCCATGAAGTAAATTGGTGCAGGGAATAAAATCCTTGACTACTTCGTGTGGAGCTCATGACTGCAGCCTGCATTTGCAGGCATGAAACTCCAATTGATGCCTATTTTGTGTGAAGTTCCAAAATATTCCCGTCCCGCCATGGCTCAACACCGCTTCTTCGCGCGCGCGGACAGCGCCCTTTCCATGTCTTTCAGGTCGAAGCACAACACCCTTCTCCCCTCGAGCTTGGCAACCCTCTTCGAGAACGACTTGGCGAAGATAGCCAGCGTGACCTTGCCTGCCCTAGGCGCGGCAGCCTCCACCTTCCCAGCCAGAGCCTCCGCCACCTTAAGAGCATTCACACCCCTCTGCCATTTACACTCCCCGAAAAGCGCATTGCCCGACTTTTCATTGACAGCCGCCACGTCTATCTCCATTATATTACCCTCCCTACTCTTACCCCACCATTTCCCGACCCTACCGAATGTCCCCGCGTGGCCGAGCGAAACGAACTCCGCGGCAAAATCCTCAAATTTTCTGCTCACGTAGCGCTCGAAGTCCGGCATGATGGCTTCGGATACCTGCCGCGCCGCGCCCCTTTCAAGCTCCTGCCTGTTCGGGTATACGAACCGGAACCAGAAGTCGAAGAAATTGTCCTTCATGGAGTAGAGCGCGCCGCTGGACTTGAGCACGGCCTTGGCAGTGGCCGTGATCGGCAGCCTCTTCTCCACTATCCCCAGCCTTTCAAGCACGTGCAGGTATTTCGAGACCAGGCTCTTTTCAAGGCGGCTCCTGCTGCAAATCTCGCCAAATGATGACACCCCACCCGCGACGGACGCTAGTATGGTCATGTAATTCGAGGGGTCGCGCAGCTCCTCCCTCATCAGTATTTCAACCTCTTCGTACAGGAACTCGCCCTTCGAGAGCATCCGCTCCCTGATGTTGTCCGCGATGGATTTGTCCGGCGAGAACTTGACGAGATACCCCGGGATTGCATCAAGGCAGGCGAACAGCCTGACGATGTCCTCCATGCCATAGCCCGGGAAGAAGGCTCCCAAATGCCCTATCCCCATCTTGTCCAACTTCCATTGGCCTGTCCTCCTGCCATAGAGCGGGCTCTTGTAGTCCAGCGCATGCTTCTCCATCATCCCTACGCTGGAGCCGGAAAGGATGAGCATGAGCATGGACGACTTCAGCCTGTTGTCCCATTTGTCCTGCAGCACAGAGACAATCTCGGGGAACCTCTCGGCCATGAATGGGAACTCATCGATTGCCAGAACCACCCTTTGTGCGGACTTTTCAGCTAGGTATTCAAACGCGGCATCCCAGTCGCGGAGCGGGTTGCTCATAAGCCTGCTGTCGCCAAAGGATTCGGCAAGCGTGCTGCTGAACCTTCTCAGCGTCTCCTCCCTGGCCTCCAGCCGGCCAAGGAAATACATCATCTTCCACCCTTCGCCGAACCTGCGGATGAGCTCGGTCTTGCCCACCCTCCGCCTGCCGTACAGCACTATGAGCTCGGCTTCGCCGGACCTGCACCTCCCTTCCAAGAATTCCAGTTCCCTTTCCCTGTTGATGAACTGAACCATAAGTATATACTCGTAATTCAACTATTTAAGCTTTGCGCCCTCTGCCTCGGGCAGGGTTCCGCGTATGGGCGTAATGCTCGGGCTGATGCCATGATACCATTTCACGTGCAGCTCATCGGACTCCAAGTCCGCATTCGCGGACCAGTCGCCATTGAGAAGGCGACTGGCGGATCCTTTCAGTGGGGTCGACGTGAAACTCAAATTCAGGTTCATTTGGTATGGAGTTCAACAACATCCCCGTCCTGCAGCCTCTGGCGCATGCCCACCTTCTGGCCGGGAAAGCGCGCGCTCGGGCCCCAGATGCGCGCGAAGCGGAAGTTCCTGGCCATCTCCCTGTGGATGCGCATGGCGACGGACTCTGCGGTCACGTCGCCGCGCATGACCAGCGGTTCCTTCATGTCAGGCTCACGGCCAATCCTCTTGAGATAGATGCGCTTGAACTCCAGCCGCCTCCATACCTCCTCCTTGAGCGCGTCAAGGTTGATACCCCTGTCGGCTGAGATGGGTATGCATCGCCTGCCGAGCTCAGGCGCAGGCGCCGCGTCTATCTTGTTGACGACGGTGATGCAGGGTATGTAAATCCTGTTTCTCATGATGCAGTCAACCAGCTGGTCAATGGTGATGTCCTGCCTTATCAGCACGTCCGCGTTATGTATGCTGAACTCCTGAAGCATGGACTTCACCATGTCCTTGTCAAGATGGGTCAGCCTGACCGAGCTTGAAACGTCGAAGCCGCCGGTGCTCTTCTTCTTTATCATCACGTCAGGAGGGCGCTGGTTCAGCCTGAAGCCCGCGTCATACAGCTCGGCCTCCATTATATCCATCTGCTTCCTCGCGTCCTTCCCTGCGTCAAGCAGCAGGATTATCATGTCGCCTGACCTTGCGACAGACATGACCTCCCTGCCGCGGCCCCTGCCCTCGTGCGCGCCCTCGACGAGCCCGGGTATGTCGAAAACCTGTATCTTGGTGTTCTTGTAATCCAGCATGCCAGGCACCACGACCAGCGTCGTGAAGTCATAGGCGGCCACCTTGGACTCGGCATTGGTTATGGCGTTGAGAAGCGTGCTCTTTCCCACTGACGGGAAGCCAACCAGCAGCACCGTCGCGTCGCCCTCCTTCTTCAGGCCATAGCCAAGCCCCTGCGCGCCTCCGCTCGCCTTCTCCGCAGACTCCTTCAGCCTCGCCAGCTTGGCCTTCAGCACAGCGAAGTGCTTCTGCGTCGCCTTGTTGTACTTCGTCGTCGACAGCTCTTCCTCTATCTTTCTTATCTCCTCCTCCTTGTTGCTGACAGGGACGGCTTTCCCAGCCTTGTGTTCCTTCCCCTTGGTGTGCTTGCCGATGACCATGGTATCCAGATTATATTGATACTTGATAAACGTAGAAACCAATTCTAATTATGAAGGTTTCGCTTGACCAGCACTTCATGACAGATCCGAGAATGCTTGATAGGATAGCCAGGGCAGCAGAATTGACGCCAAAAAACCGCGTCCTCGAAATCGGCGCAGGCACGGGGAACCTGACGAGGGCGCTCGCGCAAGCGGGCGCGAAGGTCACAGCTGTTGAGATTGACCATGAGCTTGCATCAGTCCTGAAGGAAAGGTTTTCGGGCAGCAGGAATGTTGAGATAATCGAGGGCAACGCGCTGAAACTAATCAGGAAAACAAAATTCAACAAGATTGTGGCCAACATCCCATACGCCATATGCGAGCCGCTGATGCAGGCGCTGCGGGTGATTGATTTTGAGCTGGCCATTCTGACAATACCTGAAGGGTTTTACGAAAGGCTGAGGTCTGACAGCAGGCTTGGCCTTGAGAGCCGCATCTTCTTTGAAATCAGGGAGATGTTCAAGGTGCCGAAGGCAGCCTTCTCCCCGCAGCCTGACACGGAATCGGTTATGGTGTCCATAAGGCCGAAAAAATCCGTGCTCAGGCAGGTGCTCCTGCAGCCAAACAGGCTGGTGAAAAACGCTATCATGGAGGCCCTTGTTGAGGCGAAAAAATGCACGAAAAACCAGGCCCGCGAAGCAATAAAAGGCATGGAATTAAGTAATATCATCGGTGAAAAGCGGGTCGCTGACATGGATTTAAATGACCTGCGACAATTAATCTCCAAACTCAAATGACCGGCTTATGTGGTCTTATGGCAGAAGACATCAAGACAGCGCAGGAACTGGCGCAGCACCAGAAGTCCATCTCCATATCGGAGTTTTTCGAGAAGAACCGCCACCTGCTGGGCTACGACAACAAGATAAAGGTGCTGCTCATCATCGTCAAGGAGGCTGTTGACAACGCCCTTGACGCGACAGAGGAGGCGCGCATACTGCCCGAGGTCTACGTCAAGGTCGAGGAGCTGGACAAGGAGAAGTACAAGATAATCGTCAAGGACAACGGGCCGGGCATAACCAAGGCCCAGATACCCAAGGTCTTCGGCTCGCTCCTCTACGGCTCCAAGTTCCACAAGCTGCGTCAAAATCGCGGACAGCAGGGCATCGGGGTGAGCGGCGCCGTGCTCTACTCGCAGCTGACCACAGGCGAGCCCACGGAGGTCGTCAGCTCCACAGGCGACGGCAAGCTGCACAGGTACAAGCTGAAGATAGACGTGAAGAAGAACGAGGCAATCATAATCGAGGAAGACACCATACCCAACGAGGGCAAGTGGAAGGGCGTGCAGATAACCTTCGTCTGCGAAGGGATTTACCGCGAGCACAAGCAGTCTGTGCTTGAATACCTCAAGCAGACGGCGATAGCAAACCCCTACGCGCACATCATATTTGATTCGCCGACAGGACGGGCGGAGTTCCAGCGCGGTGTGGAGAAGCTGCCGCCTGAGCCCACGGAAATCCAGCCGCACCTCTACGGCGTGGAGATAGGCATGTTCTCAAGGATGCTGCACGACAGCAAGGCGCGCTCAATCTCCACATTCATGCAGACCGAGTTCTCACGCGTTGGCAAGCAGACAGCTGACGAGATATGCAAGAAGGCGGGCGTGGATCCTGTGACGCACCCGAAGAGGGTGACTGATGAAGAGGTTGTCAAGCTGGTCAAGACCATCAAGGAAACCAAACTCATGCGGCCGCCGACAGACTGCCTCTCGCCGCTCGGCGAGGACTTCATACTCAACGGACTGAAGAAGGAGCTGGCACCCGAGTACATGGCGGCTGTCACAAGGCCCCCTTCTGTCTACCGCGGCTGGCCCTTCCAGGTGGAGGTCGGGCTTGCCTACGGCGGTTCCATAACCGAGCCGCGGATAATGCGCCTGGCAAACCGCGTGCCGCTGCTTTACCAGGCAGGAGACTGCGCCATCACCAAGTCCATCATGGGCATAGACTGGAAGCGCTACGGGATTGACGCTGACAAGCTGCCGACAGGACCTGTCGCGATATTCGTGCACATATTCAGCGTCTGGGTGCCGTTCACGTCCGAGTCCAAGGAGGCTGTCGCGAGCTATCCTGTCATAATAAAGGAGCTGAAGCTTGCAATACAAGAGGCTGCGAGGAAGATGCAGCTCTACCTCAACAAGAAGTTCAGGAGCGTGGAGGCTGCGAAGAAGAAGGAGATGTTCAGGAACTACTCGGACGAGCTGGCGCAGTCGCTGGCAGCCCTGACAGGCAAGAAGAAGGCCGACATCTACAAGATACTCATGGAACTCGCGGAGGAGATGTATATTTCCGGCGACCTCGGAGGCGAGGAGGGCGAGCCTGTCATAGATAAGAGCACGGATAAGAAGCCGAAGGCCAAGAAAAAGCCCGTAGGCGAAGGCGGTGCCGAAGGCGAGGAGATGGAAGAGGAATCGGAGGGAAGCGAAGAATAAAATTTACACACCGCATCAACCAAGATAAACAGGCGGTTCCGTCATAAAGAGGAAGGCGAAGGTTATGCCAGAAAGGGAAACGGACAAGCGGATAATAAAGAAGTTGGAGACAGAGGCAGAAGAGATAATCAATATGGCCAAGTCCAAGAAGAACCCCAAGGTCAGCATACCGCTGCGAGGCCTGTCAAACGTCTACTTCGACAAGAAGGACAAGATAATCAAGCTGGGCGACAAGCAGCAGACGCGCACGTTCTTCAACATCGGCCAGGCCAAGAAGTTCATGCAGACATTCCTTGTGGCGAACGCGTGCAAGGAGATAATAGAAACGGGCAAGACCACGTCCATCCGTGACCTCTACTACATGACCAAGCACACCATTGGCGAGACTGAAGAGAACACGTTCGACGAACAGAGTGAGAGCGACCCCATCATCGAGGACATCGAAGTCTCCTTTGACGCCCTCAGGGAGGAATTGCATCTGTTTGCCTCCTCGAAAGGCGCGATTGTTGGCGACATCACGATTGTTGACAGCGGCGACGACATAGACTGCAGGAAGCAGGGCTCTGGCGGGCATGCAATCCCCAGCATCTGCGAGGCCGACGTCATCCAGTTCAAGGAATGCGAGGCCAAGTACGTGCTGTTCATAGAGAAGGACGCTGTCTGGCGCCGCTTCAACGAGGACAAGTTCTGGAAGAAGCACAAGTGCATCATCATCCACGGGCAGGGCGTCCCTCCGAGGGGAGTGAGGCGCCTGCTGAGACGCATGACCGATGAGCTCAAGCTTCCCCTTTACGTCCTTGTTGACGCAGACCCGTGGGGGCTCTACATCTACTCTGTCATCAAGCAGGGCTCCATCAACCTTGCATACGAGTCTGTGCGCATGGCCGTCCCTTCCGCGCGCTTCATCGGCCTGAGTGCCATGGACTGGGAGAAATACAAGCTGCCGAAGGAAGTGATTATCCGGCTCAACGAGGAGGACAAGCGCAGAATCAAGGAAATCCTCAAGTATCCGTGGTTCCAGAAGCCTGAGTGGCAGAAGGAGCTGCACTACATGGTTGAGAAGAACGTCAAGCTGGAACTGGAAGCCCTGTCGCGCAAGCACATCTCCTTCATCACCGACACCTACCTGCCCGAGCGCATAGAGAAGAAGCAGTGGCTGGAGTGAGGGCTTTTACAGGAGCTGACTCTTCTTCCAAAGCCTTCAGGGAAAACTTATATCCATGCATTATAATTCTAGTCATGGGCATCTCCGTGGAGTTCAACCCTGACCTCGCGCTGAGGAACTGGGAGCAGTTCAAGAACTGGAACTGCCGCAGGGAGGAGTGCATCCCAGAGAAGCTGGAGGCCGGGAAGGAATACGAGTTCTTGAAGACAGGCCAGCGGCTCTACTGGCTGCTGGGCGAAATACCGCTCTGCGAGACCAAAGGAGGCGGGCAGCTGTCAAGGCCCAAGGCCAGCATCGTTATAACTGAAGTCCGCCACCTGATTGAGGAGGGCAAGCTGTGCACGCGGGGTCGTTACAAAGTCGTCGAGGTCTTCAGCGACGACAAGATTCACTTCGACGGGTGGGCGAAGGTGAAGTAGTCAGGAAGTTCAGAGGCGAATGACATGAAAGAGACCAATGATGAAATTATCAGGAAGGGTTTCATAGAGGCGTTTGAAATCATACGCAAACTTGATGAGAACCCAGAATTGTTAAAGAAGCTCCCCAAAAAATCAGTTGTAGTTGAATGCGGGAAGAAAAGGATATTCGTCCCAGCAAAAGACGCCTCAAAGATAGTGGTAATCTGACGCCAGCTTTCTAAGTCCCCCCGCCCCACACCGCGCGACGGATGATTTCCTTCTCGGCGTCGGTCCTTGCCTCGTTGCCGCCCTTGCTGAACTTGGCGTTTATCTTGCCGGAGAGCTGCTGGTCCAGAAGCTTGATGGCTTCCTCGGGCGTCATCTTCAGCGGCGGGACAATCTGCGGCGGACTGGACCGCGGAGCCGCCGAGACAGAGGTCTCAGGGCTCGCCGAAAGCCCTGCTTTCGGACGATGCGGTAGGCTGTCTGGCTGCTGCACATGTTTCTGCTGCGGCTGCGCAGGCTTCTGCTGAGGGGCCGGCTTCCTCACTTCAGCAGGGGCGGGCTTTGCCTTCGGCGCGACCCCGAGCGTCGGCTTGCGCGGGCGGACTGGAGCTGCCGCCGGCTCAGGTCTTGCCTGCATTTGTTTCGCCGCCAGCTCCGCCAGCGTCGGTGATGCAGACGACCTTTCCACAGGCCTGTGCATGGCCCTCTCCACCAGCACCTTTTCCTTCTCCGTGAAAAGCGAGGGCTCGGACTTTATGGCGACAGGCCTGGCGTCCGCGGGCAGGTCAACAACAGCCCTGTCCTTGCACTGCTCCTTGCCCTTGGTG
>Ga0194125_10006848_pt1 | contig 16655 bp, 9 predicted proteins | sample TA2KigC250mmetaG_FD_148626 | JGI IMG/M metagenome (GOLD analysis project Ga0194125, IMG submission 148626) | Freshwater microbial communities from Lake Tanganyika, Tanzania - TA2015034 Kigoma Deep Cast 250m | ecosystem: Environmental > Aquatic > Freshwater > Lake | place: Tanzania: Lake... | reverse complement strand
GTCCTCTTGAGTTTCGATCCGGAGAAACGGAGTATCCGCGGCGATCTTTCGATGCTCGCAGGAGCCGAGGAGACGGACCGGCTTCTTCGGGAGTTCATTGCCTCCGGGTGCAGAGATCCGGAGGTCGAGGAGGAGCTTCGGGAGAGGACCTGGGGTTACCTCGGCGATGTCAAGGCGGTGCATTCGAAATAGGGGGCGGGGCCATGCGGAAGGTTGTGTTCGTGTTCGTTCTCACGGTTCTCTCGATCGGCTATGTCGAGGCGGTGGATTCTCCGCGATGCGAGACGCCGAAGACGACGCGTGCTCTCATCGTGATGCCGGCGGGTGAGTACATCGGCGGGGAGTCGCTGGCCGTTCGCGACGTGTTGGCGTATCACGGCTATCAGGTTAGGAAATACATCGACCACAAGATCGAGATACGTCCGGATGTCACCCTCCGCGGCTATGTGGACTCGTGCGCGGTTCCGGTCGGCGTGCTGCACATCGCGACGGAGTCGAGCCGCTCCACGAGCATGGCGTTCGAGTGTTATCCGGCGACAGAAGATGGAGAGCGCGTACGTGACAGCTTGGCCATCCTCTACACATCCGTGATTTATCCAGGGGAGTGTGTTGCTACCGGGTCTTATCCGGAATACAGCACGGCCCTCTTTCACTGGCTCGGGTTCTGTTGGACCAGCATCGACCAGGTTCAGGACCGGAACACGATCGTCGTCGCGGCCTCTTGCAGCTCGGGGGTCTACGGCAACCTCATCTGGAACACGCGGGAGATGGTCGGTTTTCCCTACAAGGTGACGGAGGGCACCGCCGCCTCTCAGTGCGCGATCTTCTACGGGGGATTGAACGGCGGCTACGGCATCCAGAACCGCCGAGTGGAGAATGCGAAGGGGCTCACGATCTTCATGCATCACGGCAACGGAAAGACGACTCTCTCCCCTGCGGTGATCGACATCCAACCTCCCTCGGGATCGATTCTCTCCACCGGCTCGGTCGAGCTCAGGATCACCTTCGACACGAAGATCGATATTACCCGCGATCCGAACCGGGCGATTCGTGCGAGCGGCCCCGTCCAGATCCAGAACCGAAGATGGGGGAGCGGGGAGGTCGAGCTGAAAGCCACGCTGAAGCCGTACGACACCGGCCCGGTCTCCATCAAGCTCGTGGCGAGCGAGATCCTCTCGCGCGAAAACGGGGTGGAGCTCGACGGCGACGGATGGGGGCCGAACGGGGACGATCTCGTGATCCCCTATCAGTCGACGTATGTGGACGCGAACACCGCCGCGCGGTTCGTCGCGGCGAGCGCGCGGGAGACGCCGTCCGGCTACGAAGTGCGATGCGTCACCTATCCGGAGCACGGATCGGTCCGTCTCTACGTGGACCAGGTTTCGGTGGAAGGGGGCGTGACGAGGATCGCGCGTCTCGATTCGGCCGATGCGGTCGGCGGGCCGGACCGGGCAGAGGAATACGTCTGGACGATTCCGTTTGACCGGATCGATCCGGCGCACGCGCCTCTTGCGTTTCGGGTCGAGGAGGTGGACGACGACCCCTTCACGCGGAACGACGTCACGAGACCGTTCGTTCTCTCCGCCGGCGATGCGGAGGAGGCTCCGGAGCTTCGCGCTCCGGAGGACGTGAGGGTCGAAGAGGAGATCGCGAGGCGAAAGTTCGGCGAGATTCCGGAAGACGTGCTCGTCGATTTCCGAAAGCCGACGAAACGATCCGATCTCCAAATGGCGGACGTCTTCTTCGCGACGACCGATTCGCTCATGATGTCGTATACCAACATAGTGGGGGTTCTCCTCTCGTCGCGCTTCGGGCTGAGCTACCGGCTCTGGTATCTCGCCTCGCCGGATGCGGCCGCGCTCAAAGAGATCGTGCGCGATCATGATTCCCTCGCCGCGGCCGTCGGCTGGCCGACCCGGCCCACTCTCTGCATCGTCGGATCCCCCCACGTGAATCCCGACTCGAGCATCGTGGATACGTATCGCTACGACGACCCGACCGGGCAGTGCTACTGGTCGCCGTGCGCGTCGGACCAGTGGATCACGGATATGGACGGCGACGGGAAGGCGGATTGGCTCACGACGCGCGTGCCGGGGTTCTTCTGGTATCAGATATGGGAGAGCGTCTACTCGTGGTGGCAGTTTCTCGACGGAGAACACGTCGGCCCGCCGGGCGCGCTCCTCATGGAAGGGGACGTAGACGGATGGTGCGACCGGCAAGGTACGATCGCCCCCACGATGGACGCGATCGAGCAGATCTACGCCTCGCACGCGATCCCGACGACCCGATACGTGGAGAGCGACTATTGCTGCCTCTGCTTTCAAGCGAAGCGGGACGCGGTCGTCGATCGAATCGACGCCGGCCTTCGGGAGATCGTCGGGCTCGGCCTTCTTTCCGGGCCGACCGTATGGCCGGGATACGGGATCCAGAGGGAGTTCGAACCGCGCTTCAAGATGTCCGACCTCTCCCAACGCCAGCGGCTCATCCTGATCATGCCGAACTGCGGGGTCGGCTTCGCGGACGACAGCGAAACCTTCGCGTACCCCAACATCGTGTTCGATTTCTTCACCGCACCGCACATGCTGCGCGCTTCCGCCGTGTTCGGGGTTCTCAACATGCGCGGCGGGGTCGCCCTAAACAATGGCGACTTCGCGACACTCTTCGTCGAGAAGTCATTCCAGGACTACCCGACGGCGCTCCACGCCGCGCACGCCGCGATCGACGCCTTCGAGGAACCCGAAGGGAACCCGTACATCCGGACCGTGGCGAACTTCGGATGGCCCGGCGTCCAGTATCGTCCGAACATGTCGTACGTCGGAGTCGAAGAAGCGGTCCCCCGGATCGCGCGGCCCGAGCTCCTCGGGAACCGTCCCAATCCCTTCAATCCTGAAACGACGATCGAGTACTCGCTTCCCGGACGGTCGACGGTAAGCCTCCGCGTGTACACTCTCTCCGGACGCCTCGTCCGAACACTCCTCGACCGCAAGGTTCAATGGGAGGGCACGCACGAAGCGCTTTGGAACGGAACGAACGACGAAGGGCGCGATGTCGCCTCCGGCGTCTACTTCGTCCGCCTCGCGGTCGAACAGATGGGCCGGACGGAAGAACGCACGGGGAAGATCCTCCTCGTCCGGTAGGATCCAGTTCTGGGATCTGTCGGCAGGAGGCTTGGAACGCTCCTGTCTTTTCCGGTCGTCCGTTCTCCCGGTGAGACTAGTAGAATCCTTGTTCCGTACGCGGTTCCCTGGCCTCATGCTCGTAGAGCACGCCTCGATCCGCGAGGTAGTCGAAAACCCGCGAGAGACATACGGGCTCCGCCCCGACGTACTCCGGCGGGCAGATTCCTTTGCGCGTGAAGCGACCGTCGAGCAGGAGGTTCGCGACCGCCGACGAGGTGTATCCGGTCGTCCGCGCCATCGAGGAGATCCCGGTCTTCTCGTCGAGCCGATCGAAAAGCCGATAGACGTGCTCCTTCTTCTTCCCGCCCTCGTCTCCGCGGATCCGGACGCGCATGACGGTGATGTCCGCCTCGCCGGGCGCGAGGCGCCACAGCGGAAAGAGAAGCCTCGCGGTGAAGTCGATCGGACGGATCCGCGCTTCGCCCACCTCGATCGGCTCTTTCCCGAAGAACCCGCTCTCGAGGAGAACGCGCATGTACTCGAAATGGCCGGGGTATCGAAGCGTCTTCTCCTTCATGTCGGGGACCGCCGTCGTGCGAAGGAGCGTGCGGAGCCCGTCGGTATTGGAGGCCTCGAGGGTTCCGATCGGATCGATCTCCACGAGCTCCGGCTCCGAGAGGGCCGGCTTCACCACGATCTTGCCGTTCTCCTTCATGCGGACGGGGCGCGTGTACTCTTCCACCACATCGATGGGCGAGAACGGCGCCTTGTACTGATGGGGCCAGCTCCTCCGGACCGGGAGACCGCCCACGAGACACTCGAAGAAGTCGACCCTCATTTCCCGCGCGTGATGCCCGAGGAGGATGTTGCTCATCCCCGGCGCAACCCCGCAATCGATCACGACCGTCGCGTTGTTCTTCTTCGCCAAATCATCGAGATCGAAAGGATCTTCGGGGAAGAACGAAATATCGACCGCGTCCTTTCCCGCTTCGAGAATCGCCCGGAGAACCCCGAATCCCAAGAACCCGGGGACCGCTCCGACGACGAGGTCGGCCCCCTCGACGGCGCGGCGGACGGCGCCCTCGCGCGACAGATCCTCCGATCTCGTTTCGATTCCCTCAACCTCGGCGAGCGCCGCCAGCTTCTTCCTGTCCCGATCGACGAGAACGACGCGATGCGTCCGCGCGAGGTCCTTCGCGATCGCGCTGCCGACCATTCCCGCCCCCAGAACCGCGATCCTTCCCATGATCCCTCCCGCGAAGAAGTTCGCTTTCGGGCGATTCTATCACGCCCCGACCCCGCGCCGGGCGGCCCCTTCTAACGATTTCCTTACAATTCTTTCCGAAACTTGACGGGACTCCTCCGATCTTGTCCCCGTTTACTCAACCTTGGCGTGAGCATTCGCTCCCGAGGATTCATGCTTTACACGTCGCGCAGGTGCGCCGCCGGGCGCCCGGTCTTCGGGAGGTTCGCCGATCTTCACGGGCAGGCAACATCATGGGGCTCCCCACCCCGCGACCGACACATCGAGAAGACGGCGGACGCGTCGGGGGGACGCAGTCCCCTCGACTCCCCGAAGAGCGGGCCGCAGCGACGGCGGCCTCTCTCGGCGCGGACCGCGCAGAGGAGGAATGGAAGCAATGAACTCGTTTTCGAGAGCGCTCGGCGAAAGGACGCGGGGCCTGATCGCCGCATCGATCGTTCTTCTCGCCTTGTCGGCGATCGTCCCGGCCGATGCCCAGGGCGCCGCGCGCCCCGTGCTCACGGGAAGGGTAACCGATGCCGAGACGGGGAAGCCGATTCCGTACGCGAGCATCGCTCTTTTCCGCGAGGACCGACCCGAGGGAGCGCCCGGCTCCGCGGCGGGCGGCGTGGTGAGCGGCGAGGACGGCTCATTTCGCATGCAGCCCCCGGCCGGGTTCTACCGGGCGATCGTCACGCACGTCGCGTATCAAACCCTGCGCGTTGAGGGGATCGAAGTACGAGAAGGCCAAACCACGAACGTCGCGTTCAAGCTCGCGGCGAGCGAGTTCAAGATGAAGGCGGTCGAAGTGGCGGGCGAACAAGCGAAGAGCACGGAAGTCTCGGTCGTCGCCCTGCAGAAGGAAGCGCGCGTCGTTTCCGATGGAGTGAGCGCCGAGCTGATCAAGAAGACCCCGGATGCGAACGCGGCCGACGTGCTCCGCCGCGTGAGCGGCCTCTCGGTCGTTGACGACAAGTATGTCCACATCCGAGGGGTCACCGACCGCTACAACGTGGCGACCATGGACGGGGTAAAGGTGAGCAGCACGGACACCGACACCGACAAGCGAAGCTTCACATTCGATCTCGTGCCGGGATCGCTCCTCTCGAGCACGGTGGTCGTGAAGACCGCCGCGCCCGATCTTCCCGGGGATTTCAGCGGGGGCCTCGTGCAGGTCAACACGCTCGATTTCCCGTCGAACAGGATTCTCAAGCTCTCGTTTTCGCCGACCTACGCCGAGGGCGTTTCGACGCGGGAGATCCTGCGGTCCGAGGGAGGCACCACGGACTGGCGCGCGAAAGACGACGGGAGCCGGGAGATCCCGGGCGACGTCACGGGGGACGACCTCGCGCGGGCCCTTCGCAACACCTGGGGCGTCCGCGCGAAGAAATCCCCGATCAACGGCTCCTACGGGATTTCCTATGGAGATCGATTGTCTCTCGGCCGCCACAAGTTCGGGATCATCAGCTCGTTGAACTACAAACAATCCTACGGCAGGACCGACTTCAAGCAGGAACCCACGTACAGGGGCTATCCCGTCTTCAAGTTCGACGGGACCCGTTCCAGCTACTCGGTCCTCGGGGCCGGACTTCTCAACCTGGCGTACAGTCCCGGGCGCGGCCACGATTTCAGCCTTCGGAACAGCATCGTTCGGAACGCGAAGGAACAGGTGAGCGTTTCGGAAGGCCTCCCCGCCTCCGGAGAATGGGCGAGACGGCAGACGATCGGCTGGGACGAGCGGACCCTTTCCTCGACCCAGCTCGCGGGGACGCATGAGTTCCGGGCGCTCCGCAAACTCGGCCTCGAATGGAAGATGTTCCGCTCGGCTTCAAACGCGTACGAGCCCGACCGGAAGCACGTCGAGTTCGAGCGCACCGGAAACCTCTGGGCGCTCAAGGAGAACTACCGGACCTGGTCGTCGCTCGGCGAGAACTCGCGCGGGGCGAGCGCGGACATTCGACTCCCGTTCGGCCTTTCGGATCTCAAGGCGGGCGTGTTCGCGGAGACGCGAAAGCGCGATTACGAGATCGACGCCTACGCGACCGATCCGTCGTACTTGTCCCCGAGCAACTACGGGCTCCTCGTGCTCCCTCTCGACTCGATCTTCCTCCCCAAGAACTACGGACCGGGCAAGTTCCGGTTCGTCCCCCTCGTCCGCTTCACCGGAGAGTACGACGGCAAGGAAGAGGTTCGCGCGTACTACGGGATGATCGACCATCCGTTCACGCTCGCTTGGATGCGCTTCAACGCCGCGGGCGGACTCCGAGTCGAGAGAAGCGTCCTCTACGTTCAAACCCGAGGTCGTGGTCGGCCCCGGGCTCGACACGGGCCGCACCCCGTATCACCAGAACTGGGACCGGACCCTCGGCGCGGACACTCTCTACACGCTGACCGGCTTGTACTACGTCGATTCGACCTACTCGATCACGATCGAGCCCGGAACGATCATTCAGGGCGACACGGCCGCGACGCTGATCATCTCGCGCGGCGCAGAGATTCACGCTTCCGGAACGGCGTCCGATCCGATCGTGTTCACGAGCCGGAAGGCGCCCGGAAGCCGCGCGCGCGGCGACTGGGGCGGCGTCATCCTCCTCGGCGACGCGCCCTGCAACAAGGTCGATCCGCTGATCGAGGGGGGGATCATCGGCGGGACGTACGGAGGCTCGAACGCCGCGCACGACATCGGCGAGTTCACCTACGTGCGCATCGAGTACGCGGGCTATCGCTTCCAGCTCAACAACGAGGTGAACGGCCTCACGATGGGCGCGATCGGAAGCGGGAGCGAGATCCATCACGTGCAGGTGAGCTACTGCTTCGACGACGCCTTCGAGTGGTTCGGCGGAACCGCCGATGCCAACTACTTGGTGGCCTACGGCACCACGGACGATGAGTTCGACACGGACTTCGGATACAGCGGCAAAATCCAGTTCGCTTTCGGCATGAAAGATCCGAACATCTGGGACCCGACCGGCGAGACGAACGGTTTCGAGTCGGACAACGACGGCACCGGAAGCGGCGACGTCCCTTTCACCTCTCCGACGTTCTCGAACGTCACCCTCGTCGGGCCCGCGCGCCTCGACACGATGTGCGCGAACCTCCCGACGGGGAACAAGCACCAGTACGCCGCATTGATCCGCCGCTGGTCGCATCACAAGCTCTTCAACTCGGCCCTTCTCGGCTTCCGCTGGGGCTTCAGCATCCGCGACCAGGGAACGATCGACTGCGCGACCGGCACTCCGGACAGCTGCATGGTGGTCCGGTGCGTGAGCCTCGCGGCGTGCGAGAACCCGAGCGGGTCCGCCTCCGTGCACGACGAGTCCCGCTGGGCCGGCGTGACCGCGTGGACCAACACTTCGTGGTTCAACAACACCGGCTCCGCGACGCGGCTCCCGAGCGCGCTCGGGCTCACCGACCTCACGAACTTCAACAACCCGAACCCGGTCCCGGCGACAGGCTCCGAGCTGATCGGCTCCGCGTGTTTCGGGCACCCGTACCTGGGCGGCTTCCAGGTCGTGACCTATCGGGGCGCTTTCGATCCGTCCCTCCCGATGAGCCAGCAGTGGACAGCCGGCTGGACCAGCTTCGACCCGCAGAACACGGACTACAACCCGTGCGTCGCAGGGATCGAGGACGCGGTTCCGGGGAAGGCCGCCTTCTCGCGCAGCATCCCGAACCCGTTCAACCCGACCACGACGATCGTCTTCTCGATCCCGCGGGCCGGGCTCGTGAACGTCGATGTGTACGACGCGGCGGGGAATCACGTCCGCAAACTGCACGAGGCGAACGAGCCGGCGGGCGCGACGAGCACCGTGACGTGGGACGGCAGGAACGACGCCGGGCGGAACTGCCCGAGCGGCGTTTATTTCTACCGGATCACCGCGCCCGAGTTCACGGACAGCGGCAAGATGGTGATGCTGAAGTAGGGGCGCTTTCCGCCCGCGCGAAGCGGGCGACTCCCGAAGACAAGCGAAGGGGGCCGGACTCCGGCCCCTTTATCTTTGAAGCACTCCGCCGATCCGCGCTCCGGGGAGACGTGATCTCCCCCGCGCGCGGATGGACTCGCGAGGCAGCGAGCTCGCTCCTACGGTTGGATACGGAGGGGAACGTAGTCGATGTCTCGAGGATCGTCGAGGCCGTCCGCGAAAAGCTCCACCTCGCCCCTCAGCATGTGAACGCGGCGAAGAGTCCCCTCGGGGCTCACGACCACGTAGAGAAAGCGCCCGAGCGCGACCATCCCGGTGATGCTCCCCGCCGGAAGCTCGGCAAGGTCTTCCGTTGCTCCGCTCTCGGTGAAGCGATGGATCCGCCGCGGGCCGCACAGATAGTAAACCCCGTCCGAGTGGCCGATCGGACCGAGCGGCCCGAGACCCGGGTCGAACGAGCGGAAGATCGAGGTCGCGAGATCGACGAGATCGACGCCGATCAGCTTGGTCGTCCCCGTCTCCGAGACGACCAGTCGGTTCCCGACGAGAACGGCGCTCACGTTCTGGAGAACTCCGGGCGAGGCCTCCGGCATGAGGACTGTGTCGTAGGACGATCCGTCCGCGTCGATGAAGTGGAGCTTGTCCCCGGCGTTGTCGAGGAAGACGAAGCTGAGGTCGGGGAGCACATAGAAGTCCGCGCCGGAGACCGCCGGGTTCGTGCTCGTGATCGTGGCGAGCGGGAGACCGAAATGATCGAGCTCGGTAATTGAACGATCGCCCTTCACGAAGATCCGCGTCCCCGCGACATCGATCGGAGCGGTCGAGGAAGCGAACGGGAACGAGGCGCCGTCCATGTCGACGGCGACGAGGCCGCCGCTCGTCCGCACGAGAAACGTGCCGCCGAAGACATCGACCCGAACCGAGCCCCGCGCGACGCCGCCCTTTCCGTTGTCCACCGTCACGCGGATCTCGTGCACTCCTTCCGCGGAGGGAGCCGTCCACTCGACGGAGGAGCCGCTCCCGGAGAACGTCCCCGCGTCCACCGACCAGGAGAACACGAGCGTGTTCGAACCCGGATCGTCGGTCGCGCAGACGAGCACCACCGTTTCGCCGGGCGCGACGAGATCAGGATCCGCCGTGAGCGAGAGAATCTCCGGGACCCCGACCACGACCGAAACGTCGATCGAGTCCGTGTCCACTCCGTAGCGGCCGTCCGTCACGACGACCAGGATCTTGTACCTGCCGGCCGCTTCGGGGGCGGTCCAAGAGACCGAATCCGAACCGTCCGAGAGGCTCCCCGACTGGGCGGTCCATTCGTACCGGATGGAATCGCCGTCCGGATCGACCGCCTCGCAGACCAGCGAGGCAATTCCCGATGTTCGCACGCGGCTCGGCGTCGCGGTGAGGGAGACGATCGAAGGAGAATGGTTCGAAGGCCCCGGGCTGTTGTCTTCGCCGCAGCCGGCGGCCACGATCGCAACGAACAAGAACAAGAGAAGAAGGGTCCGCTTTTCCATCTTCATTCCTCTCGAGGATTCTACCTCCCGCCGCCGCTTTCTTCGAGATTCCGGTCCGACAAGGCTACTTGACCACGCGTAAAGAGAGCGGTAACTCTCGGTTAGTTTTTGGAAAACCCTCGGGTCGCGGGGAAAGGAGAGGGATGGGCTTCGACACGATCATACGGGGGGGCCTTATCGCCGCCGAGGAGGGCGCGCGCCCCGCGGACATCGGCGTCCGCGGCGAGACGATCGCGGCGATCGGACCCGGCCTCGACGCCTCCGGGGCGCGCGTGATCGACGCTTCGGGCCATCTCGTCCTTCCCGGCGCGGTCGACGCGCACGTCCATCTCGAGCTTCCGGTCATGGGAACGATCACCTCGGACGACTTCCGGACGGGGACGCGCGCGGCGGCGCGGGGCGGCGTGACGACGGTGATCGACTTCGCGACGCCGGAGGAGGGGGAGCCCCTCGCGCGGGCGGTCGAGCGGCGCATCCGCCGGGCCGAGGAGAAGAGCCTCGTCGACTTTTCCCTTCATGTCTGCATCACCCGATGGCGCGAACAGAAGGACGAGATCCGTTCGCTCGTCGAGCGAGGCTTCCCGACCTTCAAGGAGTTCATGGTCTACGGTTCGCGCGGCTGGGAGTCCGACGACTCCGTTCTCGCCGCGACGCTCGCCGCCCTTAAGGACCTGAACGGGATGCTCCTCGTCCACGCCGAATCGTCGAGAATCCTCGATGAGCTCATCGCGCGCCATCACACGCCGGATTTCATGCGGCGCCACGGCGCGCGGCTCCACGCGATGACGCGCCCTCCGATCGTGGAGATCGACGCGATCCGGCGCGCGATCGCGTGCGTCGAGGAGGCCGGCGGCAGGCTCTATATCGTTCACATCTCAACCGGCGAGGGAGCGGAGAGGGTAGGCGAGGCGCGCGCCCGCGGTCTTTCGGTGTTCGGAGAGACATGCCCGCAGTACCTCGTCCTCGACGATTCGGTCTTCGACCGGAAGGACGGGCATCTCTTCGCAAGCTGCCCGCAGGTGAAGAAGAAGGAAGACGGCGGGCGGCTCTGGCGAGCCCTTCGCGAGGGAGTTCTCTCCACCGTCGCCACCGACACCTGCACGTTCACGCGCGCGCAGAAGGACCGATGGGGCGGGGACTGGACGAAGATCCCGACGGGTCTTCCGGGACTCGAAACCCTCCTCCCGATCGTTTACACGAAAGGGGTTCTCGAGGGGAAGCTGTCGCTCGAGCAGATGGCGGACCGTCTTTCCGCTTCCCCCGCGAGGATCATGGGGCTCTATCCCAAGAAAGGAACGATCCGCGAGGGATCCGACGCGGATCTCACAATCATCCATCCGACAAGGACCTTCCCCGTCGATCCCGCGAGGATGGAAACGAACGCCGATTGGTCCCCCTACGAAGGCTGGGAGCTCGCCGGCTTCGCCCGCACGACCCTCTCGCGGGGCGAGGTGATCGTCGACGACTACCGCGTGGTCGGCCGCGAGGGACGCGGGCGCTTCCTTCCAAGGACCCTCGATTCCGAGCGCTCGCCGGCGCGCGGCTGACCGCCGAGCGCCCGCGTTTCGATGCGGCGCGATCCGTCGATTTGTGTTAGAATTCACCATGAAATTCTCTCTCCCTTGAAGAATTCGGAACAAGCAGGAGGAAATCCTCCGCCATGGACAAGACGAATCGTCCACGCGCCGGGCGATCCCGAATCATCCTTGCCCTTTTCCTCTTGTCCGCGATTGTTGCCGTCGGCCTCCGAGCCGGCGAGGCGGAGGCCTTCGCGGTCGGGCACACGAGCGTCACCTATCAGGATCCGGCTCGCGGAAACAGGAGCATCCCGACTGAAATCTACTATCCGGCGCTCACCGCGGGCGAGAACGTCCCGGTCGCGGAGGGTCTCTTCCCGGTCGTGACGTTCGGGCACGGCTTTCTTCTTCCGTACGACATCTACTCGTTCGTTTGGAACGGCCTCGTGCCGGACGGCTTCATCGTCGCGCTCCCGCGCACCGAGGGCAGCCTCACGCCGAGCCACGGGGAGTTCGGAAAGGACCTCGCGTTTCTCGTCGCCAAGCTCCGTGCGGAAGGGGCGAACTCCGGCTCGCTCTTCTACGAGCGCGTCTCCGACGCGGCCGCCGTGATGGGCCACTCGATGGGAGGAGGAGCGAGCTTTCTCGCCGCGGCCGAGGACCCCACGATCACGGCGCTCGCCAACTTCGCGGCCGCCGAAACGAATCCCTCGGCGATCGCCGCCGCCGGCTCGATCACGGTCCCGTCGCTTCTCCTCGCCGGATCGCGCGACTGCGTGACGCCCCCCTCGCAGCATCAGATCCCGATGTACGACGCCCTCGCCTCCGGCTGCAAGACGTACGTGAACATCACGGGAGCGAGCCACTGCCAGTTCGCCGCGTACAACTTCACGTGCAGCCTCGGAGAGACCGGCTGCCCGAGCCCGACGATCACGAGGGCCGTACAGCACGGGATCACGATCGAGTATCTCTCGCTCTGGCTCGATTTCCACCTCAAGGGAAATGCCTCTTCGTGGATCCAGTTCCAAGACCTGCTCGCGTCGGACGGACGCGTGACCTTCCTCCAAGAGTGCGCGATCACATCCGTCGCGCGCGGGGAATCCGGAGTTCCCCTCTCGTCCCGGATCGATCTCGCCGCCCGCCCGAACCCGTTCAACCCGTCGACGACGATCGTTGTCTCTCTGCCGGAAAAGGCCGCGGCACGGCTTCTCGTTTACGATGCGCGCGGGCGCGCCGTGAGGACGCTCCTCGCGCGCGAGATTCCCGCGGGGATCACAACGATCGAGTGGGACGGCACCGACGATGGCGGCGCGCCGCTCCCTTCGGGCGCGTACTTCTCGCGGATCGAGACGAGAGACGGCGCGCGGACGGTGAAGCTGATCCTCGTTCGGTAGCACGAGCTCGGGGACACCCTATCGATTCCCCTCTTCGGGGCACGACTCGCCCCCGATCACGGGCGCAGCGAAATCAGTAGGGTGTCCCCGGAATCCGGCGCTACAATCCGAAACCGTGACGATCGAAATCGGAATCTTCTTCGCCGTTCTCGCGGCGATGGCGTATCTCTTCTTCACCGAGAAGCTGCCGGTGGACCTCACCGCGTTCCTCGGTCTCGTCGTCATCACGCTCGCGGGATACGTCTCCCCCTCCGAGGCGTTCTCCGGTTTTTCGTCGCCGGCGGTGGTCACGCTTCTTTGCGTCTTTTTCGTGAGCGCCGCCCTGGTTCACACCGGCTTCGCGGATCTCGTCGGAGGGCGTCTTCACCGATGGATCGGGAGCCGGGAAGTTCTTCTTCTCGTCGCCATCATGCTCTTCGCGGCGGCGCTTTCGGCCTTTATGAACAACATCGCAGCGGCCGCCGTCTGCATGCCGGCCACCGCGAGTCTCGCCCGCAGGTCCGGCATCTCCCCCTCGCGCCTCTTCATGCCCCTTTCCTTCGCGACGCTCTTCGGCGGCACACTGACCCTGGTCGGCACGCCGCCCAACATCCTCGCATCGGACATGCTGCGGGAGCGAGGCTACGCCCCCTTCGCCCTCTTCGATTTCACGCCGATCGGAGCAGTTCTCCTCGCCGTCGGCGTGATCTATCTCGTCATCGTGGGAAGACGATTCCTCCCCGTGCGAGCGATCGCGGACTCGGTCGCACGGACGGGGGATCTCGCTCGCGTCTATCGGCTGCACGAGACCCTCTTCTCGATTCGGATTCCGTTCGGTTCGCGCCTCGACGGGCTCACGCTTGGCGAAACGAAGCTCGGAACCGCGCTCGGCGTGCAGGTCGTCGGGATCCTACGGGGCGGCCGAAAGGAGCTCGCTCCCGAAGCGAGAACGCTCCTTCTCGGCGGGGATGTGCTCCTCGTCAAGGGACGCTACGAGGACTTGCGAGAACTCTTTCGACTTCAAGGAGTGACGATCGGCGAGGCGCGGCCCGGGGATCTCGCGAGAGCGATCGGCCGGGTGTCGTGCATCGCCGCGCGCATCCTTCCGGGCTCCCCTCTCGCCGGGCGCACGCTTCGCGGGATCAAGTTCCGCGAGAACTACGGAGCGATCGCCGTGGGGATCCGCCGCGGAGGAGCGATCCTCGACCGCGACCTCCCGGCCGAGACGCTCCGCGAGGGGGACGAAGTGCTCGTGCTCGGAACAGAGTCCGAGCTCGAGCTTCTCGCGCAGCAAAAGGGGTTGGAGGTCGCCGAGGTCGGAGACTCGCTCTTCGAGGAGATGAAGGATCGTCTCTTCCTGCTCCGCGTGCCGCCCGCTTCGGCGCTCGTCGGGACAACCATCGGAAAGAGCCGCATCGGGGAGCTCGTGGGGCTCACCGTCGCCGGGATCTGCCGCGGAGAGGACGTCTTCCTTCCCGCCCGCCCCGAGGAGACGATCCTCGCGGGGGACGAGTTCCTCGTCGCGGGGGAGCCGGATCGGATCCGGAGCCTCCTCGCGCTCGGCGAGGTTGAGCTCGAAGAAGACGCGGAAGCGGCCGGGATCGAATCGGAGGACGTGGGGGTCGTCGAGGTTTCGGTCGCGCCGCGCTCGCGCGCCGCGGGGCGGACCCTCGCCGAGATGCAGTTCCGCGAGAAGCACGGTCTTCAGGTGCTCGCCGTGTGGCGCGAGGGAAACCCGATCCACACGAACCTCGCGAACCTGCCGCTCCGCTTCGGCGACGCGCTGCTCATCCAGGGACCGTGGAACAGAATCCGGCTTCTCGGAACCGATCCGGACTTCGTCACCCTCTCCCTCGCCGCGCAGGAACCGCGCCGCACGCGCAAAGCTCCATTCGCTCTCGGCGGCCTTCTCCTTCTCGTCGCGATGGTGGTGACCGGCTTCCAGCCGATTCACGTGGCTTCGCTCGCGGCGGCCGTCTTCGTCGTTCTCACGGGCGCGATCACGATGGAGGAAGCGTATCGATCGATCGAATGGCGCGTCGTTTTTCTCGTGGCGGCGATCCTTCCGGTCGGCATCGCGATGGAACGGACCGGAGCCGCGCTCCTCCTCTCGCAATCGGTCGTCGGCTGGGCGGGAACGGCGGGACCGATCGCGGTTCTCGCCGCGCTTTGCCTCCTCTCGAGCCTCCTCAGCCAGTGCCTCGACGGCGCGCCCGCGGTCGTTCTTCTCGCGCCCGTGGTCGTTCGAATCGCCGAACCGCTCGGCATCTCCCCGATCCCGCTCATGATGGGCGTCGGCCTCGCCGCGTCGGCCGCGTTCATGACGCCGTTCAGCCACAAGGCAAACCTGCTCGTCATGGGCGCGGGCGGATATCGGATGTCCGACTATCTTCGCGTCGGGACGCCGCTCACGATCCTCTATCTCGCGGCGCTGATCTCGCTCGTTCCGGTCTTCTTCCCGCTGTGTCCATAGCCCGCTTCGCGCGCGTTCTCTCCATCGGCCGAGATCCGCGGCACTGGGATGAGCATTCCCGGGATAGGGATTTCCTGCCCCGCACTTTCCCCGGCACGGCGGGCGTTCTTGCATTACTCTTTCTCCTCGTGGTCGTTCCGCGGGAGAGGAATCCGATGCGGGCTGTCTATCTTCTGCCGCTCGTCGCGGCGGTTCTCTGGTCTTGGTCGTTCGTCGCGACGAAGGTGCTCCTCCGATATCTTTCGGTGATCGATATCATCGGGGTCCGGCTCATTCTCGCCGTTCCGCCGATGCTCGCGCTCGTTCTTCTCCGCGGCCTCTGCCCCCGCCTCACGCCGCGCGACGGGCGCGTCCTCCTCGGCGGGGCGGGGATTCTCTTCCTCCATTTCTTGATCCAGTTCCACGGGCTTCGCGACACGACCGCGACCCAATCCGGATGGCTGATCGCGGTCGCGCCGATCTCGATCGCGATCCTCGCGCGCATCTTTCTCGGAGAGCGGATCGGGCGCGCGCAGGTGGCCGGCATGGCGGTCGCGACGGCCGGAATTATGCTTCTCGTCTCTCGCGGGAATCTCTCCGGGCTCCGCTGGCTTTCCCACAGGGGAGACTGGCTCGTTCTCGCTTCCACGTTCACGTGGGCGGGGTTCACCGTGGCGACGCGCGACCTGTCGAGGCGCCATCCCCCGCTCGGCGTCACGACTCTCCTTCTCGCGGCGTGCGGGCTCGCCGCGCTTACCGTGATGATCTTCACGTCGAGAAGCGGCGCCCTTCTCTCCCTCCCTCTGGAAGGGATCCTCGCCGCGCTCTTCCTCGCGTTCCTCTGCACGTTTCTCGCGTTTTGGTTCTGGCAGGAAGGGGTCGCGCGGATCGGGGCCTCCCGGTCGGGGTTCTTCCTTTACGTCATGCCGGTCGCGACAATGGTTCTCGCGATCCCCTATCTCCACGAAACGTTCGGATGGATTTCGGGAGCGGGGGGCGCGCTCATCCTGGCCGGGGTCGCCCTCGCCGAGAAGAAGAAGTGACGATCCGAGCGAGCAAGAACACTTAAGACCTCAATATCATCAAGTAACAGGACCCGCCGTCCGACAACCGAGCCACGCGCGGGTGGCGGCCACGGGCGCCCGCTCGCGCGCAGGCCACCAAGTGCGTAGGCGCGACTGGCCGGAGCGCGAGCGGGCTGTGGCCGACACGACCGAGCCGGGGCTCCCCGTCGCGAAGAGCGACGGGGTGGCGAGGAAGCTCCTTCGCGCATGCGGCGCGAAGGAGTGACCCGTCGTCCGACAACCGAGCCACGCGCGGGTGGCGGGTACCCGCGGCAGGCGTCCGCGCGGCCGCTTCTTTCGCGTGAGGGGGGATCGCCCGAAGGTTCTGCCGGGCTACCCGCCCGCCATTGGCGTGGCGATCTCGATCCGGTCGCCGGGGAGGACCATCGTCTCCTGATAGAGCTCCCGCGGGACCGGCTCCCCGTTCCGCTCGACGATCGCCCATCG
>Ga0194125_10006840_pt1 | contig 16671 bp, 11 predicted proteins | sample TA2KigC250mmetaG_FD_148626 | JGI IMG/M metagenome (GOLD analysis project Ga0194125, IMG submission 148626) | Freshwater microbial communities from Lake Tanganyika, Tanzania - TA2015034 Kigoma Deep Cast 250m | ecosystem: Environmental > Aquatic > Freshwater > Lake | place: Tanzania: Lake... | reverse complement strand
CGAGGGCGCTACTCAAACGCGCGCCCGCGCCCTCTCGCACGCTTTGAGCCACCGCCCCCTCCGCCTGCCTGCGATACTCCGCCCTCACGCCCCCCGCGCTCGCTAGGAGCGTACCGCAGGTCAACCACTCCTGCGCCGACGCGTAGCCCGCGTAGGCTCGGTAGGAACTCCAGCGGTAGGTGCGCAACACCGCCAACCGACGGCGCAGCACCGACTCCGGCGTGTCGTCAGGGAGGCCCTCCCGCGACGCCGCCCGATCCGCTTTCGAGAGGCCGAGCGCGGCCACCCGGACCGGATTCAAATGGATGTACATGCCGCACTGTTCGGCCCACGCGCCTCCGTCCTCCACGGGCACGCTCCCGAACCGCGCCTGAAAGAGCGGCCCCGCCCTCCCGTGCCTCGCGTTAAACCAGGCCGCGTGGCTCAGGTTCAGCCATTGCATCCCCCAGCTGACGTTCCCGACGGGCGACTCGATCAGCAGATGGTAATGATTGTCCATCAACACGTACGCGTGCAACACCAGCCCGTAGCGGCCCACCGTCTCCACAAGCAGGTCGAGAAAATGCACCCGGTCGGCGTCGTCCGCATAGATCGCCTGACGCCCCATTCCCCGTGACGTGATGTGGTACCACCCGCCCCCATGATGGTGTCGCAATTGCCTAGCCATGAACCCACTGTAGCGTGATCCTCTGACTAACGCAAGCGCAACATGTCTAATGTCTAATTACGACCCCTAGTGACCCCCGCCTCGTCGAGCCACCCTTGTTTGCGGAGCGTGATGCCGCAGGCGTTCAAACACTGCCATAATGATCCCCGAGCCCACGCCGCACAGGGGCTTCAACATTCATAATTGATCCTTCTTACTTTTCCTGTCCCCCCCCCTTCATCGTTCATCCTTCATCCTTTCTGAAATCCCCGGCACGCCGCCGCAACTCCGGAAACACCCGCTTCACCAACGCATCCCGCTCCGCCTGCATGTCGTGGAACGTGCTGCTGACAAACACCCGGACTTTTCGTGATTCCTGATTCATACTGGTTTCCCGACGGTCACGGTAATCACAATGGGCGCGCCGGTGTCGGCATCGTAGAAGTCCGAGTCATCGAACAGGATGTTCCACAGCGCCGACAGCGCAAACTCGAAGGCATCAAAATTGGTCGTCTTGGTAGAATCCCCCGGCCCTACGAGGCAAACAAAGGCCCCTCCCACGCGCCATTCCAGTTCCCGTATCCCCCGGAATCGTTCGATTCTGATGTGCCGGATCTTCATGACACTCCCTCAGTGTAGCGGGACCTGTGGGGCCGCAGTCCATCCATTTGCCCGATCATGCGCTTGAACCCGGACGGACCTCAACTACACGGAACTGCATCTGGCCGGACTGATTCCCGCTCATCTGGCCAATTCCCGTCACGACGCTGAAATTGACGCGGTCGTCCCTTTTAAATCCCGTGTCGCTGACTATGATGTACCGAGCGAGCTCAGGGAAGCTATTCTTGAGCAGTTTGTGAACGGCGATATTGAAAGAGAGTGCGTTCGGGTTGGCCCAGTCTTTTGTGTACGACATTCTTGCCAATCGAGTCTTCTCGGTTGGAGCCGGAAGGTCGCCAGAATTCACGAAACCTAAGGCTATTGAGGTCGCTTCTTGAGCGGTAGGCAGGCGTTCCAACTGCCATACAACAAGATAAATGGGATCGAAATGTGGAAACTTTCGCGGGAAGCCTTCCTCATTTAAGGCGTCGACCGCTGCTTTCAAATCAGGCAGTTTCCCAGAATCCTGATCCGATCGGCAGCGCAGTAATCGTGGATTCCGGCGCGTGGGAGATGCTGCTCCTGTCGAGTCCTGCTTCGCACTGAGGAGACGCTGTTTCACTTCCTGCAGGCGCTTTTCGTAATGAGTACCGAACGTGATCCATTGCGATGTCTGTCTCATCTGCTCAATCGCGATTTCAAACGCGACCACCGCCGCTGGAGAATCGCCCAGGCGGGTGTATGCCTCTGCCAAGTGAGCGTAATCCGCAGCAGTCTCAGGCGAATTCCTATGGTGTTTTTCCGCATAACAAATAGCGTCCTCGATCTTTAGCGCGGCCATTTCCCATTCTCCGAGCAACTCGTACGTTGCGTAACACATTCCGAGAATTGCCATTCGTTCGTCGGAAGGCGCGCGGCCGACTACGCCAGCAAAGGCGACTTCCAAAGCACTCGTCGCTTCAAGCGCCTGTTCTTTATTGCCGGCTTCGGCTGCGGCTTTAGCTCGCATGGCCATTTCAGCCATTTCTCGGGTTATCGCTTTGGCCATGTTGTTGTTCTCCTGTGGGTGATCACGCACCTTTGAAAAAGTTTTCCGCGTAGTCGCCGAGTTCAATCCGCAACCTCTGGGTCAGCAACCGAATCCTCTCGTCGCCCGGAACTCTGACAATAGCTTGTTCAAGAAGGCTCAACGCAAGTTCTTTCAGTCGTCGCGGACTCGCATCTTCGACCTGAGTCTTGATGGAATCGGCCTGCTTCACATAGCAGCACGCCAATGGGTAAAGCACCTCTGTCCGGCTTGGACAAGCGCTATGAGCCCTTTTAAGACAGTCCAACGCACCAGGGAGCAGTGTCTCGAATTCAAGTTTGAGGATGCCCAAACGAATTAGCAGTTCAGGATGGTCCCCGTAAACATCTCGGCCAACTTCGTAACAATGCATCGCATCACCAAAACGTCGTAACGCCTCCCATCGTCGTCCTCGGTCGATGCAGGCTTGAACCTCCTCGGATATCGTGTTTGCATGCTGTTTCTCGCCACGGTCGATAATCATCGCCGTGCAGGTTGGTTGTGGCGGATTTCCCTCCTTCGAGCCGACGATGAAGATCTCATAGCGGTCCGGATCATTCAAGAAATGGCCGCCCCCTTGAGCAGCGATGTACTTTTTCATCTGCTCCGGTACGTCGCCTGCTGGGTCGTAGGGAAACGACATCGCAACAGGAACTTGACCAGACTTGTCGGCAAATGCGTCAAGGACATCGATATTGTGCGATTTGGCGTAAACCATGTTGATCCCGAACGCCAGGCCGAACCCTTCCTCTTCGCTCGGTCGTGAGTTCTCACGCAAGATGTAATAGGCGACGGTTTTCATTGAAGTCTTCTTTGGATGGTTCATGGACTCACTGGACTCCTTTCATTCGGCGATAGGAAAGTGCAAGGTAAATTGGTGCAGGGCGGGCCAGTTGCCGCGTTGTGCGCCATTATCGGCAACCTGCACAATCCCGTTACGAAATCGAACTCCCACTGCCGGGTCAGGTATGCAAATTGATGCTGCCCAAAAATCGGAGTGCAAAGAAGTTAGCCGAATACGTCCACTCTCGAAGGCCACCACGATGCATCCCTTGAAGTTTGTTTCGCGTTCAATAGCTATACCCTCAACACCAAGGTCTTCAGTAATCAGTCGGCGGGATTGAAGACAGCAGCCTTCCGCTATCGAACAGAAGAGTAGCGCATCATTTTCGCTTTGGCAGATGACTTCTTGAGACCCAACATGAACAACTCCTCTCCCAAGTCCAACAATCAAGATGTCCTTCTCCGGTATTTCGTCCAATGCTGTACAGAACCCCCGATATTCAATGGTCCCGCTGATTTGACCGGATGGGACTTCGACGAACAGGAGGTTGCGACGGAGATCGGGATCAAACGTCCCGCGCCCATTCGGACTTTCCAAGACCGTTGATTCCAAGGGAACCGCCAGGAGTTTCCCGTTGCGGCAGAAACGAAGTGGGGCGCGTTTGAGCGGGCGCGTTTGAACAGCCATGAACTGTGTCAAGGAGAGATCAAGGCGTTGTTCAAGCATGGGTTTACGATTACCAATTTCGTACATGATAAGCCGATCATTCTCAATTAAGGCCAAAAACCGTCCGTCGGACGATATGGTCATGGAATGCTTTTCGGCACCGCCGACCTGCTCCATATATTCCGGTTCTCCTGTTGAGGGAGTAAGGAAGTAAATCTCGTCATTTCGCGCGGCTACAATTCTTTCGCGCGTCTGGTCAATACAGAAACAGTTGCAGCCGAATGGTAGATAGCGGGAATCGGCAGTTGGAGAGTCTGTCCTCACTTTTTGGTTTCGGTCCAGAAAGACGAGATCTCTGGATCGATCAAGAAAGCGTACATCGTTTATCGGACCTGCTGGAAATCCACTTTGCCCAATTGACTTTGTCTTACATGCCTGTTTGACCGCGTCAATTTCAAACACTCGCACAACGCCGTTTGAGCCAGCGGTAGCCAGGTAATTGCCACACGATGAAAAACAGATGCTTGACACTTGGCCACGAACGCCAGGCCAGAATCCTGAGACTAACTCGAAATCACTTCCTGCATTGGGCTCAACCGAGATGTAGCCGTTGCGATGCCCCACAACAATCAGTCGGTGCTGCGGACAGTAGGCAAGACAAGTTCCGGTGCCTTGGATGAGATTGACTTCTCGCTTAAGTTCGCCCTCAAGACTACGAATGGCAAGAACCCCGTCCGCACCAATGGTCGCAATCTCCATGTCCTTCTCGAGAAAGGCGCAGGCGTTAATGCCACCTGAATGAACCACAGCGCAGAAACCGGTGCTCATCGCAAGCGTTCCGTCGCCGAAGCAAACCGCCATCACTTGTTCATTCGAGCTCACGCTTATGAAATTGACGTGTGGGATCCCTCCGACATACGGCATTTTTAATGGCTGGATGCGATCCGTGCCCCTGAAACGAACGATTCGAGCGATGTCATATCCGACCTCTGACACCAAGAATGTCCCTGACAGCGGGCATCCTGCAACTGCGCCCAAACTTGCCTCTGCCTCGCTGGTCAGCATCCGTTTCCATGTTCCGCTGCAAAATCGTTCGTCCCACAGGCTTTGGCAGGAGAACATCCACGCCTCATTGGGCCCCGCAATCACGAGGGACTGATCTGACACGAACGCCGCACCGGAAAAATTGCTCGTTGTCAGTGATTCTGTTTGATGGATCTCAGGCGCAGACCAGTTCCATTGAACGATTTTTCCCTCGGCATCGGCGTACAAAAGTTTGCCGCTATCAGCAGAGAAGCGCAGGAAGTGTACGAAGTCTTGTCGCAACGCTGTCTGGGCGAGATACGGGACGCCGGTACCACCGCTAAATCTGCTGAAACATGGACGGTCATTAGTCGCTTGGTCCAACCGACGCAATAGGCTGCCTTCGCGAGGTTGTGACGAAGAAGCCGCACCGATGTTCTGCAGTTCAATGCCAATCTGTGCGCCGATTGATGCAGGATCTACTGTAACTTGATCGAGAATACTTCCGAGAATTCGCCACAAAACGAAACTTTCACGGAACACCTCACTGATCTCAGGTTCCAGTTCCGGCAACTCCTGGCACAACTTGTCGAGGCGATGGAAGTCGTCAAGCAGGTCGAACGGTAGTTCGGCAGCGACTTTTGTTTCAAGGAACGCGATGTTTGTAAGCAATTGGCCGAGCCTTTCCGGTTGGTGGGCCTGACTCAACTGCCACGGAAACTCGGCCGATTTGCGTCTATTGGGTTCGCCATGAAGCATCGGCAAGTTGCGTACTCCTATCCAATTCTCTTGGCTCTCAAAGTACTCGGCCAGTCGCTGGTGCGGCTGCCAGTGAGCATCCGGCGCTTTCGCGAAATGTTCCTGCACCCATTCGGCTACCTGCAGATGGTAGAACGTCAGCACATTGGCACCGGGTGCGGCGCGCTCGGTGAGGTAGGGGGCGAGGTCGAAGCGGAGCCGCGACCAGATCGTAATGGGAATGCGAGTCGCATTTGGCGGCAGATCGTGGCGGTTCGTCACCGAAGCGTCATAGAGTTCCTTCTTGTATTCGGGGTCGGCGAAAAGGACTTCCAGGATTTCGGTCTCTGCCAGTCCATAGCGGGACGCGGCGAGATAACCCAACACGCGTTCCACCAGCAGCGAACCGTGGTTCGCAGGCAGGCTGAGCCGGCCGAACAGTTGCTTGAGGAGTGCAGGAACAGCCTCGGCCACCTTCGGTGCTTCATCATAGGACCGCCACAGCCGGGCTTCCTCGAACAGCAGCTTGAGATAGATCGGCTGACGGCAGACCGCCGACGCAAGTCGTTGCTCGATGCGTGCGCGCTGGTCCCGACTGACCGTGCGTCCCGCCTGGGGCAGCCAGCGCTCAAACAGCAGCGTCCTGGCTTCGGCCTCCGGGAACGCGTCCAGATTGATGAACGGTGTCGCTGGGAGTTGGCGTTTCTTGAGTTCGGCATACGGTTGGCCCTCCGAATCGTCCTCGGCCCGGTCGGACAGGCAGGAGACGACGAGCTTCACATAGGGCGGCAACTCGCCCAACGGAATCCAGGTGAGAAGGCGTCCGCTGTCCGCGTCGTAAAGCTGGTCGAGGGCGTCCAGAAACAGGATCAGTGGTAGCTGTAGCTTCTCGGCGGCCCGCAAGTGCTGGTCGAATTCGTCACGCAGCTCCTTGATGTCGGTGGGAAGCGCGCCTTCGCGCGGGTTTCGCTGCCGCAATTCCTGACAGAGACTTGTGAGCAGCCCGCGCAGGTCGGACGAGTGGGGCGTGACGCCGATGAAGCGCGTGATAATTGTGGATTTCGGATCTCGGATTTCAGATTGCAGCCCCTCCGATCCAGATTCCGCATTCCGCAATCCGCATTCCGCACTGGCCCGGGCCATCAACGCCGTCTTGCCGCAACCGGATGAACCATGCACCACCAGCGGCTGCCTTGAAGCATTCTGCAAATAGGCACGGATTGCCTTCAACTCGACTTCTCGCCCGACAAACGTTTCTTTGCCACCGCGCTCGCGACCAAAGCGCTGGTGCTCGTCCTGCTCGATCTTCAGTTCGCGCGTGGCGCGTTCAGGGGAGCCTTGTGTGCTCTTGTTCCAATACTCCTCGATCTGTCGTTTGATAATCGGCTCAAATCTCTTGAACACCGCATCACAGAATGCCTTGGTGGCTGCCTCAGAAGCGTCCAGGAGGATTCCGTCGCCTTCGCGTTTCAGACGGGAAAATGGAATGCGCAACGGCCCGTTTTTACCCAGCCTTAGCCGGATCACCTTCTTCAGCGCGGTCTGCCTCGCGGCTGCGGCAGGGTCGAACTCTCCGGAATCCGTCCGGTCAAAGAAGTCCTTCACCTCGGCGGCGGTGAAGTCCCTCCGGTTGTCGATCTCACGAAAACAGGCGATCACATGGCGTTCCGCGTTTGCCGCCGACAGGGCACCACACCAAATCTCCTGCTCGGTGGCTGAGGCCTGAAACCGGGCAAACTGCGGGATGGCGCGCTTGGGATATTGCGGGTCATTCACTTCGCCCACATGCCGCTCCCAATCCACGCCATCGAACCATCGTCCCTCTGCGGGGAACGCGGTGTTGATGAGGCTCCACAGAACCTGCTGGACATCCAGCCAATCCTGCGTGTCGTTGCCGTCCTTTGTGCGGGTGTAGTCGCGCCCTTTGCCAAGATTTTGGCGCGGTTGCAGGATGTAGTTCAGCGGAGCCCGGTCGGGGTCGGCCTCCGGCGGGTCCGGCAGCAAGACATTCTCGTCGCAACGATACCATGCCCTCAGAATCGCCAGCGGATCGAGACCTTGACCACGCCTGACTTCCCCATTCGTGCCTGCGCTGAGCGGCGTCGAAGGGCTATTCGTGACCTTCGTGGTTGCCACTCTCTCCAGTTCCTGAAACTCACTTTCCGAAATCGCTTCCGGCAAAGGCCGCCAGCCATAGCGGTCGCCGAGCAAGACGAGAAAATTGGGCTCCGGCGAGATCTCCTGCGCCCGCCGCAGCTCATCGAAGCAGATCCTCATCGTCCGGTGATCCAAGCCAGCCTCGGTCGAGACGCCCCAGCGTAGATCAATGGCCTGGAACTGAAACCCGCTTTTCTGGCAAAGCTCTTCCAGCTTGGGATACACCTCGGCCGCGAGCGCATTGCGCTCGTGCTTCATGTCGCTGAACGTCGAACTGACGAACACGCGGATGACGGGGCGGAGACGGGGGGAGGTGGTTTGATAGGTCATGGTTCATTCCTCCCACAGAGTCGGCAATGGCACGAGCCAAAGCTTGTCGCCAAACGGAATCAGTTTGTCGCCGGTGTAGAGAACCGCCCCGGTGACGAACTTCTCGCCGAGTTGACCCCGCAACTCTTTCAGGGCCGCGAAGTCGGATGTGCCCACGGTGGCGCTGGTTCCATTGAGCAGCACGGCCGTCGTGGCGGCCATGGCCCGCCTGATGGAATCCTGAATGTGTCTCTGAATCATGGTGAGATAGTAACCACTTTGTGGTGATTTTGCGAGCGGCTGTTTTGCCTGTGTTCGGCATCCGGCGAAAGAAAGCGAGAAACAGCCGCGAGTGGGCGATGCCGTGCGCGAGATAAAGCTGCCAGTCCGCGCCGGTGGTGATGGCGTGCTGGTCGAAGAAGGGCGTGAGTTCGCGGCCAGAGCTGAATTTCCGATGCTCTGCCTGGATTTCTTCAACGAAACGGGTGATCCAGCCCGAGGTGTTGTCGCTCCGGGCGTAGGAGACGAAGAAGTCGCGGATGTCAGGTTGGGTGGCCATACATTAATGGAGTGTGACCTAGCCGTACTTCGGGTAGAGCCAGTGCTTGCCGACCTGAGTGCGTGGCTGCTGACACTCGGGGTATATCGCTTCGGGTGGCATGGGTCATTTTTCCGAGACGTGATACATGGGGCCTTTTTTTCGAATGATCGAGAAGCCTGCGAGGCTGACCTGCTCGGGGATCTTTTGGACGTTGTTGCGGTCTTTCTTCTTCTGCGGCTCTTTCAGTTCGGCATAAGGAATGAGCAAATTGTGACTGTGAATCGCGTCCTTACGCTCGCCTAGAATCCATCCGTTCGCTTTTTTGAGCATGACCCACATGTCGTGCTCCTCTTCAGCGAGCATTTCGAGGGTGTTGGGTTCGGAGAGGATTTCAAGCACCTGTTCGTCGGTCAGGATATCCCCGCTGTCGGGAGTTTGGACGATTTGCAGCCCGGCGAGCCCGAGCAACCAGGGAATGCGCATGGCTGCCGCAGTGTTGTCCGCTTTCTGCTCGGGCGGCAGATTGGGGTAGGGGGTGTTATTCGGGTTTTCTCGTTCCGCGAGCGGGATGTAAGACAGGTGGATGGCCGGGGCGAGTTTCTCCGCAAGGCATTGGAATTCCGCATCGTGAGTAAGGATCGCCTTGAAGGCGGCGGCGCCTTTCTGCCGGATTTTGCCCTTCGAGTCGCGAATATCGTCCACATTCATCGCGAGGACGGCATCGCTGGGGAGGTCGGAAGGGAGATAGCGGGTACGGCCTGCGGCGTTGCCGCGAATGGCCAACACGATCTTCTCGAACGAGCGAGATCCGTTGGTGTAACGCGGCGTTTCGAGCAATGCGGAGAGGAGTCCGGGATCCATCTCAAGCCGCTGGTCAGGTTTCAATTTCAGCTTTGCACGCAGGAGGAGGGCGCGACGAAGGGGGTAGCTGACGTCGTCTGGATTGGGGTCTTGTCCACCGTTCCAGTCACGTTTGATCTGCTGGTTCGGCCCAAGGATGTTGAGGGTGCCGTGAAGGCGGCTCATGAAGTCAGGGCCTTTTGCGAGCTTGAAGTTGTTCCAATCGGCGGTTTGCTCGGGGGTGAGGGTGCCTTCTGTGGGCGGCTTGGGGCCGAAGTGCTCGGCGTCATCGCTGGTGCCGCCGGCGAAAACAAAGATACAACGGCCAAGCGGATGGGTGATCTGGCCTTCCTGGAAGACACCGTCGTTCATGGGGGCAAGCAACAGTTTGAGCCATTTGTATTGGTCCGAGTCGAATTCGTCCCAGAAGACGACCGGCAGCTTGCCGCGAAGCACCTCGTCGCGGACCTGATGGAGGGCGCCGGCCAAGTCGGCTTCGTCGAATTGCGAAAGGTTGAATTTGCATATCTTGCCCTCATCGCCGAGCACCTGCCCGGCAATCTGTTCAATGCCGAAGGATTTGCCGGCACCGGGAGGGCCAAAGACGGCGAGGGAGAGGGGTTTGGTGTCTTTGCCTGCTTTGTAGGTTCGGATGAGGGTCTTGAAATTACGGAGCGCTTCGATTTCGCTGCGGTCGGCGGTGAGGAGTTCCCCGAAACAGGCATGAGGGATGGCGCGCAATTCGCGTTTGCCGGTGAGCGCAAAACGCCGGGCCAGGCCGTGGAGCGGACTTCCCTGTGAACCGCAGGCGGCGATGCGCCAGCAGGAATCCGGCTCTCGGATTCTTTGAGCCGGGATTTCGACATCGCCGAAGTTCCCGAACACATCGCGCTTAAGACCGTCGAATGCGGATGGATCGTTACGCAGTACCCGGGCCATACGGGCGGAAGGAATCCCGGGTTCAGTATTATTCTCTGTTGCATCGACTGGGCCGTGCCCGAGTACGTGGAGCAGGCGCATGGCGAGAAGCCCGCGCGGTATCGCAGCGGCGATGGCCATGATCCGATCCTGCCCTAAAGCCAGTTGCGCGGCAAGTGCAGCGGACATGGCACACGCGGATCCGTAGACGTCGCCGTCGATGTGATGCTCCTGAGCCCACTCCCCTTCCATGTGGACGGGGTCAAAGATGAGACGGTAGGTGGCGTCATTCGAGGCGTCGGTTGTTCTGCTGCGCCAGACGGCACCTTCGCCGTGTATGGTAACCACCACGTCACGGCAGGAACGGAGATCGGCAAGGGTCGGGTTGAATTCGAGTTCGCGTGCGATCTCCAGGGCCGTGCGCTCCCAAGAGACGCGGCAACTCACGCGTACCGCTTCGGTACGGAGCCGGCTGAGCGAGAGCAGTACAACCGACCGGGCGGGGACTCCGGCGCAGACTCCACGCCACCAGAGTTCGCCTCGGCAGAAGGGGGGGGCCATTTTCCAAACCACGGTTGCATCCGGTCGCATCCAAAATGGTTCATGCGGAAGCGTTTCTCCATGCGGGTGCCGGTAGCAATTGGCGTGATCCACCAAGACGAGCACGCCGGGATTGTAGCCATCAGGAATCGGGGCCGGGCCTTCCGGCTTGGGGAAAACAAAGCTGGCATCGCAGACGCCCGAACCAATGGAGCGCCCGACGCGCCAGATTTTAGTCTTATCGCCCTTGTCAGCGAAACGCTCTCCCAGCGGACAAGGACGCCAGACGCCGAAGGTGGGCGGAGCGACGAGATTGCTTGAAATGTGGGCGGTCTTAATTAAGGAAACTTGCGGTGCTTTTTCCAATTGGTTGATTTCGATTTTCGCTTTCAGCTCGCTCTCAGACAATTCCTGCTTCGCTACAGCCAAAGCCTTTTCCGCAACCGGTACGAACGCCATATTCTCCTTAACCCATGCAGCGAGCATACGCTGAACAAGCCCGGCTCCACCGAGGCTATGGCGCATCGTGGTGCGTGTGCCGGGCGGCGGGTTGTCTGCGCCGGAGTGGAGGTAAATGTCAAAGTCAGAGCCGGCGTCGCCTGCAACGAGGATATCAAAGATCGGTTTCGTTTCACGCATTTGGATACTCCTATGATTTATAGACTATAACCCACCCGACGTTAATACGCACGCCCAAACTTTGGACCTGTCGGGCCGTAACCCGGGACACAATCTCACCATTCAGCCATTACGAACAACTGGATTTCTATGGGCCGTGTTAGCACGTAAGGCCCTAATCGCCGCACCACCTGCCGGCAGCGGGCTTGTAACGCCCGCTGTACTGTCTTTGATCCACCATGGCAATACCACACATCCCCGCAACGCCCTCCGGGGGGCGTCACGCACGCAGGTGTCCGAGCGGGATCGCAAACAGGCGATCACTCTGCCATGCGCTTACTCAAGGATTCGGTTTTTGAGACGCCGGAGCTGCAGGATCCGTTTTTCAAGCAGCCAGACCAGCCACGCGTCTTTCGTCACCAGATCGTTCTCCAGATCGCTCCATGTGCTGGCGGCGTCGATGAAGGCGCGGCAATAGGCCTCCCACGCCTGCTGGGTGACGGCGAAAGCCGCGGCGTCCGGCAGCATCCCGCCCTGACCTCCGGATTCGATCAGGGCGGTCACCTCGCCGCGCAGGCGCCGGTACTCGTCCCATGTCCGGCGCTCATCACCGGGTATCGGCGTCAGCATCCCTTCCTCAAGCAGCATCAGGTCGAGCGCCATGTCCTGCAGCAGGGCGTTCTCGTGTGCGGCGTGTCGGAGCCGACCGCCGGGGCCCAAGAAATGCGTCTCGCTGGCGGTTTGCAGGGCGACGAACCGCTTGCCGCAACGATAGGCGTCGCGATGCTCGCTGTACGCCGAACGCCTGCGCTCGTGGTAGGCCAGATAGCGACCGATCTCGCGCGGCGTGTCGAAAGCGATCCCGGCGGTGCCCGCAGCAAAGAGATCGCCGACATTCTGATCCCACGTACAATGCTCCTGCGCATAGAGATATGCGTGCCGCAGGTTCGCATAGAGGGCGTCGCGTCCGCCGCCGCTCCTGGCCAGTATCCGCTGGAAAAAGTCCCAACGGAAAGCGGGGTCGTGCGCGTAATGCCAGGCGAGGCTGAGCAGGTACCCCGGTTCGCCGTCTCCCCACAAATCGAGATCGACCTCTTCCGTGTCCCAGTATGCCCTCCGATCGCCCCAATCGAATGGTGTGGACGCGCTGAGGTAAAGGGTTAGCTCGATCTTGGGCTCGCCCTCAAGCCGCAGGCCGGGATGGGCCGCCTTGACGCTCTGGTAGATATCCTGCGCGCGCACGGGATCGGCCGAAAAAAAGCTACGCGGATTGAAGACCAGCAGGTCCAGGACACGCTCCAGACTCTGCGGATCGCCCTGGCGCGCGAGCGCCTCCAACCGTCGCACCTCTTGTTCATGCGCTTCCAGCAACGTGCGCGCAAGCTCCGGCGGCGTCCACTCCTGAGCCGTACCGCGGGGATACGCGCAGATGCGCATCAGATCGCTGGACCGATATTCAACAAAGAGTATCATCTCGTAAGGATCGCGTTCAGGACGCAAGGTCGCCGCCACATGGCGCCGGACATCCGGCGCGGGAACCTCCGGCAGCAGCCGCGCGAAGAGTCTGGTGAAGGCGGCGTCGGCGCGATCCGTATCGCTGTACGGACGAAACAGGTTCTGTTCCGTCCGCCGCGACTCCTCCGCCTGCCCGCCCTTATCGTCCGGCGCTCGCCCCAACGCCTCCAACCGACGGGCGCAGACGTGTTCGATGAGTGCCACGGTTCGCTCGCAAATCTGCTCCTGCAGCAACATGATGGCGATCAACACGCCCGAGCCGCCATGCCTGTTGCGGAGAACCGCATATCGCTCGGCATGGCGCTTGGCGGCGTCATACGCCTCTTCGACGAGCAGCCGGATATCGGCGGGATACGGCGCTGCGCACATGCGCAGCCGCTCCTGCCGCGCCTGCTCCTGGTCGCGGCTCTCGGCATAGAGGCGGCGCTCCATGGCGGCCGTGCATTGAAACCACGAGGTGGACGCCTCTTCGTCCGGACTTTCGGATGCGGTGTCATCACCGCATCCGGGAACATCATCGGGGGTGCGGAAGCGCCACAGGTTGAAGCGCAAGCGCCGCCAGCGGGAGAGCGAACGAGCATCAACCGGTGTCTGCTTGCCGTCCAACCTTTCGATTTGTGTATGTACGGCCACGGTTTTCAGGCAGCGCTCCTTTGTCCAGGTCTCGCCCTCCTCATTCTCGGCGCTGGTCACGACCGCTTCGGCCCGGCCGTCGCCGTCCACATCGGCCAGCCGCAGCCACCAGCAATCCGGCTTGAAGAAATCTTCCAGCATGCCGTTGATCGTGCCGATCCACAGACAGCGTCCTGTCCGGTCCACGATACTCGCTTCACCTGAGACTCCATAGATACGACCGTTACCGAGCGTGTAAACAATAAAGAGATCCGCCCATTCGTTGGTCGCGATTTGGACGGGGATGGCAGCCACGGTTTCGCGTTGGACATTGCCATTAGGGTACATCACCAATAAATCCGCATTTTCCCATCCAAAGTAATAGTCAAACGTCCCGTCCCGGTATGTGAAACGGCGTGTCGGCACCGGATCGGCCCGTGCCGAGACCCAAAGCGCTGCAAGCAGCGCGATCACCGCCGCCGTCACGCCTGCCAGTCCCCACAGCGCGAGCCGCCGCAATTTCCGAAGTAGTTGGCTTCGCTCGGTCATGTATGGTTAGCTTCCTTTACCTGCAATCCACGCGTGCTCTTACCTCAGCGGGCTTGTAACGCCCGCTGTACTTGTGTCTCGGTACAGCAGGCGCTACGAGCCTGAGCGAGTACGCTCGCAGTCAGGCGAGCCTGCTGCCATTTTGCTCACATGGTGCAGAAAGAACGCCGCATCCCAAAAACTGAGGGATTCCTGCTCGCGCAGCGGGAGGAACCGTTGGACGTCCTGTCGGGCCACGGCCCAGTCAATCCGCTCAATGGCTGTCCGTAGATTCGCGATCAGCCACGGCCCTGTCACGCTCGTCTGCTGGTCCGCCCATGGTCCCTGTTGGCGAAGGGCGTTGCGCAGCAACTCCAGATCGGGCCGGACGCCACGCGCCACATACCACACGAAATCATACCAGTCGCGCCCTTTGACGTAGGATCGGCAGAGCAGCGCGTGCAATTTGAGAGCGAAACTCGATTCAAGGGTCTGGGTTGTCAGGGGCGCCGTCACGGGAAAGGTGATGTAGCTGGTGGTGAAGGCCGAACCGGCCGGCGGGTTGGTGTCGATCTCCAGCTTGATGCGGAGTTTGCGGGCGTGATACCGCTCGAAGGGCAAGTCCAGCATCAGGAGCTTCCCGATGGAGTCGGTCTTGAGAAAGGCCTTACGAACGGCCGATGCAGCCTCGGCCTTGTCCTGCACCTCAAAGGCAATGCCTTCCTGGGCGCAGTCCCGTCGAACGGACTCCAGATAACCCTGCCAGCGGAAGGCCGGGGCGGGCCGCTTGAGCAGGAAATCCAAATCCTCCGAGAATCGGTTGATCCCGTTGACGATCCGCAGGCAGGTGCCGCCGTGAAAGATGGCTTCCGCAAACAGGCCGGCACGCGAAAGACTGGTCAGCACATAGTGCTGCATCATCTCCTGCAACACGTTGTCCTGTTCCACCGCGTTCGATGGCGCGTACTCGCGCAGTTTTGCGCTCAAAACCCTATCCAGCATGACGGACCGATCCTTTCAATCCCTGCAGGTAAGCGCGCACCCGCCGACTGCGAAAACTCTCCAGAAGCTCGTCCATCCCCTCGAATGAGAGTGCGCCCAGGTCGTCTGCCTCGATGCGCAGCGATTCGGTCAGGTAACTCATGCCGTTCTGGTCCCACGTGATTGACTTGTTGAGATAGACCAAGTCGGCGATCGCGCGGAGGGGGGTGGCGATGAACGCCCAGGCATTGCGCGACACCTCCACAGCCTCCACACCGGCCCGGGGCGCGCGCACCGGCACCCGGTGGAAACTGAACACCCCTGCCGGCGTGTGAAACTCCCGACTGCGCGCGACTGTGATGCTGCTGACCTGATAGACCGCCTCGGGGATCAGTCCGTGATGCGCCAGGGCGGACTCCAAACTGACATGGGACGGTGCGTGCAGGCTGGCGGCCAGCACAAACGGATGCGGCTCGGTTTTCCGATACGGCGGTGCCAGCACAAACAGCCCAGGTTTCAGGCGCAGGATTTCACCCGCTTGACTGGCCCGATGCACCAGCAATGCGCGCGCACCGGCAGACCCATCCGGAAACAGGTTTGCGACAACCGTTTCATCGAACAACCCGCCCGGCGGAGCCAACTTCAATACGTGTTCGGTCAGTTTCTGCATTTGTGCAGCTACATTACTCGTTTCGTAATCCGTGCGCAAGACTATATCGTATATCCATGATGCCAACCTCTTCTTCTCGCTGCCTGCTGCTCTTCCGTTCGCCTCAGCGGGCTTGTAACGCCCGCTGTACTTGGCCTCCCGGTACAGCAGGCGCTACCTGCCTGAGCGAGTACGCTCGCAGTCAGGCGAGCCTGCTGCCATGGCGCGTGAGTGTCAAGCGCCAGTCGCTTCGCCTCAGCGGGTTCACAGCCCCCGCTGTACTCTCTCTTTCTCTGTAGATGTCTATTCCTGCTGCTGGCTCTGGATGAACGCGACCAGTTCCTGGAACAGGGCCGGATCGTCGCGCTGGAGTCTGGCGGCGATCTCCTGGAATCTGGACTGATCGCGCATGATCTCTTCAAGCACGGCGCGCAGTTTGGGCGAGGGACCGCTTCCGGTCTGCCCGCCCGCTCCTCCAAGATCGACCCCGTGCCGCCCGGCCAGTTCTGCAAGTGTGGCGCGGATCTCGTCCTCAGGCTTTCCCATCGACTGGAGTAGGCTGGCATAGTTTCCGAACGCCGGCTGCAAATGCGGGTGTGGATGCCCGGAGTCACGGGTGAACTTCAGGAAGATTTCCACCATTCGCCGCATCAGGGGTTCCGCGTCCGCGAGCCGGTTGGTGGCCTTAAGCAACTGAGCCAAGTTGTTGAGGTCTATGGCGACGGACGGATGGTTCTCCCCGTAGCTTTGCTCATCGATCTTGAGGGCGCGGCGCATCAGGGGTTCCGCGTCCGCGAGCCGGTTGGTGGCCTGAAGCAACTGAGCCAAGTTGTTGAGGCGAATGGCGACGGACGGATGGTTCTCCCCGTAGCTTTGCTCATCGATCTTGAGGGCGCGGCGCATCAGGGGTTCCGCGTCCGCGAGCCGGTTGGTGGCCTGA
>Ga0194125_10006836_pt1 | contig 16675 bp, 13 predicted proteins | sample TA2KigC250mmetaG_FD_148626 | JGI IMG/M metagenome (GOLD analysis project Ga0194125, IMG submission 148626) | Freshwater microbial communities from Lake Tanganyika, Tanzania - TA2015034 Kigoma Deep Cast 250m | ecosystem: Environmental > Aquatic > Freshwater > Lake | place: Tanzania: Lake... | reverse complement strand
ATACAATCCATCTTTCTTTAAACATCTAGTTTGTGCTTTTTTGATAATCGTGTCGGTTATCTATTTTCTTATTTTTGATTTTGTCAAAAAGAAAAAAGTCTTAAAACTAGAAGAACAGGAGCTCCAGGAGAAGATAAATCTTCTGGCCAATGATTCCACGCGCAGCAATGCCTTAGTGAAAAGCTTAAACGAGAAAATTCAAAGGTACGGTTCGCTTAAAGGCATGATTGAAAAACTTAGCAGCAGTTTTGTTTTAGATGATATAGCCCGGTTTTTAGTAAATGAAACTTCCAATCTTTTGCATGAAAAGGGAAATGTCTGTATTCTTTATTTATTTGACCAGGAGTCTAAAGAGCTTGGTATTTTGGCTACCAAAAAAGAAGATTCGGTCGCCATAATCAAATCCAAGGTCGGGGACATTTTTGACCAATGGGTTTTAGTTAAGATGCAGCCATTACTTATAGAAGATACCGAGAAGGATTTTCGCTTTGATTTTGAGAAAATCCCCCAGAAAGATGCGAGGGTTTTTAGATCGCTGATTGCTTCGCCTTTAAGTAGCGGAAAAAGCATGCTTGGTGTTTTAAGGATAGATAACCCGCATCCAGGGGTTTTTAATTCCGAGGACTTAAGATTCCTTTCTACCATAGCTGATTTGGGCGCTATGGCATTAGAGAACGCAATTCTCTATCAGCGGACCAAAGAGTTGGCCATTAAGGACGGTTTGACAAATCTTTATTTAAGGAGATACTTTTCTCAACAGCTAAATCAAGAGGTCATTAGGTCGGTGAGAAAGAAATCAGAACTATCGCTTCTCATTTTGGATATTGATAAATTCAAATCATACAATGATAAATACGGGCATATCGCTGGCGACATAGTTTTGAAGACTGTCGGTAATATCCTTAATAGTTATTTCTCGGAACCGGGTAATTTGGTCTGCAGGTATGGCGGGGAGGAATTTGCCGTGTTGTTGCCCGAAGTCGCTAAGTCCAAAGCCATCAAATTGGCTGAAGATTTAAGGAGAAAAATAAAGGATTTTGATATATTCTTACGTAAAAAGAAAACCAATATCTCGGTTTCTATAGGCGTGGCTACTTTTCCTTCGGATGCAAGGACAAAAGAGGAGCTTATATTGAAATCCGATATGCAGCTTCTCAAGGCAAAAGATTCGGGGAGAAATAAGGTATGTTATTCTTAATGCTGGCTATACTTGCAATCGTCACATTTTTATTTGTTAATTCTTTTTATTTTTTGTTGAAGAAAAAAGAAGTTGTCGTAGCAGAACAGCTGCGCGAGAAACAGCTCGTTTACGATAAGCTCTTTGCCCAGACAAGCCAGTTGCATAAGAATATTTACGAGCTGGAAACCGAGGCCGAAGATATGTTCGCGCTTTATGAAATCACCAAAGATATTACAAAGACATTAAAAGAAGAAGAGGCCTTTGCTATCTTTAAAGAAAAGCTTCAGAGCCACAATATGAAATTCCTAGATATCCAGCTTTTAGCTGATGCGGAAAAGATAAGCGAAATGAAGGATTATTTTCTTTATACTTTAAGATCGCACCAGACAGAAATCGGTTATTTAGCCATCAAGGGAATTACGGATGCCCAGAAAGACATGTTTTCGGTTTTGATCCATCAGTTTTCCCTAGGTCTTAACAGGATAAGACTGTATGAAGAGATAGAAAAAATAGCTATCACCGATAGCCTGACCAAATTATATACCCGTAGGCATTGTTTTGTCCGGTTTGCCGAGGAATTGCAGAGATCGCAGAAGTATAAAATGAATCTTTCTTTTTTGATCATTGACGTCGATAATTTTAAGTACTACAACGATAAATTTGGCCATTTAGTCGGAGATTCCGTATTAAGAGATGTCGCAAAAAGTATCAAGTCTAACCTTCGAGAAATAGATTTGGTGGGTAGATTCGGCGGAGAAGAATTCTTGGTAATTCTTACTGACACCGCCAAAAAAGGCGCTGAGTTTGTTGCGGAACGTATCAGAGAAACCATTCATGATAAAGAAATAAAGGCTTACGATGAAAGACTTAAAGTTACGGTTAGTATCGGTATCACTACCTTCCCGGAAGACGCAAAAACCCCGGAAGAGCTTTTAGATAAAGCGGATTGGTGTCTTTATCGAGCAAAAAAGATGGGCAAAAACCGGGTTTGCGTTTTCGGAGAATACAAATCCTAATATTTTAATTTTATAAACTTGCAAAACATCGGTAGTTAAGATATAATAACTACTTAAATGAAGTCAAAATTCATAATCGGCATAGATTTAGGGGCGACCAATGTTAAGATTGGTCTATTGAATTCCAAAGGTAAAATCTTAAAGAAAATTAATTTATCCACCAGGAATTTCAAGGGAAGAAATAGATTGCTTTCCAAGGTTATTGAAACTATACGTAACATTCTGAAAGAAAACAAATTGCAAACCAAAGATATTCTAGGCTTAGGCTTAGGCCTCCCCGGTCCGGTTGATTTTAAGACCGGCGTTATCGATTATTTGCCCAACATGCCCGGCTGGAAGAAATTCCCGATAAAAAAATGGCTTAATTTAAAGACTGGTCTGTCGACTTTTGTAGATAACGATGTAAATCTTATTGCCTTGGCAGAGAGCCGTATGGGCTCGGCTAGAAAATCAGAGAATATGATTTGTATGACGTTGGGCACTGGAGTTGGCGGAGGAATAATTATAAACAAGAATCTTTACCGCGGTTCAAGTTTTGCGGCCGGGGAAGTTGGACATATACCTATCACCGAAAATGGTCCGAGGTGTAATTGTGGCGGTAGGGGTTGTCTGGAATGCTTTGCAGGCAATAAATACATATTGCGTCTGGCAAAGAAAAGTTTCGGCAGGAATATTTCATTGGAAAGATTGACTATTCTTGCTAAGAATGGTAATTTAAAGGCGATAGCCATATGGCGCGATGTCGGCAGATGTATTGGCATAGCTTTAACAGGCGTCATTAATCTTCTCAATCCTGATAAGATAGTGATTGGCGGAGGAGTCGCTAATGCTGGCAAAATTTTATTCAGCGAAATTGAAAAGACCGTAAAATCAAGGGCAATGCCGACCCATGCAAGGACAGTCAAGATAGTTAAGGCTAAATTAGCAGATAGCGCCGGTGTCTTTGGGGCGATGCTTTTAGTAAAAGAGAACTCCAGGTAGGCCAGCACATTTAGTTAAATAATTTTATTTAATCCAGAAAAATAATAATGAAAAGACGCAGATTAATTTTCTTGTTGGTTTTATTATCAGCAGTAATATTATTTTCTCCTGCATCTTTCTGCGAAGAGGAGAAGGAGCCTGCTGTTGTCGACGGAGACAAGAAGAAAGAGCCTATTGTTGTCGACGGAGATAAGGTAGAATTTCTTTCTGAGACAAAAGAAATCATAGCAGAAGGCAACGTAATAATAAACTACCAAGGCTCGATACTCACCTGCGACAAAATCAAAGTAAACACCCAGACTAAAGACGCCCTTGCCGAGGGAAATGTTAAAGTTGTTTCTAAAAAGGGCGAAATAAGCGGAGAAAAGGTCGTATATAATTTCGATAAAAGCGAAGGCAAGATTATAAGCGGCGAAATTAAGGCAGATCCTTTTTACGGCAAAGGCGAATCTATCGAGAGAATCAACGCAAACGAGTTCCGGGTAAATAAAGGTTATGTTACTACCTGCAATTTAGAACATCCTCATTACAGATTTCAAGCTAAAAAAATCGAAGTATTTCCCGAACAGAAAGTTGTCGCGAAGAATGTGATTCTTAGGGTTGGGAATATACCCATTTTCTATATCCCGAAGCTTATCCAGCGCCTGGATGATAATCGTCCTCGTGTAAGGCTGGTTCCGGGAAGCAGTAAAGACTGGGGATATTTCTTATTACAGGCCTGGCGTTATGATTTTAATCAATATCTTAACGGCCGATTTCATTTAGACTATCGCGAGAAAAAAGATTTTGCCTGGGGGTTCGATAATACTTTCGACTCCTCATTATTGGGCAGGGGTGTATTTAGAACTTATTATACTAATGAGCGCAGTATTGAATCCAGGCATATTTGGGACGAACCAAGGAATACAACGGAAAAAGAGAGATTCAGAATTCAATTGCTGCAATCTAAAAAGATAGCCGAAGATACCAACATGGTTCTCCAATTTAACCGGATGAAAGATGAGAATTTTGTTAAAGATTATTTTTACCCCGAATATGAAAAGGATTATCAGCCAAATTCATATCTTTTATTAACCAAAGCTAGGCCGTACTACAGCGTAAACTTACTGGCACGGAAGCGTTTTAACAGATATTTTTCCGAGACAGAAAGGCTTCCTGAGTTAAAATTGGATGTTCCTAGCTATAGATTAGGTAATTCCTACTTTTACTTTGTTAATAATTCTAGCTCTGCAATGTTAGAGAATAAGGGGGCAGCCCCTTCTGATTTAAAACAAAAGATTTTCAGATTTGACACATATAACGAATTTTCCCATCAGAAAAAGATAGCCTTTATTGAAACAAAGCCATACATAGGCTTAAGGGAGACATATTTTAGTAATAATATCGATAAGGATGGAGATGAACTCAGGAATATATTGTATGGCGGAATTAATCTCAGTACCAAATTTTATAGGATGTTTAATACTAGCCGGGATTCTTTGTTTTTAAAGTTTAATGATTTGCGCCATATAATAACTCCCAGCATAGCTTATAACTACATACGCAAGCCCAATGTCACATCCGCGGAGTTAATTCAATACGACGATATTGATTCGATAGGCAAGGCCAGCAGCTTAACTCTGAGCCTCGAAAATAAACTACAGACAAAAAGAAAAATGGCATCGGTTGATTTCTTGCGTTTCGTTATCGATTCAGCCTATAATTTCAAACATGCCCAAGAGCAAGGAGGTAGTTTTTCCAATATTAATTCCGACCTAGAATTTCTGCCTAGTGATTGGATCCGTTTGAACGCCGATTCTATATACGATCGCAGGAACAAGCATTTTGATTCCGTAAATTTCGATATTTATTTGCATGACGCTAAACATAAAGAAGGCGAGGAGGAAAAATGGTCTTTTGGACTCGGCAGAAGATATGAAAGAAAAGATAGCAATCAGTTGACCATGGAGTTTAATTATCGTCCAAATGATAAGTGGAAATTCAGGATATACGAACGATGGTATCCCCGTTTCACTGATTTAATGGAGCAAGACTACACTTTAGTCAGAGACTTGCATTGCTGGGAAATGGAAATCAATTATAATGTTACCAGGGGCGAAGGCAACACGATCTGGTTAATTATGAGGTTAAAGGCATTCCCTGAGGTGGCTTTTGACTATAATAAAGAATATCATAGGAGAAAAGCAGGTTCGCAGTCAGAATAAGTAATCTATGTCTATGAAAATTTCAATTGTAGGTACAGGTTATGTTGGTTTAGTGAGCGGAGTTTGCTTTGCCGAATTAGGCAATAAAGTAATCTGCGTGGATAACAACAAAGAGAAGATCGATAAGCTAAAGAAACTTGTCATGCCTATTTTCGAACCCGGCCTGGAAGATTTAGTAAAAAAGAATTTAAAAAAAGGAAATATCACTTTTTCTTCCAGCATAAAAGAAGCGGTCGAGAAAACCGACATAATATTTATTGCCGTTGGAACGCCTTCCAAGAAAAACGGAGAGGCAGACCTCACCTTTATCGAAGACGTTGCATCAGAAATAGCGCGTTCCATGAAATCTTATAAACTTATCGTGGAGAAATCAACCGTGCCGGTTGATACCGGCAGGTGGATTATGCATACTATACAGATAAATAATAAGAAGAAGATCAATTTTGATGTCGCATCAAATCCCGAGTTCTTAAGAGAAGGCCAGGCGATTAAAGATTTCATGCATCCTGACAGGGTGGTTATAGGTGTTGAGTCAGAAGAGGCCAAAAAGCTTCTTTTGCAACTTTATCAACCCTTAAAGGCTCAGATTGTAGTTACAGATATTAAATCAGCTGAATTAATAAAGCATGCTTCCAATTCTTTTCTAGCCACAAAGATTTCTTTTATTAATGCAATTTCTCAAATTTGTGATCTTGTAGGCGCCGACGTGACCAAGGTGGCAGAAGGAATGGGGCTTGATCAAAGAATAGGAAAGGCATTCTTAGACGCGGGGATAGGATACGGAGGAAGTTGCTTTCCTAAGGATATAGACGCCTTTATTAGCATTGCTCAGAAGGAAGGTTATGATTTTAGCTTGCTTAAGTGCGTTAAATCTATTAACGAGGAACAAAAAAAGGCCTTGGTTAAGAAAATAGAGAAAACCCTTTGGATATTAAAAGATAAAACAATCGGAATATTAGGTCTTTCTTTTAAGCCGGGAACCGACGATATGCGTAATGCCCCGTCGGTAGATATAGTTCATATGCTGCAACAGGAAGGGGCAAAAATCAAGGTTTTTGATCCTCAGGCCATGACTAAGGCAAAAGAGGTTCTTGGCAATGTTAAATTCTGTAAAGATGTCGGCAGTTTGGCTAAAGATTGCGATTGTCTGGTGTTGGTGACAGAATGGGATGAATTCGGAAAAATAGATTTTAGGCGCCTGAAAAAAATAATGAAACAGGCCGTAATCTTTGATGGAAGAAATTTCTATGATAAATATAAGCTGCAAGCCTCAGGTTTTAAATATATAGGCATAGGTAAAGGTAGCAAATAATCTTTTATGTCCAACCTTAGTGCATTAAAAAATAAAATAAATAAAAACAAGGCGAGTATTGCCGTTGTAGGCTTGGGCTACGTGGGCTTGCCCTTAGCCGTTAGTTTTGCCAAGGCAGGGTTTAATGTTGTCGGGCTCGATACAGACTCGGACAGGGTTAGAAAAGTAAATAAAGCTGTAAATTATATTGCCGATGTTACCAGCCAAGACCTAAAGAACCTCCTAAAAAAGAAAAGAATATCCGCAACCACCAATTTTAGAGTCCTAGAGAATAGTGAGGTTGTTTTTATTTGCGTGCCTACACCTTTAAAAAGAAAGTATTTACCGGATATATCTTTTGTATTGCAGGCGGTAAGAAAAATCCGCCAGTTTATGGGTAAAAACAAGCTTATAATCTTAGAAAGTACGACTTATCCGGGGACAACGGAAGAGGTGATCTTGCCCATTTTGGAATCAAAAGGGCTGCGTTGCGGAAAAGATTTCTATTTAGCTTTTTCACCGGAAAGAATTGACCCGGGTAATAAACATTATCCCATCAATAAGATTCCCAAAGTTATCGGCGGTATAAACGCCGATTCTTCCATATTAGCGCAGTTACTTTACAAAAAAATAGTGAAGGATACCATTATTGTTTCTTCGCCTCGCGCAGCAGAAACAGTGAAGTTAATTGAGAATACTTTTCGTATTGTAAATATCGGGCTTATAAATGAAATGGCGATGATGGCCAACAAGTTAAACATGAATATCTGGGAAATAATCGACGCGGCCAAGACTAAGCCCTTTGGCTTTATGGCTTTTTATCCCGGTCCGGGAGTCGGGGGGCATTGTATTCCTAAAGACCCGCTTTATTTATACTGGAAAGCAAAGAAGTACGGGTTTGATTCCCGATTCATAAAATTAGCTTCCCAGCTTAATTCTTCAATGCCGGCATATATAGTACAAAGATTAAAAAAGCTGCTAAAAGATAAAAATAAACCAATACACAAAGCTAAGATATTGGTTTTGGGAGCTACTTATAAAAAGGATGTTAAAGACTTAAGAAAATCTCCATCGTTGGATATAATTGAATTGCTTCTTAGAGAAAAAATCGATGTTTCTTATTTCGATCCCTATATACCCTATCTTAAATTGGGTAAGATTAATTTAAAATCGATTAAGCTAAATAAAAACGCTATAAAGCAATTTGATTGTTTAGTTCTTGCCACGGATCATAAATGCATAAATTATAAAGGAATAATCCAACATGCAAATCTTATTTTTGATACTCGGGGAGTACTTAAAAATATTAAAAATAGAAAGGTAATTTTGTTATGAGCAAATTTCTGGTGACTGGCGGAGCAGGTTTTATCGGCTCTCATATCGTCGAGAGATTAGTCAAAGATGGCCACGTAGTCAGGGTGCTAGATAATCTATCTTCCGGCAAGAAAGAAAACATTTCGGGCGTTCTTAAAGAAGTAGAATTTATTAACGGCGATATCAGAGATTTTGAAGCTGTCAAAAAGGCTACTGAGGGCATGGATTTTGTTTTGCATCATGCGGCACTGCGTTCGGTTCCAGGTTCATTAAAAAATCCAGATGAATACAACGAAGTAAATATAGCTGGTACGCTGAATTTATTAAAAGCTTCAGTTAATAACAATATCAAGCGTTTTGTTTTTGCTTCTTCAAGTGCTATATACGGGGATACTGATAAGTCCCCGCAAAGAGAAAGCGACCTGCCAAGACTAATATCTCCTTACGCATTAAGTAAGTTAGCGGGTGAATATTATTGCAGGATATTTAGTCATAGCTATGGCCTTGAGACAGTTAGCTTGAGATATTTTAATGTATTCGGACCTAAACAGGCCCCTGACGACGAATATGCAGGGGTGGTCCCGAAATTTATAATTTGCATGCTAAATAATCAAGCGCCGCCTATTTACGGAACCGGCAAGCAATCCCGGGATTTTGTTTATATCGATAATATAGTTGAGGCCAATATTCTAGCCGCCACCCAAAAAGGGCTGAAGTGCGAGGTTATAAACATCGGTTGCGGCAGGGCAGATACAATATTGGAATTGGTAAAAGTGCTTAACAGCCTCATGGATAAATCCCTGAAACCTGTTTTTGATAAACCAAGACCCGGAGATGTGCTTAGGACTTTGTCGGATATCTCTCTGGCCAAAAAGGTCCTCGGGCATAAGACGAAAATAGATCTTAAAGAAGGATTGCGAAGGACGATATCATGGTTTCAAAAATGAAAACTGTAGTAGTCACCGGCGGCGCAGGCTTTATCGGAAGCCATCTTTGCGATAGATTCATCGAAAACAAACTTAAGGTTATCTGCGTGGATAATTTGATCAGTGGAGATTTAAGGAATATCAGCCAGCTTTTAAATAAAAAGAACTTTAAATTTGTAAGACACGACATATCAAAGCCGATTAAAATAAAGGGCGAGGTAGATTATATATTGCATTTTGCCTCACCCGCAAGTCCGGTTGACTATTTAATGTATCCGATTCAGACTTTAAAGGTTGGTTCGTTGGGAACCCGCAATGCATTAGGATTGGCAAAAGCAAAAAAAGCGAAATTTATGCTGGCGTCAACTTCTGAGGTTTATGGAGATCCTTTGGTCCATCCACAGCCTGAGTCATATTGGGGCCATGTTAATCCGATCGGGCCGCGCGGAGTTTACGACGAAGCAAAGCGTTTTGCCGAAGCGATAACTATGGCTTACAATAGGGTACATAAAATTGACACAAGGATCATAAGGATTTTTAATACCTATGGCCCTCGCATGAGAAAACGCGACGGAAGGGCGGTTCCTAATTTTATTGATCAGGCTTTAAAAGGCAAGCCGATAACTGTTTACGGCAATGGAAGCCAGACCCGTTCTTTTTGCTACATAGATGATTTGGTTGAAGGAATAATAAAGTTGATGAATTCTAGAATGCATACACCGGTAAATTTAGGAAACCCCAACGAATTTACTATTAAAGAATTAGCTAAGATTGTTCTTGAATTGACCGGAAGTAAAAGCAAAATTGTTTACAGGCCACTCCCGCAAGATGATCCAAAACAGCGTAAGCCCGTAATTTCCCTAGCAAAGCGACTGCTAAACTGGCAACCTAAAACTCCGCTCAAAGAAGGTTTAGAAAAAACTATCTCCTGGTTTAGAATATCCTAAGATAAAGAATGAAAAATCTCGACGGAAAAGTCTCTGTTTTGCTTCCAGCCTATAATGAAGCCTATCATATAAAAAATAATATAGAGGAGGCGATAAGAACATTTGACGAGTTCGGTTGCGATTATGAGATTGTTATAATTGATGATGGAAGTAGCGATAATACCTTTGAGATTGCCACGGAAGTATCTAAAAAGTATAGCCGCGTATTCGTAAAACGAAATTTATCCAATTTTGGCAAGGGAAGAGCGATAAAAAAAGGGTTTCGCTATACTAGCGGTAAGTACATAATTTTCTTAGACGCCGATATGGAATTGCATCCCGGACAGCTGCAGACTTTTTTTGATATTATGCGCCTTGACGAAGTTGATGTGGTCATTGGCTCAAAAATGCACCCTAATTCTAAAATAAAATACCCTTTGCATAGAAAAATAGTCAGCCGAGTATATTTTTCTCTGGTCAAGCTCATGTTTGGCCTGCCAATACATGATACGCAGACCGGATTAAAATTGTTTAAAGCAGAAGTCTTAGAAAAAGTCCTTCCCAAGATATTGGTAAAGGAATTTGCATATGATTTGGAGATTCTTGTTAATGCCCATCATTTAGGTTATCGCATAGCAGAGGCGCCCGTGATAGTAAATTCAAAAAAAAGATACGGGAGGATTAGATTTAAAGATATTTATAAGACATGGATAGATACTTTAGCAATTTATTACAGATTAAATATTTTGAAATATTATGACCATCCCACTCAAGAATAATCCGAAAGTTTCCATTGTTATCCCGTTAAAAGAAATTAATCAGAATTTAAAAGAATGCATTGATTCTTGCCTGAAATTGGATTATCCCAATTTTGATATAATTGTTCTTCCTGATAAGAATAGCAAGGATTTCAAATCAAGTTCCGAGAAAATCAAGGTTATAGAAACAGGCAATCTAACCCCTCCCAAAAAAAGGGATTTTGCGCTAGATAAAACCGATGCCGATATCCTTGCTTTTATCGACGACGACGCCTATCCTGTTAAAGATTGGTTAAACAATGCTCTCGTACATTTTAAGGATGGGGAGGTCGCTGCGGTTTGTGGTCCAGCAGTAACCCCGGCAAGCGATTCTTTAAGGCAGAAGGCAAGCGGAGAGGTCTACGAGTCGTTTTTAGTAAGCGGCATGCACGCTTTAAGATATAAATCGCAAAAGATTACGCTAGTAAAAGATTATCCTTCCTGTAATTTCCTCATCCGCCGCAGTATTTTTGCCGATTTAGGAGGTTTCAATACCAATTTCTGGCCCGGAGAAGATACGTTCCTTTGTGCAGCCATAACCCGGAAATTGAATAAAAAGATAATTTATGATCCCGGAGTTTTGGTTTATCACCATAGAAGGCCATTGTATATCCCGCACTTAAAACAGGTGGTAAGCTACGCTTTGCACAGGGGGTATTTTGTTAAAAGAGGGCTTAACCCCACTTTTGAGATTACCTATTTTTTCCCTTCCTTTTTGCTCGTAGGCTTGATATTCGGTTTTGTTTTGGCGCTATTTTCTCATCAACTAAAAATAGCATATCTTGCCTTGGTAGCTGTCTATTTATTGCTAGTTCTTATCTTTTCTATTTCCAAAGACTTAAGATTGATACGTTCGACGGCGCCCAAAGCCCTCTCATCAGGGGATGGGAATAGGCGTCGCTCAGTATCAACCCTGAGCAAACCCCAGCCTTTGGGCTGGGGTGCGTCGAATGGGTTGATTTTGCTTAAGTTTCTTGGTATAATAATGACTCATATTGCATATGGGTTTTTCTTCCTAAAAGGGCTATTTCAGACAAAATTAAAAGAAGAATAAGCCTCCAATTCAAGCTTGGGCTTTCTTCAGGAGGAGTCAGGTAAAATTGAAGGTAATTATTTCCTACCCGCCTTTAAAAACAGATAAAGGCTGTCCTACTTTAGGGCAAAACAGGCAATTCCAGTATTTTAAAGAGCCGACCTACATTTATCCGATGGTTCCCGCCTCTTGCGCTACTTTGCTTAAGTCAAAAGGCCATGAAGTCTTATGGAATGACTGTATATCTGAAGGATTGAATTGGGGGGATTTTATCAATTTTATAATGAGAAATAACCCCGATTTAATTGCCTTTGAGACAAAAACCCCGGTTGTCAAACAACATTGGAGTATTGTCGACCAATTAAAGTCGATAAAGCCGAAAGTTAAATGCGTTTTGTTCGGAGACCACGTTACGGCTCTGCCGGAAGAATCGTTTCAGAATTCTAAGGTAGATTTCGTTCTTTGCGGCGGTGACTATGATTTTCTTTTGGCTAATTTATGCGAGAACTTAGAAAACAATAGCAAGGATTTTGAGCCTGGAATTTGGTATCGCGATAATGATCGATTGAAAAACAACGGAGAGTTTAAGCTTGATCATAAATTGGATTCTTTGCCTTTTATCGATAGAGATTTAACCAAGTGGAAAACCTATGCCTATAAAAACGGCAATTACAAAAGGCTCCCCGGGACATATATTATGTCCGGCAGGGATTGTTGGTGGGGCAAGTGTAGTTTTTGTTCCTGGCCGACTTTGTACCCCGCGTTTAGAAATAGGAGTGTAGGTAATGTCTTGGATGAAATCGGAGAATTGATAACCCGCTATGGCGTTAAAGAAATCATGGACGACACAGGGACATTTCCCGTTGGAGATTGGCTAAGAAATTTTTGCAGAGGGCTTATAGAACGGGGATACAATAAAAAGGTAGCCATTGATTGCAACATGCGTTTTGGCGCGCTATCCCGAGAAGATTATCGCCTGATGAAACAGGCGGGCTTTCGATTGCTTCTTTTTGGTTTAGAGTCGGCAAATCAAGAAACCCTCGATCGGATCAGCAAGAACGTAACAGTTGGACAGATAACTGAATCTTGCAAGTTAGCCAGAGAAGAAGGCTTATTCCCGCATATAACAATTATGTTTGGTTATCCTTGGGAAGATTATGACGATGCGCTCAATACTTTGAATCTGGGCAAATGGCTCCTTAGAAAAGGTTACGCTTATACAATGCAGGCAACTATTGTAATCCCTTATCCGGGTTCAAAAATTTTTCAAGAATGCAAGCAAAATGGATGGCTCAAGACTTTAGACTGGGATAGATATGATATGAAAGAGCCTGTTATGACTGTGCCTTTCCCCGAGGAGAAGCTTATGCATTTAGTCCAAGACATATACAGGATCGCATTCAATCCGGAATTTTTGTTTAATCGTTTTATTTCGATAAGGGATTTCTACGATTTGGCATATTTTTTCAGGGCAGGATTGAAGGTTTCAGGTCATATCTTTGATTTCAGTTCAAAAAATAATTCAAATTAAATGGCTATGAATTTGAACGATAAATTCGCCAAAAATGCAATTTTCATGTTTTTTGCCGCAAGTTTTGCCAGTCTTTCAAATCTTATATACCAGCTTGTATTAGTGCGCAATCTCACCGGCGTAGAATACGGAATCCTATCTTCATTAATATCTTTGCTTTTAATTATAGCAATGCCGATAGCAGCATTCAGGACTATGGTTATAAAATTTATTTCAGCATTTAATATACGCGAGAAATACAACAAAATATCTAGTTTATTTTTTACTTTTGCGAAACACAATCTTATCATCGGATTATTCATTTTCTTAGTCGTCCTAATATCCAGGAAGAATATCGCTTATTTTCTGAATATTGAAACGGACACTTACATGATTTACTTGGCGGTAATATTGCTTCTTAGCGCAATTTATCCTGTCCTTTCGGGATTCCTGCAGGGTTTAGAGAAATTTTATTGGGAAGGAACCATAAATATTATTTCCGGCCTGATAAAGATTATTTTTACTTTTATTTTTGTAAAAGCAGGATTAAGCATAATCGGCGGCCTGGTTGGTTTTATAATTTCATTGACGCTAGGCATAATGCTGTACTTTTTCCCTATAAGAAGAGCTATTGTTTCCATGAAGGACAGACTTAGCGTAGGGGCCAAAGAGATAAAAGAGATGTATTCTTATTTTCTGCCTACCATGCTATTTCTGCTGACGATGACAGCGCTTACCAATATCGATATGGTTTTGGTAAAACATTATTTTAGCCCGCAAGATTCAGGTTACTATGCTATTGCCCAGATTATCGGTAAGATTTTGTTCTTCATTTCTGGCCCCATAGCAATGGTTTTGTTCCCGAGGGCTGCAAATCTTTTAGCGGAAGAGAAGAAGCATCATCATATATTAAAAAAAGCTCTATTTTTCTCGGTATTATTGTGTCTAGTGTGTATTTTAGGGTATAATTTATTCCCTTACACCGCGCTTAGAATATTAACGGGCAAACCTTATCCTATTTCAATTTTTCTTGGCAGGTTATTTTCAGTGTCTATGGGTTTATTCGGGATCGTTAATGTCATCTCTTTTTATCTGCTTTCAATTAATAATTTTAAATTTATCAAATTTCTGGTATTGTTTACTATTTTACAGACTTTGGCAATCTTGTTATTCCATTCAACGCTTGCCACGGTCTTATTTGTTTTATGTATAAGTTCAATATTGTTGGTGTCTATTTTGACGAAAATATCTTTGGCAAAAGTTGAAGAATGATGGAATTCCCGAGAGTTTCAGTAATAATAACTACAAAAAATGAAGAGAAGAACATTCATAATTGCATCCAGAGTATTAAATCGCAATCTTATCCGGCCGAGAATATTGAGCTGATAGTAGTTGATAATAATTCTTCTGATAGAACAAAAGAGATCGCAAGAAGATTTACTGATAAGGTTTACAATTTCGGCCCTGAGCGCGCTGCGCAAAGAAATTTTGGCATAAAAGAAGCAGGCGGAGAATATATTCTTTATCTCGACGCTGATATGATCCTTTCAAATAATTTGATTGAGGAATCAGTTTTGCTTTCTCAAAAAGAAAATTTTATTGCTTTGTATATCCCCGAAAGAATCAAGGGGGAAGGTTTTTGGATAAGGGTAAGGGACTTCGAGCGAACTTTTTATAATGCAACCTGTATTGATGCCGTAAGGTTTGGAAGAAAAGATAAGTTTCTTGAAATTGGCGGTTTTGACGAGAATCTAAACGGGCCGGAAGACTGGGATTTTGACAGGAGGATCAATGCGGCAGGGAAAACTGGAATCACAAATTCTGTTTTATTTCACAACGAATCCAGCTTTAATTTAAAACGTTATTTAAATAAAAAAGAATATTACGCAAATTCATTCCAGCGATATGCAGAGAAATGGGGAAGAGGAGATAAAATTATAAAGAAGCAGCTAGGTTTTTGGTATAGGTATTTCGGAGTATTTATAGAGGATGGAAAATGGAGGAGGTTTTTTAGGCATCCCGTGTTGGCATTAAATATGTATTTCTTAAGAATCATGGTTGGGGTTGTTTTTATAAAGGAGCGTAGATAAAATGAAAAAAGCACTTATTACCGGGATAACGGGGCAGGACGGTTCCTACCTGGCAGAATTTCTTTTATCAAAAGGATATGAAGTCCATGGTATCATTAGGCGGGCTAGCACATTCAATACGGCGAGGATTGATCATATTTATATCGATCCTCATCAAACCGGCGCTAAGCTTTTTCTTAATTATGGCGACCTTTCTGATTCCGAACAGATCTCTAACATAATTTATAATATAAAGCCCGATGAGATTTATCACTTAGGGGCGCAGTCTCATGTCAGAGTAAGCTTTGATATACCAGAATATACGGGAAATATCACTGCTTTGGGCACTACCAGGATCCTTGAGGCGATTAAAAGAAGCACGAATAGCATAAAATTTTACCAGGCATCTTCAAGCGAAATGCTTGGCTCTTCTAAACCGCCACAGAATGAAAATACGCCATTTCAACCAAGGAGCCCTTATGCCTGCGCTAAAGTTTATGCTTATGGGATGGCAAAAAATTACAGAGAAGGTTATAAGATATTTGCATCCAATGGAATATTATTTAATCACGAATCACCGAGAAGGGGCGAAACGTTTGTTACTCGTAAAATAACGCGCGCTGTTGCTGCGGTCCTAGCAAAAAAACAGGATTACCTCTATCTGGGAAATCTGGATGCAAAAAGAGACTGGGGGTATGCTCCGGAATACGTAGAAGCAATGTGGAAGATTTTAGAGCAGGACCAGCCAGATGATTTTGTTTTAGGGACGGGAGAATCTCATTCAGTAAAGGAATTCGTCCAAGAAGCATTCTCCTACGTAGGTTTAGATTGGCAAAAATACGTAAAAATTGACCCGCGTTATTTTCGTCCCACGGAAGTTGAGAATTTGGTTGCAGATATCGCCAAAGCTAAAAAATGTCTTAACTGGCAGCCTAAAGTTAAATTCGGAGAATTAGTAAAAATAATGGTGGATGCGGATATGCGCGCAATAGGGCTTAAAGCGAATGGTGAAGGTGATAAGATATTGAAAGAAAAATTCCCTAACAAGTGGTGGAGAGTTGATTGATGAAAATAAATAAAAGAAGAATATCTGTCGGATGCCTAGAAATAGGCAAGAGGGAAAGAAAAGGCATAAAGGAAGTCTTGGATTCCGGAAGAATCTCGGAAGGTGTCAAAACCTGTGAGCTTGAGAAAAAATGGGCAAGATTTGTCGGGACAAAGTACTGCGTCGCTACCAGTTCCGGGACAGCAGCTTTAATTACCGCCTTAACGGCTCTAAAATATTTGTATAAGCTGGAAAAGAGGCCTAAGATTATAACTACGCCTTTGACCTACGTCTCTGTGGTTAATGCTATTGTTTTGACAGGATTTGAACCGGTATTCGTAGACATTGATCCTTTAACATTTTGCATTAAGCCAGACGCCATA
>Ga0194125_10006831_pt1 | contig 16680 bp, 15 predicted proteins | sample TA2KigC250mmetaG_FD_148626 | JGI IMG/M metagenome (GOLD analysis project Ga0194125, IMG submission 148626) | Freshwater microbial communities from Lake Tanganyika, Tanzania - TA2015034 Kigoma Deep Cast 250m | ecosystem: Environmental > Aquatic > Freshwater > Lake | place: Tanzania: Lake... | reverse complement strand
AAGATGGACGAATACTGCAGCGTACCGAACTGACCTCTGAACAGGCTAATATATTGAAAAAGCTGAATTTTTCTCCGCCACCTAAGCTATACAGGATTGATTTGAAGGGTTAATTTCATAGTAACACGCCAAATTTTTGTCTTCACGCTAACAATTTGATTTTACATAGAAATTTCATTTCTGTTAACCTATGACTGTCGAACAGGGGAAAAAAGTGTGCTGTCTATTAGATGTGTTGATGTTTGTTTCATAGAATCATTTGTATAGCTTGATGATAATCTGGGCGGATTATGTCAGTCAAGGACATGACGACGAGATGGACACTCTCGTCCTTCAATTCCGCCATCTTCTGGCTATTGCCGATGATCACGGTCGTCATTGGTTTTTTAATATTCAATTAGAACCGTCCCTTTTATATTGTTTTGATTTTAATTCACTGCTCTTTTTGCAGAAAATGGCAAGGAACATCAAGAAAATGTACCTGTTTCTTTTATTTGTTCTTTCACTTATTTTAACCCTTTCCTTTAATTACTTTAATTAAATTTACTAATCCTCCAACTAAATCAGAAGTTTCTGGTAAATAAAACAATATTATTAAACTCAATACAAAAAATAAAGGTAAAGTTATTTTGTAATGAACCATAGCTGAATGTATCCAGAATTTTAAAGATAGAACTTCATCCTTCTCAGCCACAGAGTTTGCATTATCTCTTTGTTTCTTAATAAAGTTCTTAGACACCGACGCCCAAAAAACCAAAAGGATAACAACAACAACAAGATAAAGCGAGCAAAAACCAAGGGTTCGTAGATTTTTTGGTATTACTAAATTATACCTCCTGATTAAGCTCTCGTAATTACTATTAATATTATATCTAGGAAAATATTCTTCAAATGAGGAAATATCAGCAGGCTCAATCCAAGTAGTATTGCCTACATTATAAAATTTTCCATATTCACCAATGTTTATTGGTAAGTTTTTAAGCTCATTTGGCATTAAATCGCCCCTCAGAATTTCGATATCCACTGTAAAAGAAAGTTGATGATTCGTAAAATTAGAAATTATAGTAGCATCTTTCAAAACGTTGTTATCAAGAATTACCGGACTATTATGACAGAACACTACTAATTTCTCTGAAAACTTTTTTTTATGAATTTGAAGGAAAGTTAAAAAATCTGAATCACTTTTATCTAAAACTGTGTATATTATTAAGTTTGCCCTTTCATATAAGTCATTAACTTTATACTTTAATGCTTTAAAGTCCGAACCACTTTTTAGTTGTGGAATTGCTATAAATTCAGCATTCTTATATACCGCTCCAAAGGTCTCTTTGAAAAAATCCAAGAACTCCTTGTAGACGCAAAATACTATTTTTGAATTGACAGGACTTTTCGTCAAATTAAACTCATTTCTTTTATTGATCAAAACACTGGACTTTCTAATGATCTCCTTAACTAATTTTTCACCATCGTCAATGTTAGGATTACCAATTTTCTTTAAAAATTCTTGGCTTCGAGTCAGCGCTTCCCTGCCATAATATGCAATTCGATAAACAGGAAATTTATCCTTATTGTTCAAAACCGTTTCAACAGACTGCCCCATATCTTTAGCAAGACGAGCCTTCAATGAAATAATCTTTCTCAATGACTCTCTAAACTGTTTTTCTGCGGATGCATTTCCTTTAATATACTTAGCAAGGGAATTTTTAACGTCTTTCAAATCATTTAAAGTAAATTTTGATCTTTTATCGCACTCTGAAAAATTTGAAAAAACTAACAAGTCATGACCAGCGGTGAAAGCTTTTATTGCAATACTCGAAAAATTCTCTTTTGGATTTTCAAGTAAGTATCTCCTGATAGCGCCCATACTGCTCAAATCATCAGTGATAATAATTTGATCCTTAAAGCCCATTTTCTTGAGTTTTCCTGTAATAAATTCGGAGGAGAATGTCGCAATTTCATTTTTTCTCAACTCATCAATAACTATATGCGAGGACATAATGCCGTCGAGACTTTTTTTAAAATATAAGAAAGGTTTTATATCATCTTCTAACTGCTGTGTTGACCCTTCATATTTAGGTATCACATTATCATGAGGATTAGATTCAACTGAGCCATGACTTGGGAAATGTTTGGCAAAAATACTTATCCCTGATTCCTTCAGCCCTTTAATGAAATAAGAAGCTGTTGTTACAACCCCATGTGGAGTTGATGCAAAACATCTATCCTGCAGCGTACTTCTATTACCTTGCTTAATGTTATATGTGTCCAGAACCGGACCTAAAATAATATTTATTCCTATATTTTTAAGCTGAAGTCCTACTAGTCTCCCAATATAATTTATGTATTCTTTATTTCGTGTTGCACTGATCGCTAGGGCTGAAGGAGGTATTATTAAACCGCTACGGATTGATGAAACATTTGGACTCTCAAAGTCAGTTGCAACGAGAAGCGGCAAGGACAGCTTACCAGACAAGGCTTTATCCTGAATAGCATTATTGAACTCTATGATACTGCTTAAATACATATTGGGCGGATATTCTTTCCTATAAAAATAATTGTAATTATGGACTATAACTGACCCCACTCCAATATCAATAAGTATTTCATCGAGCTTTCTTACATCTTTGTAGTTGTTGAAATCAGCTGGCAAACCAACCATAAGAATTTGTCCTACGGCATCTTCAACAGAACTATTGTTGATATATTTTTCAATTAGTTTTGTCTCGCCTTTACTCAAGGAAGCGCCATGACATTCTAAAGAAAAGCATATAACTGTACAGGTTACAATGAGTAATTTTAGAAAAGTATTTTTATTGGATAGCTTTTCCATTAGCTACATGTTTTGCTTCAATTTTGAAAATCACGAATTGAGGTGGGTGATAGAAAATTAGTTTATTAATTAACAGAATAAAAGGGACGATTATTTTCATTCCCTTTCTTTCATTTTTCCTAAAAACAACAAGTATCAAGTCTCTACCCGCACTTTGTAAATCCGCAATTGTGACAGACGGCGCAGCCGCCTTCGTGCTCTATAGCGCCACCGCGTGGAATTTTTCATCAAGGCTTAATACTCCTCAGCCGTTGAAAATGCACAATATTATTCGACTCATTCTCAATCCATACACTACTTCCCCATGCAATTTCTTCAACAAATCTTCTGAACACGGCACGGGAAGGGAAAGCTGAAACGTAACTTACTTTAAATCCCAACTTTCTTGGCCCTTTTGTAAATTTATGCAATTGTTCAAGCCGAATTGAGTTTATGGGACCGCTGCTTGTCGCAACCTCAACGATAACAAGGTACGATTCAGGCTCTGAAAAAAGAATAACGTCGGGTAAAGATGCTGCGGTATCAATGGGAAGATTCAACCTTCTCATCAATGTTCGGTTCTGATACCCCTTTCTTGGAGCCGCATCGCCAAGATAAACCGTCTGAGGTTTATCTAAAAATGCCTGACCAAATATTGCAACAACAGATTTCTCAAGCAGATTATGTTCACCTGAACTCAGAGAAAATATTTGTTTATCACCGATTTGAACAGAAATCTCTTTGCCCTGAATTGCCCTTCGAACCTTCCGTCCCGTCAGTTTTGTCAGTTGTCTTTGCAGTTGCTTTATTAACCTGTTCCGTTCTTCAATATTTTCCTCTGAAAATAGACGAATAAAGACAGGATGAAGCCGGTAATATGTATTGGGGTCATTAGTGCTGAGTTGATGCCTGACCACTATGCCATAATTCATGAGAGGAGCAAGTGAAGTCTTTCTGTAAGCTTCGCGAGTATTTTCTGCAACTTTTTTACCTATTACATCCCTTGCAAAATTTAAGATGTCATGAATTCTTGCCCCTTCGCTAAGGTTTTTATGCCCTGATAACAGACCTTCTCTTCTGTTTCTATCAGTTAACGCCATTATACAGATAGCTGTTTGCTCAGTAATATATCGCTTTGGAAACCCTAATTTTCCAATAACGGCTTTAATTTCTTCAATTGTCACGTCGTCTCCTGTAACTAAGCGATCTTCTTATAAATTCAAGTTCTTTATCGCTTAATCCATAAGCCTTAGCAACCAATAAGTTTAGTTCTGTAAGTAACTTATTTTTCTTTTTATCTTCGATAGTTTTTTGAATCATATCTGCCATACCTGAGATTTTACTCTCATATCTACCAATCGGAATGGGCAGGAGATTTAGTTCTGTTGCTGAAACCTGTGTGTTTCCGTTCATGGCACGGAAAAAGAACTCCACGATTTCTGAATTCAGTACGCCAAGCATGAAATAAAGACTAACAGAAGATTTTCCTGCCACCAGTTGTATGATATTCAAATGGTTTTCTACAAAATAACCATTGTGCTCTTTTTTATAGAATCCTTCAGGCATGCAGGCCACAATACGTGAATGCTGTTCATCTGCTGTGACACGTTGAATCAGGATACTCGCCCCTTTAACCATAAGGTTTTCAGTTTCAGAATTGACCTTCAGAAAACAAGGTCTTGCAACTCCCATCCTGTTAAAGGAAAAAGTGAATTTCCCAACATCTGTAGCCCATATCAATGGCAGGGTATCATCCCCGGAATTTGTGGTCAACAAAGGCTTCACCCTATTCCAAACTATCTGTCCTGTTTTAGCTCTGCAGTTGATTTCATTGCTTGATAATAAAGGATGTTTCTTGATTATGCGATTAATAATGTTATACATCTCCTGAGAGTCAGCGATAAACCATATGGATGTTCCGTTAAGACGCTGAATTACTTTATCTCTGCCGACGCTGATAATATTTTGTGTTTCAATTTCTTTTAGGGAGTGAATGAAAGAAATATTAACCATTTTCTCACTGTCTTTGTTCCATTTAAGTGATAGAATCATGGTTCCGTGCAAGACATTTTCAAAAATCTTCTTTCGCTCAGAAATATAGACTATTTCCTTCACCGATGTTTTATCTTCTATAAATTCTCTCAGGTTCTTAAAATAAAGTCCTGAAAGCATGGACCTGGGAACTATAAAACCCAGCCTTCCGTCCTTTTTTAGCATCTCGATACCGGCATGAATAAAAAGACCATAAGCATTAGGATGACCATAGATCGATTTTGAGAAAATGTTTTTAAAACCTGCGTTTATTCCTTTTACTTTAAAATAAGGGGGATTACCCACAACAAAATCAAACTGATTCACCAGAGGCAAATTTAGCTTGTTGTAAAGCAATGCAGCACCCTCTCTTTCTGAGGCAAACAATTGCAGTGTATCTAAACAGTAAACAGACAACGGTTTTAATTTTTTAATACCATTTTTTGCTACAAATTCTAAAACAGCTGGAGCAAGAAGCATTGCAAGATTTAGTCTGGTAAAAAAACATGCCGTTGGGTCTATATCTACACCGCTAATGGCTGAAGTGACCATTGGATACCATTTGTAAATGGGTATTTTTGCCTTTTTAAGGGCATTCAGATAAATGCGCACTGATTCCACTAAAAAGGCACCTGAGCCACAGGCTGGATCTATTAATCTTTTAGTAATAATATCTTTAGAAGAAAAATATTCCACTGATTTGAGTATATATCTGACTATGTTTGCCGGTGTGGAATATTGGCCTAATTGTTTCCGCAGTTCGGTCGAGATGAGGTGTAGATAATCTATTATCTCGATTTCTTCTTTTCTATATTCGTCCAGTACAGTTTTTTCACTTATATGCCATATAGGGAACCCTTCGGAAGGGTCTTCATTTCTAAATAAGAGAATTTTGCATATTTCATCAATGAGGTGATTAGGGATACCAATGCCCAATTTATAATTTTCATGTTCAAAATAAGAAATAATGGCATTCAGTAATTTTTCTTCTAACGTTCTATTAATTAATGATAAAGGCATTCAGTGCTTAGTTTCTATTGTTATTCATTATAAGTTATTTTATTTTTGCTCTTGGTTTTAAACATCTGTATCAAGCTCTATTTGATCGCATTCTTTCCAGTCCTCCAAGGTACTTAATATTTCACCTTCATCTATAGGTAAATTTATAGCTTTTGAGCATGCCTCATCTTCATTCTCCGCTTCAATTTCATAACTACAATAACCTGAAAAATATCTTCTTACAATAAATTCCATTTTTATACCTTATCCGCATTTCGTAAACCCGCAATTGTGGCAAACGGCACAGCCTCATGTATCATGTCCTCTTTAATTCCTTCTCTATCCTCTAAACCAAAAAAAATTCATCAGAAATTAATCATGCTCCTTTAATAGCTTTTTCAAGTCTTCCTTTCATATATGCGTCTATCATTCTTTTGAACTGTGTTCTTGTTTTACACTTTTTCTTAAATTTATTCGCTATGGCTTTTAAAAAGATATCTTCTATATATTTAAAATCAAGATACTCGGTAATTGCTTTTTCGGTAAACCTGACTCTTACCTTTCTATTTCTGTCAAAAAGGACTCTCCCTGTTTTCAGTACTTGATATTTAAGAAAAGGCGGAGCTGTGTTTAAAATTACTATATCCACAGGCCGCATCGAAAATGAAGGTGACGCTGCGTAGTATTTTTTCTTGAGGAGTTCAAAGTCTTTTTTCTTCAATTTTGATTCATCAATAAGTACTGCAATATCAATATCGCTTTCTTTAGTTTTTCTCTCTTTAGGGTAACTCCCGAAAACATACAGGGCTGAGACCTCATCCAGAGCCTTAAAATAATGAATAATCCGTTTTATATCTTCGTCATTATTCAAATTCTTCTACCCGCACTTCGTAAACCCGCAATTATGGCAGAGTGCTTAATTTTCACAACCGCTCAATCTCGTCATTAATTAAATCCTGGAGATTCTCGGTGTGTACATGGAGGTGGGTTACTGACACGGTAAGTTCTGAGAGTATCGATGCAACTTGTTCAGCGGTTAAATCTTTTATTTCAAGATGCGAAATAAGCTTTAATGTGTCCTGGCATTCCTCAGAAAGTTCTTTTAGAAGCACCAAGAGTGTTCTGCTCAATGCTGTTTTTTCTACTGTCTTCATTTTCCTCTCCTCAGCCTTTTCTGTGTTTTTTCTATTGCATTTTTAAAAGCCAGAATTTCTTTCTCCCAATATTTAATGAGTCCTTCATCTGGATTGTATTTATCCTTTTCTCTATTTATCATTGCCTCATGTTCATCGATTCTTCTCTTTAAACTTTCTATTTGCCTGAGAAATTCCTTCTTTCCCATAGATTAATAGGCTATTCCTTGCAATGTCAACAAAACCTTAGCTCTACCCGCACTTCGTAAACCCGCAATTGTGACAGACAGCGCAGCCGCCTTCGTGTTCTATAGCGCCACCGCATTCAGGACATGCGCCCATGAGCATTATCACTTTATGTTCGTCTCCATTGCCCTTTCTCCCTTTTTCATGGTATCTCTCGAGGGACCTTGCAATGGCATCTGAGCAGGAAAGAATTCTCCCTCCGTCATACCATGCAGGTGAGTGGCAGGAAATCCCTTTCAACTGCTTAATGACCTCCTCTGGTTCTATATTAGACCTGAATGCAAGTGAGACAAGTCTCCCAATTGCCTCTGACTGGCTTGCGGCACAACCACCTGCTTTTCCCATAGAGGTGAAGAGTTCAAAGAGATGCCCTTCTTCATCTTCGTTGATGGTCACATATAGATTTCCACAGCCTGTTTTCATAAACCGTGTCGCGCCTTTCATCATATTCGGCCTTTTTCTCGGTACAATCTTTTGTCTCGACTCTGTAAGCTGCTCTGCCTTTGTGCCTTTTGTGAGTACCTGTTCATCTCTCGAGCCATCCCTGTAAACGGTGACCCCTTTACAGCCGAGCTTGTATGCGAGGAGATATACCTCTTCAACATCTTTTGGTGTTGCATTGTGGGGGAAATTCACTGTCTTTGAAACAGCATTATCAACGAATTTCTGGAATGCTGCCTGAATGGTAATATGTTCCATAGGTGTGATGTCATGGGCTGTTACAAAAACAGACTTGACATCAGCAGGTATCTCATCAAAATCCTGTATGGATCCTTTATCTGCAATCTTCTCCATAAGCTCTCTGCTCCAGAATCCACGGTCCTTTGCTAACTTTTCAAAGAAAGGATTTACTTCGATGAGCTTTGTTCCCTCCATCACGGTCTTCACATAGGAGACTGCAAAAAGAGGTTCTATACCTGATGAACAACTTGCGATTATCGAAAGGGTACCAGTTGGCGCAATAGTGGTGATGGTTGCATTCCTGAGCTTTATCTTGCCATCATAGATACTTTCTTCATAGTTTGGGAATACCCCTCGCTCTTGTGCGATCGCAATTGATGCGTTTTTGCCTTCCTGCTGGATGAATCCCATTACCTCCTCTGCACGTTTTACCGCACTTTCTGAGTTATAAGGGATACCGAGCTGTATAAGCATGTCTGCCCATCCCATGACACCAAGTCCAATCTTTCTGTTTGCCTTTGTCATCTCCTCAATTTTCTGGATAGGATATTTATTGATATCAATCACATTGTCAAGAAAACGTACTGCCTTCCATGTGATATCTTTCAATTTATTCCAGTCCACTTCTCTAAGTTCTGCCTTCACCATCCGTGCGAGATTTATAGAGCCAAGGTTACATGATTCATAAGGAAGAAGGGGTTGCTCACCACAGGGGTTTGTTGATTCTATTCGTCCTATGCGGGGAGTAGGGTTTGATTCATTCACTCTTTCGATAAAGACAATGCCCGGCTCTCCGTTCTTCCACGCATGTTCCACAATGAGATGGAATACATCTCTTGCCCTGAGGGAGTTTGCGACTTTTCCTGTACGGGGATTAATGAGGTCATAATGTTTGTCTTCTTCTACAGCGCGCATGAACTCATCGGTGATAGCTACGGAGATATTAAAGTTATTGAACTTTTTATTGTCATCCTTGCAGGTGATAAAGCTGAGTATATCGGGGTGGTCTACACGCAGGATGCCAATGTTCGCGCCCCTTCTTGTTCCGCCCTGCTTCACCGCCTCTGTGGCAGTATCAAAGACAGTCATGAAAGACACAGGTCCTGAGGAGACACCCTTTGTGGAGCCAACAATGTCTCCGTTTGGTCTTAACCTCGAAAAACTAAAACCTGTGCCACCACCTGATTTATGAATGATTGCTGTATTTTTTACCGCATCGAAAATAGACTCCATTGAGTCCTCAACCGGCAAGACAAAGCATGCACTCAGCTGTCCGAGCCTTCTTCCTGCGTTCATAAGTGTAGGGCTGTTCGGAAGAAAATCAAGAGACCCCGTCATCTTATAGAATTCCTCTTCACTATTCTGAACATCTCTCTCTGATTTGCCATAGTGTATATCTGCAGATGCAATTGCCTTTGCAACACGTCTGAAAAGTTCCTCGGGGGTTTCGACAACTTTTCCCTCTTCGTCCTTTTTCAGATACCTCTTCTCAAGGACTTTCAATGCATTTGGTGTAAGAGAAAAGCTATTAAGCATCTTCATAATAACCCTCTTGTAAAATCACATTTAAAAATTTTTGTTCCGTCACTCCATTTCTCCTTTGCCTTTCATGAACATGCTTTTATATCCACTGCGTCCCTGCATCAGCCTGATCTGTTTTTTCATCTCCTCTATCACATTTTCTCCCTCAATAGGGCACATCTTCGTGCACAAATGAGGGCATCTCGAACATGCAAGCCAATCCTCAAATCCCTTACAAATCTCCATTTACACCCCCGTTATAATATCAACAATTTGTGCTATAAAATCAATTTTCAGTAATTAAACCACAATATATTGTGGATGTCAAGGGAAAAGTAGAATTTTTCTAATTAGTTGATTTGAAAGAATTTTCTCAGTGAAATGGGTGTTGAGAGATTGTTAGTCAAAAATTGGATTGAAAAATAGGGAGGACATAGCATTTTCGCTCATTCTCATCCCCCGATATACATCGGGGTCTCTCTACGAGTCGTAGACCGAGGTAAATTCTTTCAAAGAAAGAATTTAAAACCGCTCAAATACCATGTCCTCCCTATTTCATTACTAATATTCTGAGAGAGGTCGGATTACGGTATAATTTCAGCAGAAAATCGATAAAGCTTTGCATTTCTCCATGCATCTTTTGGGAGTCCTGCTTTCATGCACAACTGCTCAAGAAACATATCTCTGTCCCATCCATGTTCCTTTGCAACCTGGGGGAGAAGAAGGCCACTCCGTTGTTCTTTTACAATATAAAGCCCATGTGTTCCTATCTCTATACGTCGTGTATCTTTTAATGGCTCGATTGCAGAAAGTATGGAGATTTCAATATCCATATCCTTGAGTTCTTCTTTATTCATCGGAAGGAACCTCGGATCACGTGAAGATGCAGAAATCGCATTACTGATAACTGCCTGGTAAAGAGGTTTCACAGGATGGATGTTTCCTATGCAGCCTCTTAAATTGCCATTCTTTTTTATGGTCACAAAGACCGCGCCATTCGCTTTGAGTCGTGGGTTTTTCATTTCGATCTCTAAGATTTTTTTGTTCATGACATAATCTACTATTGCTCTTCTTGCGAGAGAGAGAAGTTCATTTTTATCTTCTTTGGTAAGAGCTGTCTTATAAAGTCCCATTGCTGCATATCCCACAACACGGTCCCTATCATTGGTGATGTCCCCCGAATTCGCATATTTGTAAAGGAGACCATTGTTTGCACCGAGTCCTCTCGCAACAGCCATAGTGATGATGACCGCATATCCACCACACATCTCAGCATCTCTGCTCATTAAATATCCCTCTATATCTCCGATAGACATCCTCTCTATCGCATCTATCATCTTTCTGTCCATTGTCATTGCAGTGTTATAGTCATGAAAGTGTGAAAGGTCTGTGCTTGCAACAATGATTGTCTTTTCGTCTTCCCGGAGTATTTCTATAAGCCTTTCTGTCAGATATTCGAAAGATTTCTTTGTGAGGGTACCAGTAAGAATCGGCACTATCGTAAAATCCTTTACTACCTTCTGAAGAAAGGGCAGTTGCACCTCGAGTGAATGTTCCCTCTCAAAGGCATCCCGATAAAAACGTATATCTGCATTTTCATTGAGAAGAGCTCTTGCAATCTTTTCATTAACCTTCACATCTCCAAGAGGGGTCCTCATGCTTCCTTTTGCATACACAGATATACCGCTGAAGTTCTTATAATGGCTTGACCCTATCAGTATTACTGTTTTGATGTCTCTCCCTTCAAATTGTTTATAAGAATATGCGGCAACCTGCCCTGAGAATTTATAGCCTGCATGTGGAGAGACAAGTGCGATGAGTTTACCACTATAACTACTCCTGGATGCCTTTGAGAGAAAGTCGTCAACCATCTTTTTTAACGTATCTTTCTGGGCAGGGTAGAATGTTCCGGCAACAGATGGCTCTTTTATCTCACCACTGCACTCAATAAGAAAAGAGGTCAGGAGTAAGCAGACAGCAGTCAGGAAGATTTTTCTAAGACTCATTCTAATCTTTTCCAGAACATAGCCTCCTTTGGCTCCTGTTCAGCATTAACCTTTTTAGCGAAGAGGCTCACCATACCACCTAATAAAAAGAACCCGAGAAAGTCCCTTCTTGTCAATATACCAGAATCAGCAATATCTTGTGAGGGGTTGAGCGATAACATAGGTTTTTCATTTTTCTTTAGATTTATAATCATGTTAACTCCATACTCCTGCAATTGAAGTGCCGCAGAAGCGGCACTTCCCATTCGATATATTATTCTGTTTAACAACATACCCTGTCCTCTCTACGAGTATCTTTTTGCACTTCGGGCAAAATGTGCTTTCACTTTCATGTCGTATATTTCCGATATACACAAATTTTAAGCCCGCATCCATTGCAGCCTTTCTTGCTTCTGTAAGTGTCTCCAGAGGTGTGGGCGGTAAATTCGTTAACTTATAACTGGGGTAAAATCTTGAGAAGTGTATCGGAACATCCGGACCGAGGTTCTTCAGGATCCACCTGCACATCTCTTTAATATTTTTTATATCATCATTCAGCGTTGGTATGACAAGATTGGTGATCTCAAGCCACACACCCTCTTCCTTCAAGACCACAAGAGAATTGAGCACCGGCTTGAGACTCCCTCCGCATATCTTTCCATAAAAATCTTCTGTGAATGCCTTTAAATCAATATTTGCAGCGTCCATGTATTTTGATAATTTCCTGAGGGGTTTCTCTTTTATATAGCCACATGAATGCATCGTGTTCTTTATAGAGTATTTCCTCGCAATGAGTGCAGTGTCATACATATATTCATAAAAAACCGTTGGCTCTGTGTAGGTATACGAGATTGACCTGCACTTATAAAAAATTGCCTGCCTCACCACACTATCTGGAGGCAAATCATAGGTATCTGTATCCTCGGGCTTTGCCTGAGATATCTGCCAGTTCTGGCAGAACTTGCAACTGAGGACACATCCTGCAGTTGCGAGAGAAAACGCAGTTGTTGAGGGGAGAAAGTGAGAGAATGGTTTTTTCTCTATTGGGTCAACATGAACTGCACAGGGTTTACCATACACAAGGCTGAAAAGAACTCCATCCTTATTCATCCTTGCCCTGCACCTGCTCCGTTGATTATTCTCCAGAACACATTCATTCGGGCAGAGCTCACACTGAACCTTATTCGCCATAGCTTATTATAAAACTTCTATTCTTCCTTACTCCAGAGCATATGTATGATCATCACTTTACATAGGAATTGGGAAGGCTGGTGAAGAATTTTTATTAACGATAGATTATTTCCTAAATCCAACGATAAGCAGGATAGGATTGGCTTGAGCGACATCAGAGATTTTTCGGTAACAGTTCTTAGTGAATTGGAGCGGTCACAGCCTCGACTGTTTGAATCCCGAAAGCTTTTGGGATGAGTTTCGAGGCTGTAGCAGAGAGAGCTTAGAACTGTCTAAAAATATCGTAGGAGCGAAAGTCACTCATGCTTATTACGAACATTATTTATTTCACACTCAAAATCATTGCTGCTGAGATTGCTTTTATCCCAACTACAAACAAAAGTGCATGAGAAATTCCGAATAAGGGGATGAGTATTATCGAGGGGATAACTGCTCCTAAAAATGACCCTATGAGGTCAAGCCCATAAAGCTTTCCCGCCACATTGGGTTCACCCATGCATTGATTTGCCACGCTAAATTGACCACCTGTTATTGTGCCTGCTAAAAAACTTAATAGATAAAAGAGGGTTTCTGCCCTGAAAAAGAGAGGCGACGCAAGAGCAAGAACAATGGTCATTATTTCTAAGTAAAAGAGTATCCTTAAAGGCTCTTTAATTTTTCTCACCAGGTATGCACCTGTGCCCAGTCCAATCATAAATGTTGCGATAAGTATCCCCATCATCTCATATATATAGCCGTACACAGACTGATATGCAAGGATTACGGCAAGAGTGAATAAAATGCCTGAAAATCCAGTGGTGAAGATAGAATAGTAGATGACCCGCCTCTTCTTTCTGAATGTGAAGAACGCAATACATAGAAGAGCAATAATTAAAAGAGAAATGATATGCCATTGCTTGATTTCAAGGAGATAGTGTAGTACCCTTCCTCCGTGAACCTCTGCCCAAAGCATAAGATTGTAAAGATAGGCTGATGGTTGAAGGTCTGTATTGATAAATTTTATATCACTAAGTCTTTTTCTCACATAATCTACATTCAGTGGAGAAAAGGCATCGCGGAAGAAATATTGATGAAAATGCTTAGTATGTATGTTCCTCTCTATAAACCTGTTTTTAAGAGTTGTAGTGTTTGTATTTATCGGTGTATCTGATGCAAAGAGGCCACCATATTCCTGTGCGGTTACTTCAACATGTCTGAATACCAACCTGAGCGAATTGAAGATAGCGCCACTTGCTGTCTGCATTCTTCTCCCGATATACCCTGTTGATTGAGGTATGGTTATCGCCAGTATCCCACCCTCTTGTAACACAGTCTTTGCCTCCAGGAAAAAATTAGAAGTATAGAACCTGTTGATGCTCGCTGTAGAGGGCTGCGGAAGACTCAGGACGATAAGGTCGTATGTAGGTTTCTTTAATTTTTTTATGAATCTCCGTCCATCCTCAACAATTATTTTCACCCTCTGATCTGTTGTTATATTTCTGCTCTCATCTGCATCAAGAAGCCCTAAAGAGACCTCGACCATCTTTGGGTCAATTTCTATAAAATCAATTTTACTCACAGGATATTTCAGATACTCTTTCAGGGTTCCGGGTGAACCTCCGATAACAAGTATCTTTGATGGTGAGGGGTGGAGAGCCATCGGTAAATGCGTCCTTAATTCTTCAGTTGGGAGATCTGGATAGGTAAAGACCAGATTGCCGTTCATGTAGATACTTGATTGTTCTTTGACTTTAACAGCGGTAATCTCTCCGTATTTAGACTCTACTGTCTGAGAAGGCTCTATTCCATGCCAGGGGAGAGATAGTGCGATCTTATGAAAGCCGATATATAAGGATAACGGTATGATAAAAAGGAGGATAACGATTTTTTTTCTTGAGATATAAGCAGCCATGAAGATGTTTATCAAGGCAAGCGATAAACATAATTCCATGGCATCTATTCTTTCCGAGATAATAAATGTAAATAAAATACCTCCAATAAATGCGCCGACTGCCTCAAGACCATAGACTCTTCCTGCAGCATCACGCTCGCCTGAATATAAAACAGCTAAAGGGAATTGTATACCTATAAAAAGACACAATGGGAAAAGCGAGATACCAGTTGAGAAAATAGTAGAAAACAGAGAAACAGTTTCACCAGGATATAAAGAAAGGGCTGGTCTTATTGCTTTAACAATCAGAGCAGTAGACAGTGCGAGAACAGCAATGAAGATAAAAGAAAGTGTAAATGCATTCTTGATTCGTACACGCCCTCCTAAGTAACTTCCGAGTCCTACCCAGATGAGCCAGAAGGAGAGTGTTATCCCTATATCAAGCTCATTCCCTGAGAATGTTGAAAGAAGGAGCCGCAGGGCTGTTATCTGGAGAAGCATTGACGTCAGCCCCATTATGATAAAAGGTATGAATTTATTAAGATGTCCCATCTTTAATCCTTGCTTTTCTATTATCAATAAAAGTTTATCCCAAATCCAGCAATTACAGGTGTTATTACGAGCGAAGAGAAGCAATCTTCCATATGGAATGAGATTGCCGCGGTCGAAACGACCTCGCAATGACAATGCATATATTGACTGGGAGTCCTTATCGAAAGAAGATAAAGGCAGGGAGAGGAATAATCATAGTAGAGGAATCTATACCGTAATAATGCCCTTCAGATATGCCCATCTTCCGTCAAGTCACAAGGTTAAGGCTGTGGGGGTGTTGGATGAGGTTGCCTAAACTGAAATTTTATCAGTTCATTTAGGAAACTGTCCATCTCTGTAATACTAAAAATCTTAGCTGTTTCGGTTGGTAAGTTGATATTTCTCAGCCTGCGAGCCCACTTTTTGTCTAAAACAACAAAATCAGTATAGGCAGTGCTAACTACGCTATGAAGATAATCAACGCTATCTGATTCATTGAAAGTTTCATTAGAGATTATACATTCCTTCATAAGTCTATAGTGAATGTATTGTGTATGAGGAGGATAAGATGGACAATTAACAAAATACAGATCATTTTGTTTGATGGATTTTGGATTTTTCTTGTAATAGTTACGAGCTTTATGAATTAACGCTTGAATATCTTTCTTCCAAGTCTTATGCATTCTTTTCCATCTATCACCACTTGAAGGATTATTTTCAAACTCCTGCAAGATAATCCCAATATTAATTGGAGATAAGCCATCCCAAGTTCTGATAGTTTCTTGAATGAACGCCATATCAATTTGAGGATATTCTTTCCATGGCCTTGATTTTTGTTCCTTCTGCATAACAACTCCTACATCTATTTCCATAAGCACGAAGTTAGCCCCAAAAGATTCCAAGTAAATCTTAGCTGTTGAATAGGTATTACCCAATCCCAGAGAAGAAAGTTCAAGCAAATGCGCCCAAGTCCAGCACAGCGTGCCATTTTTTTCTAAAATAGTATCTCTTACTTTTTGACCTATCGCATCATTCTTACTAAGTTCAATAATCACACAATAATCCAGGTAAACGATAGGAGGCGTGATTTCAACATCAATAGCGAGAGGATAAGAGGATGTGGTACTAAGCTTAATCATGTTTCATTATACACCAGATGCTCTTAGTGGCTCTATATAGACTTATAAAGCATTAGGGTCATTCGTGACATTGATCTTTCCTGAGATACCTCTACTTTGCAATAAGCCATCAGATTAAAGCCTTGCAGTGTTGGATAACGCCCTTGAAGGATGTCTTGAAAAATGTGTTCCATCTGATTATGATAGCGCTAGGTGGAATGTTTGCAATATTACTGAGGTATTATGGCTGTCATATTTGAAGGGAAAAATTGGTTTATACATAAAGAAGGGATAACCCAAGAGGGTAGATATATTGCATGGAGTAATGTGAAGAGTCTCTATATCGGTGGGATGAAGGGCAGACTAAACTTTATTTATCCAGCAGGAGAAAAGTGGGAATTAACAATAGTTGATTTTTCTAATAATACAATCAATATCAAACAGTCAGCTTTTTTAAAAATGCGTGCTGAAAAGAAAAATGAGTTTTTTGAAACTTATAAATTTATTTTGAGTCAAATATCTGAACAGCAATGGTCTCACTTCCAACAAAAACTGAGGAACAATG
>Ga0194125_10006823_pt1 | contig 16690 bp, 20 predicted proteins | sample TA2KigC250mmetaG_FD_148626 | JGI IMG/M metagenome (GOLD analysis project Ga0194125, IMG submission 148626) | Freshwater microbial communities from Lake Tanganyika, Tanzania - TA2015034 Kigoma Deep Cast 250m | ecosystem: Environmental > Aquatic > Freshwater > Lake | place: Tanzania: Lake... | reverse complement strand
CCCCAGGAGCCTGGAATCGGCAGTCCAGATGATGCCCGAGGCCCAATGGGTGCTGGTCTCGGTGCCGGGGCGCTACGCCGCCGGCGTGGCCCGCCAGGCGCTGCGCCTGGGCAAGAACGTGTTCCTCTACAGCGACAACGTCCCCCTGGATGACGAGGTCTCTCTCAAGCAGATGGCGGCCGGGAAGGGCCTGCTGGTCATGGGGCCAGACTGCGGCACGGCCATCGTCAACGGGATTGGGCTGGGTTTCGCCAACCGGGTGCGCCGCGGGCCGATCGGGGTGGTCGCGGCAGCCGGCACGGGACTGCAGGCCGTCACATCTCGCATCCACCAGTTGGGGAGCGGCATCACCCACGGCCTCGGCACCGGCAGCCGCGACCTCTCGGAAGCGGTGGGTGCGGTGACGGCCCGCCAGGGGCTCGACCTCCTCAGCCGTGACCCCGAAACGCAAGTCATCGTCCTCGTCTCCAAGCCGCCATCCCCGCAGGTGGCCGATGATCTGTTGCAACTCGCCCGCTCGACAGGCAAGCCGGTGGTGGTGGATTTCATCGGCTACTCCCCCCCTGTCAGGGGGGGAAAGAGGGGGGGGCAGGTAGACAACCTCCACTTCGTCACCTCCCTCGACGAGGCCGCTGAGCTGGCTGTGCAGGAAGCAGGAGGCAAGGAACAAGGGAGCAAGGAGCAAGGGAGCAAGGAACAAGGGAACAAGGGAGCAATCTGCGACCCTGCGACCCTGCGACCCTGCGACCCTGCTCAGCGCTACCTGCGCGGCCTCTTCTCCGGCGGCACCCTGGCCTACGAAGCCCTGCTCATCTTGCAGGGCTATCTGCCCGGCGTTTACTCCAACGTGCCGCTGAAAAAGGAACACCGCCTGGCCAACTCGCTGGTCAGCCAGGAGCACACCATCGTGGACCTGGGCGAGGATGAGTTCACCGTGGGCCGTTTGCACCCCATGATGGACAACGACCTGCGCCTCCGTCGGCTACACCAGGAAGCCGACGATCCAGAGGTCGCGGTGATCTTGCTCGACGTGGTGCTGGGCTACGGCGCTCACCCCGACCCGGCCAGCGAGCTGGCCCCGGCCATCGCCGAGGCGCGGGCAAAGGCCGAGCAGGCCGGGCGACACCTGGAGGTGGTCGCCGTCGTGGTCGGCACCGACGAGGACCCACAGGACTTCGACGCCCAGGTGCAACAGCTAGAGGAAGCGGGGGCACAAGTGGAAACCAGCAACGAAGCCGCCATCCACTACGTCGGCCGCCTCCTCCAATCTCCAATATCCAATATCCAATATCCAAAACCCGTAGCCCTGACTATCCTGCACACCCCCCTGTCCGCCATCAACGTCGGCCTGGAGTCGTTCACCGAGAGCTTGAGGGCGCAGGGCGCGCCGGTGATTCAGGTGGACTGGCGCCCGCCGGCGGGCGGCGACGAGAGGCTGATGGCCATCCTGGAGAGAATGAAAGGATAGAAGACGAATGAAAGAATTCACCGCTGCTTGCGTGCAAATCGCTGTCACCCCCAACGACGTGCGGGCCAACGTGGACAAGGGAATCGCCTGGCTGGAGAAGGCGGTCGGCGAATACCAGGCCGAGCTGGTGGTCTTCCCGGAGACGGCTACCACCAGCTTCGTGACCGGCCTGAATGCGGACGAGCTGTGGGACCTGGTGGACGAGGCCCCAGGCCGCATCACCCGCGATGTGCAGGCGGCGGCCAGGTCACTGGGCGTTCACGTGGTCTGGCCGTCGTACCGGCGCGGGCCAGAGCGCGGAGTGGTCTACAACTCGGCCATCCTCATCGGGCCGGACGGGGGGATCGTCGGCATCTACGACAAGACCCATCCCTTCCCGCTGGAGCGGTGCGATTGCGGCGGCTGGGTGACGGTCGGCAACCGCGCCGACGTGTACGAGACCGCCCTGGGCAGCATCGGCATGATCATCTGCTACGACGGCGACTTTCCGGAGCTGTCGCGCCTGCTGGCGGTGAAAGGGGCGGAGGTCATCGTCCGGCCAGCGGCTTTGCTGCGCAGCTTCGACATCTGGCATCTCACCAACGCTGCCCGGGCTTATGACAATCACGTGTACATGGTGGCCACCAACTCAGTGGGGCCGGATGCCGGCGGCAACTACTACTTTGGCCACAGCATGATCGTCAACCCCATCGCCTGGCGGCTGGCCCAGGCGCGGGGCGGCGAGGAGATCATCGCCGCCCGGCTCGATCCCGACCCTCTGCGCTACGTGACCTGGGGCAGCAAGAGTCCGCAGACCTTCGACCACCTGGAGGATCGCAACCTGGAGCTTTACGAGGAGATCCTCAAAGAAGCCCGCTCGCGGTTTGAGCCTGGGAAGCGCATCCCGCGTGGAAAGATGTCGGCCTAGTCAGGAGCCAGCCCGCAATACAATTACACAGAAGGAAAAGATTTAGGCAATTTCAGCCAAAGAGTTATGGACACTACTGCGTTAGAGAAGCATATAGACCATTTGCTTACAGCGATTGAAACTTGCATCGCAAACAAATTCACGTTGCCAGCCTTGATTCTCATGTACTCTGCAATTGACACTATGGCTTGGTTGAACCGCGACGAGGAGCATGAAGACGTAACGCGAAGTGATTTTATCTTGTGGGTCGAAACTTTCTTGTTGCCCGACTCCGGCCTCTCTTGCACAGCAATTGATCTGTATGCGGCGCGGTAACTACTCAGCCTCTGTTGTCATTGCGAGCGTTTTTTGCGAAGCAATCCCCAACTTGCGAATTGGAGATTGTTTCGTCGGCAAAAACCGCCTCCTCGCAATGACAGCCTGAGTAGTTACGCGGCGCGATGCTCGTTAATCCATTCATACACCGCAGAATCACGATTGAGTCGAGAAGGCAAGGCGAGCGAGATTTTCTACGCATGGGGAAACGCTCAGGAGCAAGACCTTCAAAAACTCATCGAATGGGTGAATACTCGTGACGCGAAAGCAGTTCATGTGGAGAAACTATTTGCCGCATTGAAGGTTGGCGTTTGTAGGTTCATTGCTGCGGCAGCTAACACCGCGTGTAGCCGACATCGCTTTGCTCGACTTCAGCTTGCTACGCGATGCAACTGACGCCTGCCGTTGGCATGGCTTCCGTCCATCACACACAGCCATCTCTTATGACACGTATCGCCTGGCTTACAGACATACACCTGGAATTTCTACATTCGACTCGTGAGATTGATGCCTTCTCCGATAGTATAGCTGCTGCGTGCCCAGACTGCGTTCTGATTGGTGGGGATATCAGCATAGCACCCTACTTCGAGCGACATATTCTCCGACTGGAAAGGCGAGTACAAGTCCCTATCTATTTTGTGCTAGGAAATCACGACTTCTATCGGGGATCAATCAAACGGGTGCATGTGATTGCAGAAAGGCTTACTAAAACATCTCGATGGCTACACTGGTTGACTTTGGAAGGGATTGTAGAGCTCACGGCTAATACAGGGCTTATTGGGCATGACTCGTGGGCCGATGGACGTTTGGGAAATGGAATTGACTCGCAAGTTCTGCTCAACGATTACTTTCTTATTGATGAACTGTCCCACCTATCAACCGAGGCGCGTTTTAGACAACTGAACGCACTCGGCGATCAGGCAGCGAATTACTTTCAGCGATTGCTACCATCCGCACTGGGACGTTTCCGCAACGTGCTCATACTGACCCATGTTCCGCCTTTCAGAGACGCATGTTGGCACGAAGGGAGCATTTCTGACGACGAGTTTCTTCCCCACTTCACTTGTAAAGCGGCCGGTGACGTAATTCTCGATCTTATGCAGACACATCCTCAATGTATCGCAACTGTGCTGTGCGGTCATACCCACGGCCACGGAGAAGCCACCATCTTGCCTAATCTCCGTGTTAAGACTGGCGGGGCCGAATATGGTCAACCAAAAATACAGGAAGTGATCGTCGTGGAATAACTACATCCACCACATTGGTGATCCAGACTGAGTGAACAGGAAGGAGGAAGCATGACCTCTACTTTTCTGTCAGAAAAGGCAGAAACGTACTTGCGGAAATTGTGTCTGGAAATTCCCAGCCGGCGCGTTGGAAGCAAAGGGAACCGGGCGGCGACGGATTTCTTCGCCGGCATCGTGGCGTCCTTTGGATTTGAGGTAGAATCTCCAGAGTTTGACTGCATGGACTGGAGCCAGGACGGCGCTGACCTCACAGTGGATGGTGCTTCCTTTGAGGCGTTTGCCAGCCCGTACTCACTGGGCTGCCAGGTTAGCGCGCCGCTTGTTGTCGTCTCCACGGTTGATGAGCTAGAGGCTGCCGAGGTCTTCGATAAGGTGATCTTGTTGCGCGGGGATATCGCCAAAGAGCAGTTGATGCCCAAGAACTTCCCGTTCTACAACCCTGACCATCACCAACGGATCATCCAATTACTGGAGACAAAGAAGCCACGGGCCATCATCGCCGCCACGTCGCGGGATTTGGAGATGGTGGGTTCTATGTATCCATTTCCCCTCTTCGAAGACGGCGATTTCGACATTCCATCCGTCTACATGACGGACGAGGAAGGAAATCGCCTGGCTCGACATGCGGGCCGGGAAATATCGCTCGACAGCCGGGCCAAGCGAATCCCCGCCAAAGGCTGCAACGTCATCGCTCGTAAAGGCGCCAATCCACATTGCAGAGTAGTGCTTTTTGCCCACATTGACGCCAGAATGGGCTCGCCTGGCGCGGGTGATAATGCCAGCGGCGTTATCGTGCTGCTCCTGCTGGCCGAGCTGCTGGCGGATTACGCCGGCCATCTGGGCATCGAAATCGTCGCTATGAACGGCGAAGACTACTACTCCAATCCAGGGGAGCAGCAGTACCTGGCCATCAATGCGGGCAAATTCGACGAGATCGTTCTCGGGATCAATCTGGATGACGTGGGCTATTACAAGGGAAACGTCGCCTATTCGTTGTACGATTGCCCCTCTGAGCTTGCCAGCTCGATACACAAAGTGTTTTCTGGTTACAAGGAACTGGTCGAAGGGGAACCCTGGTACCAGGGGGACCACGGGCTCTTCCTGATAAACCAGAGACCAGCCCTGGCCATTACGTCGGAGCTGCTCATGGAGCTTATGAGGGAAATAACCCACACTCCCAAAGACAGGCCGGAGATCGTGGAACCCACCAGGCTCGTCCATCTGGCGTTTGCGTTGCGGGACCTGTTATTGCACCTGGATCGGCAATTATGAGGGACTGGCAGAGACCACTAAAGTACGATCCTATACCTCCACTCGTTTCTTCAACTGACAAAGTACTGGAGTACTTCGTAAAGCGTGATCTCCTGGGCGAGAACGTCGGGCCAATTGATCAGGTATGGCAATTACCCGAAGCTCGGAGAATGGTTAAGAAGCAACAGGCTGATGGCTCGTGGAAGTATCCAGGGAAGAAAACGGCCGTATACCCTGAACACCATACGCGCTGAATTGGCTGATAGAGAATCAGGAGGAAAGCGGGTTATGGAGATTGTCATACTCAGAAATACATAAAGCCATTGAGAACCAAAGGACGAGAGAGATGCAACTATGGGTGAGTTTAGCGATCTGTCGAATATTCAAACGGTTCTATTGAGATCATGCAGAGGAACAGCCTGCAAAAGCTTGTCCCGAATGCACATGAGGGAATGGCCGAGAATGATGCAGGCGAAGGGAGGGATTTAAGCTGAACGCAAAACTGTTGCAACCATTAGAGCAGCGAGGGTATCGGGAGCGTGTAGTATCTGTTCACCGCCTCCACGATTTGCAAGAGGAAATCGAAACCCGGCATAGGGAGGGTCTCCTGGAAGAGACGTTCTTTCGTAAGTGGCTCACCGGCTTCGTCTTCAGCCCACCTGAGAGCTTGCCAGAGGCCCGGTCTCTGATCGTGGTTGCCGTACCGGATACTCAGATTCGCTTCACCTTCACCTGGAATGGAAAGCGGATACCGCTCATCGTGCCCCCCACCTACCTGCACTGGCAGAGGACCGATCAGCGGGCCGAAGATGCTCTGGTGGAGATTCTGGAGCCAGCGGGCTACCGGGTGACCAGGGCCGTGCTGCCCAAGAAGCTCCTGGCCGTGCGCAGCGGCCTGGCTGCTTATGGCAAGAACAACGTCACCTACGTTCCTGGCCTGGGAAGCTTCCATCGGCTGGTGGCTTTCTACTCTGACCTCCCCCCCCAGCAAGACGACTGGCGGGAGCCAAAGATGATGGAGCGTTGCGAGAAATGCGTTGCCTGCCTCCGTCACTGCCCGACGGGCGCCATCACGTCTGAGCGCTTTCTGCTCCGCGCAGAGCGGTGTATCACGTTTCACAACGAGCAACCCAGCGACGTACCTTTTCCGGCCTGGCTCGACGCTTCCTGGCACAACTGCCTGGTGGGGTGCTTCCACTGCCAAAGCATCTGCCCTGAGAACAGAGATTTCCTGGACTGGGTCGAGGAGGGGGCAGAGTTCTCGTCGGAAGAGACCATTCTGCTCGTGGAAGGGGTCCCGCTCGATCAGCTTCCCGCCGAAGCGATCAGGAAGCTTGAGCAGTCAGACCTGGTCGGCCTGCTGGACAGTCTTCCGCGCAACTTGAAGCTCCTTCTGGAGGGGCCAGAGCGTGAAACATTGACCGAGAGCGATTGAAGGCCCTCTTGCAATTCCTCCGAACAAGGAGTAAAATTGGGTATTCAGAAGGAGGTACAAACAATGAGCTACCGAAAGTTGTTAAAATGGATGATCGGCTTTACGTCACTCGCGGTCCTCTTATTATCAGCCTGCGGAGCGCCACCAGCCACTGCCGTCCCCCCTGCTGTTGCCAGTCCGGAGCAAGGCCAGTTCACTGATCCCTTCGCCTATTGCGCGGCGGTGGGCACGATGGATGCGCCAGACGCACGATATACCGGCCCCGAGACGCCCGACGTGGTCGTCAACGGTTTGAGGAAAGTATTGGAGACGCCTGCTGACGTTCCGATGGAGCCGTTCATTGCAGGGACCTTCTGGCGCTGCATGGACGGCGCGGTCTGGGCTTGCTTCGTCGGCGCCAATCTGCCGTGCACAGAGAAGGCAGACACCAGCCGCACCCCCACACCCGACATGGCGGATTTCTGCCAGGCAAATCCAGACTCCGATTTTATTCCAGCCTACGTCACAGGCCGGGCGACGGTCTACGAATGGCGCTGCACGAACGGTGCGCCTGAGATCGTCAAACAGATGGTCGAGCCGGACGCGCAAGGCTTTCAGTCGAACATCTGGTACGAGATCAGCCCGGGTGGCAACCCCTGATGTGTACTGTGATGGCCACGAGAGCATGCCTAATTTCTGCCCTCGAAGACCTGTTAGCGCAAGTCACCGAAGACAACTCGCATGGTGAAATCGAGACTGGCCCAGTGGCAGGGAGAGAGGTGTGGTAAATCCAGTGGGTTATGTTCCTGAACTATGAACCGGAAGGAGGAAGGAATCCCATGACTAGAACAAACACTTCCCAGAATACTGTCGTCAGAACTGAGCGGGGCTTATCCATCGCTGGCACCCGGATTACGCTCTACGATGTGATGGATTACATCACGGCTGGTTGGCCCCCTGGACTGATTCAACATTGGCTGAACCTGACCGACACTGAGATAACGGACGTGATGGACTACATTGAACGGCACAGGGCCGAGGTGGAAGCGGAATACCAGCTCGTTTTACAGCGTGCCGAGGAAACCCGACGATATTGGGAAGCCCGGAATCGGGAACGGGCTGCTAAAATCGCGTCCATGCCGCCCAAGCCTGAGCAGGAAGTCCTTCGCGCCCAGTTGCAGGCCCGGAAAACAGAACTGGAGCGGGCATGCTAACGAATCGTGTCATTCGAGAGGCTCGACAGTTAGCCTTCGATGAACTATACCGCGCCCCTCAAACAGAGCTCAGCCTTGTGATAGATGATTCCTTTCCTGAGAAGTTCGTTGATGAGCTTTCCCGACTCGAGGTGTACAATAAGCATCTCTTCCGCCCCCACACGTATCTGCACAAATGGTGGGCGCGCCGCTGCGGCTCCACTTTTCGGGCCATACTCAAGCAATTCGTGCCCAACGTCAAACGCCGCGACTACTACGCGTCTGGTGGGTTAGAGGGCAAAATCGTGCTCGATCCCATGATGGGCGGTGGCACAACCCTTCACGAAGCCATCCGTTTAGGTGCGAATGTTATCGGGGCAGACATAGATCCGATTCCAGTGGTACAGGCTCGAGCTACCCTCACTCGAGCAGCTTTGGGAGATCTACGGGCCGCTTTCAATCAGTTCTTTGCCGAGCTACATCGTAGTCTGGGGCATTATTTCCAAACCGAGTGTCCAACCTGCCAGCAGACCCTGGACTTTCAGTATACCCTCCACGGCCTGCGCAAAGCTTGCGCTTGTGGAGAGGTGGTACAGATTGATCAATACGATTTGCGCCACGAGGCTGACCACAAGATCCGTATTTGGCCGGAGAGCTGGGAGATCACGGACAGCCAAAGCGGTCCCAGTGGTTCAGCGAAGACCAGGCGCTTGATTACTAAAGCCGAGAAGACATGTCCAGTCTGTGGGCTGGAATATCAGGAATTGCTCGATGTGCCATATTATGCTCGCTACGTGCCGATTGCGATTGTGGCAGCCTGTCCTGAGCATGGTCTGTTCTTTCGCTCGCCGGGCGAGTCCGATTTGACACGAATTGACCAGGCTGAAATGCTGCGGGACGGGCTGGACTTTGGAGCGCCAGAAGATTTCGCGGTGCAAGATGGCCCTAAATCCGCTGACTTGCTAAGGCGCAACATCAACTCGTACCTCGATGTTTTCTCATCGCGCCAATTGCTTTACCTTCACCAGGCCATTCGACAATTGTGCGATTACGACGGGGTGATAAAACTCAACCTGGGCTTGCTGGTATCCACATCTCTTGAATTCAACTCCATGCTCTGTGGTTACAAGGGCTGGTACAAACACCGGCCAGGCGCTATTCGGCACGTTTTCGCCCTCCACGCCTATTCTTTCCCGTATACCGCTTTGGAGAACAACCCCATCAACCGCCAGAAGTCTTCTGGCAATCTGCAACTGCTATTTCGGGATCGCATCGAACGTGGACGCCAATGGGCTGTATCGCCGGTGGAACGGGAGATCGGGCCAGATGGTAGAAGCCAGTTGATCAAGATACCAGGCGAAGAAGATGGCGGCATTGAGGTTCTTGACCAGACTGAGCTGACCAACGGGCGACAAACCTTCTGGCTCATTCACGGTGACTCCCGCGACCTGCCGATTGACGATCATTCGGTAGATTTGATCGTGACCGATCCTCCCTACTACGACAGCGTACAATACAGCAACCTGGCCGCTTTCTTCCGGGTATGGCTGGCACGCTTGCTTCCCGACGAAGTCAATTGGACTTACAACGAAGCCGATAGTGCTGTGGCAACCAGAGCAACTGACGATAGCGGCAGCTTCATGACAGGGTTGGCAGGCATTTTCGCTGAATGTGGGCGCGTGCTCAGACGTCACACCGGACGGATGGTATTCACCTTCCATCACTGGGACCCCAACGCCTGGGCCGAGCTCACCATTGCCCTCAAAAGCGCCGGCTTCAGACTGATGAACGTCTACGTCGTGTTTTCGGAACATCCCATCTCAGTTCACATCAGGAATCTGAACGCGATCAAGCACGATAGCATTTTGGTTTTCGCTCTCGATGGGGATGGGACAACGGCTCCCTGGTCACAATTGGAAGCTATTGACACCAATGACAGCGAAGCCTTCTGTCGTCAATGTGGCATGACATTAGGTTGGCTATTGGAGAGTGGACATTCAATAGGGGAAATTCGTACTATTTGGAAAGAGCTTATTACTGACGGTGTACCAGGCCATGCGAAACAACCCTGGCCTACCCAACAAGGACGAATTCGTGCAGAAACTGAACACCAGGTTGCAGGCCAGGCTCAGTGTGCGGTTTAGTCAAACTGAAAAGTAGGAGAATTAAGGAGGGACGCTATGAGCATAGCAGCGAGACCGCTCCAAGAGCTGGTGCAGGAGTTACCAGCCGATATGCGTGCTGAGGTCCGTGATTTTATCGAGTTCTTACTCGCCAAGCAAGGTCGTCGTGCAAAGCGAACATTGCAGCAAGATTGGGCCGGCGCGCTGCGCAACTACCAGCAGCAGTACACCTCGCTTGAACTGCAACGTCAAGCGTTGACCTGGCGAGGTGATTGATGTACCTCGTAGATACCAATATCTGGCTTGAGCGCCTTCTTGACCAAGAACGGTCTGCCGAAGTCGGTCAGTTTCTGGCCCAGACATCCACCGACCAGTTGTTGATAACTGATTTCACCTTGCACTCCATCGGGGTCATTCTGGACCGACTTGGGCAAAGGGCCGTGCTGTTGCGATTCGTGGACGATGTGTTCGTGCAAGGCGGAGTGGTCCTGGTATCAGTTCGCCCGGCAGCTATGCATCGCCTGGTGTCAGTGATAGAACGATTCAACCTTGACTTTGATGATGCTTACCAGTATGTGGCGGCAGAGCAGGCCGATGCCGTGATAGTCAGCTTTGATGGTGATTTTGACCGCACCGATCGCGGGCGACAAACACCAGCGGACATTCTCAGAGTGGGGGATGCTACAGAGTGACGAAGTGTACCAGGCCATGCGAAACAACCCTGGCCTACCCAACAAGGACGAATGCGTGCAGAAACTGAACACCAGGTTACAGGCCAGGCTCAGTGTACAGTTTAGTCAAACCCAAAAGCGGGGATGGGGGAAGAATACATGACCGCGTTGGAGGCTACGCCTTGATGACACTCCAGTTCGAGTGGGATCCGAACAAGGCCGCCGGGAACGTCGAGAGACATCAGGTCTCGTTTGAGGAAGCAGCGACGGTGTTTGACGACCCGCTGTTCATCACCGTCATTGATGAGGAACATTCAGTCGAAGAAGAGCGATACATCACTATCGGCCTGTCGCAACGTGGCAGATTGCTACTGGTGGCCCACACAGACCGGGCGGGCCGAATTCGCATCATTAGCGCACGTAAAGCGACCAAGAGAGAGGAGAAGTTTTATGCAGAAGCCGAATGATTCCGACGATTACGAACTGCGTGACGAATACGACTTGTCCAAGATGACCATCGTAGCCAGGGGCAGATATGCGCCCCATCGGCGGGCCGGGAAGAACGTGGTCTTGCTTGCCCCGGATGTCGCTCAGGCTTTTCCGACCGATGAGGCCGTAAACGAAGCCCTACGGCTCATCTTGCAGATGATGGAGATTCCAGGCAAGTACGAGGCGGAAGCGGTGCGCGTTTGAGCCTGGCACTGGTTCGTGGCGTCAAGTTGGCCTGGCATTGGTCAGCCACATAACATCGCCTGGCTCTAATCCCAACTCGCTTCATCTCGACCACCGTAGACGAGGTGTACCAGGCCATGCGAAACAACCCTGGCTTACCCAACAAGGACGAGTTCGTGCAAAAACTGAACACTAAGTTGCAGGCCAGGCTCAGTGTGCAGTTTGGAACAAAAGAGTTGCATGGCGGAGGCTCTTTCCCACAGCCGCGCGACGGGTGATGCACAAGCCGTCAACTGGACTCGTTTTGTGTTTGTATCCATTTGGTGTAGAATGTATGTGCTAACAAGGTTGGGGGAGGAGTACGCAAATGAGCAAGCATAAATTGATAGCATTTGGCTGGTACGGTGGAAAGTTCAGTCATCTGGACTGGCTTTTGCCTTTGCTCCCAAAGACAACTCAATATTGCGAACCGTTCGGAGGTTCAGCGGCGGTGCTACTGAATCGAGAGCCATCACCCATTGAGACGTACAATGACATTGACGGAGAAGTCGTGAACTTTTTCCGAGTGCTCCGCGAACAGAAGGCTGCTTTGATTGAAGCCATAGGTTTAACCCCCTTTTCCCGTGAGGAATTTGAGAAAGCCATATCTGAACCACTGGATGGGTTGTCCGATTTGGAGAGAGCACGACGCTTCTACGTACGTGCGAGGCAAGTAAGAACAGGTCTTGCACAAACAGCAAGTCATGGGCGGTGGGCACACTGTCGCCTGACAAGCCGTGCTGGTATGGCTGGCGCTGTGTCAAGATGGCTAGGCACGGTTGAAGCTCTACCGGAAATAGCCCAGCGGCTGCTGCGTGTTCAGATTGAGAATGACCTTGCCATCAACGTTATCAGGCGTTATGACAGCGAAGAAACACTGTTCTACTGTGACCCGCCTTATCCGCACGAATCCAGAGGAGACAGCAACGCCTACCTATATGAGATGACCAATGAGGATCACGTGAAGCTGGCGGAAGTGCTTCATAACGTCAAAGGTAAGGTCGCTCTATCTGGATACCATTGCGATTTACTGGATGAGCTTTACGGGAACTGGAATGTCCATGAAGCTAATTCAAAGAAGGTACATTCAGTCAAAACAGAAAGAACTGAGGTCCTTTGGACCAACTATAGTTTGCCTGAAACTATGCCGAGGCTTCTTTAGGTTTGAGGGGTTACAAACGAAATGACTACAGACCAGCGAGAGTTCATATCCAAGAGTGCTGGCTTGAGGATAGGATCGTTCTTCTGGTAGAGGTGAAGGACCGTGCGCTAACGCTGATTCAACTAGACGACAAGTTAGATCACGCACGGGCCAAACATATCGCAGAGATTCTTTTTATTGCCAAATCTGGTAAACATCCAGGCGATGCTGAGGAGATAGATGCTCGTATCCTGTCGGAGTTTGCGAGTGGGCAAAATATCTACGTTTCCGATTTCTTCGATTTTGCGTTGGGGATACTGATTCTGTTGGGCGAAGCCGGTCGAGTAAAGTTTCTGGATGGAATAGGTAAGGAACTCGATAGAGTTCACTCTGACATTGCGCACAGAAAAGCATGGGCAGAGTTGCTGAAGCAGGCTTGAAGCAAAAACGAACCAGCGCCATGCGAAACAACCCTGGCCTACCCAACAAGGATGGATTCATGCAAAGATCGTTTTACGTTTTAGAGTTGCTCAGCCGACGGCCGCCTGATGGGTGGCTAAACCCCTTCCTGGGCAATCCCTGAGGAGGTGATCATGGGCTTGCTAAGCCTTCTGTCTGACTTGAGAAATCCTACAAGGATGTGGATAGAAAACCCTCGGCTTCCCCTGGAATTCGATTTCAGCAAGAATGAGCTGAACGGCATCGGTCTAGGCGAAGCAATTGACAAGCTCTCCTTCCTGGGCAAGGCAGCCGAATGGAAACCGTCGTTGGTGTATCCTCAGAAAGGACTCGCTGTAGATTATGACAACGGTCGCATCGAGGGCTTTCTATTGAATTTCTCAACAGATTCCGCTGGCGGATTCGAGAGGTTCCCAGGACAGCTTTGGTTCAAGAATCGCGAGGTTCGTCTCACAGAGGTGATAGGCGAAGAGAATGTGCTAGACGTCTTCGGTCAACCCTATTGGATTGATCGGGACGACGTGGAGACCATTGTGTTTTACGAGTTTCATGGTATCGAGTGGCAGCTTGAATTATCCCAAGCCGGGTTCTTGCAAGCAGTCATTGTCACAGCATCCCCATTGCTGGCAAGAGAAGATCAGCGTAAAGCGTACGGCGTTTCTAAGCTATGGCCTCCTCGTTAAGGATCATGCCAATGCTGCCGCTTTTTTCACAGGCAGTGTTTTGTGCAAGGCGAATCCTTTTCACAGGCTGAACAGGAGATGAATCATAGCGAACGAGGATTAGAAGCACTGAATTGAGGGTTTCCATTGAGCAGTACGTGATGACCGTCCACGCCGAAGAAGAGATGGCAGGTGACAATCTGTCCATCTTCGATGTTGAGCACGTTATTCTCACTGGTGAAATCACTGAGCGGCAGCAAGATCGCGACACAGGTGAGTGGAAGTACCTTGTTGAGGGTGAAACCATTGCCGGTGACTTGGCGGTCGTCGTTGCCAAGCTGAGCATAACCAACAAGCTGGTGATGATCACCGTCTATGTAGTGTGAGGGAAGATATGATCTGTGACATTTGTGGTCAAGAAGGCGCCCGCGTTCGTCACGTGACGCGTAGTTACGGCCGAGGCAAGGATTTGCTGGTCATCGAGAACATCCCTGTGGTCAGTTGCCCACATTGTGGGGAGAGTTACCTGACTGCCGAGACGTTGCACGAGATTGAGCGCATCAAACTGCACCGCAAGAGTTTTGCTCAAGAGCGCCCTGTATCTGTAGCTGTTTTTGCCTAGAGTTGCAGCTCTGAGCATCCAGGGCACGCGAACACCTAGCTGGAGGCGACCACGCTTCGGGCACGTCGTATCGGCTTAAGGTGTTGGAGCACGAAGCTCACGAAAGCACACGAAATGCACGAAACCCTTTGGGCCCGTTTTGAGGCGGAACGCCGCCGGGTGGTTGAGGGTGAGATCGTGGGGGAGGAGGTGCATCTGGCACTCGCTCCGTCCAGCGTAGGCAGTGCCGAGGTTAAGGGGCAAGATATGTGTGAAGAATACCCAAAAGTAAGACATCGAAAGGAGAACCACCATGAACATCGAAAAAGCAAACGCCGAAGCCACTGAGCGAATGATGGAGGCCCGACCAGTGCTGGTGGGGCTGGGCAAGGCGCAGGATGTGATACCGGACATGCGCGATAACTTGCTGCTGCACGCCGGGCCGCCCCTGACCCTTCGGGGTGCCTCCTTCGGCTTCGCTCAGGACAGGCCTCAGGGCGGAGCCTGGGAGCGAGCCTCCGGGCCGATGCGCGGGGCGATTACCGGGGCCTTGATTTTCGAGGGGAAGGCCAAAAACGAGGCCGAAGCCCAGGCTCTGGTGGAATCGGGCGAGGTCGAGCTGGAACCCTGCCACCACCACGGGGCCGCCGGGCCGATGGCGGGCCTCATCGCGCCTTCCATGTCGGTGTACATCATCGAGAACAAGACTCACGGCAACCAGAGCTTCTCAGGCCTGAACGAGGGCTACGGCAAGGTGCTGCGCTACGGCGCGTACAGCGAAGAGGTGCTGGCCAAGCTGCGCTGGATGGAGGAGGTGATGGCCCCCGTCCTGGCCGAGGCCGTCGTCGCCAGCGGCGGGATTGACATCCGCGCCCTGCTGGCCGAAGCGCTGCACATGGGCGACGAGGGGCACAACCGCAACAAGGCCGGCTCCATCCTGTACACGGCCAGACTGGCACCGTTCATCGCCAAAGCGGCCCCTGACCCCGGCGTCGCCGCCGACGTGCTCAAGTTCCTGGGCGACAACGCTCTGAGCGTGCTCAACCCGGTGATGGCGGCCTGCAAGGCCATGGCCGACGCCGCCCACGGCATCGAGGGCAGCACCATCGTGACGGTGATGGCCCGCAACGGCACCGACTTCGGCATCCGCGTCAGCGGGCTGGGTGACCGCTGGTTCACCGCCCCGGTCGCTACTCCGAAGGGCCTCTACTTCCCCGGCTTCACCGCCGAGGACGCCAGCGGCGACATCGGCGACAGCACCATCACTGAGACGGCGGGCATCGGCGGCTTCGCCATGGCCGCCGCGCCGGCCATCGTCACCTTCGTCAGCGGCACGCCCCAGGACGCCATCAACGCCACCCTGGAGATGTACGAGATCACCTACGCCGAGCACAGGTACTTCACCATCCCCCCGCTGGATTTCCGCGGCACGCCAACGGGCATTGACATCCGCAAGGTGGTGGAGAAAGGCATCACCCCGCGGGTCAACACCGGCATCGCCCACAAGGACGCCGGCGTGGGGCAGATCGGGGCCGGGCTGGTGCGCCCACCGATGGAGATGTTTGAGGAGGCGGTGGTGGCGTTTGCGGAGAAGTATGGGTATTAGAGATTAGATATTGGATATTAGATATTGGGGATTGGAGGTTGGGGATGGTGCTGAAGTTTGAGGAGTTGGAGGTGTTGCGGGCTGCCGAAGGTATTGCGGGCAGGAGCACACATCCCAGTTGACCGATCTGGCCCGCCAACTGAATGCCTTCGCCGCCGACCTGAAGGCCAAACGTCGCGGCGAACAGCCACAACCCAAAGCGGTACGCGAAACTGCTCCTGAGTACCTGTCCGATTGGCTAGTCGAAGCTCCAACGCCCCTGTTCACCGAAGACGAACTCCAATGGCTCCAAACCATCAATATCTAATATCCAATACCCAATACCCAATATCCAATACCCAATATCTCAAAAGGGAGGAATGACAATGGATCGCGAACACTTTATCAAAATCATGGACACCGCCAAGCTGTACGACCTGACCCAGGACTGCAGCATCTTCACCCCCCCATGGCCGGGGGAAAAGGCGCTGGAAGTGCACTTTTTCAAGAGGGTCACTGGCGCGTATGGCGGCGGACAGGGGGCCAACGGCCAGATCCTCAACTGGAGCAACACCGTGGGCACCCACCTGGTGGGAGAGAGGGCCTTCCACTCCGGGGGCCGGGCCATCGCCGACGTCCCGCTGCGGGATCTGTGCGGGCCTGGGGTAGTGGTGGACATCTCTGACCTGGTATCCGACTACAGCCTGTACACGCCGGAGATGATCACCAGCCGGGCGACGGTCAAAAAGGGAGACATCCTGATCATCAATACCGGCTACCACCGCTACTCCTGGGATCAACCGGACGTGTACAACCCACAGGCCCAGGGCGGGGTCGAGTCCAAGGAATTCGGCTTCCTGGTGAGACACCCCGGCCCTTCTCCCGATTTCTTCAAATGGGCCATGGATATGCAGCTCAAGGTGGTCGGGGTGGACTGCGGCT
>Ga0194125_10006820_pt1 | contig 16692 bp, 15 predicted proteins | sample TA2KigC250mmetaG_FD_148626 | JGI IMG/M metagenome (GOLD analysis project Ga0194125, IMG submission 148626) | Freshwater microbial communities from Lake Tanganyika, Tanzania - TA2015034 Kigoma Deep Cast 250m | ecosystem: Environmental > Aquatic > Freshwater > Lake | place: Tanzania: Lake... | reverse complement strand
TAGTCCCCCATAGAAATTGCAACTCGCTGCAGGATAATCATATAACTATCCTAAATGGTAAAGTTGGGTTAACTGATGGTTGGAATATGTATTACAGAATAACTGGCTACCCGCCCGCGCTGGTATGACGGTGCGGATCTCCACTTACAATTGCCTTTTTCAGAGCTTGGAATCCAACCCTTATTTATTCAATGGTCTCCTCTTCTGTCTGGTTTTGCCTGCCTGCCCCCCTTAATCAAGTCATTATCCCCCCTTAATCAAGCGTTAACTGTTAACGCTTGATTAAGGGGGGATAATGACTTGATTATGGTATTCGGTCAGAAGAGTGGGCGGAGATACCAGTCGAAAAAGGTGCGGACTCCGGCTTCAAATGCGGTTTTGGGCTGGTAAGCGAGCAGCGCTCGGGCTTTGTGGATATCGGCACAGGTCTTGAGGGCGTCTCCCGCCTGCAGGGGTTGGCGATCGATGATCGCAGGACAGCCAGTGACGGCTTCTATGGTTTTCAGCATTTGGGTCAGGGTGATGGTGTCGGAATTGCCGAGGTTGATGATCTCATAGCAATGGTGATTGTCAAGATAATCAGCGGCGGCGGTTACACCCTCGATGATGTCGTCGATATAGGAATAATCCCGGCTGGTGGAGCCATCGCCAAAGAAGGGAATGGGCAGACCGTTCATGATCCGGTGGACAAAGCTGTGCACGGCAAGGTCGGGACGCTGGCGGGGACCATAGACCGTGAAGAACCTGAGACAGATGACCGACATCCGGTTCAAATGGTGGTAATGATGACAGATCAATTCCCCGGCTTTTTTGGTGGCAGCATAGGGCGAGATCGGGTGATCGACATGGTCGGTTTCGGAGAACACTATCTTGTCATTATTGCCGTAAACCGAGGAGGATGAAGCGAAAAGGAAACGCCGGACACGGCTGCGGACGCATTGTTGGAGGAGCTTGACCGTACCGGTCACATTGACGTCATAATACTCCTCAGGGTCTTCAATCGAGGGGCGTACACCAGCCATCGCCGCCAAGTGGATCACGAGATCGAAATCATTGGCAGCGAAGCATTGATCAAGGGCGGATGAATCACGGATATCAGCTTCCCACAACTGAAAGAGGGGATGAGTAAGCAGGGTGGAGATATTGTTCCGCTTGATCTGCGGATTGTAAAAGGGATTGAAATTGTCCAGTCCGACCACGGTATGACCGCTGCCGACGAGGCGGTCGCAGAGGTGCGAGCCGATAAATCCGGCTGCTCCGGTCACCAGGATCATGGGTTTTGGATTCAGGAGGTCTCCCGGGTTATCCTGGCGCCGATCGCGTTGAGTTTGGTCTCGATCCGGTCGTAGCCGCGGTCGATGTGATAGATCCGGGAAACGGTGGTTCTGCCTTCGGCGGCGATGCCGGCAAGCACCAGCGCTGCGCTGGCACGGAGATCAGTCGCCATCACCTCGGCACCGCTGAGGGCAGGCACACCTTTGACGATGGCGATATTGCGGTCGAGCTGGATATTTGCCTGGAGGCGGTTGAGTTCCGCCACATGCATGAACCGGTCGGGAAAGATGGTGTCTTCGATGAAGGCAGTGCCGTCGGAGAGTGACATGAGTGCGATGAACTGTGCCTGGAGATCGGTGGGGAATCCTGGATAGGGGAGGGTGGTGATATCCACCGGCTTTATGGTCTGGGGTGCCTGGATGGAAATGCTGTCGGTACCGATATCAAATTCACAGCCGGCTTGGCGCAGTTTCTCGATCAGGACTTGCAGGTGTTGAGGAGCGCAGTTCCGGACGGTCACCGGATTTCGGCTCATGGCACCGGCGATGAGGAAGGTACCGGCTTCGATCCGGTCCGGGATCATGGTCATTTCTACCGGGAAGAGGTGTTCAACGCCGGTGATGCTGATAGTGGTGGAGCCCTTTCCGGAGATGCGAGCGCCCATTTTGTTCAGAAAGTCGATGGTGGAATCCACCTCCGGCTCCATGGCGGCATTGTGCAGCGTGGTGGTGCCTTCAGCATAGACGGCTGCCATCATAGTATTGATCGTGGCGCCGACGCTTGATTTTTCAAAGTAGATGTCGCTGCCCTTGAGCTTTGCGGCGGTGGCGTGGATGTAGCCATGTTCGAGATTGATCTCAGCGCCCAGTTCCCCCATTGCCTTGAGGTGCAGGTCGACCGGTCTGGTGCCGATGGCGCAACCGCCGGGAAAGGAGACGCGCGCTTCTCCCAACCGGGCTAAGAGCGGTCCGAGCACATAGATCGAGGCACGCATCTTGCTGACCAGTTCATAAGGCGCTTCGCTGAAACAGATATCCTTGGCATCAATGGTCATGGTGCCGGCGAAGTGCTCGACCCGCGCTCCGATAATGCGGAGCAGATGAGCCATGGTCTTGAGATCGATCAGATCCGGGACATTGCGCAAGATCGATTTGCCCGGGGATAACAGGCATGCTGCCATGACGGGCAGGATGGCATTCTTGGAACCGCTGACGGAGATTGAGCCGCGGAGATTGCGGTTGCCTTCAATGATAAACTTGTCCATATTGTATTCACCTCATCGGGAACTAATTCAATTTCCACAGAAAAGTTACTAACTAATTGATCACCGCAAATCGGTCAAGCCCATTCAGGTCTTTTTTAATCTCCACCTGGTGAAATCCGGTTTCCAGTGCCAGTTTTCCGATCATCGGTGCCTGGCTGCTGCCGATCTCAAAAAAGAAGGTGGTCTGGGAGTGACGGTAAGGTTGTGACCGGGAAAGGATCTGCCGGTAAAATTGCATCCCCTGTTCCCGAGCGATCAAAGCAAGGGTCGGTTCAAAGTCCCTGATCTGAGGAGGGAGAGCGGAGTAATCTCCGGGACTGATGTAGGGCGGATTGCTAATGATGGTGTCATAGGTGACAGGTATCGGCGGATAGAGGTCGGTCTCATAAAAAGTGATGTCACAATGGTGGTTACGGGCATTGAGTTGAGCACAGGATAATGCCTCGGAACTGAGGTCGGTGGCATCGACGGTCAAGTCCGGCAGGGCAGCTTTAATAGAAATGGCGATCACTCCGCTACCGGTGCCAATGTCGAGGATTCGCATTGAAGGTCTGATCCGTGGCAAAACAAGCTCAACCAGTCCTTCGGTCTCGGGACGGGGGATCAGTACGGCGGGATTGACCAGGAATTCTCTACCGTAGAACCAGGTTTTGCCGATGATGTAGTGGACCGGTTCGTGATGGTGAAGACGGGAAAGAAATGCCTCCAGACGGGTCTGCTGGGAAGGGTTAAGTGTTTGATTACGGTCAAGATAGAGTTCTGTACGACGGCAGTCGAGAATTTCGCAGAGGATTATGACATAATCGCTAAGAGGAATGCCACGGGACTGGCTTTCCTGTTCCAACCTCCGGAGAATGTCAGATACTGGCGGGTTTGGATGTTCCGCCATTGCTAAGGTGCTTTGTGATCCGAACTCTTCTGCCGCTGTTTTCAAATTCCACTTTGTGCGCCAGGTGACACAACAGAGTGATCCCCCGGCCATGTTCGACCAAACTCAAGTCCTGTTCTGACAGTACTTTTTGCATCACGGCATGGTGATCAAAGCCATCGCCATCATCGTCCACTTCGATCATCACACAATCCTCATTCCGATTGATCACTATGCGCAGACGGATTCTCCGGGCAGCGGTGACCGGGTCGCTAAGTTTGTGACTGATAACGGCTTGGAGAGTGGCGTAATCCAGACGGCGTTCCTGTTGATCCAGTTGGAGAGTACCGTGGATATAGGCGTTGTACACCATTTCATCCATGCAGAGGAGCAGTTCATTGAGAACCTGCTGATCGATCTTGAAATTGTGCCGGAGGAAGGATGAGAGGGCATTGAAGAGATTGGATTTGGAAAAGTTGACGGGCATGATCGAAAAACTGAAATCAGCGGACTGGAGATACTGCTGAAACTCGTGGTATTCGTCCTTGATCTTGCGCTTGCCGAGGATATGCTCGATGCTGCTCAGCAGTTGTTTGGTATCGATGGGTTTGCGGATAAAATCAGCAGCGCCGAGACGGATGGCGTTGATAAAATACTCCTGATCGAGAAAACCGGTCATTAATATGACGGAGACCTCGTCCTGAAAATCACGCGAGATCTTCTGCAGAAAGTCCAATCCGGTGAGCTCGGGCATTTCGATGTCGCAGATGACAATGTCATAATGCGTCTGGTGCAGTTTGCGTAATGCGTCAATTCCGCTGCAGGCGGGCTCGACGTGATAGCCGGAGAGATCCAGCACTTTGCATAAGCTGGAGACAATGCTGGCGCTGTCGTCCACGACCAGCAATCTTGCCTTGGATCTTGTCATATCAGCCCAGATTGATAGTGAAAAGTTGGTTAAGTTTGAGCATGGAAAAAAGCTCATAAACGCTTTTGGAACAGCGGATGACTTCGACCTCACCATTCTTGCCGATGAAATCCTTGAAAAACAGGAGAATCTTGCCAATACCGGTGCTGCTGATATTGCGGCATTCTGCCAGATCGAGCTCCAATAAAGTAGCGTCAGAATTCAGTACTTCCGTCAGCTTCTCTTGTAAAACATAAGAATTCTCGCTGTTGAGGATACCCTCGATCTTCATCGTGGCAACAGATTTGTCGATGTTTAGTTCAATACTCATATCACACCTCTTTCATTTCGAAGTATTATTATCGGATATGGGGTTGATGTCAAGTTTTTTGTGGAGAAGGGCGACTAAAAGAGGGCTGATTGGGGAAGGAAGTTGCTGTAATTGAGCAGAATGGGGTGGATGATGGGACTCGAACCCACAACGCCCGGAACCACAATCCGGTGCTCTGCCATTGAACTACATCCACCACTGCTAAGCTTGATTGACCAGGTCGTCTCAGGAAACATCATCTATGCTGTACACGGTTTATACTGGCACGCCAGAAGGGATTCGAACCCCTGACCCGCAGCTTAGAAGGCTGCTGCTCTATCCTACTGAGCTACTGGCGCATTAAATGGTAGCGGCGCAGGGATTTGAACCCCGGACCTGCGGATTATGATTCCGTTGCTCTGACCAGCTGAGCTACGCCGCCATAGCTAAAAAAAAGAGATTTGCCTCGGCAATACTCCCAAAAAAATGGTAGCGAGGGGAGGATTCGAACCTCCGACCTTCGGGTTATGAGCCCGACGAGCTACCTGGCTGCTCCACCTCGCGTCTTCAGAATCCCCTTTTTTTCGATGCTGGGTTTTCTGTCAAGAAAAACCAGCCAGGAGTTTTTTACAAATCATTCAATCCTTTCTCTGCCAGATGCTTAGTTCCAAAGTACGGAGCTCGGCTATGCGCTGACTATATGGGATCAGCCGATGCTGAAGTCTTGATCAAACCTGCAGAAACTGACCACGGCGACAGAAAGTACTTGACGATATTGTGGTATCTCAGCTCTGTCATTGAATCTTGAGACTTGAATTCCATGAGGTATTTATGAGATTGTGCGTCATTAGCTTGATGTCGCTTGTATTGTTACTGCTGATTATCGGCGTGTTACCTGCCCGGCCGATTACGGTTGAAAGCGGTATTTTTTACCGCGATAGGGACACATTAACGACGGTTGAGCTATCCGCTTTCCAGATCTGGCAAACCGAGATCACGCGGAAACAGTACTTTGAGGTCATGAAAGTTGCATGGGATAGCACCAATGCCATGATACCGGTCAGTACAGTATCCTGGTTTGACGCCATCGAGTTTTGCAATCGGTTGAGTATGGTTGATTCATTGAGACTTACTCCGGTATATCGTTATGCTGGTTACTCCACCAATCCTGATAGCTGGCCGTCAGGTTGGAATGCTGATGATCGCAATCATGTAAATATCATCTGTGACTGGACGGCTGATGGATACCGTCTGCCCACCGAGATGGAATGGATGTTTGCCGCTATGGGTGGAAAACATACGGAAGGTTATCGATATAGTGGCTCATCTGATATAAATTCAGTTGCCTGGTATGGTGGTAATTCGCATCAAAGAGCCCGTGAAGTAGCGCTCAAGAGATCCAATAAGCTCGAGTTGTACGATATGAGCGGCAATATCTGGGAATGGTGTTGGGACATACATCGCGCTTACGAGAAAGGAGATTATAAAGATCCCCGGGGACCAGAAAAGGGTTCATATCGTGTTTTGCGTGGAGGATCATGGCTCACTCCCGGCATTACCTGCTCTGTTTCACACCGTTTTTGCTTTGCCCCCACGACAAAGAAAAATTATATCGGATTTCGCATTGCCCGTACGATAAGTCGCGATTAGTTTCAGGATCAGGAAGATTCCCTCAGCAACAATTATCATTTGGATGATGCCATGCCTGGTTACATGAACCTTCACGCTTGTTGTCGGGAACCAGACGCGGTCGGAATTTAAACAGCCACTCCAAGTCTTTGTAATGACATACATTGAGTGTCATTGTTACATCGCGACAATCACCAATTAGATCACCGGACATGATAGTGCCTGTGCATTGAGTCTCAAAATCAGAATTCTCCGTCGCCTTCCGAGAGATCGGGGATTGGCATCAAGGATCGAAGATTTCATTTGACAAAAGAAGAGCTCTCCAAAGATTGCGTTCCATCATTCGGTTCCGGAATAGCTCAGCGGTAGAGCGGGTGGCTGTTAACCACTAGGTCGGGGGTTCGAATCCCTCTTCCGGAGCCAGTTTCTTTTTGTGCAGATCTACCCCCTTCACTCTCCACCCTCAGCCATTACCCGCTCCACCATTTCTACAATGGTGTGCAGGACTGCCATATGCACTTCCTGAATGCGGTCGGAGGTCTGCGCTTCCACGGTCAATTCATAGTCGCAGGTGTGGCGAAGCAACCCGCCATTCATCCCGAGCAGGGCGATGGTGAAACAGTGCTTTTGCTGAGCGGTTTGCATGGCATTGATTACATTGGGAGAATTACCGCTGGTGGAGATGCCAATGACCACATCGTCCGGTTTTGCATAGGCACTGATGGCACGCGCAAAGATCTGGTTGAAACCATAATCATTGGCTACGCAGGTGATATGTGATGGGTCGGAGATAGCGATAGCCGGAAACGGAGACCGGTCATTGCGAAACCTTCCGGTGAGTTCTTCAGCGAAGTGCATGGCGTCACACATGCTGCCGCCATTGCCGAAGATGATCACTTTTCCGCCTTTGGAGAAGGTGCGGGCAAGCAGTTTGACGATATCGCCGATAGTGCAGATATTCTGCTCATTATCCATGAATTGGTTCAGGGTCGCAGAGGCATCCAAAAGGGACTGTTTTATTTGTTCGATCATAGTTTTGTTTCCGTGAGGTCGTTGTATCATAGGGCGCTTTGGAAAGACGCCCCTACATGAGGGACTGTTTTATTTGTTCGATCATAGTTTTGTTTCCGTGAGGTCGTAGTATCATAGGGCGCTTTGGAAAGACGCCCCTACATCTGGGTCAGAGTTTCTCTTTTACTTTCACTTTGGTGTTAAATTCCGCCAGCTCGATCTCCTCGATCTCCTTGAGGGCGTCATTGACCATACGCACTCTTTCCTTGTAGGGCAGGAAAGCGCTTTTGAAGCCGTTGAGAATGATGTTTTTGATGGTGGAATAGTCAAGTCCCAACTTTTCGACAGCGAGCATATACTCATCGGAGAGGGTGGTATTGGAGATGATGCGGTTGTCCGTATTGAGGGTGACGCGTAAGCCGTAATCAATATAGAAGTCAATCGGATGCGACTTGATACTGGGCACGGCTTTGGTGTGGAAGTTACTGGTGAGGCAGATCTCCAAGGGGATGCGATGGTCGTTTACATAATTCAGCAGATCGCCGTCCTCGACCAAACGGGTGCCATGTCCAATTCGATGCGTTCCGCAATAGTGGATCGCCTGGTGGATGCTTTCAGGACCGTATGCCTCACCGGCATGGATGGTGATGTTGAGGTTGTTGCGTAATGCCAGGTCGAAGGCATCCTTGTGGTCTTTAGCGGGATGATTGTACTCACCGCCGGCAAGGTCAAAGCCGATCACGCCTTTGTTTTTGAAGGCGATGGCGAGTTCGGCAAGTTTGAGCGAAGTGGTCGGATCCATGTTGCGGATACCACAGATGATCACTCCGGTCTTGATGTTGAAGTCACGCTCTGCCTTTTTCAAGCCATCGATCACGGCTTCTGAGATCTTGGTCAGCTTCATGCCGCCGTCGGTATGCAGGATGGGGGAGTAGCGCACTTCCATGTAGCGGATGTTTTCGGCAGCGGCATCCTCTGCCAGTTCATAAGCGGCGCGCTTGAGCCCTTCCCGGTTCTGGAGGACAAGATTGACGATATGAAAGCCGCGGAGATAATCGTCCAGGCTCTTGCAGTCGGCACCGCAACAGATGATCTTGCGTAGCTTTTCAGGGTCGGTCTCCGGCAGCGTGATGTTATGTTTCTTTGCCAGATCGATGATGGTCTCGATGCGCACCGATCCATCGAGGTGGACGTGCAGATCGGTCTTCGGCAGTTTGTGGATCAATTCTCGGGTGATTCGGGTATCCATAATCTATTCCTTCTTGTTTTGGTGATAATCTAAACGAGCCGAGTTTGGTGTCAATAAATAGTTCAGAAATAATGGACTATCTGCTCAAGAGGGAGGCGGTTACTGGATCTGGCAAAACCGCTGACCATACGGGCATGCAAGGTATCTTTCTCGGCTGGGTAACCAAAGGGAGATAGTGCCACGATCTTCCACTTGTCATCTATTTTGAGCCATTTACGCAGTTTCTTTTCGCTAAAGGCGGCGATCCAGCAGGAGCCGATCCCGTGCGCCAGAGCCATCAGCATCATCTGTTGGAATGCAATGGCAGTATCGACCAGATAATAGTCCTGATCGTTGATCCGGATGGAACGCCGGGTATCGGCACAAGCGATGATCACGCATGGTGCCTGCCGGATAAAGAAATTGGACAGTCCGAGCAGTCCACAGTTTACTGAAAGCGACTTGATCTTGTCGGTACCCTGGATAACGATAAAACGCCAGGGCTGACGGTTCTGTGCCGAAGGTGCCAGCCGTCCGGCTTCCAGGATGTCACTCAATACTTCCGGTGAGAGGGGATCTGCTTTGTAACTCCTCACGCTGTGACGTGACATGATCAGTTCTTTGATATCCATAATCTCTCCTTCGGGAACACAGGCAGCACCGGGCTGATTAGGTCAATGCCTTTTTCTATATGAGCCCATCACTTATATCCAGATGGATGTCCGGCAACAAGTTACGCCTAAACACCCAATATAATCATTGACACCAGCCCGATATCAAATATCGTATGGCAATTACCTGAATTGGAGAAGCCAGTAATGACACAAACGGACAGGACACTGAAGATGGATGTGATCCTCAGCGAGATTGAGCCCTGCGGTGAATTGGGCATAACCTGCAAGCGCAAGCTGACCCCGTTTAAGCCGAAGGATATCGGTACGGCGCTGGCAGCTTACGGAAGAATTGCCTATCTGATGCAATTTAGCCGGGAGCAGAAGAGCGGGAAGGCAGCGCTGGCGGATCATCTGTCCCATTGTAAAGCGGTGCGTAGGATCGATCCTGATGAGCCGTCCCCGCTTGCTCTGCACGAGTGTCATGAGATCAAGGAATTTGTCTATTTCAGCGAAAAAGTCCGCCTCCTGAGTCAGCAATTCCTGATTGTCACCAAGGATGTCCTGCCTGATCTGAGTGAGCTTTTCCGGATCCTGGATCCCGAAGGCAAGCGCTTGCCGCACTTTCATCTCAGTGGAGTGTATTCGGTCGAACTAAACAAGGTGTTGGAGGATTTGAGTCAGACGCATCGTGCACTTGATCAGCTATCCACGGAGCGTTTACAGCAGGCATCCGAAGCGCTTCAGATCCCTACAATAAAAGCAGAGATGGTATTATCCCGGATGGAAACGGAACTGGTGGCGTCGATCAGCGCATCGGGATTCTATCAGATCAGCGATGAGAACTTCGCTAACATCACGTTTGCGTTATCGCCGACGGAAGCGATGCAGGATCACAAGCATCAGATAGCCCGCTTGCAGGAAGAGCTGATCAACGCTCAGAACAAAGTGTTGGAAGATCTGACAGTCAAGGTAAGAGCTTGGTCGGAGAAACTCAACCAGGCGCAGGACATCATCGCTGCTTTGGACTGGGAGTTTGCCTGCGCCAGGTTTGGCGTTGAGCGTCATTGCTCTATTCCACAAATACATGAGAAGCTAGAGATCATTCTCGATGAAGCGGTCAATCTTCCCGTTCACGATCTTGCCCTCAGTAAAGGACAGCGATATCAGCGATTATCGATCAAGCTTACGGACCGGATCAACGTCCTGACCGGTCCCAATATGGGTGGTAAAACCACGGCTCTCAAAACAGTGGGACAGATCTATCGCCTGGCATCCTATGCCGTCCCGGTGCCTTGTCGAAGTGCCAAACTACCGCTCTTCGACTGGATCTGGTACAATCAGGACGACACTACCGATGAGAATCTGAGCAGTTTTGCCCGCGAGATCGTGTCTTTTAACCGTGCTCTGGCTCAAACGGGCAGGGGGCTTGTCCTCTTAGATGAATTTGCCAAGGGTACCAATCCTGTTGAAGGTGAGCAGATCGCTGCTGCGGTGCTGGAATATCTGAAGCGGGTGGATTGCCTGGTCTTCAGTGCCACCCATTTCAATGCGCCGGCTATGCTGGAAGACGTTGCCTGCTATGCGATCAAAGGTATTGCTGATAACTGGTTTGACCAAGGGGATGAGATGACAAAGGCGGATCTGGAAAAACGGCTCAAACTCCTCAATCAGGCAATGGATTATAAGATCATTCGCCTTCCCCGCGGCAAATTACCACCTCGCTGCGCCCTCCGCATCGCCCGGATCCTGGGCATGCCGGCGGAATTAATCAACCCACTGGAGATACAAAGTGAATAAATCAGCTAAACAAATCCGGCTCGAGGAGCGCATCCTCAAATTGCTGGAAGGCAAGGCACTTTCTGCCACCCAAATGCTCTTTGACGATATGCAACTGCAAGCGATGCAGGAATATGCCAATGTCGTCTCGATCAAGCGCCTTGGCTATAATGACCACGGACCGGTACACATGCGCAAGGCGACCCTCAATACGATCAAGATGTTCAAATTACTCAGTGATGCCGGCATTGCCATGAACCTCGAAAAGGAGAAAGTGGGTAATGCCGAGGATTCATTGATCGCCGTGATTCTCGCATCGCTCCTGCACGACTTGGGCATGGCAGTGACCCGTGAAAAACATGAATACCTCAGTATCCAGATGGCGATCCCCTTTATCGACAAGGTCTTAGCTGCCGCATATACGGATCAGGACACAATGATCAAGGTCGCAATACAAGCCATTGCGGTGGAAGGTATCTTCGGACACATGGCAACCCGCCGCATCCACTCCCTCGAAGCCGGACTGGTCTTGATCGGAGATGGCAGCGATATGGAACAGGGACGCGCCCGCATCCCTACAATTCTATCCTCCGAACCAAAGGTGGGAGACATCCATCGCACCTCCGCCAGTGCCATCCAACGCGTCAAGATCGGCAAGGGACTGGAGAAACCCATCAATATCACCGTCGAAATGAATGCCTCCGTCGGCTTCTTCCAGGTCGAAGAGGTCTTCTTCCCCAAGATCCAGATCAGCCCCGTCAAACCCTATATCGAACTCTATGCCGGAGTGATCGACCGCGAGATGCTACGCTATCTGTGAGCACTTACCTTCCCCCTGATTAACGACTGATCCAGTGTTCTTAGCTGTCGTATCACCTTTTTTCAACCTGAAAGTTCAACCAGATCACCTTATCCTCCGGTTCGCTTTTGCTTCGGGTTCGCTTCGAGATCGCCTCGAGTCTCGAGGCGATCTCGAGGCGAAGGTGACTCCAAAACGAAGCGAATGAACTGGAGACGGGGGTCATACCAGTAGTTTCACGAGTTCATTCGCTTTTTCTGCTTGACATGGAACAGGTGGATTATAGATGGTCACGTATCCGGGGAAGCTCAGATGTCTGCGCTACGTAAGCAGTGAGGAAAGTCCGGACACCACAGGGCGGGATACTTCCTAACGGGAAGCTGCAGCAATGCAGAGCCAGCTCCACAGAAACAAACCGCCTCTGATCAGACATTGCTATCGCAGTGGATTTTCTGGGGCAAGGGTGAAATGGCGGTGTAAGAGACCACCGGTATCTCCGGTAACGGAGATAGCCAGGAATGCCTTATCCGGTGCAATGCCAAATAGGAAAGCTCAGCGCTGCCCGCGCCAGTATGCTTTCGGGTAGGCAGCAAGAACCCTGCCGTGAGGCAGGGTCCAGAGGAATAGACATCATCCTGCGAGACAGGATACAGAATCCGGCTTATGCGCTTCCCCGGGTTTTTATTGCTCCAGCGTATCAAAGTAGTCGAGCAGAATGCGGCTGCAACTCTCGCAGGTAATGATTTTTTTGCGGAGCTGGAGCTCGATTCTGATCTGTTGCCTGAGGACCATCCCGCAGCCACTGCAAGCACCAGCATTATTGTAGGCAATGGCTTGATTATTCTTGTGCTTGATCAGAGAGCCATAGTGTTTGATGACATTGACGGGCAGAGTCAGAGCCATTTCATTACGGGCACTTCGGGTTTCCTCGATCTGTTTTTCGAGGGCATCGATCTGTCTTCTGAGGTCGCCCTCTTTTTCCCGTTTGTGTTTTTCCGCCTCTTCCAAAACGGCTTTGTCTTTGTCCACCTGTTGTTTGAATAGGGCTTCCTGGTCCATCAGCTCCAGGATGATGCTTTCGATATCGGAAATCTTGGTCTTGAGATAGGCGATCTCGCTATTCAGTGCCTTGTATTCCTTGTTGGTCTTGATCTCGGAGAGTTGTCCGGAGTATTTCTTGATCTGGTCATTGTGCTGTTTGATTTCCAGTTCAAGGGATTTGATTTTCTTTACGATCTGGGAACGGTGCGTTTCAGATTCCAGGAGTTGCACTTGTGCCTGATCCACGGCGTCGATGAGGTTGTTCAGTTGTTTAGGTAATTCCAGTTGCAGGTGTTTGAATTTTCCGATCTGATCATCCAGCAGTTGCATCCGGGCAAGTGTCTTGAGTTGTTCTACCATGGTTCACTCCTTAAAAAGCAAACTGATATCGAGGGCTTTGACACTGTGGGTCAAAGCTCCGCAGGAGATGAAGTGAACACCGGTTTTGGCATAATGGAGGATATTATCTTCGGTAACGCCACCGGAGACCTCCAGTTCCACCTTCCTGCCATATCTTCTGGCAGCAGTCTTGATCTGAGTAATGTCCATATTGTCCAGCATCACTCGATCAACACCGGCAGCAATAGCTTCGTCCAGTTCATCCAGATTGGTCACTTCCACTTCAATTTTGTAGGTTGTGTTTTTTCCTTTTATGCGCCGTACAGCTTCAGTGATGGATCCTGTTGCCCGGATATGATTTTCCTTGAGCATGACCATATCATACAACCCCATGCGGTGATTATAGCCGCCTCCAATGCACACTGCCTGTTTCTCAAGTACACGCATGAGCGGTGTTGTTTTACGGGTATCCAGGAGTTTTGCTTTCGTTCCGGAGATCAGATCCACCATCCGGCGGGTTTTGGTGGCGATACCGCTTAAATGCTGCAAGAAATTCAGAGCGGTGCGTTCTGCCGATAGGATAGCTGTGGCATTGCCCTCGATTCGCATGATCTCATTGCCAGCTTTAACCGGATCTCCATCCTTTTTGTAAATCGTGATACGGGAGGTGGAATCGACCATGCGAAAGACGGTCATCACCACATCTACACCGGCAAGAACCCCCTCTGCCTTGGCGATCATGAAAGCGCTGACTGGTTTGATCTCCAGTTCCAGAAATCTCGTGGTTATATCACCGTAACCGATGTCTTCTTCGAGAGTTAGGTGTATTAGTTGCTCGCTTGTCACAGCTGCCTCCGGGTAAAAAAAAGAGCACTTGCAGATCGCAAATGCTCTTTATCTATCTCTTTATAACTCGTGTCCGTTTTTCTGCACACGTAATCACACATTATATTACCTCTTACGCTCACCCTGATTTGCAAGTCCGGTTTTTTGTCAAGATATTCCGGCTGTTTCGATGAGATCGTTACAATCATCAAGGGTGAGTCAAGCCACCATCGGACGGAGAAGTGGCGTATTGTTACAACCTAAAAAAATCAGGGGTTAACTGCAGTCAACCCCAGATTTTGTTTCCATGAAATCGAGCAGTAGCTCGCTGCCCGGTTGAAACTCATCTCCAGCGATATGGGATCAGATATTTACTTTGACGTTGATATTGCGGAACCGGGCAGGAGCAACGCCGTGTGATAGTTGCATCGCCTGTCCGGGCTCGCCTTTGCCACAGAAGAAAGTACCGCGGTAAGTCCATTCCTCAGGACCGCAGATGCGGTCGCAGGCGTTCCAGAAGTCCTTGGTAATACCGTAGTAAGTGGGCTCCTTGACGATGCCGGTGATCTTGCCGTTTACGATCTTCCATCCAATCTCAGTGGTGAACTGGAAGTTATTACGGTTGTCATCGATCGACCAGGTCTTGGTGTAATCAACCAGATAGCCATATTCGGTATCGGCGATCAGATCGGCAAGAGTGCCTCTACCGGGAGCGAGACAGAAATTGGTCATGCGGATGAGCGGGAAATCATCGGCATAGGATGCCTTCATATTGGAACTGGGCTCCAGTCCGAGCAGTTTGGCGATCTGACGCGAGGTCTGTTGATTGACGAGGATGCCGTCCTTGATGATATCGGTTCTGCCGGCGGGCACACCTTCGTCATCCACGGGTTGCTGTCCCATAGCCGCGGGATCAGTGCTGTCGCTGTAGATATTGACGATCTCCGAGCCATATTGGTATTTGCCGAGCATAGCGGGTTTGATGAAGGTCTTGCCGGCATAAGAGATCTCCATGCCGAAGATCCGGTCGGCTTCCGTGGCGTGACCTACCGATTCGTGAAGTTGCAGCGCCAATTGACTGTTGCCGATGATGATATCCGCCTTCTCGTCCTCGATGACGGGAGCGCTGAGCAGATCGGTCGCTTCTTTGATGATACGTCCGGTATTACTTTCAAAAGCGTGTTGGTAAAAGAGCTCAAAGCCCCCTCGTCCGGCGGACATATCACCCGGCCAGCTTCTTTCCTGGATCTTAGCGCCGTCGGATGACACCACACGCATGGAGGGATCGGTGTTGTAACAGGAAAAATGCGTGTAGGTGCCTTCGGTATTGGCATAGAACTTCTCCTGTCTGACAAAACTGGCGGAGACGCTGGAGAAGACGATCTGGTCTTTGGGTTTGATCGTCTGGGCCAGTTTTCCCAGATAATCCAGCTTCTCCGCTTTGTCCATTCGAAAGGGGTCGATCTCAGGGCGGTGATGGAATTCACTTATGGTGGCGGGCAATGGATCGAAAGTGACGGGTTTGTTGACAAACCGGCTGCCGTGACGGGCATTATCAATGGCGCGGGCGATCAGGCGATCGATATGGTTTGCTTTTACTTGACGGGATCCGGCAAAACCCCAACAGCCATTGATGAGGACGCGGATACCGATCGCCTGGGAATCCATGCTGCTGCCAAAACTGCGGAGGTTGCCATCCTGAAAATAGATCCCTTCGCTGTCGGTAACCGTGATGCGGACATCGGCAAAAGTAATGCCGGTAGTACTGAGCTTTTCTATGGTGCTTTTGATCAATAGTTCCATGATTTTACCTCATCAGATGGTTTTGGTGGAAGACGTGATGTTGAATCCCAAGACCTTGGCATGGGGCGATTTGACGGCTTCAATACCGAATTGATCATAGTTTTGGGAGAACGGTGTGGTAAAGCTCTTATTTTCGAGAGCGGCTATGTTCTGGAAGATGCGCACGATCTTGTCCGTAAAGCGCAAGCTATTGACCACCTTAGTGATCCTGCCGTTTTCGATCAGGAAAGTGCCGTCGCGGGTCAATCCGGTCACCGAGGTCTCCTTGGGATTGATGAAATTAACGTAATGCAAGCTGGAGACATACAAACCCCGCCCTATACCGGCGATCATGCTTTCCAAATCCTCACTGCCGCCCTTGACGACCAGGCAATTGGCGGAATTGCCATTGTTTTCCAAGCCGGTCTTGTAAGAGTAGTATTTGTTGCACATGAAGTGTTTGAATACGCCACGGTCGATCAGGTCGAGTTTTTGGTAGAGGTGACCTTCACCGTTGTAATCGAATAGGATCACATCCGGGTCGTTGGGGTCATCGGTGATCGTGACCAGCTCGGGAAATACCTGTTCTCCGGTTTTGCCTTCAAAGTAACTTCGATGCTGATCCAAGCTCCAGGCGGTCATCCCATAAGCAAGGTATTGAGCTAATTCGGCGACACAGCGCGGGGCGAAGATCACAGTATATTCACCAGGCTCCACGTCCACTACATCATTGGCACAATAGGCGATCTTCCGGAGTAGCCGATGAGTAAAGTCCGCTTCGTCAAAGCGGTTGAAATCCTCCCCGCCGAAGGTCTCCAGCACCGTGATCTGGGATTCGTTGTGCACGGCTTTGACCTCGAAATAAATGGGTGAACCGGCGGACTCCTTATCCAAGCCGTTACTGTTGATCAGATGGCTGATCGTATGATTGCAGATAAAGGTGCCGTAAAGCTCGAAATTGTGTAGTTTGACCACATCGGCAAGACGGCTGAGGATAGCGGTCTTGGTGGCTAAGGGGACGGCT